>WBZQ01000071.1_pt1 | contig 104354 bp, 95 predicted proteins | sample 5204251 | NCBI WGS metagenome assembly WBZQ01 (sample SAMN12412402, study PRJNA552823) | activated sludge metagenome | isolation source: activated sludge from nitrification reactor of wastewater treatment plant... | place: USA: Virginia | collected 2017-09
AGGGACCCGAAGGGCGAAGCTTAGGGCAAGTGCGCCCATCCTTGCCGTCCGTTCGTCGCTATTTCGCCGCCAGATGGCTGGTGAGGAAGGCGTCGATTTCCGTCAGCAGGGTCTTGCGCACGGCGGACGTGTTCAGGAAGTGGTCGTCGCCCGCCAGTTCCACCAGGCGCACGTTTCCGCCGCTTGCCGCGAGCCTGTCCCGCAAGGTGCGGGACTGTTCGACGAACACGGTCGTGTCGAGGCTCCCGTGCAGCAGGAGCACGGGCACCTTGATGTTCTGCGCATTGCGCAGGGGTGAGATCGCGGCCTTCTCCGCCGTGTCACGGAAGCGGTCGCCCATGTAATCGCCCCAGAACGCGAGCGACATCGAGTCCTTGCCATAGCGCTTGACGACTTCGCTGATGTAACCGGATGGTTCGGTCACGGAATTCACGCCGATCACGCACCGAACGCTTGCGGGGTCGCGGACCGCAACCATCAGTGAGGCATAGCCGCCGTAGCTCGCACCCATCGCGCAGATGCGAGACTTGTCGGCGACGCCCTTCGACACGAGGAACTTCCCGCCGTCGATGATGTCGTCGATCATCGCGCCGCCGAACTCGCCGAAGCCCTTCCTGCGAAACTCGAGTCCGTAACCGTCGGAACCACGGAAATTGGGCTTCAGGATCGCGTAGCCGCGCTGCGCAAAATAGGCCCCCCACCAGTCGAAGGTCGCGTCATCGCGCGCGAACGGCCCGCCATGGGGAAAGAGCAACAGCGGGAACGGCCCGTCTTTCTCGCTCTTGCCGGGAGGCAAGGTGAGGAAGGCTTCGATCTCCAGTCCGTCGCGGGCGGCATATCGGATCCGCGTCGTCGGTGCGATGGGGATGTCGGCGAGTTCCGGCCGCGCCTGGCCGACGGGCGACAGCGCCTTTTTCTTCACATCGAAAACGTAGTAGGTCGCCGGTTCGCCGGGGGCCTCGGCCGACAGGCCGATGGTCGATCGGTCGCGGGACCATGAATCGAAGCGGATGCTCTTGCCGGGAAGGGCCTTGCCCAGTGCGGCGTACCAGTGTTGCAGGGTCGGTTCGATGAAGAACTGGCTACCCTGCTCGCCCGCGAAATGCACGCCGACGATCGACGATGTGGTGCCGTCGTCTATCCAGCCACCGACGTCGACGCCCGCGATTCCCGGGGCGGCCGCGCGCAGCGCCCCGGTTGCGAGGTCCATGAGATAGGGCGCGTAGTTGCCATTCTCCGCATACTCTCCCAGCACGAGTGACTTGCCATCGGCCGCGAGTCCCGCAATCGGGTTCATGGAGGTCGTGATGCCGTTTCGCTCCAGCAGGCGAGTCAAGGTTCCGGCGTCGACCCGATAGACAGTGTCGCGCCGCGCCTTTTCATCGAAGTCGGCCCGGGCGCGGGCAACGCCCTGCGGATCGAGGACATACGCATAGGTCAGGGTTCCGCCGTCCTCGACCAGCTTGCCGTAACCCGTCTTGAGGTTGACGCGAAAGATGCCCGTTCGGGCACCGCCGCCCCCGGTTCCCAGCCGGGTGTCGTTTACCGCGCCGATCTGCCAGTAGGGGGCGGACATGAGTATTTCGTCCGGCGTCGACTCGGGGGCCGCCAGGATGCGCGTCAGGCTCGACGTGTAGGCGGTCTCGCCATTGGTCAGGAGTTGCGCCCCCTCGCGTGTGCGGATGTTCATCGCGAGCGTACGGCTGAAGGTCATGAGCCGCACGTTGTTCGTCACGCTGGTCAGGTCCTCGGTGATGTCGACATCGAGCAGCAGCCACTCGGGGCTGCTCCAGCGGATGCGGTGCAATCGCTGCTCGGGGCGAGGCGCGAATACCTGCGGCGGCTTGTCGATCGCGTCGAGTTCATAGACGCAGGCGGCGCGGCGTCCATTGCGGTCGCACAGGAGGGCGATGTGCCGCCCATCCGTCGCGACGCCCAGGCCTTCGATGGCGTCGAGGCGCGAGAAGCGATCGATCAGGTCGTCCGCGAGCGCGGCACAAGGAAGCGTGGCGGCGGCCAGCAGGCCGGCGATGGCTGCAGCAAAGCGTTTCATGGGAACCCCCGTTCCGGTCTTGCGCCCAGTATAGCGGGGCGCCTTCGTCCGCAAGCGGGGCATCCCGCCCATGAAAAAGGCCGGTGGGCGCAAGCCGCACCGGCCTCGGGTCCTGCTCGCTGCGCGGCCCCTGGGGCGGGACGCGGGCTGCCCTTTACAGCAGCGGCACCAGCAGCAGCGCCACGATATTGATGATCTTGATCAGCGGGTTGATGGCCGGACCCGCGGTGTCCTTGTACGGATCGCCCACGGTGTCGCCCGTGACCGCGGCCTTGTGGGCGTCCGAGCCCTTGCCGCCGAAGTTGCCTTCTTCGATGTACTTCTTCGCGTTGTCCCAGGCGCCGCCGCCCGTGCACATCGAGATCGCGACGAACAGGCCGGTGACGATCGTGCCGATCAGCAGGCCGCCGAGCGCGCGGATGCCCGCGCCCGGTCCCATCAGTGCATTCATGCCGAACGCGACGACGATGGGCACGAGGATCGGCAACAGCGAGGGCACCACCATTTCCCTGATCGCCGAGCGCGTCAGCAGGTCCACCGCACGCGAGTAGTCCGGCTTCGCCTTGCCTTCCATGATGCCCTTGATCTCGCGGAACTGGCGGCGAACCTCGTTCACCACCGATCCCGCGGCGCGACCCACCGCCTCCATCGCCATGGCGCCGAAGAGGTAGGGCACGAGGCCGCCGATGAACAGGCCGATGATCACGGCCGGATCGGACAGCGAGAACTCGATCATCTCGCGGCCGGTCGCGGCGAGGTGCGTCTCGAGGTTGTGCGTGTAGTCGGCGAACAGCACGAGGGCGGCAAGTCCCGCCGAGCCGATCGCGTAACCCTTGGTGACCGCCTTGGTCGTATTGCCGACGGCGTCGAGCGGGTCGGTGATGTCGCGGATCTTCTTCGGCAGTTCCGCCATCTCGGCGATGCCGCCCGCGTTGTCCGTGATCGGGCCGTAGGCGTCGAGCGCGACGATCATGCCGGTGAGCGACAGCATCGCCGTGGCAGCGATCGCGATGCCGTAGAGGCCGCCGAGCGTGTAGGAGGCCCAGATGGCGACGCACACGGCGAGCACGGGCAACGCGGTCGACTTCATCGACACGCCGAGGCCCGCGATCATGTTGGTCGCGTGGCCGGTCTGCGACGCCGCGGCGACTTTGCGCACCGGGCTGTATTCGGTGGCGGTGTAGTACTCGGTGATCACGATCATGAGCGCCGTGAGGCCGAGGCCGATCAGCGTGCAGCCGAACATCGCGAGCGCCTTGTCTGCCGGCATCAGCGACTGCGTGATGAACCAGAACGCGATCGCGGCGATCACCGCCGAGACGATCACGCCGCGGTACAGGGCGTTCATGATCTTGCCGCCCTCGCGCGCACTCACGAAGAAGGTGCCGACGATGGAGGCGACGATGGAGGCCGAGCCGAGCGCGAGCGGGTAGAGCACCGCGTTGATGCCCTGGTCCTGCAGCATGAGGCCGCCGAGCAGCATCGTGGCGACGAGGGTCACTGCATAGGTCTCGAAGAGGTCCGCGGCCATGCCGGCGCAGTCGCCGACGTTGTCACCGACGTTGTCGGCAATCACGGCGGGGTTGCGCGGGTCGTCCTCGGGAATGCCCGCCTCGACCTTGCCCACGAGGTCGGCGCCGACGTCGGCGCCCTTCGTGAAGATGCCGCCGCCGAGGCGCGCGAAGATCGAGATCAGCGAGCCGCCGAAGGCGAGGCCGACGAGCGCGTGCAGCGCCGCTTCACTGCCGATCCGCGGGGCGAGCAGGGCGTAGTAGCCCGCGACGCCGAGCAGGCCGAGGCCGACCACCAGCATGCCGGTGATTGCGCCGCCCTTGAAGGCGACCTGCAGCGCGGCATTGAGGCCCTGGTTCGCGGCCTCCGCGGTGCGCACGTTGGCGCGCACCGAGATGTTCATGCCGATATAGCCCGCCGCACCCGACAGGAGGGCGCCAACGGCAAAGCCGCCCGCGGTGGCCCAGCCGAGCGGGGTGAGGCCGATCACGACGAACAGCACGACGCCGACGAGGCCGATGGTCGTGTACTGTCGGTTGAGGTAGGCCTTCGCGCCGGCCTGGACGGCTGCCGCGATTTCCTGCATGCGGGCATTGCCCGCAGGGAGGCCGAGGACGGAAACGGTGGAGAGAACGCCGTACAGCACGGCAACGACACCCGCGGCGACCGCGAGCCACAGCCACATCGTGGCATCCATCAGGAGACCTCCAGCAGAAGTGTTCTAATCGGCCGGCGCGGGGCGGCGGCCCCCCAAAAAGGCCGCGAACTATACCATACGGGCCACGAACGCCGCCCACAGCACGAACAGCAGCGCCGTGCTCGCCACATAGGTCGCGAAGCGGTGCATGACCCGGTTGTAGCTGCAGTGGATCAGCGAGTGCACGGCCCGCAACACGACATAAGCCCAGGCGCCGTCGACGAGGAGCGGAGTGGCGCCGCCGACCGAAGTCACCGCGAGGCACAGCGCGTAGAAGAGCACCGGGATCTCGAACAGGTTGCGCAGGTTGTCGGCCGCCTGCGTGCGGGTAAGCGCCGCGGCCATCTCGCGCGACGTGGCGACCGCCTGCGGGCGGATGCGCCGTTCGCGCATTTCGCCGATGCGCTCGAAATAGAGCCGCACCCAGACAATCGCCGTGAGCGCCACCATGGCGGCCATCGGCATCAGCATCGCCGTCGGGGACAGTGCGTTCATGGTCCGTGCGCCTTTCGACCGCCGCGGGAGCCGAGCGTCAGGCGGGCGGTGTCTGCCCCGGCGCTGGTGACGAGTTGCGTGGCGGCCTCGACGGCGCGCCCGGCGAGCGCGCGCGCGCCCTCGCGCAGCGTTTCGCTCCCGCGCACGACGGCGACGTTGCGCTCCATGTCCTCGGCATCCCAACCGAGCGAGTGCGCGACGAACGGGAACGGCGGGAACACGAAGCCGAGCTCGCCGAAGAAGCCGAGCTGCTGGCCGACCACCGCCTGCACGTTGTCCTGCCCGCCTGTGATGATGAACGCCGCGACCTTGCGACGGATCAGCACGCGGTTCGCGGTCGTGATCTGGTTCTGGATGCAGTTCATCCGCTCGGTCATCTTGTAGTAGAGCGAACTGGCGGCGCCCCAGCGGATCGGCGTTGCGACGAGCAGCACGTCGGCCCAGTGCACGGCGGCCTCATAGACGACGGCCATCTGGTCCGCGGCGTCGCGCGCGGTGATCGAGCAGGGCCAGGTGCAGGCCCGCGCGGCACGCGAGTAGTAGCCCTCGCAGGCGCCGAAGGCGAGATCGCGCAGGCGGATCAGCTGCGTCTCGGCGGCAAGGGCTTCGCGCGCATGGGTGAGCGCGACCTCGAGCAGCGCCTCGGAGGTCGAATAGCGCGGGAACCCCGGCTGCATCATGGTCGTCGAGATGCCGGCGACACGAATGGGGCCGGCCGCGCGCACCGGTTCGCGCGCCAGCGGATGGGGCGCGTGGGTCAGGTGGCCGCGCTTCGTGACAGGCTTCGCTGAAACGAGTACGCGCCCGCCTTCTACCTTGACCGCATAGGAAGGGACTCGGTCGGCCTCGTAGCCGGGCTCGCCCGCGCCGGTGCGCCGGTGGAACTTGTATTGGTGCCAGGGGCAGACGAGGAACTCGCCGTCGAGCTGTCCTTGGCCGAGCGGGCCACCGACGTGATTGCAGACGCCCGATACCGCGCCGAACTCGCCGCCGACGCAACTGAGCGCAATGCGCGCCGCGCCGGCCGTCACTTCCCGGAGCGGCTCGCGCGCCAGCTCCGCGGCCGCACCGACGTCCACCCAGTCCGTCGACGGCTCGGGCACCGGCTCTCCTAGAGCTTGTAGTCCGACTTGAGCTTGCGCTTCACCGGCACGCCCTTGATCTTCACGTAGTCCGGCAGGCCATTGCGATACGGCGGGTAATCCTCGCCGGCGATCAGCGGCTCGAGGTAGCGCCGGCAGGCTTCGGTAATGCCGAAGCCATCCGGCGTGATGAACTCGCGCGGCACTTTCTTCTCGACGTTCGCCACGTCGGCGAGCGGCACCGCCTTGATCGTCCACTTGTAGGGCTTCGAGGCCTTGCGGATGATCGCGGGCATGACGGCGTTCTTGCCTTGGAGCGCGAACTCGACCGCGGCCTTGCCGACTGCATAGGCCTGCGCGACATCGACCTTCGAGGCGATGTGGCGCGCAGCGCGCTGCAGGTAATCCGCGACGGCCCAGTGGTACTTGTAGCCGAGGTGCTCGCGCACCATGTTGGCTACGAGCGGCCCGACGCCGCCGAGCTGCGTGTGGCCGAAGGCGTCCTTGGTGCCGGCATCGGCGAGGAAGCGGCCGTCGGCGTAGTGCGCCCCCTCCGACACCACGATCACGCAGTAGCCGTAGTCCGTGACGCACTGCTTCACGCGCTCGAGGAAGCGCTGCTGCTCGAAGGGAATTTCGGGGAAGAGGATGATGTGCGGCGGTTCACCGGCCTTGCGGCCCGCGAGGCCGCCCGCGGCCGCGATCCAGCCCGCGTGCCGGCCCATCACCTCGAGCACGAAAACCTTGGTCGAGGTGCGCGCCATCGAAGCGACGTCGAGCGCCGCCTCGCGCGTCGAGACCGCGACATACTTCGCGACCGAGCCGAAGCCCGGGCAGCAATCGGTGAGCGGCAGGTCGTTGTCGACCGTCTTCGGCACGCCCACGCAGACGAGCGGATAGCCCATCTGGCTGCCGATCTGCGACAGCTTGAGGGCCGTATCCATCGAGTCGTTGCCGCCGTTGTAGAAGAAATAGCCGATGTCGTGGGCGCGGAAGACCTCGATCAGGCGCTCGTACTCGGCGCGATTCTGCTCGATGCCCTTCAGCTTGAAGCGCGCCGACCCGAAGGCGCCCGCCGGCGTGTGGCGCAGGCCGCGCAGGGTGGCGCGGCTTTCCTTCGACACGTCGATCAGGTCCTCGGTGAGCGCCCCGACGATGCCGTGCCGGCCCGCATAGAGGCGGCCGATTCGCGAGCGGTGCTTCAGGCAGGCGTCGATGACGCCCGCCGCCGAGGCGTTGATCACGGCGGAGACCCCGCCCGACTGCGCGTACAGCGCGTTCTTTTTCACGGGTTTTTGCATATTTTGGCAAGGATAGCTCATTTGACCGCGGGGGGATCGCCGGGTACTGTGCGCGGCCCATGCGCATTGTCCTATTAGGCGCGCCCGGCTCCGGCAAGGGCACGCAATCCCAGCGCCTCGTCCAGCGACACGGCGTACCGCAGATCTCCACCGGCGACCTGCTGCGCGCGGCCGTCAAGGCCGGCACGCCGCTTGGCGTGCACGCCAAGGCCATCATGGACGCAGGCAAGCTGGTCGACGACGCGACCATGCTCGGCATCATCCGCGAGCGCCTCGCGCAGGCCGACGCGCAGGGTGGCTTTATCCTCGATGGTTTCCCGCGCACCATCGCCCAGGCCGAAGGCCTCGCGCAGCTGCTCGAAGGGCTCGGCACGCCGCTCGAAGCGGTGGTGCAGATGGATGTCGACTACGGCAAGCTGGTCAAGCGCATCTCGGGCCGCCGCACGTGCACGAATTGCGGTCGCGTGTTCAACATCCACACCGCGCCGCCGCCGGCGACGGGCTGCTGCGCGGCGCCGAATCTCGTGCAGCGTCCCGACGACAAGGAAGAAACGGTCGCGAAGCGCCTGCAGGTCTACGACGAGCAGACGAAGCCGCTTGCCGCCCACTACGCCGCGCAGGGCCTCCTGCGCATGATCGATGCCGATGCGGAGATGGAAGAGGTGACCCATCGGCTCGAGGCTGCGCTGACCGAGCGCAGCGGCGAGGGGGTGGAGGTGGAAGAGGCTACCCGGGCGTAGGGTTGCGTGTTGTGTGATGAGGGTTGCGGGCCAGCGGCGCGGTGATTCATCCGCCTCCTCGCGAATCGGGCGCGCCATCTTCGATGGCGTTCCCTCGGAGCGGGGGCGCTCGCCGCGCTGTGTCGTCAGACACTGAGAGGTCGGCGTTCGCCTCGCTCTGTCCCCCGCTCCCACTCCGGCCCGCCGCTATCAACCCGCCGCCCCCAACCCCTCGAGTAACCGCTCCCCCACCACGCTGCGCCGCCATCCGCTCAGCACGGCCACGCCCAGATCGCCCGCAGCGAGCCGTTCGAGTTCGCGGCGTGGGGCGAGCACCTCGGCGCTGATCCCTGTGTCACTGGCCGCCTGGCGCGTGAGATCGGCGAGCCGCTTCACGGTCGCCGTGACAGCCGGATCCGGCCGCTCGCGTCGTGGCAGCGGCGGTGGCGGCTCCTCGATCGCGGCGTCGTGCACGAGCGCGAGCAGCTCGGCGCCCGAACGCTGCGCGACGCCCTGCGGCAAACCGGCAATCGCGACGAGCGCGTCCGCATCCCGCGGCACGCTCGCGACGATCTCCTTGAGCGCCGCGTCGTCGAGGATCCAGCCGCGCGGGCGATTGCGGTCGATGGCGTGCCGTTCGCGCCACGCGGCGAGCGACTTCGCGAGTCGCTGGCGGCCGGGGTCGAGCGCCTGCACGCCCTTGAGGCGCCGCCAGGCCTGTTCCGGATCGACGGCGAATCCTGATGGCTCGACGATCGCCTGCAATTCCTCTTCCAGCCAGGCGATGCGCCCGAGTCCGTCGAGGCGCTCGAGCAGCGCGTCGCGCAGCGGCGCGAGGTAGCGCACGTCGTCGATCGCGTACGCGAGCTGCTCGTCGCTGAGCGGCCGGCGCGACCAGTCGGTGCGCGTGTGCGCCTTGGCGAGCTCGTGGCCCAGTAGCTGGCGCACGAGTTCCGCATACCCCACCTGCGCCGGCAGGCCGGCGAGCGCGGCGGCCACCTGCGTATCGAAGACCGGGCCTATGGGTCCCACCGCGGTCCACAGCACTTCAAGGTCCTGGCGCGCGGCATGCAGGATCTTGAGGGGGCCCTGCGAGCCGAACGCAGGCGCTAGCGGCGCGAGCGAATCGAGCGCGAGCGGGTCGATGCAGGCAGCCTGCCGGGGCGTCGCGGCCTGGAGCAGGCAGAGATCGGCCCGGTAGGTGCGCTCGCGCATGAACTCGGTGTCGAGGCCGATGGCGGGGGTCGCCGCGAGCGCGGCGCAGAATTCGTCGAGATCGCTTGCAGAGGTGATGAGCGCGGTGTTCATGGACATGCGGAACGCTTCCGGAGACTCCCGTACAATCGGTCCGGCATTATGCGAGTCGATCCACGAGCCCGAAAGCGGCGACCGGCATGTTGAGCCTCCTTCGCCTGTTCACCGATATGGCGTTGCTGCGCCGTGGGCCCGAGGAGCTGCCGGCGTCGGCGTTCCTGCTGCTCGGTACGGTCGCGGCGAATTTCCTCGTGAACTTCCTCGTCAGCACGCTGCTGCCGCCGATTCCCGGGCCCTGGCACCTGCACCTCGTGGTCGACATCCTCTTCACGCTCGTATGGTACGTCGTGCTGATGCGCCTGTTTTCGCGGCCGGAGCGCTTCCTGCAGACGACGACCGCCGTGTTCGGTTACCAGACGGTGCTGGCCCCGGTGTGGATCGCCACGGCCTGGCTCGCCGGCCGCTTCCAGGACGACGACGCCTGGCTCGTGCCGATCGCCGTCGTCGGGCTCGGCATGCTCGCGTGGGTGCTCGCCGCGAACGGCCGTATCCTGCGCTCGGCGCTCGGGCAGCCGATGCCGGTCTGCGTGAGCCTCGCGCTGCTGCAGACCGTCGCCGGCCAGCTGGTGCTGCTCGGCCTCTTTCCTCCCGCGGCGTCTTCCTGACATGCATATCCACATCCTCGGCATCTGCGGCACTTTCATGGCGGGCATCGCGGCGATCGCGAAGGCGGCCGGTCATCGCGTGACCGGCTCGGACCGCAACGTCTACCCGCCCATGAGCACCCAGCTCGAGTCGCTCGGCATCCGGATCGTGCAGGGCTACGAGGCCGCGCAGCTCGAGCCGCGCCCCGATGTCGTCGTCGTCGGCAACGTGATGTCGCGCGGCGTGCCGGTGATCGAGGCGCTGCTCGACAGCGGCATTCCCTATGCCTCGGGGCCGGAATGGCTGTCGCGCACGGTGCTCGCTGATCGCTGGGTGCTCGCGGTGTCGGGTACGCACGGCAAGACCACGACGTCCAGCATGCTCGCCTGGATCCTCGAGTACGCGGGCCTTTCGCCCGGTTTCCTGATCGGCGGCGTGCCGGGCAACTTCGACACCTCGGCGCGGCTCGGCGAGGAGCCGTTCTTCGTGATCGAAGCCGACGAGTACGACACCGCGTTCTTCGACAAGCGCGCCAAGTTCGTGCACTACCGGCCGCGCACGCTCGTGCTCGGCAACCTCGAGTTCGACCACGCCGACATCTACCCGGACCTCGCCTCGATCCAGCGCCAGTTCCACCTGCTGGTGCGCATGGTGCCGCCGTCGGGCCGCATCATCGCGAACGCCGCCGACGCGAATCTCGATGCGACACTCGCGCTCGGTTGCTGGACGCCCCGCGAGGGCTACTCGCGCAGCGGCGGGGCGCAGTGGTCGGCGCGCCCGCTCGGCAACGGCGACTGGGCACATTTCGAGGTGCTCGAGCGGGGCGAGGCGTTCGCCACCGTAGAGTGGCCGTTGTACGGGGCTCACAATGTCGACAACGCGCTGGCCGCCATCGCCGCCGCGCGCCATGCCGGGGTGCCGGTGCCGGTCGCCGCGGCGGCGTTGCGCGAGTTCAAGGGCATCAAGCGGCGGATGGAGCTGCGGGGCGAGATCGCGGGTATCCGCGTCTTCGACGATTTCGCGCACCACCCGACCGCGATCGCCACGACGATCGACGGTCTGCGCCGCCGCGCAGGCAGCGCGCGCATCGTTGCCGTGCTCGAGCCACGCTCGAACACCATGAAGATGGGCGTGCACCGCGAGACGCTCGCGGCTTCGCTCTCGGGCGCGGACGAGGTCTGGCTCTACACGCCCGAAGACCTCGGCTGGGACGCGGCCGCGGCGATGGCGCCGCTCGGAGCGCGGGTCCATTGCAGCGCGAGCGTCGATGCGCTTGCGGCGCAGCTCGTGGCGGGGTCGCGCGCCGGCGACCAGCTCCTGATCATGAGCAACGGCGGCTTCGGCGGCCTGCACGACAAGGTGCTGGCGGGTCTTGCCGCGCAGGCGAAGGGCGCGGCATGAACGACGTTACCGTCGCCATGACGGGCGCGTCGGGCGCGCAGTACGGCCTGCGCCTGCTGGAATGCCTGCTCGGGGCGGGGCGCACAGTCCACGTGACCCTGACGCGCGCGGCCCATGTCGTGCTCGCGACCGAGGCCGATTGCCCGGTGCCGGGGCGCGCGGCCGAAGCGGCCCGTTACCTTGCAGATCGTTGCCGTGCACAGCCTGGAAGGCTCTTCGTGTACGGCGAAGAGGAGTGGACTTCGCCGCTTGCAAGCGGCTCGGGCGCGCCGCGTACGATGGTGGTCGCGCCCTGCAGCATGTCGATGCTCTCGGCGATCGCCTGCGGCGCCAGCAACGGCCTCACCGAGCGCGCCGCGGATGTCGTGCTGAAGGAGCAGGGCAAGCTCGTGCTGGTGCCGCGCGAAATGCCCTTTTCCGCAATTCACCTCGAGAACATGCTGAAGCTCGCGCGCCTCGGCGTCACGATCCTGCCGGCGAGCCCCGGCTTCTACCACAAGCCCGCGAGCGTCGCGGACATCGTCGATTTCGTGGTGGCGCGCATCCTCGACCAGCTCGGCATCGAGCAGGCGCTCGTGCCTCGCTGGGGGCGGGACGACTGACACCATGGGCGCGACCGCGGAACTGCCGCTGTTTCCGCTCAACACCGTGCTCTTCCCCGGCGGTCCGTTGCCGCTGCGCATTTTCGAACCGCGCTACATCGACATGGTGCGCCGCTGCACGCGTGAGCGTGGCTCGTTCGGCGTAGTGCAGATCCGCGCCGGAGAGGAAGCGGGCGCGGTCATGCAGACCGCCCCGGTCGGCACGAGCGCCCGTATCGTCGATTTTTACCAATTGCCGGACGGGCTGCTCGGCATCACCTGCCACGGCGAACGGCGGTTCCGGCTGCTGGGCCGCAGGCTCGCGCGCGATGGGCTCAATATCGGCGAAGTGGAGTGGATGGCGCCGCCCGCCGCAGCCGCGGTGCCGCCGCGATATGACTATCTCGCTGACCTGCTGCGCAGCGTCCTGCCGCAACTCGGTGAGCTGTATGAAGACCTGCCGCGCCATTTCGAGGACGCCTCCTGGGTCGGCGCGCGCGTTGCCGAAATCCTGCCGCTCGATCTCGCCGACAAGCAGGCCTGCCTCGAACTCGACGGCGTGGAGCGCCTAGCGCGCCTGGCGCCGCTGATCCGCCGCGAGGCCGACTGAGCGCCCGCGTTCGCGCCTTGCGTAGAAGCGAGCGAGCGCCCAGCCGATCACGGGGATCCACGCGAGTACGAGCCAGCCAATGACGCCGTCGTAGCCCGAGACCAGGCCCTCCCAGGGGTGTCCGGGGCGGCGTTGCGAGATTTCCCGCACGACCGCGATCACGCACACCCAACCCGCGTGCAGCCCGATGCACGCGGCGATGTTGCCGGTGTAGCGGCGCACCACGCCGAGCAGGATGCCGACGCCGGTGAGGCACAGGAAGGCGTCGGCGATGCCGAGCGGCTGTGCGAAGGAGCGCAGCGCGCCGCCGAGCAGGGCGAGTCCGCTCCAGGCGTCGACCTGCGCCGCGGGAATCTTGTAGCGGCCGATGAAATGGGTCGCGGCGTAGATCAGCGCCGTTGCGAGGATCGCGGTCCGCCAGCCCGACTGGCGCGCAATGCCGGTGCACATCGCGCCGCGCAGGAAGGTCTCTTCGATCAACGCCACGACGAGGCCGCTGCCGAGGCCCGCGAGCACGACCGCGGCGAATGCCCCGGGGGGCGGCAGGGGCTTCAGTTCCCGCAGGCCAAACGCGAACAGGAGCGCGATCGCGGGCAGCATCGTCGCAACGCCAAGGAGGATGCCGATGCCCGTCTCGGCCACAAAAGCGGGGCGTTGCAGTCCGTAGCCGAGGCTGGTGCGATCCGCGAGGCCGAGCCGCCGCGCGACGAGGATGAAGCCGATGAGCAGCGCAAGCATGCCGATGCGGTTCGCGACTCGGTGGAAAGGCACGTCGAGCGCCGGCGTGACGAGCAGCCAGGCTGGATACGCGAAGAGCGCGATCGCCGCGAGGCCGGCAACGATCAGCCCGAGGAACCATGCCAGTGCCTTCATGGCCGCAATTCTGCACAAACGCGCGTCATTTCGCGCTCGCTTGTGCGCGGCGCGTTCCAGAGACTGGCTCACGGGTACAGCAGGGAGGTTCCACCATGTCCACTCAGTCCCCGTCCGAGGTGCTCGCTGCGCTCGCGCAAGGCATCGATCCCGCTTCGGGCGAAGATCTCGAGGCCACCGGCATCTGGCGGCAGGCGAATGTCATCGAAGCCTTGCGCGCCGGCGCCGCGGCGCTTGAGGAGCACAAGCCTCATGTGCGCGCGCCGAACTCCGCCCATGTCGGCCAGCCTTGGACCCCGCAGGAGGAGCACGACCTGCTCATGGCGTTTGGCGCAGGCACGCCACTGCCCGACATCGCCTCCCGCCATCAACGATCGCTGACCGCCATCGAGGCGCGGCTCGAGCGCCTCGGCAAGCTCACGGCCGGGCAGCGCGTGACCCGCAACCGGTTCACTGCGGCCTGACGGCGGGATCCTCGCTGCCGGCAGCCACCGGCTGCGGCGCCAAACCGTGGCGCGCGAGCAGCGCGAGCAGGCCGTCGGGCCCCACGAGGTGCATGGCGCCTACCACCACGAGCGTGTCGTCGGACCGCGCGAGCAGGGCTTCGATCCGCGGCAGCCATCGCCGGTTGCGATCGGTCACGAGCGGCCGGTAGAGCGCAGGCAGGCGCTCGTACTCGGCGAGCAGCAGGCGCTCGAGCGCGCGCGTGTCCGCGCGGCGCCACGCGGCAAGCATCGCGTCGAGCTCCGTCGCGATCGTTTCCGCCTCGTCCGCCGTCAGTTCGAGGAAGCGTGCCTGGTCGGGGTAGGACAACCCGTCGAGCATGCCGAGCTGTTCCTCCAGCGTCTCGAGTCCCTCGATCGGCTTGCCGTCCGCGCCCGCCCTCGTGGTGAGCTGCTGCTCGACGCCCTGCGCCGGATCGAGCCCGAGCTTCGTCAGTTGCAACTGGGTGAGGGCGAGGGCGACGGCCCAGGGCTCGAGCTGCGCCACGCTGTCGAGTGGCAGGCCGAGTGCGCGCGCCTCCGCGTCCACCCGCGCGAAGCGCGCGGCGCCGAGCAGCGTGCGCAGGCTGCCGTCGCCCTCGATCCGGCCGTGGGCGGAGACGTACGCCGCGGCGGCGAGCGGGTCGAGATCGTCCATGTCGAGCTCCATCACGACACGCTCGGCATTGCGATAAGCCGTCTCGAACGCGGGCGGCAGCCGGCTGCGCGCGGCATCGAGCACATGCACGGAGCCCGCGAGATAGACCGTGCCGCCGCCGGGGCGGTGGATCGACCAGACGGGGCCTGCGCTGTCCGCAGGCGCGGCCGCCGGCGCGAGGGCCGCCGCGGCGAATGTGGTTGCGGCGAACCAGGCAAGGCGCCTCGCGAACCTGCGGACCAGCCTCATGGCCCGGCAACCCATTCGACCCGGGTCTCGATGCCGCCATTGTCCAGCAGCTCGAGCACGCGATAGGCGGGCGGCCGTGCGTCGACGGCAAAGTCCGCCGAGCCCGGCAGGAACTGGGTGCAGGTGGCGGGGGTCGCGAGCAGGCGCACACCGTGCCGCAGCGTGTCGAGTTCCTGGTGCACATGACCCCAGAGCACGCCGCGCACATTGGAGTGATGATCAATGACCGCGAGGAAATCGTCGCGGTTCACGAGCCCGACCTGGTCGAGCCAGCGGCTGCCCATGTCGACAGGATGATGGTGCAGGCACACGAGCGCATGGCGCGCGCCGGCCGTGCCGAGCGCATGGTCGAGCCGCGCGAGCTCGGTGGGCGCGAGCTCGCCGCTCGCCGTGCCGGGCGTTGCGCTGTCGAGCATCACCACGCGCCAGGCGCCCAGGTCGAAATGCCCGCCGAGCACGAACGGCGCCTGCGCGAGCGCCGCGTGCATCTCGTCCACGAGATCGTGGTTGCCCGGGATGCAATGCACCGGCTTGCCGAGCCCGGCGAACAGGCGGTGGAAATTCAGGTAGCCGCCCGGATCGTCCTGCACGAGGTCGCCCGTCACGAGCAGCGCGGCGGCGTCCCAATGGTGCGCGCGCGCATGCGCCAGCGCGCGCTTCAGCGCAGGCAGCGTGGCGACGCCGCGCAGCGACGCGGCGGCGTCGCCGTAGAGGTGCGGGTCGGTGAACTGGATGAGGCGGGCAGTCACGGCAGGAAATGGTAGCAAAGGCCGGTCCGCGGCCACGGTGATGCAGTTCGTGCGCACGGCGTCGTCATTCGACGACGGTGCCGGCCAGCGCGCACAATCAGGGCACGAGAGTGTGACGCGCACCACGAGGTTCCCGCCATATGACCAATTCGACCATTGCGCTGGGCGACAAGTTGCAGCGCTACCTGATCGAGCACAACTTGCGCGAGCCTCAGGTGCTCGCGCGCCTGCGGCAGGTCACGGCGAGCCTGCCGCAGGCGGGCATGCAGATCGCGCCGGAGCAGGGCCAGTTCATGCAGTTGCTCGTGCGCCTGCTCGGCGCGCGCCGCTGCCTCGAAGTCGGCACCTTCACCGGTTACTCGGCGCTGGCCGTGGCGCTCGCGCTGCCGGGCGACGGTGAGTTGATCGCCTGCGACGTGAGCGTCGAATGGACGCAGGTCGCGCGCCAGTACTGGCACGAGGCGGGCGTCGACGGGCGCATCGACCTGCGCCTCGCGCCCGCGCTCGAAACGCTCGAGGGGCTGCTCGACGCGGGCAGGGGCTCGACGTTCGATTTCGCGTTCATCGATGCGGACAAGGGCAACTATGTCGCCTACTACGAGCGTGTCATCGAGTTGCTGCGCCCGGGCGGCCTGCTTGCGGTCGACAACGCCTTGTGGGACGGGCGCGTCGCGGACCCCGGGGAGAACGATGCCGACACGAACGCGATCCGGGCACTCAATGATCGCGTGCATCGCGACGAGCGCGTGGACGCGTCGCTCGTGCCGATCGGGGATGGATTGCTGTTGGCGCGCAAGCGGGGGTGAGGCGGGCTGCCGGCAGTGTGATGCGGGTTGCGGGCCGGAGGCACGGCGATTCATCCGCTCCCTCGCTATCCGGGCGCGCCCTCTTCGAGGGCGTGCCCTCGGAGCGGGGGCGCTCGGCGCATGATGTAGTCAGAATCGGAAGTGTCGCGTTCGCCTCGCTCTGACCCCCGCTCCTCGGCGCCCTCCACGCTCGTCCGCGGATAAATCACCGCGCCTCCGGCCGGCCGCTCGCAATACACAATTCGCTGCCCTTGAGGAGAGGATCGTTATGTGAGGCGACCTTCCTCACCTCAGCCAGACTGCGTGCGTCGGGTAGCTGGTCGCGCGCGGGAGGGGGAGCGGAGCCTCCGGTGACGAGCGTGGAGAGCGCCGAGGAGCGGCGATCAGCGTCCGGCGTATACAGGTCTTTCTGCGTCTACCGACACAGTGCGCCGGGCGCCGCCGCGACGAGGGGACCGCCGCAGGCGGCGCTCGACCCGTGAGGAACCGGAGGCTCCGCTCCCCCTCCGGCCCGCCGCCCGCCGTCAGTTCAGGCACACCACCAGGTTCGCGTGATACGTGCGCCAGTCGATGGGCACGACGATCGGCCGGGTATCGGGTGAGTAGCCGATCGTGCTCGAGCTGCCGGTCACCACCGACGGTGTGGAGATGATGAAATTCCTGCCGAAGTCCTTGCGGGCATTGCCGGAGAGCGTGTTAGCCACCTCGCCGACGAGGTCGCGCAGGTTCGCGTCGCTCATGTCGGTTTCCTGCATGCGCATCAGCATCACGGACAACATGCCCTTCGGCGCGGTGAAGTACACGACACCCTTGCGCTTGCCGGAGACGCGGATCATGCCGGTGTAGTCGAACACTTCCGGCGGCTTGCCGAGCGCGAGGTAGGGCGTGCCGACCACGGCGGCCTGCTGTACGGCGGTGTCGAAGTACTGCAGGACCGCCGAGACGAACGTGCCGATTTCACCTTGCAGGGACATGGGGTGAGGCTCAGGACTCGATCAGCTTCACGAGCGCGTCGTTCAGCTGGCGCTCGGTGAAGGGTTTGCAGAGAAAGCCGCTCGCGCCCTTCTCCAGGGCCTCGATCGCGGTCGCCTTGTCGGCAAGCGCCGAGATCACGAGGATGCGGATGTCCGGGTCGCGGTCGACGAGCTGTTCGACGCACTCGATGCCGTCCATCTCCGGCATCGTGAGGTCCATCGTCACGAGCGTCGGCCGGGACGACGCATGCAGTTCGAGCGCCTCGCGCCCGTTGCCGGCCGTGCCGACGATCTCGACGTTCGGGATTTCCTGCGAGCGTTCGATCTTGCGGCGCATGATGTTCGAGTCATCGACGATCATCAGGCGATGCGGGCGCACGGCGTTCATGGGCGATCAGGCCGCGTGCGTCGCGGCGCGCTCGCCGGCCGGGGTCGGCAGCTTCATGCGAAAGCGCGTGAACTTGCCGTCTGCGGTCGCGATGCCGATCGCGCCGCCGAGACCGCGTACGGTCTGGCTGACGGCGTCGAGGCCGACGCCGCGGCCCGCGTGCTCCGTCACTTCAGTTGCGGTGGAGAATCCGGCGCGGAAGATCAGCCCGTAGACGGCGGGGCGCTCCAGGCGCGCAGCGTCGGCGGGCGTGACGAGGCCCTTGCGCAGCGCCGTATCGAGGATTTTCTCGAAGGGCAGGCCCTGGCCGTCATCCTCCACGGTGAGCACGAATCCCTCGTTGCCAACGGCCTCGAAGCTGATGCGGACCGCGGCTGTCTCGGGCTTGCTCGCCGCGAGGCGGCGGTCCGGTGTCTCGATGCCGTGCACGACCGCGTTGCGCGCCATGTGGATCAGGACGTCCTTGGCGGCCTTGCGGTAGGAAGCGGGGATCGCTTCGAGTCCGCGGCAGGCGAGCGCCACGCGCTTCGAGTGCGCCGCCGCCGTCTCCTGCACGACCTGCGCGAGCAGTTGCTCGAGCGAGTGGTCGGCCGCGCCCATCACCTGGTCCGCGAGCAGCGGCGGAATGACGGACTTCAGAGTGTCCCCCTTCGGCTGCACTTCGGACAGGCGGTCGGCGAACTGGCCGATGCCGCCGAGATAGGACATCAGTTCATCGAGCTTCACGACGACGGGGATGAAGTCGTTGCCGTCGATGCTCGCGCGCTCGCGCAGCGCGACGAGGCTCTCCTCGAGCTGGTGGACACGCGCGGCGATCGAGGTGAGCGCGAGTGCGGCCGCCTCGCCCTTGACCGTGTGCACCTCGCGGAACACGCCGTTGAGCTTCGCGCGCAGTTCGCCTTCCTCGCGCCCGGGCTGCTTCAGGACGGCATTGCTCTTGCGCAGCGCCATGTCCGAGTCGCGCACGAAGGACTGCAGCTGCGCGGCGGGGACCCGCAACAGTTGCAGCACGAGGTCGAGCTGCGCCTGGTTCTCGGCCTTCGCCTGCTCGAGCTCGTGCGAGATCTGCACGCGGTCGGTGACGTCGGTGACGATGCCGAGCAGGTGTTCGCCCTGGCCGGCGGCGCTCTTCACGCGGCGGAACGCGAACGACAGGTGGCGCGTCTCGACGCCGCCGCCCGCGCGGGTGAACCGTGCCTCGATCTGGCTCAGCGGGTTGACCGTGTCGATCAGGTCCTCGTGCACCTTCTCCTTCCAGAGGAGGTTCACGAACTTCATGGCGGTGGCGAGCGTCTTCGCCGGCACGAGCGGACGCAGCAGGTCCTCGAACGAGCTGCCGTGCACGATGTCCGCGTGCAGGATGCGCGTCAGCGAAGCCGAATGGACGCCGCCGAGCGAGAGGTTGCGGTCGAGCAGGAAGAGGCCCTCACGCACGGTGCCGAGGATGTCGGCCACCTGGCGCTCCGCACGACGGGCGTCCGCGGAGGCGCGGCGCGAGCGCAGCGAAAAGTAGAGCATCAGCGCGAGCAGCAGCGCGGCGACCGCCGCGCCGATCACGAGGAAGGTCCGCAGGCTGCGGCCGCGATCGCCGACCGTGTCCTGCAGGCCCGCAGCGAGGTCCTTGAGTGCCCCGCCGACGTCGCGGTTGGCCGCGGCCTGCGCCGTGAGCGCCTCGTCCACGTCGGCCTTGAGGGCGCGCCCCGTGGCGTTCAGGCGCGAACCTGCGAGGGTATCCGCATAGGGCGAGCCCTTGTGGCGGCCGAGCGCGCCGAGCAGCGGCACGAAGCGCTGCCAGGCGGCGTCGAGGGCACCGCGCACGCGCTGGATGTCCGCGCTCTCGCCGAGGCCGGCGGCCTCGAGGTCGGCGTCGATGCGCACGAGGGCTTTGTCGAAGCCTTCGCGCGCCGTTGCGATGTCCGCCAGCGGCTCGCCGACGAAGGTGCGCGCTTCGAGGCCGCGCTGCGCCAGCGTCAGTTCAGTGCCGAAGTACTGCGGCAGCGAGCGCAGTTCGGAGGCGAGCTGCAATGCGCTCGAGGCGGCCTGCAGCTGCGCGGCCCGCTGGATGCCGAGCGTCAGGAGCAAGGTGAGCACCGCCGCGAAGGAGGTGGCGACGACGACCGGCAGCAGCTGGCTCAGGTCGAAGGAATTGCGCCGGCGCTTCATTTGCGGTCTCCGAGGCGGAAGGCGAGGCGTACCGAACTGCGCGGCAGGCGGGCCGCGTCCTGCTCGCTCACGGCCTCGAAACGCCAGTTGCGCACGGCGGCGATCGCCGCCTGGTCGAACACGCCCTGAGGCGTCGATGCGACGACCTCGATGTCCCGCGTGTGCCCATCCGCGGTCAGGTTGAATTCAACCGTTACCGAACCCTCGACGCCATTGCGCTCGGCCTCCGCCGGGTACTGGGGCGCCGTGCGCCTTTTCGCCTTCGGCATGCGCGGTGGCGGGGCGTCCGTAGTCGCCGCCTGCGTGGCGGCCTTCTCCACCCGCTGCTGCGCTGCCTCTGAGCGCTGCCGGTCGCGCGCGGCCGCCGACTCGCGTGCCGCCTGCAATTCGCGGCGAGCGTCAGCGACTTCGCGCCCGCCGCCGATGTCCGCGCCGGCGGTCAACGAGCGCTCGGCGGCGTCGAATTCGCCCGCGCGAATCGCTTCACGCGCACTGCGCGTGAGCGCCGCCACGTATTCGCGCTGGAAGGCGACGACCTGCGGATCGCGCCGGTCGATCTTCTGCAATGCCGCGAGCCTGGCGCGCGGTCCGTTCGCCGTGCCGTCGAGCAGCGAGTCGCCAGTGAGCGAGGCGCGCGCATCCGCGACGGCGCGCGCGAGGTCTGCGTCCTTCCGGCGCGCGTCGAGGCTGCGCCGCAAGTCGAGCACGGCCGCCTTCTCTGCGCCGAGGCCCGCTGCCTCGTCGATGAGCCGTTCCGCGGCGGCATACTGGTCGGCGCCGATGGCGTCGCGTGCGCGGGCGACCAGCCATTTGGGCCGCGCTGCCTCGAGGTCCTTGCCGAGTGCCACGACGTCCGGGTCATCGGGCGCCGCGGTGCGCAGGCTGCCAAAGAGTTGCTGCACGTTGTCGAGCCGCCCCGCCTTGAGGTCGCTTTGCGCCTGCGAGACCGCCACGGACACGACACGGCGCACGCCATCGGCCGCCTCGGCGTTGCCGGGCTCGTCGGCGAGCGCCCGCGAGTAAAGTTCGAGGGCATTGTTGCCCGCCGGATCGAGGTAGCGGCGTTCGCCGAAAGCGACGCGTGCGGCCGACAGCAATTCCGGCACCGACAGCTCACTGGCTACCGGCGCCGGGGCGGCGGGAGAGGCAGCCGCAGCGGGAGCTGCGTGCGTGGCGGTCGCGGAAGAGGGCGCCGGTGCGGCATCCTTGCCGCCAAGCCACAACCATGTGCCACCGGCGATGACGAGTGCGGCTACCACGATGCCGCCGACGAGGACGATCCGGGTCTTCCCGGACGAGCCCTCAGCGGGCTGCGCTGCCGCGCGGGCCGGCGCAGGCCGGGTGGCGTGCCTGGCTTCGACTTCGAGGGCCGATGCGACGACCTCATTGCTGAGGGCGGCGCGATCCAGCAAACGGGCGATGCTGCCGCGGGACAGGGCGGGTGCCCACTGCCCGTGTGCGGCGGCAGCTGCGATGACGATGATGGCAAACCCCGGGAAGTCAGCCTCGATCGTACGAACGATCTCGGGGGCGTTTGCGAGGCTCGCCGCGTCGATCAGCGCCACGCCGCTGCGTCCGCGCAGCGTCTCGGTCCAGGCGCCGGTGCCATCCGTGGGGCGGGAGCGGTAGCGATCGTCCATCGCCGGCCCGATGCTGAGGAGCAGTTCGTCGTCACAGGTGAAAACGACGACGTCCTTGCGCGACGCGCGGGTCGTCCCACCGGGGCGCTGCGCGGCGGGGAACGCTTGCGCAGCCGAGCCTGAGTCTTGCATCCGGGTAGCCCCTCCGTGCTGTCCACCATCGGGTCAACAAGGCGGGATGGTCCGTCGCCAGCGTGCGACGTGACGGGAGCCATTTCACGGAATGCGGCGGGATTATGTGTCGTGTGCACACCGCGTTCGAGGGGTGCCAACTCGATCACACATGCGGGCGGTGGGATGCCCACGGCGGGCCGGAGGGAGAGCGTGGCATCCGGTGCCTCACGGGTCGAGCGCCGCCTGCGGCGGTTCCCTCGTCGCGGCGGCGCCCGGCGCACTGTGTCGGCAGACCCTGGAAACAACTGCGTACGCCGGCCGCTGATCGCCGTTCCTCGGCGCCCTCCACGCTCGTCACCAGATGCCACGCTCTCCCTCCGGCGCGCGGCCGGCCATCCAACGCAGGCCGCCTCGCTGAGGTGAGAGAAGCTCAACTCGCATTACGTTCCTCACCTCAAGGAGGTCGACGGACTGCGCGTTGCCAGCTGCCGGCCCGAGGCGCGGTGATTCATCCGCGGACGAGCGTGGAGGGCGCGCCCGGATAGCGAGGGAGCGGATGAATCACCGCGCCTCGGGCCCGCAACCCGCATCATGCAGTCCGCGGCCCCGCTCAATACCGGTAGTGATCCGGCTTGAACGGCCCGTACTCGGCGACCCCGATGTAGGCCGCCTGCTCGGCGCTGAGCTTCGTCAGCTTCACGCCGATGCGATCGAGATGCAGCTGGGCAACCTTTTCATCGAGGTGCTTCGGCAGCACGTAGACCTCGTTGCGGTACTTCGCGCCGTGCGCGAAGAGCTCGATCTGCGCGAGCACCTGGTTCGTGAAGGAGTTCGACATCACGAAGGACGGGTGGCCCGTGCCGCAGCCGAGGTTCACGAGCCGCCCCTCGGCGAGCACGATGAGGCGCTTGCCGTCCGGGAAAATCACGTGGTCGACCTGCGGCTTGATATTCTCCCACTTGTACTGCTTGAGCGCGGCGATCTCGATCTCGCTGTCGAAGTGGCCGATGTTGCAGACGATTGCCTGGTGCTTCATGCGGCGCATGTGATCGTGGGTGATCACGTTGAGGTTGCCGGTCGCGGTGACGAAGATGTCGGCCTTGTCGCAGGCCTCGTCCATCGTGACGACCTTGAAGCCCTCCATCGCCGCCTGCAGCGCGCAGATCGGGTCGATCTCGGTGATCCACACCTGGGCCGACAGTGCGCGCAGCGACTCGGCGGAGCCCTTGCCCACATCGCCATACCCGGCGACCACCGCGACCTTGCCCGCGACCATCACGTCGGTCGCGCGCTTGATCGCGTCGACCAGCGATTCGCGGCAGCCATACAGGTTGTCGAACTTCGACTTCGTCACCGAATCGTTGACGTTGATGGCCGGGAAGGGCAGGCGGCCGTCGCGCTGCAGCTGGTAGAGCCGCTTGACGCCAGTGGTGGTTTCTTCAGTGACGCCCTTCACCTGGGCGAGGCGCTTCGAGTACCAGCCCGGGCTCTGGGCGAGCCGCTGGCGGATCGACGCGTAGAGCGCGGTCTCTTCGTCGTTGGCCGGCTTCGCGATCACCGACGGATCATTCTCCGCCTGCGCGCCGAGCAAGAGCAGCAACGTCGCGTCGCCGCCGTCGTCGAGGATCATGTTGGCGTGCTGTTCGCCCGGCCACTCGAAGATGCGGTGGGTGAACTGCCAGTACTCCTCGAGCGTCTCGCCCTTGTAGGCGAACACCGGCGTGCCGTTCGCCGCGATGGCTGCGGCGGCGTGGTCCTGCGTCGAGTAGATGTTGCACGAGGCCCAGCGCACGTCGGCGCCGAGCGCCTTCAGCGTTTCGATCAGCATCGCCGTCTGGATCGTCATGTGGAGAGACCCTGCGATGCGCGCGCCGCGCAGCGGCTTGGTCGCGCCGAATTCCCTGCGGATCGCCATGAGGCCCGGCATCTCCGTCTCGGCGATGGCCATTTCCTTGTGGCCCCATGCGGCGTCGGCGATGTCACGGACGAAATAGTCGGGCGCCGCGCCCGACGGTCTGGCTACTGCGGTCATGTGTCTGTCTCCGGTAAGGGAGCGCCGTTAGCCATCCACATCGGCCTGAGCCTGGCGGGCTTGCCCCGTCGCAGCGCTCCTCAGGCCGACGCCCGGCCGCCGCGTTGGCGGCCGGGTGAGGGAAAAATCAGGCCGCGCGCACGCGCGCGCCGGCTTCCGCCGCGAGAGCCGCCGCCCTGTCGGTGCGCTCCCAGGTGAAATCCGCTTCCTCGCGGCCGAAATGGCCGTAGGCCGCGGTCCTGAAGTAGATCGGCCGGGCGAGGTCGAGCATTTCGCGCAGGCCATAGGGCGTCAGGTCGAAGAAGCGGCGCACGAGCTGCGTGAGCTTCTCGCGCGGCAGTTTGCCGGTGCCGAAGGTATCGACCATGATTGAAGTCGGCTCGGCGACACCGATCGCGTAGCTCACCTGCACCTCGCAGCGATCGGCGAGGCCCGCCGCGACGATGTTCTTGGCCACATAGCGGCAGGCATACGCCGCCGAGCGATCCACCTTGGATGGGTCCTTGCCGGAAAAGGCGCCGCCGCCGTGGCGCGCGAAGCCGCCGTAGGTGTCGACGATGATCTTGCGGCCCGTGAGGCCGCAATCGCCCACCGGGCCACCGATCACGAACCGGCCGGTCGGGTTGATGTGGAACTTCGTGCCCTTGTGCAACCACTTCTTCGGCAGCACCGGCAGGATCACCTCGTCCATCACCGCTTCGCGCAGCGTCTTCGTCGGGACATCGGGCGAGTGCTGGGTCGAGAGCACGACCGCGTCGATTGCCACCGGCTTGTCGTCCTCGTAGCGCAGCGACACCTGGCTCTTGGCGTCCGGGCGCAGCCAGCCGAGCTTGCCTTTCTTGCGCACCTGCGCCTGGCGCTGCACGAGGCGGTGCGCATAGGTGATCGCCGCCGGCATCAGCACGTCGGTCTCGTTGCTCGCGTAGCCGAACATCAGACCCTGGTCGCCCGCGCCCTGCTTGCGCTCGTCCTTGCGGTCGACGCCCTGGGCGATGTCGGACGACTGCTTGCCGATCACGTTCAGCACGCCGCAGGTCGCGCCGTCGAAACCCATGTCGGAATGGTTGTAGCCGATCCCGAGCACTGTCTTGCGCACCAGCGCCTCGAGGTCGACCCATGCGCTCGTCGTGACTTCGCCCGCCACGATGACGACGCCGGTCTTGATCAGCGTCTCGCACGCGACGCGGCCGCGCGGGTCCTGGGTCAGGATCTCGTCGAGCACGGCGTCGGAAATCTGGTCGGCGATCTTGTCCGGGTGGCCCTCGGAGACGGACTCGGACGTGAACAGGTAGCTGTTGGGCATGTGGCTCGGGACCTTGCGGCGGATTTTCCATTATACCGGAGTGGCGGGGTGACCGAACCGGCCCGCCGATGCGGTCCCGGCCCCCCCCAACAGCCCGGGGCGCTACCGCGGCCATCCCGGGTTTGCCGTTCCCGCCGCGCTGTTGGACAATGCGCGCCCATTTTTCCCTGCTGGAACCGCCCCGACTCATGCCGACCCGCCGCGAGCTTGCCAATGCCATCCGCGCCCTCGCCATGGACGCCGTCCAGGCCGCCAACTCCGGACATCCGGGCGCCCCGATGGGCATGGCGGACATCGCGGAGGTGCTGTGGCGCGACGTGCTGAAGCACAATCCCGCCAATCCCCGCTGGGTCGACCGCGATCGCTTCGTGCTGTCGAACGGCCATGCATCGATGCTGCTGTATTCGGTGCTGCACCTTACCGGCTATCCGCTCGCGCTCGATGAGCTGCGCAAGTTCCGCCAGCTCGGCCAGCGCACCGCCGGGCATCCGGAGCGCGACCTCGACATCGGCATCGAGACCACCACCGGGCCGCTCGGCCAGGGCTTCGCGAACGCGGTGGGCATGGCGCTCGCCGAGAAGATGCTCGCCGCGGAGTTCAACCGCGACGGCCACGAGATCGTCGATCACCACACGTATGTGTTCCTCGGCGACGGCTGCCTGATGGAAGGCATCTCGCACGAGGCCGCTTCGCTAGCCGGCACGCTGAAGCTTGGCAAGCTGGTCGCGGTCTTCGACGACAACGGGATCTCGATCGACGGCAAGGTGCAGGGCTGGTGCACCGACGACGTGGCGAAGCGCTTTGCGGCCTACGGCTGGCATGTGGTCAAGGACGTCGATGGCCACGATTCCGGGGCCGTCGCCTCGGCGCTGCGCAAGGCGCGCGCCCACAAGAAGCAGCCCACGATCATCATCGCGCGCACGATCATCGGCTTCGGCGCGCCTGGCAAGCAGGGCACCAAGGGCGTGCACGGCGAGGCGCTCGGCACCGCGGAGGTCGCCGCGGCGCGCGCCACGCTCGGCTGGCCGTATCCGCCGTTCGAGGTGCCAGACGAGATCCGCGCCGAGTGGGATGCGCGCGCCAAGGGTGCAGCGGCCGAGAAGAACTGGCAGCGGCGCTATCGCCGCTACCAGAAAGCCTTGCCCGAACTCGCCGCTGAATTCGAGCGGCGCATGGCTGGCCGCCTGCCGCAGGATTTCGAGGCCACTGCCGCCGCCGCCCTCGCAGCGGCCCGGGCGACGGGCGCGCCGCAGGCAACGCGCGTGTCCTCCGGCGCGGTGCTCGATGTGCTCGGCCCGAAGATGCCCGAGCTGATCGGCGGCTCGGCCGACCTGACCGGCTCGGTCAACACGCAGCGCAGGGACTCCCGGACGCTGACCGCGGACGATGCGACCGGCAACTACATCCACTACGGCGTGCGCGAGTTCGCGATGACCGCGATGATGAGCGGTTTCACGCTGCACGGCGGACTGCGGCCGTATTCTGGCACGTTCCTCGTGTTCTCGGACTATGCGCGCAACGCCGTGCGCCTCGCGGCGCTGATGCGCCAGCCGGTGATCCTCGTGTATACGCACGATTCCATCGGGCTTGGCGAAGACGGCCCCACGCACCAGCCCGTCGAGCACCTTGCGAGCCTGCGGGCGATGCCCGGACTGTCGTTGTGGCGCCCCGGCGATGCGGTCGAAACCGCCGTCGCCTGGCGTGCGGCCATCGAGCGCGCCAACGGTCCCACTGCCCTCGTGCTGACGCGCCAGGCGCTCGCACAGCAGGTGCGCACGCCGGAGCAGGCGGCCGCGATCGCGCGTGGCGGCTACACGCTCATCGACTGCGAGGGCGCGCCCGAGGCGATCGTCATCGCGACCGGCTCCGAACTCGGTCTCGCGGCAGATGCCGTGCGGCAGCTAGCGTCGAGGGGCCGCCGTGTGCGCCTCGTTTCGATGCCCTCGACCGACGTGTTCGAGGCGCAGGACGCGGCGTGGCGCGAAGCGGTCCTGCCGCGCGCGGTGACGCGCCGTATCGCCGTCGAGGCGGCCGCGCGCCAGAGCTGGTGGCGGTACGTCGGAGCGGACGGCGAGGTCATCGGCATGGACCGGTTCGGTGCCTCGGGCAAGGGCGCGGAGCTGTTCAGGCATTTCGGTTTCACGACGGAGCACGTCGTGGCCGCGGTCGAGAAGCTGTTCGGCTGAACACCATTCAGGCAGGAGGAAGCGGACGTCATGGCAATCAAGGTCGGCATCAACGGTTACGGTCGCATCGGTCGCAATGTGCTGCGCGCGCTCTACGAGGCGCGGCGCACCAACGAGATCCGGATCGTCGCGGTCAACGATCTCGGGGACGCGAGCACCAATGCCCACCTTACCCGCCATGACACCGCCCACGGCCGCTTCCCCGGCGAGGTGCGGGTCGACGGCGATTCAATGGTCGTGAACGGCGACCGGGTGCGCGTGCTCGCGGAGCGCGACCCGGCGAAGCTGCCCTGGGGCGAGCTCGGCGTCGACTACGTGATCGAGAGCACCGGCCTCTTCACCAGCAAGGCCAAGGCGGCCGCGCACCTGAAGGGCGGCGCGAAGAAGGTGCTGATCTCGGCGCCGGGCGGCTCCGATGTCGACGCCACCGTCGTCTATGGCGTCAACCACGGCGAGCTGAAGGCGGGCCACGAGGTCGTGTCGAACGCCTCGTGCACGACGAACTGCCTCGCGCCGATGGCGAAGGTGCTGCACGAGGGGCTGGGCATCGTCGGCGGCCTGATGACCACGGTCCACGCCTATACCAACGACCAGGTACTCACCGACGTCTATCATTCCGACCTGCGCCGCGCGCGCTCGGCGACGATGTCGATGATCCCGACCAAGACCGGGGCGGCCGCGGCCCTCGGCCTCGTGCTGCCCGCGCTCAAGGGCATCCTCGACGGCTATTCGGTGCGCGTGCCGACGATCAACGTCTCGCTGGTCGACCTCACCTTCACCGCGAAGCGCCCGACCACGGTAGCGGAAGTGAACCAGCTGATGCGCGCCGCGGCCGATGGGCCGCTCAAGGGCGTGCTTGCGTACACCAGCGAGCCGCTCGTGTCGATCGACTACAACCATGACCCGCATTCGTCCACCTACGACGACACGATGACCAAGGTGATCGAGGGCACGCTCGTGAAGGTGTGTTCCTGGTACGACAACGAATGGGGCTTCTCGAACCGCCTGCTCGATGTCGTGGCCGCCTGGTCGCGCGCGAAATAGGGCTGCCGCCGTGAAGCTGCTGCGCCTCGCCGACATCGACCTAGCGGGCAAGCGCGTGATGATCCGCGAGGACCTGAACGTACCCGTGGACAAAGGCGTGGTGACGAGCGATGCGCGCATCCGCGCGGCGCTGCCGACCTTGCGCTATGCGATGCAGCACGGCGCGAAGGTCTTCATCCTGTCGCACCTCGGGCGGCCGAAGGAAGGGCAGTTCTCGGTGGAAAATTCGCTTGCGCCGGTCGCGGTGCGGCTCTCCGAGCTGCTCGGCAAGCCCGTGCCGCTGCGCGAGAACTGGCTCAGGGACGGTGTCGACACCGGCTTCGGCGAGGCCGTGCTCTGCGAGAACGTGCGCTTCAACAAGGGCGAGAAGGCGAACGACGAGGCGCTCGCGCGGCGCATGGCCGCGTTGTGCGACGTGTTCGTCATGGATGCCTTCGGCACGGCGCACCGCGCCGAGGCGAGCACCCACGGCATCGCGACCTTTGCGCCCAAGGCCTGCGCGGGGCCGCTGCTGACCGCCGAGCTCGAGGCGCTCGAACGTGCGCTCGACAAGCCCGCGCGGCCGCTCGTCGCGATCGTCGCCGGCTCCAAGGTGTCGACCAAGCTCACCGTGCTCGAATCGCTGCTTGCGAAGGTCGACAAGCTCATCGTCGGCGGCGGCATCGCCAACACCTTCCTCGCGGCGACCGGGGTCGCGGTGGGCAAGTCGCTGCACGAAGCCGACATGCTCGACATCGCGCGCGGCCTGCTCGACACGGCGCGGGCCCGCGGCGCGGAGATCCCCCTGCCGACGGACGTCGTCGTCGCGCGCGAATTCGCCGCCACGGCGCATGCCGACGTCCGTTCGATCCACGACGTGCACGCCGATGAGCTGATCCTCGACATCGGCCCGGATACGGCCGAGCGCTTCGCGAAGCTGATCGAAGGCGCCGGCACCGTGATCTGGAACGGCCCCGTCGGGGTGTTCGAGTTCGCGCAGTTCGGCGAGGGCACGAAGACGATCGCCAATGCGATCGCGCGCAGCAAGGCATTCTCGCTGGCCGGCGGCGGCGACACGCTCGCCGCGATCGAGAAGTACGGCGTCGCCGAGGGTATCTCCTACATCTCGACGGGCGGCGGCGCCTTCCTCGAGTTCGTCGAAGGCAAGACCCTGCCGGCGGTCGCGGCGCTCGAGGCGCGGGCGCAGCGCTGAGGCGGGCGCGCCGCGCCCTGGGTCGGGCGGGGAGGCGTACGACCGGCTGGCGGTCGTGATAACGTTGCTTCCTCATGCGACGCAGAACCAAGATCGTCGCGACGCTCGGTCCCGCCACCGACGACGTCGCGGTCCTCACCGACATGGTGCACGCCGGCCTCGATGTCGCGCGCGTCAATTTCTCCCATGGCCAGCAGGCCGAGCACCTGCGTCGCATCGAACTCGTGCGGGAAGCGGCGCGGCGCGCCGGCAAGATCGTCGGCATCCTCGCCGATCTCGGCGGTCCCAAGATCCGCATCGAGGGTTTCCGCGACGGGCCCATCCGGCTCGTGGAGGGCGCGCCCTTCGCGCTCGACCCGCGCCTCGCGGCCGACGCCGGCAACCCGCAGGAAGTGGGCATCGCCTACGCCAACCTGCACCGCGACGTGCGGCCGGGCGATACGCTGCTGCTGGCCGACGGGCAGATCGTGCTCGACGTGCAGGCGGTCGAGGGGCCACGCGTCGCCACGGTGGTGCGCCTCGGCGGCGAGCTCTCGAACAGGAAGGGCCTCAACCGACAGGGCGGCGGCATTTCCGCGCCCGCGCTCTCCGACAAGGACCGCGACGACATCCGTTTCGCGGCCGCCCATGAAATCGACTATGTCGCGGTCTCCTTCGCACGCGACGCCGCCGACATCCGCGAGGCGCGCACGCGCCTGCGCGAGGCGGGCGGGCAGGGTCGGATCGTCGCGAAGATCGAGCGCCACGAGTCGGTGGAAAACCTGCCGTCGATCCTCGACGAGACCGACGTCGTGATGGTGGCGCGCGGCGACCTCGGCGTCGAGATGGGCTACGCCGAGATCACCGGCCTGCAGAAGACGATCCTGCACCAGGCGCGCAACAAGTTCCGCGTGGCGATCACCGCGACGCAGATGATGGAGTCGATGATCCAGAATCCCGTCCCGACGCGCGCCGAGGTGAGCGACGTCGCCAACGCGGTGATGGACGGCACGGACGCGGTGATGCTCTCGGCCGAATCGGCGGTCGGCCGCCACCCGGTCAAGGCCGTGCAGGCGATGGCACACGTGATCGAGGGTGCCGAGAAGTACCAGCTCTCGCATTCGCGCTCGCGCCATCGCAGCGACGGGCACTTCGGCCGCACCGACGAGGCGATCGCGATGTCGGTGATGTACACGGCGAACCACATGCGCGTGCGTGCGATCGTGGCGCTGACCGAATCGGGCTCGACGCCGCTGTGGATGTCGCGCATCCGCTCGGACATCCCGATCTACGCGTTCACGCGCCATGCGGCGACGAGCCGCCGCGTCACGCTCTATCGCGGCGTCTACCCGGTGCAGTACGACGTCACGCGGTCCGACGCCCCGCACGTGCAGGCCTCGATATTCGCTCGACTCCTCGAGCTCGAACTGGTGGACGTGGGCGACTACGTGATCGTGACCTCGGGGCCACTGAGCGGCGTCGCGGGCGGCACCAATGCGATGCAGATCCTCAGGGTCTCGCAGGGCGAGGCGTGATCCGGCCATGAGCGGCGCACGCTTCACCGGCACCGAACGCTACATCGCGACCCCGGAACTCGCCATGGCCGTCAACGCGGCCGTGACCCTGGCGCGGCCGCTGCTCATCAAGGGCGAACCGGGCACGGGCAAGACGCAGCTCGCCGAGGAGATCGCCGCCACCCTCGGGCGGCCGCTCTTCGAGTGGCACATCAAGTCGACCAGCAAGGCGCAGCAGGGCCTGTACGAATACGACGCGGTTTCGCGACTGCGCGATTCGCAGCTCGGCGAGCGGCGCGTGCACGACATCGCCAACTACATCGTGCGGGGCAGGCTCTGGGAGGCCTTCCAGTCGGACGTGCAGCCGGTGCTGCTGATCGACGAGATCGACAAGGCCGACATCGAGTTCCCGAACGACCTGCTGCGCGAGCTCGACCGCATGGAGTTCTACGTCTACGAGACGCGCGAGCTCGTCCGGGCGAAGCACCGGCCCGTCATCGTGATCACGAGCAACAACGAGAAGGAACTGCCCGACGCGTTCCTGCGCCGCTGCTTCTTCCATTACATCCGCTTCCCGGACGAGGAGACGATGCGGCGCATCGTCGACGTGCACTACCCGGGCCTCAAGCGCGAGCTGCTCGCCGAGGCGCTCGCTTCGTTCTTCCGGCTGCGCGAAGTGCCGGGGCTCCGGAAGAAGCCCTCGACCTCCGAGCTGCTCGACTGGGTGAAGTTGCTCGTCGCGGAGGACATCCCGCCCGAGGCGCTGCGCGGCGACGATGCGAGGAAGACCCTGCCGCCCCTATACGGCGCGCTGCTGAAGAACGAGCAGGACATGCATCTCGTCGAGCAGGTGATGTTCCTCTCGCGCCGGGCGCGCTGAGCGGTGCTCGTCCGGTTCTTCCTCGACCTGCGTGCCGGCGGCGTGCCGGTGACGTTGCCCGAGTTCCTCTCCCTGCTCGAGGCGCTCGCGGCGCGCGTCGCCCGGCTCTCGGCCGAGGATTTCTACCACCTCGCCCGCGTTTGCCTCGTCAAGGACGAGCGCCATTACGACCGCTACGACCGGGTGTTCGCCGGGCACTTCAAGGGTGCGGAACGGCTCTTCGAGGCGAGCGCGGCCGACGTGCCCGAGGCGTGGTTGCGCGCGCTCGCCGAACGCGTCCTCACGGAGGAGGAGAAGGCGCAGGTCGAGGCGCTCGGCGGCTGGGAGAAGCTCATGGAGACGCTGCGCCAGCGGCTCGCCGAGCAGCGGGAGCGCCACGAGGGCGGCAGCAAGTGGATCGGCACCGGAGGCACTTCACCCTTCGGCGCCCAGGGTTACAACCCGGAGGGCGTGCGCATCGGCCAGGCGGGTTCACGGCACCGGCGGGCCGTGAAAGTGTGGGACCGGCGCGAGTTCGCCAACTTCGACGACACCCTCGAACTCGGCACCCGCAATTTCAAGATGGGCCTGCGCCGCCTGCGGCGCTTCGCGCGCGAAGGCGCCGCCGAGGAACTCGATCTCGACGGCACGATATCGGCGACCGCACGCAATGCGGGCTACCTCGACCTGAAGCTCGTGCCCGAGCGGCGCAATGCGGTCAAGGTGCTGCTGCTGCTGGATGTCGGCGGCTCGATGGACGACCACGTGCGGGTCTGCGACGAGCTGTTCTCGGCCGCGCGCAGCGAGTTTCGCCACTTCGAGCACTACTATTTCCACAACTTCCCCTACGAGTCGCTGTGGAAGGACAACCGCCGCCGGCACACCGAGCGCATCGCGACGGACCAGTTGATCCGCACCTATGGGCCCGACTACCGCGCGATCTTCGTCGGCGATGCGGCGATGAGCCCCTACGAGATCACGATGCCGGGCGGCAGCGTCGAGCACTGGAACGCGGAAGCGGGCGAGGCCTGGTTGCGGCGCCTGACGGCGCATTTCCGCCATTGCGTGTGGCTCAATCCCGAGCCCCTGGAGCGTTGGGACTACACGCCGTCCATCGTCATCACGCGCGGGCTCGTGGAGGGGCGCATGTTCCCCCTGACCCTGGCGGGGCTCGACCAGGCGACCGCCGAACTGCAGCGGCGCGGCGTCGCGCCTCCGCGGCCCACTAGCCCTTCGGCGCCGCCGCCTTGAGCGCCTTCAGCTCCGCGAGCACGAACTGCGAGTGCCCCTTGGGGTCGACTTTCTCGTAATGCCTCGCGATGCGGCCCTGCGGATCGACGATGAACGTGTCGCGGCGGGCGACTTCCAGGACGCCCATCAGCTTGTGCAGCACGCCGTAGCTCCTCGCGACCGACTTCGCCGAATCGGCGAGGATCGTGAAGGGCAGGCTGTGCTCGCGCGCGAATTCCTCGTGCGACTGCACGTCGTCGACGCTGATGCCGAGGATCACCGCCCCGGCCTCGCGGAAGGCGAAGATGTTGTCGCGGAACTCGCAGGCCTGCGTCGTGCAGCCCGGCGTGTTGTCCTTCGGGTAGAAGTAGAGCACCACCCACTTGCCCTTCTGCTCGCCGAGGGTGTGCCACTTGCCGTTCTGGTCCTGCAGCCGGAAATCCGGCGCGGGCATGCCGACCGCGGGGGAGGCTGCGTGGGCCGGTGTGGCCAGGGCCGCGGCGGTGAGCGCGAGGGCGCAAAGCAAGGTCGAACGGGCTCGAAGCATGGGGGTCCCTGTCTTTCGTTGGCCGCGAAGGCGCGGGCGCGAACTGGTCGATTCTAACAGCCGCCCGGGATGGGCCAGAATGCGCCCCACATGACCGAGGACACGATCATAGCCGGCCGCCCGTTGCACGGGCTGATCCTGACGGGAGGCGGGGCCCGCTCCGCCTATCAGGTCGGTGTCCTGAAGGCGCTCGCCGAAATGCTGCCGCGTCGCGGCATCCCTTTCCCGGTGCTGATCGGCACCTCCGCGGGGGCGGTCGCGACGGCCGCGCTCGCCGCCGAGGCCCGCCGCTGGCGCGGCGCCGTCGCTTCGCTCGAGCACGTCTGGGGCAACTTCCATTGCAGCCAGGTCTTTCGCGTTTCGTCGCGGTCCATGCTCGGCTCCGGGCTGCGTTGGCTTGCCGCGCTGCTGTCGGGCGGTACGCTGGCGCGGCCGCCGAGGTCGGTCTTCGACAACAGCCCGCTGTCGGAACTGCTGGCGCAGAACATCGATTTCGGCGCGATCCGCCACAGCATTTCATCGGGCATGCTGCACGCGGTTGCGCTGTGCTCGACCGGATACTCGAGCGCGCATTCCGTCGCGTTCTTCGACGGCGAGTCGCGCATCCCGGAGTGGGCGCGGGCGCATCGCGAGGGCCGGCGCACCGAGCTCACGCTCTCGCACCTCATGGGCAGCCTCGCCGTCCCGTTCCTCTTCCCGCCCGTGCAGCTCGGCACCGAGTATTTCGGCGACGGCGCGATGCGCCAGATGGCGCCGATGAGCCCGGCCGTGCACCTCGGCGCCGAGCGCGTGCTGGTGATCGGCGTGCGATCGATGAACGGCGCCGGCCTCGGCCAGGCGACGCAGCTGCCACGCTCGCCATCGCCCGGGCAGCTCTTCGGCTTCATGCTCGACACCCTGTTCACGGACGGCATCTACGCCGACCTCGAGCAGCTCGTGCGCCTCAATACGCTCGTGCGCTCGGTGCCGGAGTCGGTGCCGGGCGTGCGGCTCGTCGAGGCCATGGCCATCTCCCCGAGCGTGGATCCGCGCGAGATCGCCGCGAAGCACCTGCACGAGCTGCCGCGCAGCCTGCGCGCCTTCCTGCGCGTGATCGGCGCCCGTGGCGCTGCGGGCAACCAGCTCGCGAGCTACCTGATGTTCGAGTCGGGCTACACCGCGGAGCTGATCGCGCTCGGCTACCGCGACGCGGCCGCGCAGCGCGACCGCCTGCGGGCCTTCCTGCTGCCGGCCTGAAGGCGGCCTAGACGAGGAAGAGGGCGCCGAGGCTCAACAGCGTCGCAAAGCCGATGCAGTCGGTGAAGGTCGTGAGGATCACGCCGGCCGAGAGCGCCGGATCGATCCGCAGGCGCCGCAACATGAGGGGGATCAGCACGCCCACCGCCGCGGCCGCAAGCAGGTTCATCAGCATGGCCGCGGCAACGATCGCCGCGACCTGCCACTTGCCGAACAGCACGATCGTGATCACGCCGACCGCGAGCGCGACCACGAGGCCGTTCAGGCCGCCCACCGCGATTTCCTTGAACAGCAGCCAGCGCGCGTTGGCCCATTCCACCTTGCCGAGCGCGATGCCGCGGATCAGCAGCGTGACGGTCTGCGTGCCCGCGATGCCGCCCATGCTCGAGACGACCGGCAGCAACGCCGCGAGCACCGCGACGCGCTCGATCGTTCCCTCGAAATTTGCGACCACGGAAGCGCCGAGGAAGGCGGTGCAGATGTTGACGCCGAGCCAGACGAGCCGGCGGCGCGCCGACGGCACGACAGCGGCGAACACGTCTTCCTCGTCGGCGAGGCCGGCCATCGACAGCACCGAATGCTCGGCTTCCTCGCGGATCACGTCGACGATATCGTCGACCGTGATGCGGCCGAGCAGCTTGCCCTCGGGGCTCACGACCGCGGCCGATACGAGGTCGCGGTCCTCGAACAGCAGCGACACCTCGTGCGCGGGCGTCAGCGGATCGATGCGCGGCGCCTCGCTGTCGAGGCAGTCGCCGACGAGGTGCTCGGGATCCTCGGTCAGGAGGCGCGTGAGCGGGACCGTGCCGAGGTACTTGTCGCGCCGGTCCGCGACGAACAGGCTGTCAGTGCGCTCCGGCAACTCGCCGCGCATGCGCACGTAGCGCAGCACCACTTCGATCGGCACGTCGGCCCGCACGCTCACGGTGTCGGTGTTCATCAGGCCGCCGGCGCTGTCCTCCGGATAGGAGAGCACGGTGCGCAGGCGCTCCCGGTCGCGCAGGTCCATCGAGTGCAGCAGCTGCTGAGTCACCGTTTCCGGCAGGTCGGCGAGCAGGTCGGCGAGATCGTCGACTTCCATGCCCTCGGTGGCCGCGACCAGCTCTTCGGCCTCCATCTCGTGCATCACGTCGGCGCGCACGCTCTCGCTGAGTTCGAGCAGCACCTCGCCCTCGAGCTCCGGATCGACGATCTCCCAGACGACTTCGCGCTGCGCAGGCGGCAGGGACTCGAGCAGCAGCGCGATGTCGGCCGGGTGCATCGCGTTGACCATGCGATGCGCCGTGCGCAGCGTCCCCTGGTCGAGCGCGTCCCGCAGCGCCGCGAGGCGCCCGGACTTCAGGGGTTTCAGTTCGCTATCGCTCATGGGACGGGATCGGTGCATGGCCCCGCGCGGGCGCGCGGAGTCTACCAGCCCGCGGCTGCCGGCCAACAGCGGGCGCGGGCCCGCTAGGGACTGACGAATCCCGCGACCGCTTGTCCGGAGTCGTCGAGCAGTTCGAGCCGCGCTCCCGTGAGCCGCCAAGCGGCAACATTGGCGAGGGCGGCGTGGAACCGCTGTTCGAGTTCCATGCCCTGCGCGCAGGCCATCATCGTGCCTGCCATCTGCGTGAAGGCGAGCTTCGCGCCGTCGAGTTCGTAGCCGCCCATCATGCGATTGCAGCCGGCGTAGCCGCTCGCCCGATGCGCGACGGAGGCAAGCACGACATAGGGTGCGCGCTGCTCCGCGGCGAGCACGACGGGCGCATTGCCGAGGCTCGCGAGGCGCCAGTAGGTGTCCTCGAGGGCCGGGGCCGGGGGACTTGCGCAAGTGCCGGCGGCGATGTGGATGAAATGCTCGACCATCAGGGTCGGGCGCGCGGGGCCTTCCATCCCGGCGCGTTCCTCGATCCGCCCGACGAGCGTCGCGAGGAGCGGTGCGCCCGGCTGCGCACGCGCCTTGAGGTACGCGGCCTCGAGGGCGGCGTTGTCGAGCGCCTGCGCCACCGGCACGCGCACGCCACTCTGGCAGTCGGTGAAAGATCCCGCGTCCGCCAGGTATCGGTACTCGCCCCGCAGCAGCGCGGGGCCCGCGGTTGCAGCGCCCGGAACCGACAGCGTGCCCGATGCGGCCGGCAGGCCAGGATGCGTGCCTCGGGCGCTCACCATCAGGATGGAAACCGGTGCCGCGTCGGGTCCCGAGGGCAGGGGCAGGTGCGTGTCCGACGTGAACAGCAGCTCCGCCCCGTGCAGCACCCTCGCCCGGATTGCATAGCGGTGCGAGGGCAGGATGCGGGCGGGGTCATAAGTGAGGGTGAACCTGAAGGGCGGGGCCCCCGGCGCCTCGTCACGCGTGCTCGCGATCGGCAGGGCCGGCGCGTCGGCTCGCGACACATCCTCGATCAGCGCCTCGAACACTGCGCCCGGCGGCAGCGCGATGCGCTCGCGATAAGTGGCCGTACCGGACACGGAGGTCATTGCCGGCGGGGCGGGCGTGGTGCAGCCCCCGCCCAGAGCGGCTGCCGTGAGCGCCGCCGCCAGGGCTGCGTGACGCGCGAATGCGTGCAAGTACATGGTTGCCTCCTCTTCAGCCGCCGTGCCTCGAGTGCAGCTCGTTGTGCCGCACCGAAACGAGCGGGTGCTGCGCGGTGAAGTGCTCGGCGAGCCGGTTCACGACGTAGACCGAACGGTGCTGGCCACCGGTGCAACCGACCGCCACGGTCAGGTAGCGGCGATTGGCCGAGGTGTGCTCGGGAATACGTGCGGTGACGAACGCCGCGATGTCGTCGACCAGGCGCGCAACCGCCGGCTCGGCCTCGAGGAAGCGGATCACTTCCGGGTCGCGGCCCGTCAGCGGGCGCAGCAGCGGTTCCCAGTAGGGGTTCGGCAGCGAACGCGCGTCGAACACGAAATCGGCGTCGCCCGGGATGCCGTGCTTGAAGCCGAAGGACTCGAAGGTGATCGCGAGCCGTGGCGCGACGCGCGCTTCGGCGGACTTCAGCACCACGTCGCGCAGCGCGTGCACGCCCATGCGCGATGTGTCGATCACCCGGTCGGCCGCGTGCATGATCGGCTCGAGCAGGTCGCGCTCCATCGCGATCGCCTCGCGCAGGCCCGCGTTGCCGCGGCTCATCGGGTGCTTGCGGCGCGTCTCGGCGAAGCGGCGCAGCAGTTCCTCGTCGCTCGCGGTGAGGAACAGCTCCTCGCACTGGATGCCGCTCTTCTTCAGCTCCTGCAGCAGCTTCGGCACGGAGGCGATCTCCGCCGCCGTGTTGCGCGCGTCGAGCCCGACGGCGATCCGCTCGTACACGGCCTCGGCGCTGCGCACGGTGTGGGAAATGAGCGGCGTCAGCAGGGCGGCCGGGATGTTGTCGATGCAGTAGAAGCCGAGGTCCTCGAGCATGTGCAGGGCGACGCTCTTGCCCGATCCCGAAAGACCGCTGACGACGATGACGCGCATGCTGCGAGGGGCCGGCGGGGCTTGCGCGCCTACTGGCGCGTGGTCTTGCGCCCTTCGGCGGCATGGTGGTCGCGCGACTTTTCCTTGTGCTTCCTCACGAGCCGGTCGAGCTTGTCGGCGAGCGCGTCGATCGCGGCGTACATGTCCTCCTCGATCGCATCGGCGTGGATCGAGCCGCCGCGCACGTGCAGGGTGGCCTCGGCCTTCTGCCGCAGCTTCTCGACGGTGAGGACGCAGTGCACGTCGATCACGTGGTCGAAATGGCGCACGATGCGCTCGAGCTTCTTCTCGACGTAGCCGCGCAGCGGCGGGGTGACTTCGACGTGATGGCCGCTCACTGAAAGTTGCATCGCGCTCTCCTCATTTCCGCAAACCTGCCCGTCATTTCGCTGCGCTGCGCCGGCGCTCGTTCGACGGCGCAATGCGCATCGCCTCCCGGTACTTCGCGACCGTGCGCCGCGCCACGGGGATGCCCTCCGCCGACAGCAGCTCGGCGAGGCGGCTGTCGGACAGCGGCGCCGCCGGGTCCTCCTCGCGGATCAGCTTCCTGATCTTGGCGCGGATCGCGGTCGAGGAAGTCTCGGCGGCCTCGCCGCCGCCCACGTGGCTCGAGAAGAAATAGCGCAACTCGAACACGCCGCGGGGGGTGTGCATGTACTTGCCGGAGGTGATGCGCGAAATGGTCGATTCGTGCATCTCGATGGCCGCGGCAATGTCCTTCAGGATCATCGGGCGCATGTGCTCGTCGCCCTGCTCGAGGAAGGCATTCTGGCGCTCGACGATCGCGCGCGCGACCCGCAGCAGGGTGTCGTTCCTGATCTCGAGGCTCTTCAGCAGCCAGCGGGCCTCCTGCAGCTGCGCGCGCAGGTTGGCGTGCGAGCTGTTCCTGCCGAGGAGGCTCGCGTAGCCCTGGTTCAGGCGCACCCGCGGCAGCGTGGAGGGATTGATCTCGACGCTCCAGCCGCGCTCGGTGCGTCGCACGAACACGTCGGGCACCACGTACTCGGGCGCGCTGCCGCTCAGCGCCGAACCCGGGCGGGGCTGGCAGGTGCGCACGAGCGCCAGCGCCTCGGCGAGCTCGTCTTCCGTCACGCGCAGCTCGCGCCGCAGCAGCGCGAGTTCGTTGCGCGCGAGCGTGTCGAGGTGACCGGCGGCGATCGCCAGCGCCGTCGCGAGGCCGGGCGTGGCCGGGTCGAACTGGCGCAGTTGCAGCGCGATGCATTCCGCGACCGAGCGCGCACCCACCCCGGCGGGGTCGAGCGCCTGCACGGTCGCGAGCACGTCCAGCACCTCGGCGCCGTCGCAGATGACGTCGGGGCGCAGGGTGGCGGCGATTTCGTCCGCCGGCTCGATCAGGTAGCCGTCGTCGTTGATCGCATCCACGATCGCGCGCGCGACGGCGAGCCGGCGCGCGTCGAGGTCGGCGACCTCGAGCTGGGAGAGGAGGTGGTCCTGGAGTGAGGTATCGGATTCGCCGGCGAACTCCTGCTGGCGATCGTCTTCGTCGGGCGACCAGGGCGCCTCGGACGATCCTGCGTCGCTCGACCAGTTGTCAGCGATGATCTCGACATCGACCTGGGGCGTATCGCGTTGCGGGGCCTCGAATTCGGGGGCGGCGCGTTCGGCCGGCGACTGGATCGCCTCGAAGATCCCGGTCTGTTCCGTCTCCTCGACGGCCTCGAGCATCACGTTCGATTCGAGCAGCTCGCGGATGTGGGCCTGGAGTTCGAGCGCGGGCAACTGCAGCAGCCGGATCGCCTGCTGCAACTGCGGGGTCATCGTGAGCGACTGGCCCAGCTTCAGCTGCAGGGAGGGCTTCAGCATGGCGGTGGCGGTACGAACGCCCAACACGTTGATTCGAAAAGAGTATTCAGAGCGCGATCACCGGTCACATGCGGAACGATTCACCCAAGTACACCTCACGGACTTGGGGGTTGGCAAGGATTTCTTCCGCAGTCCCGGCGGCGATCACGGTGCCCGAACTGACGATGCAGGCGCGGTCGCACACGCCGAGCGTTTCGCGCACGTTGTGGTCGGTGATCAGCACGCCGATGCCCTTCGCCGTGAGCTCGCGGATGATGCGCTGGATGTCGAGCACGGAGAGCGGGTCGACGCCGGCGAACGGCTCGTCGAGCAGCATGAAGCGCGGCTCGGCGGCCAGGGCGCGCGCGATCTCGACGCGGCGGCGCTCGCCGCCCGAGAGCGATAGCCCGAGGCTGTCCCGCACGTGCGATATTCGCAGCTCGTCGAGGATTTCCTCGAGCCGCCGTTGCCGGCCCGCGAGGTCGAGGTCCGCGCGCGTCTCGAGGATCGCGAGGATGTTGTCCTGCACGGAAAGCTTGCGAAACACCGACGCTTCCTGCGGCAGGTAACCGATGCCCAGTTGCGCGCGCCGGTGCATCGGCTGGTGCGTGAGATCGGTGTCGCCGAGCCGGACATGCCCCGCATCCGGCGGCACGAGCCCGACAATCATGTAGAACGCCGTCGTCTTGCCGGCGCCGTTCGGCCCGAGCAGGCCCACGACCTCGCCGCTGCCCACCTCGAGCGAGAGGTCGGTGATGATGCGGCGCTTGCCGTAGCTCTTGGCAAGCCTCGTGGCCGCAAGTCGTGTCATGGGCGAGGCTCGTCCTTCCTGGCGTCGCCCGGATGGATCGTGATCCGCACCCGCCCGCCGCCGTCGGGTTGCGCCTCGGCGAGCACCCGCTGGTCGCGCAGGTCGTACACGAGTTCCTCGCCGCTGATCTCGTTGCGGCCGTCGCTGAGCCAGGCGTCGCCTGAGAAGGTCACGCGATCGCTTGCCATGTCGTAGACGATCGTGGCTGCGCGGCCATGCGCCTTGCCGGGCGTACGCACGAGCTGTTGCTCGAAGCGCGCCGGCTTGCCATTGATGGTGGCGACGCGCAGCAGGTTGTCGCGGAACTGCACGCGCGCCTCGTCCGATTCGAGCAGGCCGCCATCGCGCTGGATGCGCACGTCGCCGGTGAACACCCAGGTGGAATCCCTGAAGTCGAGGCCTGTCGCGCGCGCGTTCGCGGCCGCCACGCGTGCCGTCCCCTGGGTGATGACGACGTCGCGGAAAACGACCGTATTGCTGCGATAGTCGACGTCGGAAGATGCCGCGTCGATGTTGATCGGCAGGTCGCGCAGTGCGGCCGCGGGTACCGGGACGGCCGGAGGTTCCGCGGCGGCGGCGCAGGCGACCGCGCCGGCGAGCAGGGCGAGCAGCGGCGCGCGTTGCCGCGCGCGCGAATCATTGCGGAAGGAAGCGGCCATTGACCCTCGATTCTAGCCGAAGGGTCTCGGCCGCGAGGTCGGCGCGCAGTCCGCGCGCCGCGAGCCGGTGACCGGACCAGTCGATGATGACCTGTGCGGACGTCGACGCCACTTCCTTGCGCGTGTCGAACGCGAGGTGGCTGGTCGAGACCTGCGCCGGTGCGCCGCCGCCCGGCAGCGTGCCCGCGAGGCGCACGTCGCCATCGAGCTCGATGATGTCGCGCCCTGGCAGGACCGTGCCGGTGTCGGACTGCGCACGCCAGAAGCTGCCGTTGTCACCGCGGTAGCGCAGCGCGGGGCGGGTCAGCGTGACCGTCGCGTCGTCCGGCGCCTGCTCGATCCGCAGGGCCTTGAGCCAGTAGCGGGGCCTTCCGTCGTCGCCCGTCTCGATGATCTCCGCATCGCGGGCCGAATAGCCGGGATCGGCCTCGTCCGACCGGTCCGCGACGGCCGTTTCCGGTGCGGTCGCGGTGCGGCCGAGCAACAGGATGGCGCCGATCATCGCGAGGGCGGCCATCCCGACCAGCCAGCGTGACATCATGGGCGGGCCCGCGCTGCGACGAGCAGGTCGCAGACCTCGCGCACTGCGCCCAGTCCGCCCGCGGCCCGCGTGACTCGACCGGCCGCGCGGTGCGCCGATGGATGCGCGCCGGGGACGGCAAACGCATGGCCGACCGCGCGTAGCACCGGCACGTCCGGCGTGTCGTCGCCAACTGCCGCGCATTCTTCCAGCGCGACACCGAGGCGCGCGCACAGGCGCTGCAGCACGGCGAGCTTGTCTTCGACGCCCTGGCGCAGGTGCCGGATGCCGAGTTCGCGGCAACGGCGGCGGACGGCTGGCGACGCACGTCCCGAGATGACCGCCACGACGATGCCGGCGCGCTGCACTTCGCGGATGCCGTGGCCGTCGAGGACATGGAAGACCTTGAGCGCCTCGCCGCGCGCGCCGTAGTAAAGGCGGCCGTCGGTCAGCACGCCGTCCACGTCGAGCACGAGGAGGCGCACGTTGCGCAGCGGGCCTGACTTGCGCGCCACGGGCTACATGACCCCGGCGCGCAGCAGGTCATGCACGTTTAGCGCGCCGACCACGTGGCCCGCCCCATCGACGACCGGCAGCGCGGTGATCTTGTGCAGTTCCATCAGGTGCACGGCCTCGGCCGCCAGTTCACGCGGCCCGATCGACCGGCCCGGCGCCGTCATCACCGCCGACATGCGTGTCGTGCGCACATCGACCGGCTGGTCGAGGATGCGGCGCAGGTCGCCGTCGGTGAAGATGCCGAGCTTCATCCCTGCCGCATCGACGATCACCGTCATGCCGAGGCCCTTGCGCGACATCTCGACCAGCCCGTCCTTGAGCGGCGCATCGGGCGCGCAGCGCGGGACGTCGTCGCCCTTGCGCATCACGTCCTCGACGTGCAGCAGCAGGCGGCGGCCGAGCGAGCCGCCCGGATGCGAGCGGGCGAAGTCCTGCTCGGTGAAGCCGCGCGCCTCGAGCACCGCGACGGCGATCGCGTCGCCCATCGCGAGGGTGACCGTGGTGCTCGCGGTCGGCGCGAGGTTGAGCGGGCAGGCTTCCTCCGGCACGCTGATGTCGAGGTCGACGGCGGCCGCGCGCGCCAGCGTCGACTGCGGATTGCCGGTCAGCGCGATGAGCGGCACCCCGAGGCGCGACAGGTGGGGCAGCAGGGTCGCGACTTCGGGCGTCTCGCCGGAGTTCGAGATCGCAAGCACCACGTCGGCGCGGGTGATCATGCCGAGGTCGCCGTGGCTCGCCTCGGCCGGGTGCAGGAAGAAGGACGGCGAACCGGTGCTCGCCAGGGTCGCCGCGATCTTGCGCCCGACATGCCCGGACTTGCCCATGCCGGTCACGACGATGCGGCCGGCGCAGGCGAGGCACAGCCGGCAGGCGGCTGCGAAGCGCGCGTCGAGGCGCGCCAGCAGCGATTCGACGGCGGTAGCCTCGATCCGCAGGGCACGGCGGCCGGCGGCGAGCAATCCGGCGTCGGCGGGGGCGGGTGGCGCGGCGGCATCCGGTGCGGCGTTCATGGCGCGCCATGATACCGCCACGGCCCACAACTCTTTACTATTGCGTGATGCAGACCCACGAGATTGCCGAGCTGATCGAGGCCGCCCTGCCGGGGGCGCGCGCCCACGTCGTGTCGGAGGACAACGTGCATTTCGCCACGCGGGTGATATCGGCGGCGTTCGCCGGCAAGCGCGTGATCGCCCGCCACCAGATGATCTACGGCGCGCTCGGCGCGCGCATGGGCAACGAGATCCACGCCCTGTCGATCGATGCGCTCACTCCCGAGGAGGCCGCCGCGCGCGGCGCGGGCTAGGCGCGTGGACAAGCTGCAGATCCAGGGTGGCGTGGCGCTCGAGGGCGAAGTGCGCATCTCGGGCGCCAAGAACGCGGCGCTGCCGATCCTCGCGGGCACCCTGCTCGCCGACGGGCCGGTGACGGTCTCGAACGTCCCGCACCTGCAGGACGTCACCACGATGATCGAGCTGCTCGGTCGCATGGGCGTTGACGTCACGATTGGCGAGCGCATGCATGTGGAGGTGGACCCGACCGCGTTGCGCGAGCCGTATGCGCCATACGAACTCGTCAAGACGATGCGCGCGTCGATCCTCGTGCTCGGGCCGCTGGTCGCGCGATGCGGGCGGGCCGATGTGTCGCTGCCCGGCGGCTGCGCGATTGGCGCCCGGCCGGTGAACATCCATGTGGCGGGCCTGCAGGCGATGGGGGCCGACATCCACATCGAGGGCGGTTACATCCGTGCGCGCGCCTCGCGCCTGAAAGGCGCGCGGCTGGTGCTCGAGACCGTCACGGTCACGGGCACCGAGAACCTGATGATGGCCGCCGCGCTCGCCGCAGGCGAGACGATCATCGAGAACGCGGCGCGCGAGCCGGAAGTGGTCGATCTCGCGAACTTCATCAATTCGATGGGAGGCAAGATACGCGGCGCCGGCACCGACACGCTCGTGATCGAGGGCGTCGAGCGTCTCGGCGGCACCCACCACGACGTGCTGCCGGACCGGATCGAGAGCGGCACCTACCTGGTCGCGGGCGCGATCACCGGCGGCCGCGTGCGCATCAAGAACACGCGGCCCGATCACCTCGACGCCGTGCTCGCCAAGCTGCGGGACGCAGGCGCGACGATCGCGGTCGGCGACAACTGGGTCGAACTCGACATGCGCGGCAGGCGCCCGCAGTCGGTCGACATCCGCACCGCGCCCTATCCGGCGTTCCCGACCGACATGCAGGCGCAGTTCGCGGCGCTCGACACGGTGGCCGAGGGCGTCGGCACGATCGTCGAGACGATCTTCGAGAACCGCTTCATGCACATGCTCGAGATGCGCCGCCTCGGCGCCGAGATCCGCCTCGAGGGCAATACCGCGATCATCCGCGGCGTGCCGAAGCTCACGGCGGCGCCGGTCATGGCGACCGACCTGCGCGCCTCGGCGAGCCTGGTGCTCGCCGGCCTCGTCGCCGACGGGCGCACCGACATCGAGCGCATCTACCACATCGATCGAGGCTACGAGACGATCGAGGAAAAGCTCGCGCAGCTCGGGGCGCGGATACGGCGCGTTCCCGGCTGAGTGCCTGCGTCGGGCAGTGTGCGGCGGGCCGGAGGGGGAGCGGGACATCCGGTTCCTCACGGGTCGAGCGCCCCCGTTCCGAGGGCAAGGCCTCGAAGAGGGCGCGCCCGGATAGCGAGGAGGGGGATGAATCGCCGCGCCTCCGGCACGCAACTCGCACCACGCAGCCCACGACCCTCAGTTCGTCGTCCGCCGCTCAGTGACCTTCACCGGCACGCGCGTCTCCTGCGTGCCGCGCACGATCCCGAGCGTGATCGTCGCGCCGGGCTTGCTGGCCGCGATGCGCGTCAGTGCGTCCTGCTGGCTGCGCACGACATTGCCCGCGACGCTCGTGATGATGTCCCCCGGGCGCAGTCCGGCGGCCACCGCGGGGCTGCCGACGATCAGGTCCGTGATGACGATGCCGGCGCGCGCGAGGCCGAGCGATGCGGCCTGCGCCTCGTCGACTTCGGCCAGCACCACGCCGATCGAGCCGCGGATCACCCGGCCGTGCTCGAGGATTTCCTGCATCACGCCGCGCACGAGGTTCACGGGGATCGCAAAGCCGATGCCCTCGACGCCGAGGTTCTTGGCGAGCACCGCGGTGTTGATGCCGATCAGTTCGCCGTTCGTGTTCACGAGCGCGCCGCCCGAATTGCCGAAATTGATCGGCGCGTCGGTCTGGATGAAATTCTCGAAAGTGGCGACGCCGAGCTGGCCGCGGCCGGTTCCGCTCACGATGCCCTGCGTCACCGACTGGGTAAGCCCGACGGGATTGCCGATGGCGAGCACGACATCCCCGACGCGCAGCTGGTCCGAGCGGCCGAGCGGCATCACGGGCATCTTGCCGAGATCGACCCGCAGCACCGCGAGGTCGGTGTCGGGGTCGCGACCGACCACCGCCGCCACGGCCTGCCGGCCGTCCGCGAGCTGAACGCTGACGCGTTCCGCGTTGTCGATCACGTGGTGGTTGGTGACGATATGCCCCGCGGTGTCGACCACGACGCCCGATCCCAGCGTTTGCTCGATGCGTTGGCGGTAGCGCGGCATGGCTCCGCCGAACAGCTCGCCGAGCGAGGCCGGCGGCAGGCGTTCCTTGACGAGCCGCTCGGAATAGATGTTCGCCACGGCGGGCGCGGCGCGGTCCACGGCGTCGGCATAGCTGACCACCGGCGGTTCCCGCCTCCCGGCTGCGGCCACGGCGGGGGCTTCTGCAGCGGCCGGCAGCGCCGAGGCCGCAGGAGGCGCGCTGCTCGCCCCGCGGGCGCGCAGCAAATCGGGTCGGGCGAAGACGATCACGAAGGCAAGGGCAAGCCCGCCGACGACGGATCCGGAGAGGAAGATGAGCGCGCGGCCGAGTCGGTGCTGAGTCATGCCTGTGTATAATGCGCCGCTTCCCGGAGCACGTCACAGGCTCGTTCCGCGCGCAGGCGCGCAGGCCCGGGGACCAGGATGCGTGGAGATCTTTCGATGGCCGATATGGCGGTAACAGACGATCAGGAAGTCGATCAGAGCCGGCGGCGGTTCCTGACGGCTGCCACCGTGGCGACCGGCGCCGTGGGCGCGGCATTCGCGATCACGCCGTTCATCAAGTCGTGGAACCCTTCGGAGCGCGCCCGGGCGCTCGGGGCTCCCACTGAAGTGGACGTGTCGAAGATCGAGCCCGGGCAGATGGTGGTCACCAGCTGGCGCAAGCAGGCGATCTATGTCGTGCACCGCACGCCCGAGATGGTCGCGGCCCTGCCGCAGAACGACGCGCGGCTCAAGGACCCCGCCTCGGCCGATTCCGAGCAGCCGGACTACGCGAAGAACGAGATGCGTTCGGCCAAGGCCGACTACCTCGTGCTGATCGGCATCTGCACCCACCTCGGCTGCCTGCCGAAGCAGCACTTCGAGCGCGGTGACGCCGCGCTCGGCGCCGGCTGGCCGGGCGGCTTCTTCTGCCCCTGCCACGGCTCGAAGTTCGACCTCGCGGGCCGCGTGTTCGAGGGCTCGCCCGCCTCGGTCAACCTGCGCGTCCCGCCGTACGAGTACCGCGGCGATACGCTCGTGATCGGCGTCGATGCGCAGAAAGGAGTTGCGTGATGGCGAACGCTGCCGAAGGCGCCGCCAAGGGCGGTTTCCGGGCCTGGCTCAACAAGCGCCTGCCCGTCGACGAGTTCATGCAGAGCCAGCTCGTCGGCTACTACGCGCCGAAGAATTTCAACATCTGGTACTTCTTCGGTTCGCTCGCGCTGCTGGTGTTCGTGATCCAGATCGTCACCGGCATCTTCCTCACGATGAACTACAAGCCGGGCGAGCTGACCGCGTTCGACTCGGTCGAGTACATCATGCGCGAGGTCGAGTGGGGCTGGCTGATCCGCTACATGCACTCGACGGGCGCGTCGATGTTCTTCATCGTCGTGTACCTGCACATGTTCCGCGCGCTGATGTACGGCTCGTACAAGGCGCCGCGCGAGCTGCTGTGGCTGATCGGCATGTGTACCTACCTCGCGCTGATGGCGGAAGCCTTCTTCGGCTACGTGCTGCCCTGGGGCAACATGTCGTTCTGGGGCGCGCAGGTGATCGTGAACCTCTTCGGCACGATCCCCGGCATCGGGCCGGGCCTCGTCGAATGGATCCGCGGCGACTACGGCATCGCGGACTCGACGCTGAACCGCTTCTTCGCGCTGCACGTGATCGCGCTGCCGCTCGCGCTCGCGCTGCTGATCGTGCTGCACCTCGTGGCGCTGCGGCAGACGGGCTCGAACAATCCCGACGGCATCGAGATCAAGGCGAAGCTCGGCGCGAACGGCAAGCCGCTCGACGGCATCCCGTTCCATCCGTACTACACGCTGAAGGACATCGTCGGCGTCGGCGTGTTCCTGATCGGCTTCGCGATCGTCGTGTTCTTCGTGCCGACCTTCGGCGGCCTGTTCCTCGAGGCGCCGAACTTCACTCCGGCCAACGCGCTGTCGACACCCGATCACATTGCGCCGGTGTGGTACTTCACGCCGTTCTACGCGATCCTGCGCGCCGTGCCCGACCAGCGCCTCGGCGCGCTGCTGATGGGGCTCTCCGTGGTCGCGTTCCTCTTCCTGCCATGGCTCGATCGCAGCCCGGTGAAATCGACCCGCTATCGCGGCTGGATCTGGAAGCTCGCGCTCGCGGTGTTCACCGTGTCATTCCTCGCGCTGATGTATCTCGGCCTGATGCCCGCCGAGGGCCGGTACGTGACGCTGGCGCGGATCTTCACCGTCGGCTATTTCGCCTTCTTCGTGCTGATGCCGTTCTACACGCGCATCGACCCGGTGAAGGCCGTGCCCGAGAGGGTCAGCTACCATGCGTAAGTTCGCGATCATCGTGGCCGCGCTGGCGCTCGCGGCGCCGGCCGCCTTCGCTTCGGAAGGCGGCGGCAGCGCCGCCTGGCAGCAGTGGCACGCCGGCAATGCGCTCGGCGACCGCGCGTCGCTGCAGCGGGGCGCCCGCAATTTCATGAACTACTGCGCGGGCTGCCATTCGCTCAAGTACGTGCGCTACCAGCGCATCGGCGAGGACCTCGGCATCTCCGAAGCAGTGATGAAGGCGAACCTCGTGCCGCCGGGCGCGAAGATCACCGACTACGTCGTGTCGGCCATGCCGGCGGACTTCGCCAATGCCTCATTCGGCATCGTGCCGCCCGACCTGTCGCTGATCACGCGCTCGAAGGGCAGCGACTACGTCTACCGCTTCCTCAAGACTTTCTACCTCGACCCGAAGGCGGCGACGGGCACCAACAACCTCGCGCTGCCCGGCACGGCCATGCCGCATGTGCTGTCCGACCTGCAGGGCTTGCAGCGCGCGGTGTTCGGCACAGGCGGCCACTTCGAGAAGTTCGAGGAGGCCGTGGCGGGGCAGAAGTCGGCCGCCGAGTACGATTCGTTCGTGCGCGATACGGTCAATTTCCTCGAGTACGCCGGCGAGCCTGCCAAGCTGTCGCGTGCGACGATCGGCGTCTGGGTCGTGCTGTACCTGCTGCTGTTCACGGCGGTCGCATGGCTGCTGAAGCAGGAATACTGGAAGGACGTGCACTAGCCGCCCGGCGCCGGGCCGGGCCGCCACGGAGGACCGCGTGTCGAGCCGCCGATCCGCGATGACGCTGTTCTCGGCGCCGCACGACCCGTGGAGCCATCGGGTGCGGATCGTGCTGGCCGAGAAGGGCATCGAGGCCGACGTGGTGGACGTCGGGCCCGGCCGCTTTCCGGAGGACCTGCTCGACCTCAACCCGTACCACAGCGTGCCGACGCTGGTCGATCGCGACCTCGTGCTGTACGACGCGCGCGTCGTGACCGAGTACCTGGACGAGCGTTATCCTCATCCGTCGATGATGCCGGTCGACCCGCTCGAGCGCGCGCAGTTGCGGCTCGCGATGTTTCGCATCGAGCGCGACTGGTATGAACCTGCCTGCCGCCTCGACGCCGGGGCGGCGGGCGTGGACGCCCAGCTGCTGCGCCGGCAGCTGCGCGAGACGGTGCTGGCGAGCGCGGAGTTGTTCAAGTTGAAGCCGTTTTTCCTCTCCCCGGAATTTTCACTCGTCGACGCCTGCGTCGCGCCTATCCTGTGGCGCCTGCCGCACTACGGCATCGACCTGCCGAAGGAGTCCCAGGCCATCGCCCGCTACGCCGGGAACATCTTTCCGCGCGCGGGGTTTGGCGCGAGCCTGACCGGCATCGAGCGCAACATGCGGGCCGCCTGATGAGCGCCACGCCGAAACTCTCCCGCCGCCCCTACCTGCTGCGCGCGATGCATGAGTGGGTGGGCGACAGTGGCGGCACGCCGCACGTGATCGTCGATGCCGGTCGTCCGGGCGTGCAGGTGCCGCGCGCCTACGTGAAGGAGGGCAAGATCGTCCTCAATATCAGCACTTCGGCGACGCAACGGCTCGCGCTCGGCAATGAATGGATCGAGTTCGATGCGCGCTTCGCAGGCGTCGTGCACCACGTGAAGGTGCCGATCGCCGCGGTGCTCGGCATCTATGCGCGCGAGAGCGGCGAGGGCATGGTGTTCCCCGGCGAGGATGGCAGCCCGGAGCCGCCCGAAAAGCCGCCAGCCCCCGAAGAGCCCACGCGGCGGCCGAAGCTCAAGGTCGTCAAGTAGCCACTCAGAGCGTAAAGGCGTGCCGGATCCATTCCATCCGTGCGCCTTCGCCATCCCCTTCCTCGACGATGACATCGAATCGCGCCGGCATCCGGCGCCACTCGGGATGGGCCGCGAGCAGCAGCTGCGCGGCGCGGATCAGCCGCTGCTGCTTGCGCGGGCCGACGCTGGCGGCCGCTCCGCCAAACGCGTGCCGGGAGCGTGCACGCACTTCGACGATGACGAGCGTGACACCCTCGCGCGCCACGATGTCGATCTCGCCTGCGCGGCGGCGGAAGTTGCGCGCGAGGATCGCGAGGCCGCGCGCTTCGAGATAGTCCGCCGCGCGATCCTCGGCGGCCCGCCCGCGTTCCATGCGGTCCATGGCCATGGGTGCCGGGAGGGGCGGCGGCTCAGGGCCCCGCCGGCGCGGAGGCGCCCTCGGGGAGCAGGCGCGCCTGGCCATCCGCGATCTGCGCCCATACGAGCTCGCGGCGCACTCGCCGGTTGTCGTCGAAATGAAGCTTGCCGGTGAGGCCGTCGATGCTGGCGGCGCCGCCCGACGGCAGTGCGACCGCCAGCTGCAAGGCGTCGTAGCCGAACGCGAAGAGCTTGCCGCGGGCGGTGCCTTCCTCGCCCCAGGCGGCGCGCAGGGCGTCGTGCACCTGGGTCGAGCGCGGCCCGACATCAAACACCCAGGGCATATCCGGGAAGATCAGTCCGTCGAGGTCCCGGTTGGCGCTCGCATCCGGCGCGTAGGCGTCGGAGGTCGAATAGGTCGGCAGGTCGCCCGCGTAATGGAAGCGCAGTTGCGGTCGCAGCAGGCGCGCGGCCTGCGGTGAGGTGCTGGGCGCGAAGATGAACTGGATGTCGCCGCGCCGGCGTGGCTGGAACGCGAGCTTGCGGCCGAGGAGGTTCTCGAGGCGGCGATGGCGTGCCTTGCTCGCATCGAGGCGCAACAGTTCGGTGATGGTCACCGAGTAATCGTTCTCCGCGGGAAAGTAGCTGGCGGAGCCCGCGAGGCTGCCGCCAGCGGCCTGCAGCGCTTCGCTGAAGGCGGCGAGGACGCGCGTGCCCCAGTCGCCGGCCGGCACGAGCGCGACGCCGCGGGTGAGCCCGAGGGCAACGAGCCGTTCCGCGATCGAGCGCGCTTCGTTCTCCGGCGAGAGCGCGAACTGGTAGAAGTGCTCGGGAGCGGCTTCGCCGGCGCCGAGGAAATTGAGGGCGAGGACCGGCGGCCGGGGCCCGCCGTACTGTGCGGCATCCACCACGGCCTCGCGCAGCAGCGGCCCGACGATCACCGTGGCCCCGGCATCCCCGGCACGCGCGATCGCATCGGGGACGCTCATGCTGGCCGTGTCATACACGCGCACGCGCGGCCGCGAACCGGCGGGCGACTGGTACCAGGCCGTGAAGAAGCCGTCGCGCACCTGGGAAGCTGCGCCGGCGAGCCGGCCCGATACCGGCAACAACAGGGCGATGTGCGCGGCGCGCTCCGCCGGACGCTGCGTTCCCGCCAGCTCGACGTCGGTGCGCAGGACGTCGTATGCGGGGTGCGCGGGATAGCGGCTCCGCCAGCCCTGGATCGCGGACGCCACGGCACCCGGCTGGGTGGCAGCCAGCGCGGCGATCGGACCGAGCTCGAGCCAGCCGCGCACGATCGGGTCGAATTCGGCGGCAGGTGCGAGCCTCGCGCCCTGTTCCGCGGCAGTTCGCAGCGCCGCCAGCAGGCCGCTGCGATTCGCGAACCGCGCCTGCGGTGTCGGGAGGAACGGCTCGCGCGCCAGCGCCGCGCGTACGCCTTCCGCGTAGCGACCCGTCGCGAATGCGGCTTCGCCGCGCACTTCGAAGTAGCGCGCCGCGGGCGGTCCGGCCGAGGGCAGCGGCAGGGCGGCGATTTCCGCCCACGCGCGCGCCGCGTCGCCGCGCGCCAGCCGCAGCTCGACGCCGATGAGCTTCGCCTCGAACCCGAGGGCCGGATCGGCCGTGCCCTGCGCCGCCGTGAGCGCGCGTCCGGCCTCGTCGGGCTGGCCCGCGGCGAGCCATTCGCGCGCCGCGCGCAGCCGCAGGCTGTCCGCTGCGCTGCCCGTTGCGGCTGCCGCCAGCGCCTCGAAGGCGCGCGCCGCATCGGGGTGGCGCCCGCCCTGCGCGAGCTGCTCGGCGCGCTCCATCGAGGGTGCGGGCGTCGCCCGTGGTCCGCTCGCCGTGCAGGCGCCGAGCACGAAGGCGGCGATCGCAAGCAGGGCCGCGTGGCGGGCGCAGTCGGTCGTCCGGGGAACCCACATGTGTTGCTTCGCTCTTGGTCGGGCGGCACGATGCCGGGGGTGGTGTCCGGGAGATTATAGTGGGTACAACCGCAGGCCGAATCGACGTGATCGCCACGCCCATCGGCAATCTCGGCGACCTCTCGCCGCGTGCGCGCGATGCGCTCGCGCAGGCCGACCTGGTCGCCGCGGAGGACACGCGCCGCACGGTGCAGCTGCTCGCCGCGATGGGCCTGTCGCGGCCCGTCACGTCGCTGCATGAACACAACGAATCCGCGCGCATCGGCGAGCTCATGGCGCGGCTCGAGGCCGGCGCCGTGATCGCGCTGGTGAGCGATGCGGGCACGCCGCTGCTGTCCGACCCGGGCTACGAACTGGTGCGCGCGGCGCGTGCGGCGGGCCACGAGGTGCGCGCCGTGCCCGGCCCTTCGGCCATCACCGCCGCGCTCAGCATCGCCGGCATCCCGACGGCGCGCTTCTGCTTCGAGGGCTTCCTGCCGGCGCGCGGCCGCGAGCGCCGCGAGCGCCTCGCCCAGCTCGCGCACGAGCCGCGCACGCTCGTGTTCTTCGAGGCCCCGCATCGCATCCAGGAAAGCCTTGCCGACATCACCGCGGCCTTCGGCGCGGAGCGCGAGGCGGCGCTCGGCCGCGAGCTCACCAAGGCCTTCGAGAGCGTGTATCGCGGGACGCTCGCCGGGCTGTCGCAGCGCGCGCGCGATGACGCGAACGTTGCCCGTGGCGAGATCACGCTGGTCGTCGCGGGGGCGCCGGACGTGGCGGCGAGTGCCGTGGCGCCGGCCGAACTCGGCCGCATCGTGGCGCTGCTCGCGAAAGAGCTGCCGCCGAGCAAGGCCGCGTCGCTGGCCGCCCAGATCACCGGCGCGCGGCGCAGCGATGCCTATGACGTCGCGGTCCGCCTCGCGGGAGGTGTATCCTCGCGCGCGGAGTCGGCCGGGTAATCGCTGTGTCTGCTTCGGCAGGCAGGGAGGAAAGTCCGGGCTCCTGCGGACGAGGTGCCAGGTAACGCCTGGGGGGCGTGAGCCCACGGAAAGTGCAACAGAGAGCAGACCGCCTCTTCCGCAAGGGGGAGGTAAGGGTGAAAGGGTGCGGTAAGAGCGCACCGCGCCGGTGGCAACACTCGGCGGCACGGCAAACCCCACCTGGAGCAAGGCCAAATAGGGAAACAGCGGGTAACCGCAGCGCATGTCCGCGCGTGTTTCCGGGTAGGCCGCTCGAGGTCCCTGGCGACAGGGATCCCAGAGGAATGATTGCCCACGACAGAACCCGGCTTACAGGCCGACTCCATCTTAACTACTGTATAAGCTTCAGCGCCCAAGCCCCTGATAGCTAAGCGGTCGGCGCGCCCGAGCCACCTCCCGGGAGGCGCCGGACGAACGTAAGTTCTTGTCGGCCCGCGACTTTTTCCCTCGATTCGCGTTGACAGTGCCCGGGCGCATTCCTATAGTGGCGCCAAGTGGGAGAAAGTGGGGAGAAATGGGTTCCTTCGGGGCCCATCGAGCATGTTCCGCGGTGCAACAAAAGTGACGCTCGACGACAAGGGCCGGATGGCGCTGCCCACCCGGTATCGGGCGGCCATTGCCGAGCGGTGCGAGGGGCACCTCATCGTCACCGTGGACCGCGACCAGTGCCTCCTCGTCTATCCGCTGCCCGACTGGGAGCAGATCGAACGCAAGTTGATGAGCCTGCCGAGCCTGCATGCGCAGGCGCGAAGGCTCCAGCGACTGATGGTGGGTCATGCCACCGATCTCGAACTGGACGGGCACGGGCGCTTCCTGCTGCCGCCGGAGCTGCGCGAGTTTGCAGCGCTCACGCGGCACGCGATGTTGGTGGGGCAGGGCAATCGCTTCGAGCTGTGGGACGAAGCGCGGTGGAACGAGCGGCGCGACGCATGGCTCGCGCACGAAGAGGCAGTGACGGACCTGCCGGCGGAGCTCGATTCGCTGTCGCTCTGATTGGCGGGGCATTTTGACGGGGAAGGAGGCGGACGCGGACCGCTTCAGGGGGCCGGGCGCGATGGATGAGCACAAAGCGGTGCTTGTCGACGATGTGCTGGCTGGACTCGACCCGAAGGCGGACGGTCTTTACATCGATGCGACGTTCGGGCGCGGCGGGCACACGGCACGGATACTCGAAACCCTGGGTGGAGAAGGGCGCGTGCTCGCGCTCGACCGCGACCCGGAGGCCGTCGCAGCGGGCCGCCTGCGCTTTGCGTCCGAAATGCGGCTTGCGCTCGTCCAGGCGGCATTTGCCGATCTTCGGCAGGTCGTGCACGACCACGCGGGCGGCCGGCCGGTTGCGGGCGTGCTCTTCGATCTCGGCGTGTCCTCGCCGCAGCTCGACCAAGCCGCACGCGGCTTCAGCTTCGCGAAGGACGGTCCGCTCGACATGCGCATGGATCCGGCACGCGGCGAGCCTGTCGCGGCGTGGCTGGCGCGTGCGCCAGTCGATGAAATGCGCGAAGTGATCGCCACCCTCGGCGAAGAGCGCTTCGCACGCCGCGTCGCGGAGGCGATCGCCGCCGCGCGCCAGCGCGCGCCGATCGAGCGCACGCGCCAGCTTGCGGAGATCGTCGCCGGCGCGGTGCGCACCCGCGACGGCAAGCATCCGGCGACGCGCACTTTCCAGGCGCTGCGCATGCACGTGAATGACGAACTCGGCCAGTTGCGTCGCGGCCTCGAGGCCGCCGCCGGCCTGCTGGCGCCGCACGGCCGGCTCGCCGTGATCGCCTTCCATTCGCTCGAGGATCGCCTGGTCAAGGATTTCCTGCGGCGCGAATCGAGCATCGACCCGGTCCTCGCGAAGCTGCCCGTGACGCCGCCCCACGCGGTGCCGCGCCTGCGCCTCGTCGGCGCCAGGCGCAAGGCCGGCGACGCCGAGGTGGCCGCCAATCCGCGTGCCCGCAGCGCCGTGCTGCGGGTCGCCGAGCGCGTCGCGTGACGGGCCCGTCGCGCAAGGCGGTCCTGCTCGCCGTGCCGCTGCTCTGGGTGCTCGCGCTCGGATCGGCGGCGGGCGCGATCTGGGCGAAACATCGCTCGCGCCAGCTCTTCATCGAGCTCGAGCGGCTCAATGCCGCGCGCGACGAACTCGAAGTCGAGTGGGGCCAGCTGCAGCTCGAGCAGAGCGCCTGGTCGACGCACGCCTTCGTCGAGAATGTCGCGCGCGCGCGCCTGCATATGGCGACGCCCGCGCCGCAGGACATCGAGATCGTGCGGCCATGATGCGCGACCGGCGCGGCAAGGAGCGGGGACGCGGCGGGCGGCGCCAGGGCGGCGGCGAGTCGACGCCGCGCTCGTTCCGCATCCGTTCGCTCACCTTGTTCGGCGTGCTGGTCGCGGCGGCCGCCGGCCTGCTGTGGCGCGCGGTCGACCTGCAGCTCATGGACCACGGCTTCCTCGCGAGCCAGGGCGATGCCCGCTACTCGCGCGTCGCGGCCATCGCGGCCCATCGGGGCACGGTGACCGACCGCTACGGCGAGCCGGTCGCGGTCAGCACCCCGGTCGATTCCGTGTGGGTGAACCCGAAGGAGCTCGCGCTCGCGACCGACCAGCTGCCGCGGCTCGCGAAGGCCCTCAAGCTCGACAAGAACGACCTCGCGCGCCGCGTCACCTCGAACCTCGATCGCGAGTTCCTCTACCTGCGTCGCCACATGCGCCCCGCCGATGCCGCGCGCATCAAGGCGCTCGGCGTCCCCGGCGTGTACCTCGTGCGCGAATACCGCCGCTACTATCCGTCGGGCGAGGTCGTCGGCCACCTGCTCGGCTTCACGAGCGTCGACGACACGGGCCAGGAAGGGCTCGAACTCGCCTTCGACCACTGGCTCGCGGGCGAGGACGGCGCCAAGCGCGTGATCCAGGACCGCTACGGCCGCGTCGTGCAGGACGTGGAGAGCATCCGGCCGGTGCGACCGGGCCGCGACCTCGTGCTGTCGATCGACCTGCGCATCCAGTACCTCGCCTATCGGGAGCTGAAGGCCGCGATCCGCGAACAGCGCGCCAAGTCGGGCTCGGTGATCGTGCTCGACGTCGACTCCGGCGAAGTGCTCGCGATGGTGAACCAGCCGGCCTACAACCCGAACGACCGCGACCAGATCAATGCGCGCAGCTACCGCAACCGCGCCGCGACCGACATCCTCGAGCCGGGCTCGTCGATCAAGCCGTTCGTGATCGCGGCGGCGCTCTCGTCGGGCAAGTACAACGAGCGCAGCATCGTCGACACCTCGCCGGGATTCATCCGCGTGGGCGCAAAGCCGATCGAGGACAAGCACAACCTCGGCCGCATCGACCTCGCGACGATCCTCGCCAAGAGCTCGAACGTCGGCATGACGCATGTCGCGCTCTCGCTCGATCCCGAGCAGTTGTGGGGCACGCTGACGCGGCTCGGCTTCGGGCAGGTGACGACGAGCGGCTACCCGGGCGAATCGGCGGGCCTGCTGCCGCACTGGTCGCACTGGCGACCGATCGGCATCGCGACGATGTCGTATGGCTACGGGCTTTCGGTGACGCCACTGCAGCTCGCGCACGCCTACGCGACGATCGGCGCCGGCGGCATGTCGCGGCCGGTCTCCTTCCTGCGCGTCGACGCTGCGCCCGTCGGAGATCGCGTGCTCGACGAGCGCGTGTCGCGCGAGCTCGTGCACATGCTCGAGTCCGTCGTGTCGCCCGACGGCACCGGCCTGCGCGCGGCGATCCCGGGCTATCGCGTCGCAGGCAAGACCGGCACGGCCTGGAAATCGAATGCGGGCGGCTACTCGACCGACCGGTACATGGCGGTGTTCGGCGGGGTCGCGCCGGCCACCCATCCGCGGCTCGCGGCCGTCGTGATCATCGACGAGCCGGGCGCCGGCAAATTCTACGGCGGCGACGTCGCCGCGCCCGTGTTCTCCCGCGTGGTCGGCGGGGCGTTGCGGCTGATGGCCGTCGCGCCGGACGCGGCGATCGACGAGTCCGGTGCGCCGACCGGCAATCCGGCGCCGGCTCGACAACAGGTGGCGCTGCGATGATGCGCGCCTCCCTCACGCCACCGCGTGCGCTCGCGGAGCTGCTGCCCGAAATGAGCGGTGTTCCAGTGCAGCTCGAAGTGACCGATCTCACCGTGTCGAGCGCCGAAGTGCGCCCGGGCGGCGCCTTCCTCGCCTGTGCCGGCAGAAGGACGCATGGGCTCGCGCACGCCGCGGAGGCGATCGAGCGCGGTGCGCGCGCGATCCTGTGGGAGCCCGGCGCAGGCGTGCGCGCACCGGAATTCCCGTCGAACATCTTCGCGCTGCCGGTGCCCGGCCTGCACGCCCAGCTCGGGGCGATCGCCGATCGCTTCTTCGGCGCGCCCTCGGCCGCGCTCACGCTGGTGGGCATCACCGGGACCAACGGCAAGACGACCACGGCCTGGCTCACGGCGCAGGCGCTCGCCGCCTGCGGGCGGCGCGCGAGCTACAGCGGCACGCTCGGTTACGGATTTCCGGGCGACCTGCATGCGGCCACGCACACGACGCCCGATGCCATTTCGGTGCAGCGCCAGCTCGCCGCACTGCGCGCGGTGGCCGCGGATTGCGTCGCAATGGAAGTCTCGTCGCACGCGCTCGACCAGGGGCGCGTGGCCGGCGTGCGATTCCATACCGCCTTGTTCACCAACCTCACGCGCGATCACCTCGACTACCACGGCACGATGTCAGCCTACGGCGCCGCGAAGGCCACGTTGTTCGACTGGCCGGCGCTCGCCGCGCGCGTCATCAATGTCGACGATCCGTTCGGCGCCGGGCTCGCGCAACGCCACCGCGGCTCCGCCGTGCGCCTCACGACCGTCTCGCGACAGGAGCGTGCGAGCGTGCGCGCGACCGCGACCCGCGCGACGCCGCGCGGCCTCGAGCTCGACATCGAGACCGACTGGGGCGCCGGCACGCTCGCCACGCGGCTGGTTGGCGACTTCAATGCCGACAATGCGCTCGCCGTACTCGCGACGCTGTTGTCGTGGGACGTACCGTTCGCCGCGGCCCGGCGCGCGCTCGGCGAGTGCACGGCACCGTCGGGACGCATGGAGACCTTCGGCGGCGAGCGGGGCGCGCCGCTTGCGATCGTCGACTATGCCCACACGCCCGATGCCCTCGACAAGGCGCTCGCGGCGGCCCGCGCCCATTGCGATGGCCGGCTGAGCGTGGTGTTCGGCTGTGGTGGCGACCGCGATCCCGGCAAGCGCCCGCTGATGGGCGCGATCGCGGGCCGGCGGGCCGACCGCATCTGGATCACCGACGACAACCCGCGCACCGAGAACGCCGCGCTGATCGCCGCCGCGATCGCCGAGGGTGTCGCGGCCGGCCGCGATTGCCGCGTCGAGCATGACCGCGCAACGGCCATTCGCAGTGCGCTCAATGCGGCTCAGGCGGGCGATGTCGTGCTGGTGGCTGGCAAGGGACACGAGGACTACCAGGTCGTCGGCCACGAGCGCCGTCCGTTCAGCGACCAGGCGATCGTGCGCGCCGCGCTCGCCGGGCGCGCCGTCGCGGAGCCGCGCACATGACAGCGACCCGCACGCTCGCGGGATTCGCCGCCGACTGCGGCGGCACGCTGCACGGCGCCGATCGCGCCTTCAGCGGCATCTCGACCGATACACGCACGCTCGCGGCGGGCGAGGTGTTCGTCGCGCTGACCGGCCCGCGCTTCGTCGCGAGCGAGTTCGTCGGTGCCGCAGCCGCAGCCGGTGCGGCGGCCGTCGTCATTCCCTCGCGGCAGGATGCGGCGATCGCGCAGATCGTGGTGCCCGATACGCTCGCGGCGCTGACGCAGGCCGCCGCCGCCTGGCGCCGCCGTTTCACGCTGCCGCTGATCGGCGTCGCGGGCAGCAACGGCAAGACGACCGCGAAGGAAATGACCGCCGCGATCCTCGCCGCGGCCGGCCGCTGCCTCGCGACCCGGGGCAATCTCAACAACCATATCGGCGTGCCGGTGACCCTGCTGCGGCTCGATCCCGTGCACGATTTCGCCGTCATCGAGATCGGCGCCAACCACCCGGGCGAGGTGGCCGCGCTCGCGGAGATCGCCCGGCCGGACATCGGGCTCGTGACCAATGCGGGCGCCGAGCATCTCGAGGGCTTCGGTTCGCTCGAGGGCGTCGCGCGCGCGGAAGGCGAGTTGTTTGCGGCGCTCGCGCCGCAGGGCGTTGCCGTCGTGAATGCGGACGACGCGTTCTGCGGCCTGTGGCGCGGCATGACGCGCGCGCGCGTCGTGACCTTCGGCCTCACGGCCGAAGCGGATTTCCATGCGCGCGACATCGCAACCGAAGTGACCGCGGAGGGCTTCGCAACGCACTTCACGCTGCGGTCGCCATCGGGCGCCATCGCCATCCGCATGCGGCTCGCAGGCCGGCACAACGTCGCCAATGCGCTCGCCGCGGCCGCCGCCGCGATGGCGGCCGGTGCGCGGCTCGAGCAGGTCGCCGCGGGGCTCGCCTCGATGCGGGCGGTCAAGGGCCGGCTCAACTTCCGCACGACGCGCGCCGGTGCCTGGCTGATCGACGATTCCTACAACGCCAACCCGAGTTCCATGCGGGCCGGCATCGACGTGCTGGCCGACCTCGCCGGCCGCCACTGGCTCGCGATCGGCGACATGGGTGAACTCGGCGAGCACGCGCAGGCGGCGCATGTCGAGGTGGGCCGCTACGCGCGCGAGCGTGGCATCGAGCGCCTGTTTGCGACCGGGCCGCTCGCGGCGCTCGCAGTCGAGGCCTTCGGCGCGGGCGGGCGCTGGTTCCCGGACGCCGAGACCCTGGCGCGCGAGCTCGACGCGGCACTCTCGGAGGGCGTCAGCCTGCTGGTGAAGGGTTCCCGGTCCAATCGCCTCGAGCGCGTCGTCGATGCGCTCGCCGGCGCGCGTGACGCGGGTTAAGGGGGGAAGGTGCTGTACTGGCTCGCCAAGGAACTGACCGCCGAATACACGGGCTTCAACGTCTTCTCGTACCTGACGCTGCGCGCGATCCTCGCGACGATGTCGGGGCTCGCGATTTCGCTGCTCGTCGGCCCGGGCATGATCGCGCGCCTCTCGCGCTACCAGGTGGGCCAGGTCGTGCGCAAGGACGGGCCGCAGACGCACCTGCCGAAGGCGGGCACGCCGACGATGGGAGGCGCGCTGATCATCGTCGCGATCTTCATCGCGACGCTGCTGTGGGCGGACCTGTCGAACCGCTTCGTCTGGGTGGTGCTCGGCGTCACCTTCGCCTTCGGCGCAATCGGCTTCTACGACGACTACCTGAAACTCGTGGTGGGCAACTCGCGCGGCCTGGTCGCCCGCTGGAAGTACTTCTGGCAATCCGTGGCCGGCCTGGCGGCGGCGGCGGTCCTTTTCTACACGGCGAGGTCGCCGGCCGAGACTACGCTCTACCTGCCGATCCTGAAGAGCGTGGCGCTGCCGCTGTCGGCCATCGGCTTCATCGGCCTCGCCTACCTGATGATCGTCGGCATGAGCAACGCGGTGAACCTCACCGACGGGCTCGACGGGCTCGCGATCATGCCGGCCGCGATGGTCGCTGCGGCGCTCGGCGTATTCGCCTATGCGAGCGGCAACGCCGTGTTCGCCAACTACCTCGGCATCCCGGCGGTGCCGCAGGCGGGCGAGGTGCTGATCTTCTGCGCGGCCATGGTGGGTGCGGGCCTCGGCTTCCTGTGGTTCAACTCCTATCCCGCGCAGGTGTTCATGGGCGACATCGGCGCGCTTGCGCTCGGCGCGGCCCTCGGCGTGATCGCCGTGATCGTGCGCCAGGAACTCGTGGTGCTCGTGATGGGTGGGGTGTTCGTGCTCGAGACCGCCTCCGTGATCCTGCAGGTCGCCTCGTTCAAGCTCACCGGCAAGCGCATCTTCCGCATGGCGCCGATCCACCACCACTTCGAACTGAAGGGCTGGGCCGAGCCGAAGGTCATCGTGCGTTTCTGGATCATTTCGCTGCTGCTGGTGCTCGCCGGCCTCGCGACGCTGAAACTGCGATGACCGCCGCCACGCAACGCAGCGCCGTGATCGCGGGCCTCGGCCGCACCGGGCTGTCGTGCGCGCGCTTCCTGCACGCGCAGGGCTGGCGCCTCGCGGTGACCGACACGCGCCCGCAGCCGCCCGAACTCGGCGCATTGCGGGCACTGGCGGGCGACATCGTGGTGCGCCCGGGCGGCCTCGATGCCGGCCTGCTGGTCGGCGCCGACCTGGTGGTTGCCTCGCCCGGTCTGGCGCTCTCCGATCCGTTTTTCGCGGCGGCGCGCGCTCGCGGCCTCGAGGTGGTCGGCGACATCGAGCTGTTCGCGCGTGCGGTGCGTGCACCCGTGGCCGCCGTCACCGGCACCAACGGCAAGAGCACGGTCACGACGCTGCTCGGCCGCATGGCGCAGCGCGCGGGCCGCGCCGTGCGCGTCGGCGGCAACCTCGGCGAACCGGCCCTCGACCTGCTCGGCGACGCCGCGACGGACCTGTACGTCCTCGAACTGTCGAGCTTCCAGCTCGAGACGACCGCTTCGCTCGAACTCGCGGCCGCGACGGTGCTCAACGTCAGCGCCGACCACATGGACCGTTACGCGACGGTCGAGGCCTACGCGGCCGCGAAGGCGCGGATCTTCGCGCATTGCCGTGCGGCCGTGATCAATCTCGATGACCCGCTCGTCGGCGCGATGCGCGGGCTCGCGGGCGAGTCCGCGACGACGCTCAGCTTCTCGCTGCGCGCGGCCGCGGGCGCCGACTTCGCGCTCGCCGACTGCGGCGGCGAGGCGGGCCTGTGCCTCATGCGACGGGGCGAGCCGCTGCTGCCCATCGCGCAGCTGCGCATCGCGGGCCTGCACAATGCCGCCAATGCGCTCGCCGCGCTCGCGCTGGGTGAAGCGCTCGGCCTGCCGCTGCCGGGCATGCTGGCGGAGCTGCGCGAGTTCCCGGGCCTCGATCACCGCACGCAGTGGGTCGCCGACGTGGCCGGCGTGCGCTACGTGAACGACTCGAAGGGCACCAACGTGGGCGCGACCCTCGCGGCAGTCTCCGGCTTTGCAGGCACGCTGGTGATCATCGCCGGCGGCGATGGCAAGGGCCAGGACTTCCGGCCGCTCGCCACGGCATTCCGCGGCAAGGTGCGCCACGTCGTGCTGATCGGGCGGGATGCGCCCGCGATCGCCGCCGCGCTCGAGGCGGTCTGCCCGCTCACGCGCGAGGCGAGCCTCGAAGCCGCGGTGCGCACGGCGGCGCGCGTCGCCCGGCCGGGCGACACGGTGCTGCTCTCGCCCGCCTGCGCGAGCCTCGACATGTTCCACGACTATGCGCAGCGCGGCCGCGTGTTCGCCGCGGCCGTCAGGGAGCTCGCTGCATGAGCGACGCGGGCACGGTGCCGACCCCGATGAGCTGGGCCCGTTCGGGCGCGCGTGGCGGCGGCTTCCGCACCGACTGGGTGACTGTCGCGCTGGTGCTTTCGATCGCGCTCTTCGGCCTCGTCATGGTGACCTCCGCGTCCGTGTCGATTGCGACCCGCGAGACCGGCCAGCCCTTCTACTACCTCGAGCGCCAGCTGCTGCTGCTGTGCGTGGGCGGCACGGCAGCCTTCGTGCTCACTCGCATCCGAACGGAATTGCTCGAGAAGCTTGCGTTGCCGCTGCTGCTCGCCGCCGTGGCGCTGCTGGTCGTGGTCCTGGTCCCGGGCCTTGGCCACGTGGTCAACGGCAGCCGCCGCTGGATACGCCTCGCGGGCCTCAATTTCCAGGCCTCCGAGCTCGCCCGCCTGCTGGTACTGATCTACGTCGCGAGCTACGCGGCGCGGCGCGAGGCCGAGCTGCGCGCGAACTTCATGGGCCTCGCCAAGCCGCTCGGCCTGCTCACGCTCGTGGCCGTGCTGCTGCTCGCGGAACCCGATTTCGGCGCGGCCTCGGTGCTCTTCGCCACGGGCTTCGGCGTGCTGTTCGTGGCCGGAGCGCGCCTGCGCTATGTGCTCGCCATGATGCTCACGGCGCTCGCCGGCTTCGGTGCGCTGGTGGCGCTCTCGGGCTACCGCATGCGCCGGCTCGCGGGATTCCTCGATCCGTGGGCGGATCCATTCAACAGCGGTTTCCAGCTCACCCAGTCGCTGATCGCGATCGGCCGCGGTGAGTGGTTCGGCGTGGGGCTCGGCGAGAGCGTGCAGAAGCTCTTCTACCTGCCCGAAGCGCACACGGATTTCCTCTTTGCCGTACTCGCCGAGGAACTCGGGCTCGCCGGTGTCGTGATCGCGGTGGGCCTCTTTCTCGCGCTCGCCTGGCGCGCTTTCGCCATCGCGCGGGAGGCGGCGGACGCGGGACTCAAGTTCCAGGCCTATCTCGCCGCGGGGTTCGGCCTGTGGATCGGCATGCAGGCGTTCATCAACATCGGCGTGAACATGGGCGCCCTGCCCACCAAGGGCCTGACGCTGCCGCTCATGAGCTACGGCCGCTCGAGCCTGATCGTGACGATCGCCTGGGTCGGCATCCTGCTGCGCGTCCACCACGAGGCGACGGCGCGCACGCGCGGGCCCGCGACGGTGGCCGGATGAGCGGCGCGGCGCGCACCGTCGTGATCATGGCTGGCGGCACCGGCGGCCATGTCTTCCCGGCGCTCGCGCTCGCGCGCGTGCTGCGCGCGCGCGGCTATGCCGTCGTCTGGCTCGGCACGCGCCAGGGCATCGAGGCGCGCCTCGTGCCGGTCGAGGGCCTGCCGATCGAGTGGATCTCGATCGGCGGCCTGCGCGGCAAGGGCCTCGCCACGCTGCTGGCCGCGCCCCTGCGCCTCGTGCGCGCGCTCGCCGAGAGCCTGCGTGCGCTGCGCCGCCACCAGCCAATCGTCGTGGTGGGCCTCGGCGGTTTCGTCACGGGGCCCGGAGGCCTCGCGGCCTGGCTCACGCGCCGGCCGCTCGTCGTGCACGAGCAGAATGCGGTCGCGGGCTTCACCAACCGCAGGCTCGCGCGTTTCGCGCGCGAAGTGCTCACCGCTTTTCCCGGCGCCTTCGACGCCTCCCAGCCGGTGCGCGAGATCGGCAACCCGGTGCGATCGGAGTTCTTCGCGCTCGCCCCGCCGGCCGCGCGCGCCGCGGGACGCGGTGCCGTGCTGCGCTTGCTGGTCGTCGGTGGGAGCCTCGGCGCGAACAAGCTCAATGCCGTGGTGCCGTTTGCGGTGGCGCGGCTTACCGGCAGCCTGCGCTTCGAGATCCGCCACCAGGCCGGGTCGCGCTGGATCGACGCGGCGCGCAAGAGCTATCTCGATGCCGGGGTGGCGGCGGAGGTCACGCCGTTCATCGACGACATCTCGCAGGCCTATGCCTGGGCCGACCTCGTGATCTGCCGCGCGGGCGCGCTCACCGTGTCCGAACTTGCAGCGGCGGGCGTCGCGTCGATCCTGGTGCCGTTCCCGGCCGCGGTCGACGATCACCAGACCGCGAACGCGCGTTATCTCGTGCGCGAGGGCGCGGCGCTGCTGCTGCTCGATCGCGAACTCACGGCCGAGCGGCTCGCCCGGGAACTGCACGAGCTCTGCCGCGGCGGCCGCGAACGGCTCGTCGCAATGGCGGAACGCGCGCGCCGGCTCGCGCGGCCACGGGCCGCCGAGGAACTGGCCGACGCCTGCCTCGCGGCGGCGCGCATCGAAGGAGCCGCCGCATGAGCACGCCCATGCACGACCGGATGCGGCGCATCCACACCATCCACTTCGTCGGCATCGGCGGCAGCGGCATGGGTGGCATCGCCGAAGTGCTGTTGAACCTCGGCTACCGCGTGCAGGGCTCCGACCTCAAGCCGAATGCCGTCACGCGCCGACTTGCGCAGATCGGCGCCCGAGTCGTGTTCGGCCACAGCGCGGCCAACGTGCAGGGCGCCGACGTGGTGGTGGTCTCGAGCGCGGTGTCGCGCGAGAACCCGGAGGTCGCGGATGCGCTCGAGCGGCGCGTGCCGGTCGTGCCGCGCGCCGAGATGCTCGGCGAGCTGATGCGCTTCCGTTACAGCATCGCGGTGGCCGGCACCCACGGCAAGACGACCACCACGAGCCTCGTCGCGAGCATCCTCGCCGAGGGCAACGAGGACCCGACCTTCGTGATCGGCGGCCGCCTGAAGAGCGCCGACAGCAATGCGCGCCTCGGGGCCGGCCGCTACCTCGTCGCGGAGGCCGACGAGAGCGATGCTTCCTTCCTGCACCTGCAGCCGATGATCGCCATCGTCACCAACATCGACCACGACCACCTCGCGACCCATGGCGGCAACTTCGAGGGCCTGAAGCAGAGCTTCGTCGACTTCCTGCACAACCTGCCGTTCTACGGCCTCGCGGTGCTCTGCGCCGACGACGCGAACGTACGCTCGATCCTGCCGAAGCTGTCGCGGCCGATCATCGGCTACGGCCTCGGCGAGGGCGTCGACCTGCGTGCCGTGGATGTGCGCCGCGACCGGCTGCGCACGCACTACACGGCGGTGCGGCGCGGCGCGGACCGCGGGCTCGCGGTCACGGTGAACCTCGCCGGCATGCACAACGTGCTCAACTCGCTCGCCGCCGTGGCCGTCGCGCAGGAGATCGGCATCGCGGACGAAGCGATCCAGCGCGCGCTCGCGAACTTCCAGGGCATCGACCGGCGCATGCAGCACATCGGCGACCTGCCGCTGCGGGACGGAACGGTGACGGTGATCGACGACTATGGCCATCACCCTGCCGAGATCGCGGCGACACTCGACGCCGTGCGCCAGGCGCATGGCGGCCGGCGCATCGTGCTCGCCTTCCAGCCGCATCGCTATTCGCGCACCCACGACCTGCTCGACGACTTCGCGGGCGTGCTGGCGGGCGCCGACGCGCTGCTCGTCACGGAGGTGTATGCGGCGGGCGAGGCGGCGATCCCCGGCGCCGACGGCCGGGCCATCTGCCGCGCGGTGCGCAGCCGCGGCCAGGTCGAGCCCGTGTTCGTGGAGAAGGCGGATGAGCTGCCGCAGGCGCTGGCCGCCTTGATCGAGCCTGGGGACGTCATCGTGATGATGGGCGCCGGCAGCATCAGCGCCGTGGCCCATGAATTGCCCGCGCGCCTCGCCGCGGCACGGAACGCGAACTGATGGTGACCGCATGAGACTGGATATGCACGCCGGCCGGATGACCGAGGTAACCGATGCCATCGCCTTCGGGCGCGTCGCGGTGCTGTTGGGCGGCGCGTCGACCGAGCGCGAGATCTCGCTGCTCTCGGGCAACGCGGTGCTCGCCGCGCTCCTCCGCCGCGGCGTGGATGCCCACGCCTTCGATCCGCGCGAGCGGCCGCTGACGGACCTGCTCGCGGAGGGGTTCGATCGCGCGTGGATCGCGCTGCATGGTCCGGGCGGCGAGGACGGCACGGTGCAGGGCGCGCTCGAATGCCTCGGCATCCCGTACACCGGCAGCGGCGTGCTCGGCTCGGCGGTGTGCATGGACAAGCTGCGCACCAAGCGGCTCGCAGCCGCCGTCGGCGTGGCCACGGCCGACTACGCGGTGCTGCGGGGTCCGGGCGATTTCGCCGGCGCGATCGCGCGGCTCGGGCTGCCGATGATCGTCAAGCCCGCGACGCAGGGCTCTTCGGTGGGCATGTCGAAGGTCGAACGCGCCGAGGACCTTCACGACGCCTGGCAGGCGGCCGCGGTGCACGAGCCGGTCGTATTCGCGGAGCCCTGGATCACCGGCGCCGAATACACCGTTGCGATGCTGAAGGGACGCGCGCTGCCCTCGATCCGCATCGAGACGCCCAAGGTCTTCTACGACTACGAGGCGAAGTATTTCCGCTCCGACACGCGCTACTTCTGCCCCTCGGGCCTCGCGGCCGACGCGGAGGCGCGGCTCGGCGCGCTCGCCGCGGCCGCCTTCGACGCCTGCGGCGCCGGTGGCTGGGGCCGCGCGGACTTCATGATGGACGGTGCCGGCCAGCCGCTGCTGCTCGAGATCAACACCGTGCCCGGCATGACCGACCACAGCCTCGTGCCGATGGCGTCGCGCGCCGTCGGCATGGATTTCGACGAGCTCGCATGGCGCGTGCTCGAGACGAGTTTCGCGAGGACCCGCCGCTGATGGCGCTCAGGCCGAAAAACCGCCGCAAGCTCGAAGAGCGCCGCTGGCGCCTGCCCGCGATCGACTGGCGGCGCCTCGCCGCGGCCACGGCGAGCGTTGCCGTGCTCGGCGGCGCCGCCCTCGGGGTCGCGTGGGCGCTCGACCAGCCGATCGAAACGATCACGGTGGAGGGCCGCTTCCAGCGTGTGTCGCCGCTCGATGTCGAGCAGGCCGTCAAGCAGCGCGTGCGCGGCGTGGGCCTCGTCGGCGTGGACCTCGAGGCGGTGGGCCGCGGCCTGCACGGGATCGCCTGGGTCGAAAGCGCGAGCGTGCAGCGCGCGTGGCCGCGTGGCCTGAGGGTGCTCGTGACCGAGCAGAGCGCCGCCGCCCGCTGGGGTGCCAACGGGCTCCTCAATGCCCGCGGCGAGCTCTTCATTTCGGAGGCGCGGCACATTCCGCCCGAGCTGCCGAAGCTGTCGGGGCCGGCCGGCAGCGAGCACGACGTCGCGGCGCGCTACCTCGCCGTGCGCGGCCGCCTGATGGAGGCCGGCATGCACCTCACCGCCATGCGCCTCGATGAGCGCGGCGCATGGGAGTTCGACCTCGACAACGGCGTGACCGTGCGCCTCGGCCGGCGCGACGTCGACCTGCGCTTCGAGCGCTTCATCGCGGCAGGCCTCGCGCTCGTCGCCGAGCGAAGCGGCGACATCGCCTACGTCGACATGCGCTATTCGAACGGATTCGCGGTCGGCTGGCGCGCGGGCGGCATGCGCCTCGCCGCCGGCCACGCGAGCGACGACAACCCGGACGCCTGAGGAGATATGGCGAAACGCGCAGACAGGACCCTGATCGTCGGCCTCGACATCGGCACCTCGAAAGTGGTGGCGCTCGTCGGCGAGGTCGCGCCGGACGGCGGCATCGAGGTGATCGGCCTCGGCTCGCAGCCCTCGCGCGGCCTCAAGAAGGGCGTGGTGGTGAACATCGAGTCGACGGTGCAGTCGATCCAGCGCGCCGTCGAGGAAGCGGAGCTGATGGCCGGCTGCGAAATCCACTCGGTGTTCGCCGGCATCGCCGGCAGCCACGTGCGCAGCCTCAATTCGCACGGCGTGGTCGCGATCCGCGACAAGGAAGTCTCGACGCACGACGTGACGCACGTGATCGACGCGGCCAAGGCCGTCGCGATCCCGGCGGACCAGAAGATCCTGCACGTGCTGCCGCAGGAATTCATCATCGACGGGCAGGAGGGCATCCGCGACCCGATCGGCATGTCGGGCGTGCGGCTCGAGGCCAAGGTGCACATCGTCACGGGTGCCGACAGCGCGGCGCAGAACATCGAGAAGTGCATCCAGCGCTGCGGCCTCGAGGTCGACGACGTGGTGCTCGAGCAGCTCGCGTCGAGCTTCGCCACGCTGACCGAGGACGAGAAGGAGCTCGGCGTGTGCCTCGTGGACATCGGCGGCGGCACCACCGACCTCGCGGTGTTCTCGAACGGCGCCATCCGCCACACCGCCGTGATCCCGATCGCGGGCGACCAGGTGACGAACGACATCGCCGTGTCGATGCGCACGCCGACGCACTACGCCGAGGACATCAAGGTGCGCTACGCCTGCGCGCTCTCGCAGCTCGCCAATCCCGACGAGAGCATCGAGGTGCCGAGCGTCGGCGACCGGCCAGCGCGGCGCCTGGCGCGCCAGACGCTTGCCGAGATCGTCGAGCCGCGCTACGAGGAGCTCTTCGGCCTCGTGCGCGACGAGTTGCGCCGCAGCGGCTTCGAGGAAGCGATCGCCGCGGGCATCGTGCTGACGGGCGGCAGCGCCAAGATGGAAGGCGCTATCGAGCTCGCCGAGGAAGTCTTCCACGTCCCGGTGCGCCTCGGCCTGCCGCAGCAGGTGCAGGGCCTCACCGACGTGGTGCGCAACCCGATCTACTCGACCGCCGTGGGGTTGCTGCTCTACGCGCGCGACAACGCCTTGCCGGGCAATCGCGGCCGCTCCATAGGCGGCAGCGCGAAGTCGATGCTGGACAGGATGAAGTCGTGGTTTGCGGGAAATTTCTAGTGCGAACAGCTGGCGGCAAACAGCTTTCAGCCAGAGGGCGCTTCGAGCGCGCCCTTCTCTGGCTGCCAGCTGCCGGCTGTTCGCTGTTGGCTGTTTCAACCAAAGGAGCGTAGCGAAATGTTCGAACTGATGGACGCATACAGCCAGAGCGCCGTGATCAAGGTGCTCGGCGTCGGCGGCGGCGGCGGCAACGCCGTGGCACACATGGTCGCCGCGGGGATCGAGGGCGTCGAGTTCCTGTGCATCAACACGGATGCGCAGGCGCTCAAGCACTCGAAGGTGAAAACGGCGCTGCAGATCGGCGCCAACATGACCAAGGGCCTCGGCGCCGGCGCCGACCCGGAAGTCGGCCGGCAGGCCGCGATGGAGGATCGTGACCGCATCATCGAGATGATCGAGGGATGCGACATGCTCTTCATCACCGCGGGCATGGGCGGCGGCACCGGCACGGGCGCCGCGCCGGTCGTCGCGCAGGTGGCGAAGGAGCTCGGCATCCTGACCGTCGCGGTCGTGACGAAGCCGTTCGAGATGGAAGGCGGCAAGCGCATGCTGGTCGCGGAGCACGGCATGGCGGAACTCGGCAAGTATGTCGATTCGCTGATCACGATCCCGAACCAGAAGCTGCTGACGGTGCTCGGGCCGCAGATCACGCTGCTCGATGCGTTCAAGTCGGCGAACCAGGTGCTGCAGGGCGCCGTGCAGGGCATTGCCGAGTTGATCACCCGGCCGGGCCTCATCAACGTCGACTTCGCCGACGTGCGCACGGTGATGTCGGAAACCGGCATGGCGATGATGGGCTCGGGCACCGCGAGCGGCGAGAGTCGCGCGCGCGAGGCCGCCGAGGCCGCCGTCTCCTCGCCGCTGCTCGAGGACATCAACCTGTCGGGCGCCAACGGCGTGCTCGTGAACGTCACCGCGGGCATGGACCTCTCGATCGGCGAGTTCCAGGAAGTCGGCAACATCGTCAAGCAGTACGCCTCGGAGGACGCCACCGTCGTCGTCGGCACCGTGATCGATCCGGAGCTCTCCAACCAGATCCGGGTCACCGTGGTGGCCACCGGCCTCGGCCGCGCCGCCGCGGCGCCCGCCGCGCGTCCGCGCGATCTCGGTCGCGAGGCGGCCGCCAGGGCCGAGCCGCAGATGCGGGTGGTGCGTCGCTCGCCGCTCAACAGCTCGGACTACGCCGCGCTCGACCGGCCGACGGTGCAGCGCCAGCGGGCCGTCGGCGACGGCCTGCGCGCGGATGCGGACGTGGAGGATGTGCTCGACATCCCGGCCTTCCTGCGCCGCCAGGCGGACTGACGCGACGGGCGGGCTTGTGGTACGGTAGCGCCCCGTTCATGCCGGGGCCGGTGCGCCTCGTCGGCGCCTCGCTCCAGCCGGTTTCCTGCACGGGATCGGGCGCTACCGCTTACTCCACTCTATGGTCGGCCAAAGAACCCTCAAGAACGCCATCCGCGCGTCCGGCGTGGGACTGCATACCGGCACCAAGGTGCTGATGACCGTGCGGCCCGCGCCGCCGGACCACGGCATCGTGTTTCGCCGCGTCGATCTCGACCCAACGGTCGACATCCCCGCATCGGCCGAGAATGTGGGCGAGACCACGCTCGGCACCGTGCTGGTGATGGGTGGTGCCCGCATCTCGACGATCGAGCACCTGATGTCGGCGTTCGCGGGCCTCGGCATCGACAATGCGATCGTCGAGGTCAACGCTCCCGAAGTGCCGATCATGGACGGCAGCGCCGGGCCCTTCGTGTTCCTGCTGCAGTCGGCCGGCATCGAAGAGCAGCCCGTGCCGAAGCGCTTCGTGCGCATCCTCAAGCACGTGCGGGTCGAGGAAGGCGACAAGTGGGCCGAGTTCCGTCCCTTCGACGGCTTCAAGGTCAACTTCCGCATCGAGTTCGACCACCCGATCTTCAAGCGGCGCACGCAGGCGGCGTCGATGGATTTCTCGACGACCTCGTTCCTCAAGGAAGTGAGCCGCGCGCGCACCTTCGGCTTCATGCGCGACCTCGAGGCGATGCGCGCCCACAACCTCGCCCTTGGCGGCAACCTCGACAATGCCATCGTGCTCGACGACACCGGCATCATGAACGAGGACGGGCTGCGCTACGAAGACGAGTTCGTGAAGCACAAGATCCTCGACGCGATCGGCGACCTGTATTTGCTCGGCCACAGCCTGATCGGCGAGTTCAGCGGCTTCAAGTCCGGCCACGGCCTCAACAACAAGCTGCTGCGGGCCCTGCATGCCGACGCCGATGCGTGGCGTGAGGCCGTGTTCGAGTCCGACAAGGACACGCCGATCCATTACATCGGCACCGAAGCGCTGCCGAGTACCGCCGCCTGACCTAGCCCTTGCGGGCTGGCGGGAGCACCTTGACCTGCACTGCCTCCACCCGGGCGTCGTGGCCACGGGCCTTCACGAGCAGATTCCCGGCCTCGAACCTGAGGCGCGCCGCCCAGGCCGCCGATGCGACATAAATCGTCAGGGTGCCGTTGCGCTCGACCGCCGAGGTGACGTGGGAGGCCTGTTCCACGGCGACCCAGCCCCGGACGAGCCTGAGCCAGTCCTCGGCCTGCGCGGCGCGCCGTGCGAGGGAGGACAGGGCCGGGGCGGGTCGGGCCAGCAGGTCGGCCAGCGGCCGCGGTTTACCATATCGGGGAGACCCTGATTTCCGACTCTGTGCGCTGGTCTTCTTGTGTCGATCCCGGCTCTTCGGCATATTGCCCCCGCCACTGGACCGAGCATAACGGATGAACCTGATCTTCTTCTCTCGGCGCGAAGGACGCGCGCGGCACGTGAACCTCGCGCACCCGGTGACCCTGGGTGCCGTCGGCGCCCTGGCGCTCGGCGTGCTCGGTATCGCCTTCGTCCTCGGGCTCGAGCTCGGGCAGCGCTCGGGCAAGGCGTTCTCGCGTGGCGATGCGACCCATTGGGCGCAGGTCGTGCAGACCCAGCAGGCCGAGATCGCGGACATGAAGCGGGCGCTGCAGGAGCGCATCGATGCCCTGTCCATGCGCATGGGCCAGGTCAACGGGCGCATGATCCGCCTCGATGCGCTCGGCAAGCGCCTCGCCGAGATGGCGAACCTCGATTCGCGCGAGTTCAACTTCGACGCCGCGCCGGCCACCGGCGGCCCGGAAGAAGGCGAGGGCGGCGCCGCCGCGCAGATACCCGACCTCACCGACATGATCGACAGCCTCGAGGAGCGGGTCGACCTGCGCGATGCGCAGCTCACGGCGCTCGAGAACGTGCTGATCGCGCGCCAGTTGCGCGAGCAGATCCATCCCGAGGGGCGCCCGGTGCGCCAGGGCTTCATCTCGTCCTACTTCGGTTCGCGCCAGGACCCGTTCACGGGTCACGGCGCGTTCCACAAGGGCCTCGATTTCGCCTCGCAGGCGGGCGCCGATGTCGTCGCCGTGGCGGCCGGGATCGTGACCTGGTCGGGTGAGCGCTCCGGCTACGGCAATCTCGTCGAGATCAACCACGGCAATGGCTATGTCACGCGCTACGGGCACAACAGCCGCGTGCTCGTGTCCGTGGGCGATACCGTTCAGCGTGGCGATGCGATCGCCAGTGTCGGTTCGACCGGCCGTTCGACGGGCCCGCACGTGCACTTCGAAGTCCTTCGCCAGGGCCGCCAGGTCGATCCGCTGACCTTCATCGGGCGCTGACGGTCGCCACGAGCTGCCCGTCCGGGCGGGCGTGGGCAGGGGAATTCATTTCCCCGCGCGCTGTCCATCCACGAATCCGTATAATATGCGGCCTTTACCCGGCCGGGGCATGCATAAGTCCCTGATTGGGTTAAATTTTTTCAAGGACACCCCGTGCTCGCACTGCTCACGCGCGTCTTCGGCAGCCGCAACGACCGTCTCGTCAGGGCCTATGCACGCCAGGTGCGTGCCGCCACCGACCACGAGACCGCCATCGAGGCGCTCGACGACGAGGCCCTGCGGGCCAAGACCGACGAGTTCCGCGCCCGGTTGAAGGCGGGCGCAAGGCCCGACGAGCTCGCTACCGAAGCCTTCGCCGTGGTGCGCGAAGCCGCGCGGCGCACCCTCAAGATGCGCCACTTCGACGTGCAGCTGATCGGCGGCATGGTGTTGCACGAGGGCAAGATCGCCGAGATGCGCACCGGCGAGGGCAAGACGCTGGTCGCGACCTTGCCCGCCTACCTCAATGCGCTCGGCGGCGAGGGCGTGCACGTCGTCACGGTGAACGAATACCTCGCGCAGCGCGACTCCGACTGGATGGGGCCGATCTTCCGCTTCCTCGGGCTCACCGTCGGGGTGATCAAGAACTCGCAGTCGAGCGCCGACAAGCGCGCGGCCTACGCCTGCGACATCACCTACGGCACCAACAACGAGTTCGGCTTCGACTACCTGCGCGACAACCTCGCGTTCCGCCTCGAGGACCGCGTGCAGCGCGGCCATGCCTTCGCGATCGTCGACGAGGTCGACTCGATCCTGATCGACGAGGCGCGCACGCCGCTCATCATCTCGGGTCCCGCCGAGGAGAGCACCGAGCTGTACCTCGCGATCAACAAGCTCGTGCCGCGCCTCACGCGCCAGAAGGAAGAGAACGGCCCGGGCGACTTCTCGGTCGACGAGAAGCAGAAGCAGGTGCACATCACCGAGGAAGGCCACGAGCACGTCGAGCAGTACATGCTGGAGGCGGGCCTGCTGCGCGAGGGCGAGAGCCTGTACGACTCGGGCAACATCCGCCTGATGCACCACCTGAACGCGGCGCTGCGCGCGCACGCGATCTACCGCCGCGACGTCGAGTACATCGTGCGCGGCGGCGAGGTGATCATCGTCGACGAGTTCACCGGCCGCACCATGCAGGGGCGGCGCTGGTCGGACGGACTGCACCAGGCGATCGAGGCCAAGGAAGGCGTGCGGGTGCGCGAGGAGAACCAGACGGTTGCCTCGATCACCTTCCAGAACTACTTCCGCATCTACAAGAAGCTCTCGGGCATGACCGGCACCGCCGACACCGAGGCGCCCGAGTTCCTGCAGATCTACGGGCTCGAAGTGGTCGTGATCCCGACGCACCGGCCGATGATCAGGAAGGACCAGCCGGACTTCGTCTACCTCAACCAGAACGACAAGTACCAGGCGATCATCGAGGACATCCGCGACTGCGTGGCGCGCGAACAGCCGGTGCTCGTCGGCACGACCTCGATCGAGACCTCGGAGTTGCTGTCGGGCCTGCTGCAGAAGGAAGGCATCACCCACCAGGTGCTGAACGCCAAGCAGCACGAGCGCGAGGCGCACATCGTGGCGCAGGCCGGTCGGCCGGGCGCGATCACGATCGCCACCAACATGGCGGGCCGCGGGACCGACATCGTGCTCGGCGGCAACCTCGAGGCGGAACTCGCGACCCTGCCGCCCGAGGCGGCCGAGGCCGATCGCGAGCGGATCAGGGGCGGCTGGCAGGTGCGCCACGACCAGGTGCTGGCCGCGGGCGGCCTGCACATCGTCGGCACCGAGCGCCACGAATCGCGGCGCATCGACAACCAGTTGCGCGGCCGTTCGGGCCGCCAGGGCGACGCGGGCTCGAGCCGCTTCTACCTGTCGATGGAAGACAACCTGATGCGGATCTTCGGCGATCCGAACTTCACCAAGCGCCTGCTGACGATGGCCGGCATGAAGGAAGGCGAAGTGATCGAGAGCCGCATGCTCTCGGGCCGCATCGAGAAGGCGCAGCGCAAGGTCGAGTCGCACAACTTCGACATCAGGAAGCAGCTGCTGCTGTTCGACGACGTGGCGAACGACCAGCGCAAGGTGATCTACCAGCAGCGCACCGAGATCATGGCGCAGGCCGAAGTGGCCGATGCGATCCGTGGCATCCGCGCGGATGCGATCGGCGCGCTGGTCGACCAGTTCGTGCCGAAGAACGCGGGGCCCGCGGACTGGGACCTCGACGCCCTCGCCGAGTCCGTCCTCAAGGACTTCAACGCGCGCATCGCGCCGAAGGAGTGGCTCGCCGCGGAACCCGAGATCGACGAGGTGAGCTTTCGGGCGCGGATCGTGGCGGCGGTCGATGCGACCTACGACGAGAAGGTCGCGCGCATCGGCGCGGAGTTGATGCGCCATGTCGAGAAGGACGTCATGCTGCGCACGCTCGACCAGCACTGGCGCGACCATCTCGCCGCCATGGACTACCTGCGCCAGGGCATCCACCTGCGCGGCTATGCGCAGAAGGATTACCGCTACGAGTACAAGCGCGAAGCCTTCGAGCTCTTCTCCGCGATGCTCGACCGGGTGAAATTCGAGACCGCCTCGCTGCTCTCCAAGATCGAGGTGCGCACGCAGGACGAGATCGATCGCGAGGAAGAGCGCCGCCGCCAGCGCCTGATGCAGGCCCTGCAGGCGCAGCATGCGGACGCACAGTCGGCGCTGACCGCCGGCGGTGGCGAGGACGAAGCGCCCGCTGGCCAGCCGCCTGCGCGCGCGGCCGGCCGCGCCGCGGGAGTCGCGCAGTTGCCGGGGCGGCCGCCCGCGGCCGCCGACCACACGCCCGTCGTGCGAGGCGAGCGCAAGGTCGGGCGCAACGAGCCCTGCCCCTGCGGTTCGGGCAAGAAGTACAAGCACTGCCACGGCGCGCTGGCCCAGGCGGAGTGACGCCGCGCATCCGGGTGGTGGCGGCGGCGCTGTTCGACGCCGGCGGCCGGGTGCTGCTCGCCGACCGACCGGGTGGCAAGCACATGGCGGGCCGCTGGGAATTTCCTGGCGGCAAGATTGCGGCGACTGAGAGCGAGCGTGCGGCGCTTGAGCGCGAGCTCGCCGAAGAGCTCGGCATCACCGTCCGGGCGGCGCGCCCATTCATGGCGGTGTCGCATGACTACGCGGATCGCCATGTCGATCTGTCGCTCTGGCTGGTCGAATCATGGTGCGGCCAGCCGCATCCGCTCGATGGTCAACGCCTCGCCTGGGTGGCTCCATGCGAGTTGCCGGAGTGGGATATCCTCGAAGCCGATGAACCCTTCGTTCGCGCCCTGCGCGCATTTCCCGGAGCCCCGATGACACAGCCCCAGACGATCGATGTTTGCAATCCGCGCACTGGCGAGGTGGATTTCCATTTCACGGCGACGGCACCTGCCGACGTGGCGCGCACCGCCGCCGCCCTGCGCGCGCAGCAACCCGCGTGGCGCGACGCGGGCCTGGCCCATCGCATCGCGGTACTGCAGCGCTTCAAGGCCGAGCTCCTCGCCCGCAAGGACGAGATCGCCGATGCCATCACCCACGATACCGGCCGTCACCTGCTCTCGGTCGGGGAATCGCTGGGCGTGCCGGGCACGATCGATCGGTGGTGCCGCCTGGCGCCGGGCCTCGGCGCGCAGCCGGGGGGACGGTCCGAGAGCATGCCGACCGTCGAATACGGCTACCAGCTCGTGCCGCACGCGCTGGTCGGGGCCATCAGCCCCTGGAACTTCCCGTTCCTGCTGTCCTTCATCGACGCGATCCCGGCGCTGCTCGCCGGCTGCGCGGCGCTGCTGAAGCCGAGCGAAGTGACGCCGCGCTGGATCGCGCCGGCGCAGCGCGCGATCGATGCCGTGCCCGAACTCGCGGCGGTGCTCGCGCTGACGCCGGGCGGCCGCGAAACGGGAGAGGCGCTGGTCGCGGCGGTGGACGCCGTGTGCTTCACCGGCAGCGTGAAGACGGGCCGCCTCGTCGGCGCGAATGCCGCGGCGCATTTCATCCCGGCTTTCCTCGAACTCGGCGGCAAGGATCCGGTGATCATCACGGCGAACGCCGACATCGAGCGTGCCACCGACGCCGTGCTGCGTGCCTCGATCACGGCGAGCGGCCAGGCTTGCCAGTCCCTCGAGCGGGTGTACGTCGACCGCCGCATCCACGCGGCGTTCGTCGAGCGACTCACCGCCAAGGCGCGCGCAGTCGAGATCAACTGGCCCGATGTCCATCGCGGCGCCGTGGGCCCCTTCATTTGGGCCGCGCAGGCGCGGGTGGTGGAGCAGCAGATTGCGGACGCCGTGGCGAAGGGCGCCAAGGTCCTTGCTGGCGGCACGATCGAACGGCATGGCGGACTGTGGCTGCGGCCGACCGTGCTGACCGATGTCACGCACGACATGCAGGTCATCACCGACGAAACCTTCGGGCCGCTGATGCCGGTGATGGCCTTCGACACGATCGGGGAAGCCATCCAGCTCGCGAACGACGGCATCTATGGCCTGTCGGCGGCGGTCATCGCCGGCACGACGGAGGAGGCCGAGGCGATCGGCCGCCAACTCGACGTCGGTGCCGTGAGCTTGAACGATTGCTCGCTCACCACGATGGTGTACGAGGCCGAGAAGAATTCCTTCAAGCTCTCGGGGCTCGGCGGCTCGCGCATGGGACCGGCGGGGTACCTGCGATTCTTCCGCACCAAGGCGATCCTGCGCCAGACGGCCGCACCGGCTACGGTGGCGGTGTTGCGGGAGGAGAACGCGGCGCGCTGAGGGCGGAGGGCTGTGCTGCTTTTCAGGCCAGCAACTCCACGCGTGCGTGGTGGCCGTGCGCGTTTGCGATCCGGCGGTCGCAGGTCAGCAGCGGCGCATCCATGGCTTCTGCCAGCGCGACATAGGCGGCGTCGTAGGCGGAGAACTGGTGTCGCAGGCCCCAGATTCGCCCTGCGATCGGACGATGTCCGACCGGGTGGATTGGCAAGTCGTGGAACAGGTCGATGGCTTCTGCAGCGCGTTCCAGCGACAGTTCATCGGCCCGCAGCAGGCGTCGCAGGACGTGCAGGACCTCGACCTCCAGCAGCGCCGGCGCAAAGGCTCGACCGTTGCGGCCGTACATCCGCGCGACGATCGACGCGGCTTGCGGCTTCGCCAGGAGCAGATTGATCACCGCCGAGGCATCGACGACGATCACCGCCGCTCGCGTTCCTGCCGCAGCACGGCTGCAATGGAAGTCCGGGTCTTCACGGGGGAAAGCCGCGCGAGCCGGGCCTGGATTTCCTCAAGCGTGGGCTGTTCGCTCAACTTCGCGACTTCGCGCAGCAGGTAGTCCGACAGCGACAGGCCTGCGAGCGACGCCTGGGCCTTCAGTCGCCGGTGAATGTCTTCGGGGACATGCCGAATCTGGATCATGCGGGGCATGGTTTCAAACTATTTGCATGTGCTCCACATGTCAATCCGGCGCCTTTGGGTGGAAATGCGCGATACAATGCCGCCATCCCACCCGACAGGTTTGCCATGGCCAACGATCCGAATCTGCCCGATATCCAGCTCGATGCGAACGGGCTCTACCGCGAAGAAGTGTTCACCGACCGCAAGGCCGGCACGTTGCGCCGCCTGGTGCCGGTCACGGTGGACGGCGCCGACGATCCGTCCCGCGATGTGCTTTATTCGGGGCAGACCCAGTTGCTGACCCCGGGCGGCGTGCTGCCCCTGATGTTCGAGATCGATGCCAAGTCAATGCCCGAGGCACTCGCGAAGTTCTCCGATTCGGTCAAGGTCGCGCTCGAGCAGGCGATCGATGAAGCACGCGAGTATCGCCGCGAGGCCGCCTCGCGCATCGTCGTGCCGGAGGCTGGCGGCGGCCTGGGTCCCATGGGGCCGGGCGGCAAGATCAAGATGCCGTAGGGCTTGGGCTGCGAGTCGCGGGCCTGAGGCGCGGTGATTCATCCGCCTCCTCGCTATCCGGGCGCCGCCGCGACGAGGGGACCGCCGCAGGCGGCGCTCGACCCGTGAGGAACCGGAGCTCCCGCTCACACTCCGGCGCGCCACCAGCCAGGCCTCACAGGTGCTCGTCGAAGAACCGCTTCACCGTCATGTACGCGTGCGGGCCCATGTCCGCATGCCTCAGGAGGGCGTGCTTGCCGCCGGGATAAGGCATCACGTCGAAGGGCTTGCGCAGGTCCTGCAGGCGCCGCATGAGCAGCGTGCTATTGGTGAAGAGCACATTGTCATCCGCCATGCCATGCATGATCAGCAGCGGCCCGCGGAGCCCTGCGGCATGCGTCATGACGCTGGACGCCTCATAGCCCGCCGGGTTCTCCGCCGGCGTGCCCATGTAGCGCTCGGTGTAGTGCGTGTCGTAGAGGCGGAAATCGGTGACCGGTGCACCGGCCACGCCCACGGCGAAATGGTCCGGTGCCTGCATCATGGACATCAGGGCCATGTACCCGCCATAGCTCCAGCCCCATATGCCGATGCGCTGCGGGTCGACGAAGGGCAGGCTGCGCAGGTATTCGGCCCCGGTCACCTGGTCTTCGACTTCGACCGTGCCGAGCCGATGGAACGCTGCGGTATCGAACTGCACGCCGCGAAAGGCCGTGCCGCGGTTGTCGAGCGTGAACACGACATAGCCCGACTGCGCGAGATACTGCCGGAAGAGATTGCCCCAGGCATTGCGCACGCGCCCGAGCACGCTCGGGCCGCCATAGACGTCGACGATCACCGGGTAGCGGCGCCCCGGTTGCATGTCCTTGGCGGGCGTGAGCTGGTAGTAGAGGACCTGTCCATCGCGCGCCTTCAGCGTGCCGAAACGCGAGGGCTGGTGCGAGGCGAGGTAAGGCGCGTAGGGGTGCGACGCATCGAGGGTGTTGGCCACGAGTGTCGCGCGCGGCGTGCCGTCGGGATTGCGCAGCGTGACCGACGGCGGGTGCTCGCTGTCGGAGTGCGTGTCGAGGTAGTAGCGCGCATCGGGCGACATGCGCACCGTGTGCCAGCCGGTCTCGCGCGAGACACGGCGCGGCGCCTCCTGCCTGCGGAAGGACGTCACGTAGAGGTGCCGTTCGGTCGGCGAGGCCAAGTTCGCCATGAACCAGACGAGCCCGCGCCGCCGGTCCACGGCACGTATCGCGCGCAGCCCATCGCCGCGATCCTCGCCCGTGACCATCCATTCCCCGCTCGTCACCTGGCGGCGCAGTTGGCCGTCCGCATCGTAAAGGTACAGGTGCTGGTAGCCCGAACGGCTCGACCCCCAGAGGAATTCCCCGTCGTCCGAGACGAACGTGAGCTCGTCGCAGATGTCGACCCAGGTGTCCGAGTGCTCCTCGAGGAGCGCGCGCGTGGCGCCGGTCGCGGCGTTGGCCTTCAGCAGGGTGAGGGTCTTCTGGTCGCGGCTCTGGCGCTGCACGGCAAGGGACGAGCCATCGGGCAGCCACTGGACCCGCGCGAGGTAGGTGTCGGGATCGGTGCCGAGGTCCACGCGCACGGCGGCGCCCTCGCCGACAGGGGCGACGAACAATTGCACGTCGGCGTTGCGTGCGCCGGTGGCGGGATAGCGTTGCTTCACCGCCTTGGCGCCCTCGGCCGTGATCTCGAAGCGCTCGACTTCCGCGACCGGCGAGTCGTCGACGCGCGTGAACGCGATGCGCCGTTCGTCGGGCGACCACCAGTAGCCGGTGTTGCGGTTCATTTCCTCCTGCGCGATGAACTCCGCGGTGCCGTAGGAGACGAGTCCGCCACCCGCGGGCGAAACCGCGATCTCGCGCCCGCCGGCAACCTCGACCGCGTACACGCGCGCATCGCGCACGAAACTCACGTAGCGGCCCCGTGGCGAAAAACGGGCATCGGTCTCGTAGGCGGGCGTCCGCGTGAGGCGGCGTACTGCGCCCGCCCGCGGGGCGTCGAGATCGTAAAGATACAAATCACCGCCGAGCGGCACGAGGATGTGCCGGCCGTCGGCCGACAGGTCGTATTCGAGGATGCCGCCCAGCGCGGAGGTGCGCTGCCGCTCGCGTCGCGCCGCCTCCTCGGGTGAAGGCGCCTCGTCCGCGGTCGCGAGCAGCGCCGAATCGACGAGCCGGGCATGGCGGCCCGCCTTGATGTCGTATGACCAGAGGTCGAAGTGGTCCTTCGCGTTCTCCTTGGCGCGCAGGTAAGTGATCCGCCGGCCGTCGGGTGAAAAGGCCGCGCCGCGCAGCGTGGGGCCGGAGAGTTCCGGCGCCGAAAACAGCCGCTCGATCGTGAGGTCGGCTGCAAGGGACGGAGTGGCGGCCAGCCACAGCAGGCATGCGACGAAGCGAGGCGTGCGGGGTGCGGTCATCGGATCGGTCCGTTTGTTAGACTGCCGCATCGGCAAGCCTCGAGTGTAGGGAAGAACATGACTCGCAGCCAAACGGCGCGCCTGCGCCGCGCAACGATCGCCCTCGCCATCGGAACGGCGGTCACCGCCGCCGGGGCATTTGCCGCAGCAAAGCTGCGCTATCCGGCCGCTCCCCGTTCCGCGGTGGTCGACGACTACTTCGGCACCAGGGTCGCCGACCCCTACCGCGGCTTTGAGGCGCTCGGATCGCCGGCCACGAAAAAGTGGGTGAGCGCCGAGAATGCGCTCGCGCAACCCTGGCTCGAGGCGATTCCGCAGCGCGCGTGGGTCAAGGAGCGGCTGACCAAGCTCTGGAACTACGAACGCTTTGGCGTGCCGAAGAAGGCCGGCGGGCGCTACTTCTACACGCGCAATGACGGCACGCAGAACCAGAGCGTGCTGTACGTCGCCGATTCGGCGGATTCCGCCGGGCGCGTGCTCTTCGATCCGAATGCTGCGAGCAAGGATGCCACCGTCGCGCTGGCGCGCTTCGAGCCGAGCCACGACGGCAAGCTGCTCGCCTATTCCCTGTCGGACGGCGGCACCGACTGGGAGATCTGGCGCTTCCGCCGGGTCGACGACGGCACCGACCTGCCGGATGAGCTGCGGCGCGTGAAGTTCTGGCAGATGAGCTGGGCCGCTGATGGCTCCGGTGTCTACTACAGCCGCTATCCGGCGCGTGCCGACGGCCACGGCGACGACGCGGGACGCCCCGCCATCTACTTCCATCGCCTCGGCGAGCCACAGGAGCGCGACGCGCTCGTCTACGCCGTCACCGACCACCCCACCCGCGCGCCTTCGGCCGACGTGACCGACGACGGCAAGCTGCTCGTCATCTCGATCTACGAGGACACCCGTCGCGATGGCGTCGTGCTGAAGGACATCTCGCGTCCCGATGGCCAGGTCACGAAGCTGTTCACCGCGTTCGACGCGAATTACGTCTACCTGGGCAGCGATGCGGCCGCGCTTTACTTCACGACCACGGCGGGCGCGCCGAACTGGCGCGTGCTCGCGGTCGATCGCGCCGCGCCGGGCGCGGCCAGCGCGCGCACCATCGTGCCGCAGGCGGCGGTGGCGATCGACAGTGCCGACATCGCGGGCGACCGCGTGCTCGTGAGCTACATCGAGAATGCGCGCAATGTGGTGAAGCTGTTTGCGCGCGATGGCAAACCCCTGGGCGAGGTGCCGCTGCCCGGCAGCGGTTCGGCGGGGAATTTCGAGGCAAAGGGCGACGACAACGAAGTCTTCTTTGCGTTCTCCGACTATCTCGCGCCCACCCGCATCCTGCGCCTCGATGCGGCGACCAGCGAAGTCAGCGCGTTCCGCACGCCGAAGATCGACGCGGACACATCCCGCTTCGTCACCGACCAGGTGTTCTACACGAGCAAGGACGGAACGAGGGTGCCGATGTCCATCACCCATCGTCGCGACATGCCGCGCGACGGCAACCAGCCGGTGCTGCTCTATGGGTACGGCGGCTTCAACATTTCACTCACGCCCGTCTTCAGGCCCACGGTGCTCGCCTGGCTCGAAATGGGCGGCGTCTATGCGGAGGCCAACCTGCGTGGGGGCGGCGAGTTCGGCGAGGCCTGGCACGACGCAGGCACCGTACTGCAAAAGCAGAATGTCTTCGACGACTTCATCGCGGCCGCCGAGTACCTGATCCGCGAGAAGTACACCCAGCCCGCGCGCCTCGCCATCAACGGGCGCAGCAACGGTGGCCTGCTGGTCGGCGCCGTGATGGTTCAGCGGCCCGAGTTGTTCGGCGCCGCGCTGCCGGGTGTCGGCGTGCTCGACATGTTGCGCTACCAGCTGGCGAGCGCGAACGCGCGCCAGTGGTCCGGCGACTACGGCCTGAGCGAGAAGGCCGACGAGTTCAAGGCGCTGTACGCGTATTCACCCGTGCAGAACGTGAAGAAGGGCGTGTGCTACCCGCCCACGCTCGTCACGACCGCCGACCGGGACGACCGCGTGGTGCCCTGGCACAGCTACAAGTTCGCGGCGGCCCTGCAGGCGGCGCAGGGCTGCGCCAATCCGGTGCTGATCCGCATCGAGACCCGTGCCGGGCATGGCGCCGGCAAGCCGGTGTGGATGCAGATCGAGGATTTCGCGGACCAGTGGGCGTTCGCGGCGAAGGCCCTCGGGATGCCGGCCCCGTGAAGCGATGCAGCGCTACGTCGACGTCGTCGACCTGGACGGCGACCCTTTCGTGTCCTCGGTCTCGAGGGCTTGCTGCTCATCAAGCAGGGCCCGCGCCCCAAGGATCCGATGGATGCCGCGGTGCTGGCGAGCGCCATCGAGGCGTTGAAGAAATCAGGCGGCTGAATCGGGGTCGCGGCGGCCGGCAGGCGAGGGGCCTTCCGGGGAATCGACCGGTTCGCCGGGAATCGCGTGTTCCTCGGAAAGCCAGGCACCGAGGTCGATGAGGCGGCAGCGCTGGCTGCAGAACGGCCGGTACGGCGACGCCTCCGACCACGCGATCTCGCGCTTGCAGGTGGGGCAGGGGACCTTCAACCGCAGCAGCTCAGGGTGAAAGGCACGTCCGCGCTGGCCTGCGTGGGGCGCGCGCCGAGGCCGTTCCAGCTGAGGAAGCGCACGCTCGAACGATAGTGGCTGCCGCTGATTTCGGGATAGAGCCCGAGCGATTGCGGCACGCCGATTCGCAACAGCTGCACCGGCGAATCGCGATCGAAGGTGATGTGGAAGGTCCCGCCCTTGGCCACTTCGTTGCGCGGCCGGCCATTCTGCCGGGTGAGCCACAGCAACTCGGCGATCGAGTCGCACAGCGGCCTCAGGAGCGCGAGCCATTCGTTGAAGGCCTGCGTGCGCACCTGCGCGGGCTGCTGCAACCAGTAGAAATAGTCGGGCAGGTCGAACTCGCAGGTGCCGCCCGGGATGGCGCTGCGGTGCTTCACCGCCGCGAGGAACTCGGACTCCTTGATCGGCTGCAGGTAGGCCGAGCCCGCCGCGAGCAGCTCGGTGCGCAGACGCATCAGGTTCGTCATCACGGAGCGTAGCCGCGAGCCGTCCACATTCGGCTTCGCCTGGAATTCGTTCAATTGGGTGAGGTGGCGCTCGAGTTCCTTGAGCGCATCCGCACGGGCATCGCCTCGGCCGGTGATCGCGAGGATGTCGATCAGGCTCGCGATCGCGGCGCGGCTGCCCCACTCACTGGCGCGCTCGTTGTGGTAGGAGGCCTGCCCGTAGAGGAAGTCGATGCGCAGGAAAGTGCGCATGCGCTCGTTGAGCGGCTGCTCGAACACGAGTTCGGCCTCTTCGGCCACGGGGGCATCCGCCTGCGCCAGTTCTTCGGACATCCGCCTATTGTGCGCGACGGCCTCCGCTCTCGTAAACGCCCGCGGCGGCCAGGTAGGCCGCGTGCAGGCGCTCGACCTGTGCCGCGAGCGCCCCGAGGTCGCCCTCGTTCGTGATGAGGTCGTCGGCGGCCGCGCAACGCGCGGCGCGATCGGCCTGCGCCGCGAGCAGGGCGCGTGCCTCCGCCAGGGTCGATCCGTCGCGGGCCTGCAGGCGGCGGACCTGGGTGGCCTCGTCCGCGTCGACGACCAGCACCCGGTCAACATGCGAGCGCGAACCGCCTTCGACCAGCAGCGGGATGGCGAGGATCTGGTAGGGCCCGCCGGCCCTGGCCGAGCGCGCCTCCATTTCGGCGCGGATCGCCGGATGGGTCAGTGCCTCAAGCTTGCGCCGCGCGGCCGTGGCTTCGGCCGAGTCGCCGAATACCCGGGAGCGCAGGGCGCGGCGGTCGAGCGAGCCGTCAGGAGCCATGACCGCATCACCGAACTCGGCACGGATCTTCGCCAGGAGCCCGGTACCGGGGGCGACCACGTCGCGCGCGATCTGGTCGGTGTCGATGACCGGCACGCCGAGCGCCGCGAAGAGACTGGCGACGGTGCTCTTGCCGCTCGCGATGCCGCCGGTGAGGCCGACGCGGTAGGTCATGAAGCAAACATGCCGAGGTAGCCGGTGACGATATCGCCCCCCCAGACCAACGCGATCCAGCCCGCAGCGGCGAGGAACGGGCCGAACGGAATCGGGATATTGCGATCGCGCCCGCGCAGCACGATCAGGGCGATGCCGGTCACCGCACCGACCATGGCCGAGAGCAGGATGATCGGCAGCAGCATCTGCCAGCCGAGCCAGGCGCCGAGCGCGGCGAGCAGCTTGAAGTCGCCGTAACCCATGCCCTCCTTGCCCGTCGCGAGCCTGAAAAGGTGATAGACGGACCAGAGGGAAAGATAGCCCGCGAGTGCGCCGATGATGGCCGCCCGCGGCTCGACCGCGGTGTAGCCGAGGACGCTGGCCGCGAGCCCGAGCCATAGCAACGGCAGCGTCAGCGCATCGGGCAGCAGTTGCGTGTCGAAGTCGATGAAGGTCAGCGCGACGAGGAACCAGGTGAGCACGAGCGCCGCGCCCATCTGCGCCGTGTAGCCGAACTTCCAGGCCACCGTCGCCGACAGGATGGCGGTCAGCAGCTCGACGAAAGGGTAGCGGGCGCTGATCGGGGCGGCGCAGCCCGCGCACTTGCCCCGCAACACGAGCCAGCTGAGCACCGGCACATTGTGGACCGCCCTGATGGGTGCCTTGCACGCGGGGCAGGCCGAACGCGGCACCAGCAGGTTGAAGCGCGGCGCCGCGGGCGTCTCGCGTCCCGCGAGTTCGTCGCACTGACGCCGCCACTGCCGGTCGAGGATGATCGGCGTGCGATGTATGACCACGTTCAGGAAGCTGCCGATGAGCAGCCCGAGAACGAACAGGGCTGCGATCACACGACCGCGCCGAGCTTGAAGATCGGCAGGTACATCGCGATCACGAGGCCGCCGACCAGTACGCCGAGGATCGCCATGATCAGCGGCTCGAGCAGGCTCGACATGCTGTCGACCGCGTTGTCGACCTCCGCCTCATAGAACTCGGCGACCTTGGCCGACATCTGGTCGAGTGCGCCCGCTTCCTCGCCGACCGCGACCATCTGGATCACCATGTTCGGGAAGAGCTGCGTGTTCTCCATCGCGCGCTGCAGGCGCTGGCCGGTCGCGACTTCGTCGCGCATCTTCATCACGGCATTCTCGTAGACGATGTTGCCGGTGGCGCCCGCCACCGACTCGAGCGCCTCGACGAGCGGCACGCCGGCCGCGAACATCGTCGACAGCGTTCGCGCATAGCGCGCGATCGCCGACTTCACGAGGATCGGGCCGATGATCGGCAGCTTGAGCGAGATACGGTCGAGCGCTTCGCGCATCTTGCGCGAGCGCTTCTTGAAGTAGATGAACGCATATGCCGCGGCGCCGATGACCACGGCGATGAAGATCCCGTTGTTCTGCACGAACTTCGACAGGTTGATCACCATCTGCGTGAAGGCCGGCAGCTCCGCGCCAAAGCCCTTGAACAGGCTCTCGAACTGCGGGATCACGAAGATCAGCAGGATCAGCGTGACCACCACCGCCACCACCATGACGGCCGCCGGGTAAAAGAGGGCCTTCTTGACCTTTTTCTTGATCGCCTCGGTCTTCTCCTTGTAGGTGGCGATCTTGTCGAGCAGGGTCTCGAGCGCGCCCGCCTGCTCGCCCGCCTCGACCAGGTTCACGTAGAGGTCGTCGAAGTAGAGCGGCTGCTTGGCGAGCGCCTCGTGCAGCGAAGTGCCGCCCTCGATGTCCTGCTTGATGTCGAGGATCAGCTTCTGCACCGAGGGCTTCTCGTGGCCGTTGCCGACGATCTCGAAGGCCTGCACGAGCGGAATGCCGGACGCCAGCATCGTCGCGAGCTGGCGGCTGAAGACCGCGATGTCCTCGGGCTTGACCTTGCCGCTCGCCTTGAAGGCCTGCGACTGCTTCTTGACCTTCGATGGGGCAATGCCCTGGCGGCGCAGCTCCGCGCGCAACGCAGCCTCATCCGGCGCGAGGCTCTTGCCCTTGACGCGGTTGCCGCGCTTGTCCATGCCTTCCCACGCAAACGGGATGTCCCGCTTGATCGTGCGGACGGATGCGGTTGCGGACACATTGGCCATGCGGAATCTCCGTCAGCTCACTCGATCGTGACGCTGTTGATCTCTTCGAGGCTCGTCATGCCCTGCTTGACCTTCTCGAGGCCCGAGCGGCGCAGGTCCCAGACGCCCATCTTCTTCGCGGCGTCACCGATCTGGATGGCGTTGCCGCCTTCCATGATGATGCGGCCGATGTCTTCGGTAACGGGCAGCACCTGGTAGATGCCGACGCGGCCCTTGTAGCCGTCGGTGCAAGCCTGGCAGCCCTTGGGGCCGTAGATCTTGATGCCCGCCGCGACGTCTTCCTTCGAGAAACCTTCCTTGAGGAGGGCCTCGGCGGGCACGTCGACGAGGTGCTTGCACTGGGTGCACAGGCGGCGCGCGAGGCGCTGCGCGATGATCAGGCTGCATGAAGTCGCGATCGCGTACGGCTTCACGCCCATGTCGATCAGGCGGGTAAGCGTCTGCGGCGCGTCGTTCGTGTGCAGGGTGGACAGCACGAGGTGGCCGGTCTGCGCCGCCTTGATCGCGATTTCCGCGGTCTCGAGGTCGCGGATTTCGCCGACCATCACCACGTCCGGGTCCTGGCGCAGGAAGGCGCGCAGCGCGGAAGCGAAGGTGAGGCCCACCTTGGCATTCACGTTGACCTGGTTGACGCCGGGCAGGTTGATTTCCGCCGGGTCCTCCGCGGTCGAGATATTCGTGTCCTCGCGATTGAGGATATTGAGGCCGGTATAGAGCGACACGGTCTTGCCGCTGCCGGTGGGGCCGGTCACGAGGATCATGCCCTGCGGCTTCGCGAGGTTCTGGAGGTAGAGATCCTTCTGCTGCGGCTCGTAGCCGAGCGCGTCGATGCCCAGCATCGCCTGCGAGGGGTCGAGGATACGCGTGACGATTTTCTCGCCGTGCAGTGTGGGGCAGGTGCTCACGCGGAAGTCGATCGCGCGAGTCTTCGACAGCTTCATCTTGATGCGGCCGTCCTGCGGCACCCGGCGTTCGGCGATGTCGAGGCGCGCCATGACCTTGATGCGCGCGCAGATCTTCTGCGCGAGCTGCACGGGCGGCTGGGCCACTTCCTTCAGGATGCCGTCCATTCGGTAGCGGACGCGATAGGTTTTCTCGTACGGCTCGAAGTGGATGTCCGAGGCGCCACGGCGGATCGCATCGAGCATCACCTTGTTGACGAACTTGACGATAGGCGCGTCGTCGACATCGTCGCGAGTGATGCCTTCGCCGGCGTCTTCGTCCCCGCCGGTGACCTCGAGTCCCTCGAGGTCGACGCCTTCCTCGTCCGTGAGGTTCGGCATCTGCGTGTCGACCTGCTCGAGCGCCTTGTCGACGGCGCGCTGCAGCTTGTCGTCCTCGACGACGATCGCGTCGATGCCGAGCCCGGTCGCGAACTTGATCTCGTCGATCGCATGCAGGTTGGTCGGGTCGGCGACCGCGAGGAACAGGCGCTTGCCGCGGCGAAAGAGCGGCAGTACGCGATGCTTGACGAGCAGTTTGTCGCTGACGAGCCGCACCAGGTCGAGGTCGACGGCGAGGCTGTCGAGGTCGAGGAGTGGCACGCCGAACTCGTTCGATGCCGCCACCGCGATATCGCGGGCCCGCGCCGCGCCCATGCCGACCAGCTGGGTGACGACGCCGCCCTTGCGGTCGCGCGCATTCTGCAGGGCGCTCTGCATCGTCGACTCGTCGACGAGCCCGTCCTGCACGAGCCGCTGGGGCAGCCCGCCGAGGGCGGAGCGCGAGCCTCCGATGGCAAGAGAAGCGTTATCGTTCATGCACTTGCAGCAAGCAGGGCGCGACCCCGGTGACCGATAGTGTACCGGAGGGTGCCCCCCGGGCAATTGTCAAATCCTGGGTGATGGTCGCACAGCGGGACCGGGGTCTGCGTGATTCGGCTCCCAAAAAAAGAAGCCCCTCCGGAGAGGGGCTTCCCATCGAGGTCCCGAAGGATCCGATCAGGTGCGGCAGGTCGCCGGCAGGTACTTGTCGAGCACCGTCGTGCCGTTGGCCGTCGAGCCGCCCGAAGTCGGATCAGCACCGACTTCCGTGCGGCGGCCGCAATTCCAGATCACGTCGCCGTTCGCGCTGACCGTCGGGCGAAGGTCGAGCTGGTTCTGGCCGGCTGCCAATGCGTCCGCATTCGCCTGGTTGCCATAAGTGATCTGAATGGTGCCGGTATCCACGACCACGCCCGTCACGTACTTGCCGGACTTGACGGCGGTGATGCCGAGCGCGGCATTGTCGGCAGGCCAGCTGCCCGTGTTCGCAAACGTCTCGGCCACTGCCGCCTTCATGTCACTCGCCAGATTCAGGCCTTCCGTCACCTGGGCGCGAACGGTGTAGTCCTGATACGCCGGGATCGCGATCGCGGCGAGGATGCCGATGATCGCGACGACGATCATCAGTTCGATGAGGGTGAAACCCTTCTGCATGGTCTTCATTGACAAAGCTCCTTGAGGACGAAGATTTCGGGTCGATACCAAAGTTCGCGGCGTGTTCCGCCTGCAGGGGGATCATGAAGCAACGCCCGTGCCAGCAATGTGATGCGGTTCCAAGTTGCTGATGCATCGGGGGTTCGTGCTTGCCTGGCCCACTTATGTTTCGTGAGCCATGTCACCCGGATGCGACGCAGACGCGCGCTTCGTGTCACAAGCTGACGCTGTGCGTCAGCTTGCTGCCCGAATTCCTGGTGGGTGCCCACGCCGCTGTCGCGATCCCCAGGATCACCCGCGCCACAAATCGCGGCTGGCCGGATGATGTTGCGATCCTGGGCTCGGCGGTGGCGGGTTTGCGCGCGCTCATCCGTCGCGAGGGCGCAAAGCGGCTCGCGGCACTCGGGGGAACGGAACGCGGGCTGCGGCCCGTGCCGCGGCGGCGCGCCCGCAGCCGTGAAGAAGTGCTGGATCCAATTGCATCACTGCCGCGCGTGCCAGTCATCGAGCATGGAGAAGTGCTCGATTTCCTTGGGGCTCTCCCTGTGGACCCACGACCGGCGCCTCGAACGCGCGGTTGCAGCCTTCCTTACTCGATCCCGAGCTTCTTGATCCGATAGCGCAGCGCGCGAAAGCTCATCCCGAGGAGCTTCGCGGCGGCGGTCTTGTTGTAGCGGGTCTGTTCGAGCGCCTTCACGATGGCGTCGCGCTCTATGCCGTCGAGCTGCTCGCCGAGCGCGCCCGCGCCGACCGCAGGCGCCGCCGGGGCGGCCCCCGGGGATGCGCCGGTGGCTTCCGGCTGCACATCCGCCATCGGCGCGCGAAGCTGGATGTCGCTCGCCTCGATCGTGTCGGTGACGCAGAGGGTGAGCGCCCGCTCCAGCACGTTTTCGAGCTCGCGCACGTTGCCTGGAAAGGCGTGTCCCGCGAGCGCCGCAAGCGCCGCGGTGCTGATTTCCGGCGCCTCCACTCCCATGCGGCGCGAGAGCCGGCGCAGGATCGCTTCCGCGAGGTCGGGAATGTCCTCGGCGCGTTCGCGCAGCGAGGGCACCCGCATCTCGATCACGTTGATGCGGTAGTACAGGTCTTCGCGGAAGCGTCCGTCGCGCACCAGGGCGGCGAGGTTGCGGTGGGTCGCGGAAAGGATGCGCACGTCGACCGGCACTTCGCGCGCCTCGCCGATCGGGCGCACGGTCTTTTCCTGGATCACGCGCAGCAGCTTCACCTGCATGTGCAGCGGCAGGTCGGCCACTTCGTCGAGGAACAGCGTGCCGCCCTCGGCCGACTGGACCAGCCCCTTGCTGTCGTTCACGGCGCCCGTGAAGCTGCCGCGCTTGTGGCCAAAGAGTTCGCTCTCCATCAGCTCGGTCGGGATGGCGCCGCAATTCACCGGCACGAAAGGGCCCTCGGCGCGCGGACCGGAGTCGTGGATCAGCCGCGCGACGAGTTCCTTGCCGGTGCCCGATTCGCCCGAGATGTGCACGGGCGCCTGGCTGCGCGCCACCCGCGCGATCAACTGCCGCAGCGCCTCCATCACCTGCGAGTGGCCGATGAGGCGTGGGCCGCGCATGGTCATGTCGCCGCCTTGCCCGCCGAGCTTGATCGCGCTCGTCACGAGCTTGCGCAACGCCCCGAGGTCGAGCGGCTTCGAGACGAAGTCGAAGGCGCCAAGCTTGAGTGCGCGCACGGCCGCCTCCACGTTGCCGTGGGCCGAGATCACCGCGACCGGCACCAGCGCCTTGTTTTCCTGGATCCAGGCGACGAGGTCGAGGCCGTCGCCGTCCGGCAGGCGCATGTCCGTGAGGCAGAGGTCGAACGGGCGCGCCTTGAGCAGCGCACGCGCGCCCGCGAGGTCGCCTGCCGAGGCGGTATCGAGGTTCATGCGCGAGAGCGTCAGGCTGACGAGCTCGACGAGGTCGGGCTCGTCGTCGACGATCAGGACGACCGGCTTGCTCATGCCCGCCATCGTAACGGATCGGAGAACACCAGGCGGAAGACGCTCCCGCCGCCGGGACGCGCTTCATGGATCAGCGTCGCGCCGTTCGCCTGCGCGAGTTCGCGCGCGAGGTAGAGCCCGAGGCCGGTGCCGCGCGCGTCCCCGGTGACGAAGGGTTCGAAGATGCGCTCGGCGAGCGCGGCGGGAATGCCGGGGCCGCGGTCGGCCACTTCGAGGAACGGACGCTGGGTCGGGGCGAGCCGGCCCGCCCGCAGCTCGATCGGCAGCGGCGCGTCGCCGTTGTGTTTCACCGCGTTGTGCACGAGGTTCCACGCGATCTGGCGCAACTGGCTCCGGTCGCAGCGCACGTCGATGTCGCCGCCGGCGTCCACGATGGCGACGAGATGCTCAGGGCAGGGGAGGGTCGCGCAGAATTCCGTGCGGAATTCGTGCAGCCAGGCCGCCAGGCTGAACTGCTCGGCCTTTACGGGTTCGCGCCGCGACATCGATTGCACGTTGGCGATGATCTCGCTGACGCGCACGGCGTTGGCGTGGATGATCTCGGCGAGCCGCCGCTCCTCCTCGTCGAGGCGGTCCGATTCGCCGAGCAGTTGCGCGGCGTGGCTCATCGCGCCGACCGGGTTCCTGATTTCGTGCGCAATGCTCGCCGAGAGGCGGCCGAGCGAGGCGAGCTTGAGTTGTTGCAGCCGGCTCGCGATCTCGGTGGTGTCCTCGAGGAAGATGATGACGGGCGGCGGGCTCTCGTTGCCGAGCGGCGCGAAGTGCGGCAGCACTTCGCTCGCGCCGCTGCTCGCGACGAAGGTGGCGCCCGTATCCTTCGGGCGCTCGCCGCTCTGCCGCCAGGTCGACAGCAGGTAGAGGAGCCGTGGTGACGCTTCGCCGAGCAGGGCCCCAGGATAAGCGTGGCGGTCGCCGAGGATCTGCGCGGCCGATTCGTTGATCAGGCGGATGCGGTCTTCGTGGTCGACCACCAGCAGGCTCTCGCGCAGGTGTTGCACGATGTACTGCGAGAGCTCGGCGAGGTTCGCGAGGTCGACCTCCCGCTTCTGGACCAGGGCCGCGCTTTCCTGCAGGCGCGCCGTGAGCGGCCAGCTCACGAGCGCCACGAGGAAGAGCACGACGCCCAGCACGCCCGCGGCGGGGTAGTCGGCGGTGGCGCCGGCGCCGGTGAGCTGGCTGAATGCCTGCTGCACGAGCACGGCGACGACGGCGACGGCGGCGACCAGCAGGCTGCGACGGCCCTCGGCGAGGAGCGCCACGGAGCCCACCGGGACGACCAGCAGGATGCCGAGGCCGCTCGCCACCCCGCCGCTTGCGTAGAGCAGCAGGCCGATCGCCACGGCGTCGACCAGGGCATGGGCGAGCAGCAGAACCTGGCCGGGCAGGCGCGGCAGTCGCTGCGCCAGGACCAGCGCGAGGCCCGCGAGGAAGTACAGCACGCAGATGGTGAAGAAGAGCCGCGGATGCTCGCTGCCGATCGTGGGCTGCGGCAGGGTGAAGCGGTAGATCGCAAACAGCACCGGCGGCAGCAGCAGCCGGTAGAGGTTCAGCAACCCGACGATCCGCCAACCCAGATCGCCGAGGGTCGAGCCACGATCCTCGTCCTGTGCCCCCATTTGCCGGGACTTTATCATTCCGCGAGAATAGCGGTTCTCCCAACGATCCGGCGGGTCCATGAATCTCCACGAATACCAGGCGAAGGAAGTGTTCCGGCAGTACGGCGTGCCCGTGCCCGAGGGGCGTGTGGCGCGCAGTGCCGACGAGGCGGTGGCGGCCGCCCAGGCGATAGGAGGTTCCGTCTGGGTCGTCAAGGCGCAGGTGCACGCGGGCGGGCGGGGCAAGGCGGGCGGCGTGAAGCTCGCGCGCGACCTCGCGACCGTGCGCAGCGCCACCGAAGGCATGCTGGGCCAGAGGCTCGTCACCAAGCAGACCGGCGAGGAAGGCCTGCCGATCAATTCGGTGTACGTGGAATCGGGCTCGGAGATCGCGCGCGAGATCTACCTGTCGCTGACCCTCAATCGCGAGAGGGGCCACATCGCGCTGATCGGTTCGGCCGCCGGCGGCATGGACATCGAGGAAGTCGCAGAGCACAACCCGGAGAAGATCGTCACGGTGAACGTGCACCCGGCCGCGGGCCTGCAGCCCTACCAGTGCAGGCAGATGGCATTCGCGCTCGGGTTCAGCGACAAGCAGGTCGGTGAGTTCCAGCAGATCGCGATGGCGCTCTACCGGCTCTACCTCGAGCGCGACGCGAGCCTGCTCGAGGTGAATCCGCTGATCGTCACGAAGGCGGGCAAGCTCGTGGCGCTCGACGCCAAGATCAACATCGACCCGAATGCGTTGTTTCGCCAGAAGGACCTCGCCGCGCTGCGCGACGTCTCGCAGGAAGACGCGATGGAGGTCAAGGCGAGCGAGCACGACCTCAACTACGTCTCGCTCGACGGCGACATCGCCTGCATGGTGAACGGCGCCGGGCTCGCGATGGCGACCATGGACCTGATCAAGCTGCACGGCGGGCGCCCCGCGAACTTCCTCGACGTGGGCGGCGGCGCGACCGCCGAGCGCGTGACGGCGGCGTTCCAGTTGATCCTCTCGAACCCGAACGTGCGTGCGATCCTCGTCAACATTTTCGGCGGCATCGTGCGCTGCGACCTGATCGCCGAGGGCATCATCATCGCGGCGAAGAAGCTCGGGGTGAAAGTGCCCGTGGTGGTGCGCCTCCAGGGCACGAACGCGGAGAAGGCGCGCGAGATGCTCGCGGGCAGCGGGCTCGCGCTCGCACCGGCCGCGGATCTCACGGACGCCGCGAAGAAGGTCGTCGCGCTGGCAGCGAAGGGCAAGGCATGAGCATTCTCGTCAACAAGCACACCAAGGTCATCTGCCAGGGCTTCACCGGCAAGCAGGGCACGTTCCACTCCGAACAGTGCCTGGCCTATGGCACGCGCCTCGTGGGCGGCGTGACGCCGGGCCGCGGCGGCGAGAAGCACATCGGCCTGCCAGTGTTCGACACCGTGCACGACGCCGTGAAGCAGACGGGCGCCACGGCGAGCATGATCTACGTGCCGCCGCCGTTTGCGGCCGATGCGATCCTCGAGGCCGCCGACGCGGGCATCGAACTCGTCGTGTGCATCACCGAGGGCATCCCGGTGAACGACATGGTGAAGGTCAAGGCGGCGCTTGCGGGCAAGGGGACGCGGCTCGTCGGGCCGAACTGCCCCGGCGTCATCACGCCCGACGAATGCAAGATCGGCATCATGCCGGGCTTCATCCACAAGAAGGGTGCGATCGGCATCGTGTCGCGTTCGGGCACGCTGACCTACGAAACCGTGTTCCAGACGACCAACAACGGCCTTGGCCAGAGCACCTGCGTCGGCATCGGCGGCGACCCGGTGCGCGGCATGAATTTCGTCGACGTACTCGAGCTGTTCGAGCGCGATCCGGGCACCGAAGGCATCATCATGGTGGGCGAGATCGGCGGCAGCGACGAGGAGGCGGGCGCCGAGTTCATCCGCCGCTTCGTGTCGAAGCCCGTCGTCGCTTACATCGCCGGTGTCACCGCGCCGCCGGGCAAGCGCATGGGCCATGCCGGCGCGATCGTCGCGGGCGGCAAGGGCACGGCGGCCGACAAGTACCGCGCGCTCGATCGGGCGGGCGTGCGCACCGTGAAATCGCCGGCCGACCTCGGTGAGGCGATGCGCGACCTGCTGTTCAGGCGCCGCAAGAGCGCCGCCGCCGCGCGGCACATCGAGCCGCGCCCCGCAGGCAAGAAGAAGGCAAGCGGCAGCAAGCAGCCGACGGGCAGGAAGAAGCCGGCCGCCCGGAAGCAGCCGGTCGCGAAGAAGAAGGCCGCAGTCAGGAAGGTGGCGCGGCGTCCCGCGCGGCGGGCGCGCAAGCCCAAATGACGGGCACCGCCCCGCTGCGGATCGCGCTCGCCCAATTCGATTTCCTGGTCGGCGACGTGCGCGGCAACGTCGCGCGCGTCATCGACACGGCGCGCGCGGCGCAGGCGCAGCGCGCCGACCTCGTTGTTTTCCCGGAACTCGCGCTGTCGGGCTATCCGCCCGAGGACCTGCTGTTCCACCGGGGTTTTCGCCTGCAGGTCGAAGCGGGCCTCGCCGAGCTCTGCCGCGGCCTCGGTGACATGGCCGCGCTCGTGGGCCTGCCCGAGTACAGCGGCACGCAGATCTACAATTCCTCTGCGCTCGTGGCGCGCGGCGCCGTGCAGGCCATGCATCGCAAGGGCGCGCTGCCGAACTACCAGGTGTTCGACGAGAAGCGCTATTTCAGCGCCGGGGCGCAACCGACCGTCGTCGACGTCCGCGGCGTGCGCATCGGCGTGCTCGTGTGCGAGGACATCTGGGAGCGCGAGGCCGCGCAGCTCGCGAAGTCGGCGGGCGCAGAGCTCCTCGTCGTCAGCAACGCCTCGCCCTACCAGTTGCACAAGCAGCGCGACCGGGAGGCGGTGGCGCAGGCGCGTGCGCGCGAGGTCGGCCTGCCGCTCGCCTACGTGAACCTCGTGGGCGGCCAGGACGAACTCGTGTTCGATGGCCAGTCGTTCGCGATGGACGCGGGCGGCGCGGTCGCGATGCGCGCGCCGGCCTACGCGGAGGGCCTGCATATCGTCGAATTCGAGCGCGACACGCGCGGCGCGCTCGCGCCACGCGCCGCCCCGGTCGCGCCCGAGTTGCCCGAGGTGGCGAGCGTCTACGGGGCGCTGGTACTCGGAGTGCGCGACTACGTCGGCAAGCATCGCTTCCCCGGGGTGGTGATGGGGCTCTCCGGGGGCATCGATTCGGCGCTCACGCTTGCGATCGCGGTCGATGCACTCGGCGCCGCGCAGGTGCATGCGGTGGCGATGCCCTCGCGTTACACGTCCGCGATGAGCCTCGAGGATGCGCAGGCACAGGCGGAGATCCTCGGCGTGAAGTACAGCGTGCTGCCGATCGAGCCGCTGTTCGAGGCGACGCTCGCGACGCTGCGGGAGGAGTTCGCGGGGCGCGAGCCGGACGCGACCGAGGAGAACATCCAGTCGCGCTGCCGGATGCTGCTGCTGATGGGCCTCTCCAACAAGACCGGCCGCATGCTGCTCACGACCGGCAACAAGAGCGAGATGGCGGTGGGTTACGCGACGCTCTACGGCGACATGGCGGGCGGTTTCGCGCCGATCAAGGATTGCAGCAAGCAGCTCGTCTACCGGCTGGCCGATTATCGCAACGGCCTGTCGTACGCGATCCCGCAGCGGGTCATCGACCGGCCGCCGTCGGCCGAGTTGCGGCCGGACCAGAAGGACAGCGATTCGCTCCCGCCCTACGACATCCTCGACCCGATCCTCGCGGCGTTCATCGAGGAGGACCTCTCGGTCGACGAGATCTGCGCGCGCGGCTTCGATCGCGCGACCGTCGGCCGGGTGCTGGATCTCGTGAAGCGCAATGAATACAAGCGCCGGCAGGCGCCCCCCGGGGTGCGGGTGAGCCGCCGCGCCTTCGGCCGCGACTGGCGCTATCCGATCACGAACGGTTATCGTCGCTGACGGCGGGCGGCGCGACCGGCGTCACCAGAACTTCCACCAGGACTTCTTTGCCTCGACCCGCCGCTGGTCGCCGGGGAAGTTCAGCGCATAGACGGCGCGCGCGTTCTCCGCGAGCTCCTTCATCCCGAGCTGGTCGTAGGCATTGACCATGATCTCGAGCGCCTCGCGCACGGCGGGCGAGCCGTCGTACTGCTCGATGGTCTGCTTGGCGCGCTGCGCGGCGGCCACCCATGCGCCGCGTTCCACGTAGTAGCGGGCGACGTAGAGTTCGTAGTCGGCGAGCCGGTTGCGCAGGTACAGCATGCGCCGGCGCGCGTCGTGCGCGTACTCGCTCTTCGGGTACTGCTCGACGACGGTCTTGAAGGAGGCGAAGGCCTTCGCGGCGGTCTGCGGCGGGCGTTCCGAGAGGTCGACGCGGAAGAGTCGCTCGATGCGGTTCGGCATGCGCTCGAAATCGACGAGGCCCTTGATGTACCACGCATAGTCGATGCGCGGATGGGTCGGGTTCTCGCGGATGAAGGTTTCGGCGGCGTCGATTGCGCTCTCGGCCTCGCGCCCCCGGTAGTACGCATAGATCAGGTCGAGCCGCGCCTGGCGCGATTCCGGCGCGAAGGGATAGCGCGCGGTCAGCGCCTCATACATGCGGATCGCGCCGTCGAAGTCCTGGTTCATCAGCGCCTTGTGGGCCTGGCTGTAGAGCACTTCGGGATTGGTCTTGGCGTACTGGTCCTCGCGGTTGGTGCGACAGCCCGCGACGGCGACGAGCGCGGCGAGCGCAGCCAGCAGGATCAGGCGGCCGCGGAGCGGCAGCGCGGGAAGTCTCGGCATCGACGGGGGGCCTCTCGTTGGAATATGGCCTCGAAACCGACAGTATAGACAATTCATGAACGCAGAGTTCCGCCGCCACGACCTCACGCTCGACCCTGGCCTCGCCGGCCTGCGCCTCGACCAGGCGCTGGCGCGGCTGCTGCCGCAGTATTCCCGCTCGCGCATCCAGGGCTGGATCGAACGCGGCACCGTGCAAATCGACGGCCGGACAGCGCGGGCACGCGACCGGGTGCTGGGCGGGGAGCACGTGGCGCTCGAAGGGGAAGTGCCGGCCGATACGGCGCTCGCGCCGCAGGCGATGCAGCTCGCGATCGTCCACGAGGATGCCGATATCCTCGTGATCGACAAGCCCGCCGGGCTCGTCGTGCACCCCGGCGCGGGCAATCGCGACCTCACCCTGCAGAACGGGCTCCTCGCCCACGATCCGCGGCTCGCCCACGTGCCGCGCGCGGGGCTCGTGCACCGGCTCGACAAGGACACGAGCGGGCTGATGGTGGTGGCGCGCACGATCGAGGCGCACGCGGCGCTCGTCGCGCTGCTCGCCGAGCGCGACATCTCGCGCGAGTATCTCGCCGTCGCGACCGGCGTGATGACCGGCGGCGGCACCATCGACGAGCCGATCGGGCGGCACAAATCGGTGCGGGTGAAGATGGCAGTGCGCCAGGGCGGGCGCGCAGCGGTCACCCACTACCGCGTCGTCGAGCGCTTCCGTTCGCACACGCTCGCGCGCGTGATGCTCGAGACGGGGCGCACGCATCAGATCCGCGTGCACCTCGCGCACGCAGGATTCCCTGTCCTCGGCGATCCCGTGTACGGCGGACGACGGCGCTTGCCGGCAGGCGCATCGCCCGCGTTGCTGGCAGCGCTGCAGGCGTTCCCGCGCCAGGCGTTGCACGCCGCGCGCCTCGCGTTCGTGCATCCCGCGAGCGGCGAGGAACTCGAGTTCGAGGCGCCGCTGCCGGCCGACATGCAGGCGCTCATCGCCATGCTGCGCGCGGACAGTCCATAGGCGGTCAATCCTTCCAGTCGCCCAGTTCCGGCTCCTTAGTTCATGTCCTTGAACATGTCGCCGCGGGGTTCCTCCTTGCCGAGGGCGCAGACCGGCAGGTGGAAGTTGACCAGCACGCATCGCTCCGTGGGGCGCAGGATCGTGACACCGTCCACTTTTTCGATGCGCCGTGTACGGGCCTTCGACCAGGCGTAGTCCGGCCGGGGCATCCTTGGTTTTCTGGCGAGGCTGCGCGCCGCGCCGTCAGGCTTCGCGGCTCATTTCCCCGGCGGCGCCAGCCCCGGCGTGTAATACACCTTGCCGTCGGGGCCGACGAACACGCCGTCGACGTCGGGGATGCGCTTGAGGATCTCGAGAGCCTTCTCGGGGCCCAGCACGAAGGCCGTCTTCGACAGGCCGTCGGTCTGCGTGGCGGTGGGGCCGATGATCGTCGCGCTGCGCACCTTGCTCGCGGAATGGCCGGTGCGCGGGTCGATGATGTGGTGGTAGCGCACGCCGTCTTCGTCGAAATAGCGCTCATAGTCCCCCGAGGTCGACAGCGCCACGTTTTCGAGCGGGATGCGCAGGATCACGCGATGGGCGTCGTCCGGGTGCCGGATCCCGACGATCCAGGGCCGCCCGAAACGGTCGCCGAGGATGCGCGTGTCCCCGCCGGCGCTGACCGATGCGTGTTGGATGCCGCGGGCGCGCAGGAGTTCGATGCTGCGATCGACGGCATAGCCCTTGGCGAAGCCGCCGAGGTCGATCCGCATGCCCGGCTTCGTGAAGCGGACGCTGGAGTTTGCCGGGTCGAGTTCGAGGCTGCGCCAATCGACCGCGGACAGGTGGGCCTCGATCTGCGCCTCATCGGGCCGGACATGATGGCGGTAGTCGTAGAGGTAGCCGACGCTCGCGTAGGTGATGTCGAATGCGCCATCGGTGAGGCGCGAGAATTCAAGCGAGCGCGCGATCAGGTCGAACAGCTCGCGATCCACGCGCACCGGGCCCTCGCCTGCGTGCGCGTTGATGCGCGACAACTGGCTCTCCGGCTTGTAGTGGCTCATCAGCTCGTCCACGCGATGCATCTCGGACATCACCGCGTCGATGGCGGCCTCGCCCGATGCCTCGGTCTTCGACCACAGTTCGACCGCGATGCGCGTGCCCATGATCGCGGCTTCGCGCTGGTGCCACGCGCCGGCGGGCGCGACCATGGTTGCGGCCGGCATAGTGGCCGCGTTCGCAAGGCCGCAGGCGAGTGCGAGCAGCACGAGCTTCGCCGGCGAGATCCTCAGCAACATCGGTTCACGGCCTGCCATTTGCGATCGACCTCGCCGCACCAGAATTCCCGCCGCGAAGGGAGCGGTTCACCGGGGTGAGCGGCGCGACGATGCTCGATGAACCGCTCATACGCATCGTCGCCGCTCGCGCGGCGCACGAACGAACCGAGCTCGCCGAGCCGGACCAGGATTCGTGGCGCGAGCGCGCTCATGCCGTGCCCTTCGCCGGCACGTAGGGCGCCTCGGAACTCGGCAGCACCGGCTTGCCGTTCACCGCCCGCCAGCACACGCGCAGCATGTCGGCGATCACCACCCATACGACGATCACGAAGAACGCCGTGAGCCAGGCATCGAGCTGCTGGTTGAAGATGAGCTGCGGGGCGACCGCGGCGCGCTCCGGCGGCAGCGTGCCGGCGGCGAGCTTCGCGGCGAGGTCACCGGCAGCGGCGAAGAAGCCGATGCGCGGGTCGTCGCTGACGATCTTCTGCACCGCGGCGGTAGTGGTGACGATTGCGAGCCACGCGAGCGGCGTGAGCGTGACCCATGCGTAGCGGGCCTTGCCCTGCTTGACGATGATGCCGGTCGCGATGGACAGCGCGATCGCGGCGAGCATCTGGTTCGCGATGCCGAAGAGCGGCCAGAGGATGTTGACGCCGCCATTGGGGTCGATGACGCCGATATAGAGGAAATAGCCCCAGGCGGCGACCACCAGCGTGCTCGCCGCGAGCACGGACGGGTACCAGGATGTGCGGCCGAGCGGTTGCCACACGTTGCCCAGCATGTCCTGCAGCATGAAGCGGCCGACGCGCGTGCCGGCGTCGAGCGTGGTCAGGATGAACACCGCCTCGAACATGATCGCGAAGTGGTACCAGATCGCAAGCAGGCTTTCGCCGAAGCTGCTCGCGAAGATGCTCGCCATGCCGACCGCGAGCGAGGGCGCGCCGCCGGTGCGGGCGAACAGCGTGCTTTCGCCCATTTCGCGCGCCAGCGCCTGCATCTGCTCCACGGTGACCGGGAAGCCCCAGGAAGTGATCGTCGCGACCGCCGCCTCGGGGGTCGCCCCGACGACGCCCGCCGCGGTGTTGATCGCGAAGTAGACGCCGGGGTCGAGCAGCGTCGCGGCGATCATCGCCATGATCGCGACGAAGGACTCGAGCGCCATGCTGCCGTATCCCACGAGGCGCACGTCGGTCTCCGAGCCGATCAGCTTCGGGGTCGTGCCGCTCGCGACGAGCGCATGGAAGCCCGAAACCGCGCCGCAGGCGATGGTGATGAAGACGAACGGGAATATCCTGCCGCCGAAGATCGGTCCCGAGCCGTCGATGAACTGCGTGACGGCAGGCATCCTGATATCGGGCTGTGCGAACACGATTGCGATCGCGAGCAGCAGGATCGTGCCGAGCTTCAGGAACGTGGAAAGGTAGTCGCGCGGCGCGAGCAGCAGCCACACCGGCAGGATCGCCGCGCACCAGCCATAGGCGATCACGAACCACGCGAGCGTCAGGCCCGGGTAGTCGAACCACTCGCGCAGTACCGGGTGGCTGTTGATCCAGCCGCCACCCACGACCGCGAAGAGCAGCAGGCTGACGCCGATCAGCGAGCCCTCGATCACCCGGCCCGGTCGCCAGTTGCGCAGGTAGAGGCCCACGAGGATCGCGATCGGGATCGTCGCGAACACGGTCGCGGTGGCCCACGGGCTGTGCTTCATCGCGTTCACGACCACGAGGCCGAGCACGGCGATCAGGATCACCATGATCAGGATCGTGCCGGTGAGCGCCGCGGCGCCGCCGACGGGCCCGAGCTCGTCGCGGGCCATCTGGCCGAGGCTGCGGCCGTTCCTGCGGGTGGAAAGAAGCAGGATCGTCATGTCCTGCACGCAGCCGCCGAGCACCGCGCCGACGAGGATCCAGAGCGTGCCCGGCAGGTAGCCGAACTGCGCGGCGAGCGTCGGTCCGATCAGGGGGCCGGGGCCGGCGATCGCGGCGAAGTGATGGCCGAACACGATCCAGCGATGCGTCGGGACGAAGTCGCGGCCATTGTCGAGGCGCTCCGCGGGCGTCGCGCGGGTTGCGTCGACCGAGAGGACCTTCGCCGCGACCCAGGCCGAGTAGAAGCGAAAGCCGATCGCATAGATGCAGACGGCCGCGACGATGATCCACAGCGCATTGATGCTCTCGCCTCGGTGGAGGGCGAGCCCGCCGAGCGCAAAGGCGCCCGTGGCGGCAACGGCAAGCCAGAAAATCCGCTTCATACCCCTCGCATTCGACGGTCCGACACCGGATCATGCAGTCCATGTGGATCACGCCGCAATGGTCCGCCCCCGCCGGGGTGCAAGCCGCTTTCACGCTGCGCGTGGGCGGCGTGAGCGTCGCGCCCTTCGATTCGCTCAACCTCGGGGCGCATGTCGGCGACGATCCGCTGCGCGTCGCCGAGAATCGCCGGCGGGTCGCGCAGGGGCTCGCGCTGCCGTCGACGCCGGCCTGGCTGCAGCAGGTGCACGGCGTCGCGATCCATGAACTTGGTGACGGCGCGGTCCCGCGCGCCCCCGCGGACGGCGCATTCACGCGCCTTCGCGGCCGCGTCTGCACGGTCATGGTCGCCGATTGCCTGCCGGTGCTGTTCGCCGCGCGCGACGGCTCGGCGGTCGGCGCGGCCCATGCCGGCTGGCGGGGGCTCGCCGCGGGCGTGCTCGAGGCCACCGTGGCCGCGATGGGCCTGCCCCCGCGCGACCTCGTCGCCTGGCTCGGGCCGTCGATCGGCCCGCAACACTTCGAGGTGGGCGAGGACGTGCAGAGCGCATTCGTGGCGCAGGACGCCGGCGCGGCCCACGCCTTTCGCCCCGGCCGCACGGGTCATTGGTGGTGCGACCTGCCGCAGCTCGCGGTTCGAAGGCTCTCCGCGGCCGGACTGGATGCCATCGCCGTCGACGGCCGCTGCACGTTCGCCGATCGCGAGCGCTTCTTCTCCCATCGCCGTGACGGCCAGTGCGGCCGGATGGCGGCGCTCGTCTGGATGGCCGCGTGAGCACCCTCACGGTCATCGTCCTCGCCACGGCGCTCAGCGGACTTGCGAGCGCGGCGGTCGCGGGGCTCGTGCTGCTGCTGCCGGCAAGCGCCCGGGCGCGCGGCCTGCCTCACCTCGTGAGTTTCGCCACCGGTGCGCTGCTCGGCGCGGCGCTGCTGGCGCTCCTGCCGCATGCCATCGAGGGCGCGGGCGAGGGCGGGGCGCACGGCATCGGGCTCGCGCTCGTCGGCGGCTTGCTGCTCTTCTTCGTGCTCGAGAAGCTCGTGCTGTGGCGCCATTGCCATGGCGAGCACCACGACGATCCGCATGAACACAGTGCCGCCTGGCTCGTGCTCGCGGGCGACGCCCTGCACAACGCGCTCGACGGCGTGCTGATCGCCGCGGCCTTCCTCACCGATTTCAAGCTTGGCGTCGCCACTGCGCTCGCCGTTGCGGCCCACGAGATCCCGCAGGAAGTCGGTGACTTCGCGGTGCTGCTGAACGCCGGCTGGTCGCGCGCGCGCGCGCTCTGGTTCAATCTCGCGACGAGCCTCACCGCCATCGTCGGCGGCGTGATCGCGTGGTTTGCGCTGCGCCCGGTGCTCGGGGCGCTGCCCTGGGTGCTGGCGGTCGCGGCCGCGAGCCTGCTCTATGTCGCCGTCGCGGACCTCATACCCGGCCTGCACCGGCGCCTCGACGCCCGCTCGAGCGTCGCGCAGGTGGTGCTGATCGCCGTGGGCGTGCTGGTCATCGCTCTGGTCGAACAGGCGGCGCACCCCGCCTGATGCGGCGCACGCCGACCTGGGCGGCCGGTCAGCCCGGGGCGGGCGGCAGCCGCACCCGGATGTGCAGGTCGCGCAGCTGCTGCTCGCTCACTTCGGTCGGGGCTTCGGTGAGCGGGCAGGCCGCGGTCTGGGTTTTCGGGAAGGCGATCACGTCGCGGATGCTGTCGGCCCCCGCCATCAGCATCACGAGGCGGTCGATGCCGAAGGCGATGCCGCCGTGGGG
>WBZQ01000050.1_pt2 | contig 103827 bp, 107 predicted proteins | sample 5204251 | NCBI WGS metagenome assembly WBZQ01 (sample SAMN12412402, study PRJNA552823) | activated sludge metagenome | isolation source: activated sludge from nitrification reactor of wastewater treatment plant... | place: USA: Virginia | collected 2017-09
GGACGCATCACCGCTGTGTTGTACCGATTGCGGGGACTGAGCCCAACCAGGGACACAAAGAACCGACGCCAGAAGCAGTGCGGTCCCACACCCTGTTACAACGCTCCACCTCATCTCATTCACCGACTCCCTCCCTGCTTCACATTCCACCGGTCATACCCACTCCATCGCCAGGAGCGGGTGAAGGCCCCGTCCACCACCCACACTCCCCTCACACGCTGGTCGTGCTCGTGATTAGTTTGTCGAGGATTAGGAGAGATGTAACCGAATTGCGGGGAGAAGGGAACCGGAAAAGCACAGGACGCGCACCCGGGCCACCTACCTATCACGATCGGCTGGCGCCTGCCGGAGTGCGTCCAACACCGCAAGAATCTCCGCCGGTCTGGGAGGGCAACCGGCAATACGGACATCGACCGGAATGTGGCGATCTACCGGACCCGTCACCGCATAACTGCCCTTGAACACCCCGCAGTTGATCGCGCAATCACCCAGCGCGATGACGAGCTTGGGATCAGGCGTCTGCTTATACACATCTTTGAGCGCGCGCTCCATGTTCACGGTCACCGGCCCCGTCACCACCAGCGCATCGGTGTGGCGCGGCGACGCAGCAATGTGCACCCCGAATCGCTCCACGTCGTAGACGGGATTGGCGAGCGCATTCATTTCCATCTCACAGGCATTGCACGACCCAGTGTCCACCTCTCGGATCGTGAGAGACCGCCTGAATGGCTTGGCCTTTTCGATGGCCTCCGGGCTCACCGGCTCTTGGGGTGCCTTTGCAGTTGGGTATTGCCCCGTCACGACGCCGGTGGCAAGACTCTTCTTGATGATCCGAAACATGGCACCTCCTCGGCTGTCGGCCTCCAGCCATCGGTTCTCAGCTCAGACCCGACTGCTGACGGCTGATCGCTGAACGGTCGTTTCTCACAGGTCGTTTCCGGCATAGGACAAATTGAAGCTTTTATTGATCAACGGAAAATCCGGCACGATGTTCCCCAGCGCCGCCCATTGAATCGCCGGCCAGTGCACAAAGGACGGGTCCCGGACTTTACAGCGGTGAATCCGTCCCTCTTCCCCTGCCATGACGACATAGAAGATTTCGCCACGCCAGCCTTCGACGGCCGACAAAGCCCATTGCCCCGGCATCGCAAGCTCGACCGCTTGGGCGACCAGCGGCCCCGTCGGCAATTGCCGGCGAAGCGTATGGATCAGGCGGATCGAGTCATGCACCTCATCCAGCCGCACCCGCATGCGGGAGCGGACATCTCCGTAGCGATACACGGCCACCTTCGGCTGACACTCATGATAGGCAGCGAATGGCCGGTCTCGACGAAGGTCCCTGTCGATGCCGGAGGCGCGGCCCACGACTCCCATGACCGCATGGTCCCACGCGATACCTTCCAACAGCACTCCCGTGTTCTCCAATCGTTCGGTCAGGGAGGCATTCGCAAAGAGAATCTTCTCAATTCCGGAAAATTCCTGTTCAATGGCCTGCAACTCCGCATCGAGCTGAGACAGTGGCACGCCGGAGAGATCCATCGACACCCCTCCAACCGTATTCACCCCTCGCAGGAACCGTGACCCGGTCAGGCGATCGTTGAGCTGCATGAGTTGTTCTTTCATGCGGCCACAGTGGGCATGCGCCAGGGCATAGGCCGTATCGTTGCAGATGGCGCCGACATCGCCGATATGGTTATGCAACCGCTCCAATTCAAGAAAAAGACTGCGCAGATACCGGGCTCGCGGCGGCACCGTCATCCCCAGCAGCGTCTCCACCGCCTGACAATAGGCCAGACTATGGCCGAATGAGGTATCGCCCGACACCCGCTCCGCAAGCGGCACGGCCTCTGTCAGGCGCTGTTGCTCAAACAGTTTCTCCACCCCGCGGTGCTTCCAGAAATGACGCACTTCGAGTTGCAGGATCGGTTCGCCGGCTACCGAAAACCGGAAATGACCAGGCTCAATGATTCCGGCGTGGATGGGACCGACAGGAATTTCAAACACCCCGTCACCATGAATTTTCCTGAAAGCGTATTCCCCCTGCACGCGTCCCAAGACGTGATCCCACGCAAACTCCTTCTTCAGCGGATGCGCTCCTTTCGGCCAATGCTCATGACGCACCAGCCTCCGCATGTCGGGATGCCCCACTGGAATCAGGCCGAAGAGATCACGGATCTCCCGTTCGTACCACTTCGCCGCATGCACCACCGGCGTGATCGACGCAAACTCGCGCTCGCCCCCTGTGAGATCAACCGACAGGAGCAGCCAATCGTTGCGTTCCGCCAACGTGAACAGATAACACAGTTCATAGCGGGCTTCGCGAGGGCGGTGATCGACGGCCCACAGGAGCGAGAGCGAGCCACGCACATTCGGTTCTGTATGGATGTACCGGGCGACCGCCGGCACGTCCTGCTTCCGCAGGCGTAGCATCGGCACACCGTGGACGGAACCGCTATCCAGGATGGCCTGGACGAATGCCCCTCGTATCTGCTCGACCACTCCCTGTCCGTCGTTCATCGGCTCACCTCTGGACAATCACCGTGACAGCCCTGGTCAGCAACGTCCGGACCGGCTCAGGAAGTGCGAATCCCAATCCAAGCAACGCGGTGACCATAGCCAACAGCGGTATATGTCCAACCGTCCATGATTCGCCCCGCGCGACGCCTTCCTTGGGAGCCCCCCACACCATGGAGCCGATTTTCGACATCATGCCACCGAATAGAATGACTCCAAAGAACAAGAACACGGCGACCAGCCCCACGCTGCGCATCTCGTCAGAGATGGTCAACGCCACGAACCGGCCCACGTGCATGGTATCGGAGGCGAAGTTCTGCGCTGACAGCGCCGACACGACCAACAACTCGCTGACGAACGGCGAAAAAGGAGGCAACCCGACCAGCGCGAACACAGCCACCAGAGTCGCCACTGCCGTCACCGGCTGTGATCTGGCCAGCCCCCGCACGCCCTCAATTTCCAGCGTCTCCTGCCGTCGGTGGATATTGCCGGCGACAAAAAACGCGAGAGCCTTGGCGAGAGCATGGTTGAGCAGGTGGAAGAGCCCGCCGAAGGTGCCCACGAACCCGCCAACTCCGAACCCGATCATGGCCAGCCCCATATGCTCGATGCTCGAATAGGCAAAGAGGCGCTTATAATTGTGCTGGAGCAGGATAAACAGCGAGGCCACCACAAACGACACAAAGCCGAAGACCAGCAGTAAATTGCCGGTGAACTGGACTGGAAGCGCCTGATCGACGATCGCCTTGCTGCGCAGCAACGTATACACGGCCACGGTTTCTAAGACTCCGGCCAACATCGCCGCAATCGGCGCCGGCGCTTCCGTATACGCATCCGGCAACCAGGTATGCATCGGCACTAAGCCGACTTTCGTCCCGTACCCGACGAGAATGAAGAGGAACGCCAGCTTCAGGACGTTCGGGTCCAAGCGGTCGGCCACGCCCATCAGCTCTGTCACATTCAACGCTGAACTGGCATCGCCGAGCACCCGTACCGACGAGTAGTAGGTCAAGACGACGCCAAACAGGGCCAGAGCGATACCCACTGAACAGAGAATCAAATATTTCCAGCCGGCCTCCAGCGACTCCCGCCTCCGGAAGAACGCAATCAGGAAGGTTGTCGCCAACGTCGTGCCTTCCACCGCCACCCACTGCACGCCGAGGCTATTGGCCATCGTCGCCGCCACCATCGCGAACAGAAACATATGGAACAGGAAGAAGAAGGGGCCCAGGTGCTTCGGCGCAATCACACCGCGCGCCACCTGCTCGTCCATATATGACCACATATACAGCGAGCAGGACAGTCCGATGGCGGTGATGATGATCAGAATAAAATCTGACAACGCGTCGACATAGACGAGCGTGCCCAAGGCCGTGACCGATCCTTCCGCCAACACCTGCCTGGTCAAGACGGTCTCGGCGACGCCTAATGCTAACATCGTCGCAAAATTCACGGCGTGCAGCAGCCGCGCACGACGGAGCACCAGGCTCAACAGCCCGGCAAGGACCGGCCCCGCCAGCAAGACGACTACCGGCCACATGCGGCACCTGCCTCAGACACGTCTCGCATCACCAGACTCACTCCTTCAATGCCGTCAGTTCGCTGGTATCCACGCTGTCGAAGGCATCTTGCAGGCGATGGGTGTAAATCCCTGCGATCAAGCCCGCGACAAGCACATCGAAAAACACACCCAATTCGACGATCAACGGCATGCCGTACGCCGCTGCCGTGGTTCCCAGAAACACGCCATTCTCCATCACCAGAAATCCGACCATCTGCGTGACCGCTTTCTTCCGCGCGATCATCGTAAAAAATCCAATCAAGATAATGGCCAGGGCAATGGCCAGCGAATCCCGCGTCAGGAGATACCCCAGCGGAAGAATAGGCTGTGTGATAAAGAACGCCACGACCACCAGACCACCACAAATCAGCAGCCCGGCCGGAATGTTGATGTTCATGACCAATTCTCGTGACACATTCAGACGCTCGATGACCTTCCGGAGTATCCGTGGCAACACGATCACTTTGATGACAACGGTTAACGCCGCAGCAAAATAGATGTGTCGATGTCCGGTCAAAAATGCGACCAGTGCCGCCGTGGTGGCCAGAAAAAACGACTGCCACGCGAACAGATCGACGCAGGCCGAGAGCCGTCGCTGCGCGACGATGGCGAAACAACTCAACAGCAGCAGTACCGAACACAGGTTGACCAGTTGTGACCCGAGATGTGTGGATTCCGCCACCGTCCTATCCTTTCAACGTGTAGAAGAACACCAGCGCCAGCAGGGCGAGAATGAAGGCCGCGCCAAGCAGTTCCGGCACACGAAACAGTCGCAACTTGGCGAACATCGATTCAATTACCCCGATGACCACCGCCAACCCGGCTACTTTGACCACATACAGCGCGGCGCCTACCGCCAGGACAGCGGGAGTCACACTGGTCGCAATGCCCCACGGAGCGAACACATTCACGATGAGCGTGAGGAACACCAACAACTTGATGCCCGCCGCCCATTCCATCAACGCCAGGTACCGACCGGAGTATTCCAGCAACATCGCCTCATGAATCATCGTCAGTTCGAGATGCGTCGCGGGATTGTCCACCGGGACCCGCCCCGTCTCCGCCAACGTCACGATAAACATCGCCGCCAGCGCCATGAGGTGTGCAGGCGGAGCCAGCGCCACGCCCTCCAGCAGCGCCGACTGGTGGACGATCGTGCTCAGATTGGTAGACCCGGCCGTCAGCGCAATGGCCACAATCGACAGCATCATCGCCGGTTCAGCCAGCGTCGCGATGATCGCCTCCCGGCTGCTGCCCATGCCGCCGAAGGCCGACCCGGCATCCAGCCCGGCCAGAATCAGGAAAAATGTCCCCAGGGCCAGGAGATACACCAGCGCAATAATGTTGCCGGCGAAATTGAGTGGCGTGTGCGAGAGGAACACGGGCATCAACAGGCCTGCCGCCACGGTCGACGCGAACACGATGTAGGGCGCAGCCGTAAAAATCCAGGACGTGGTCGAGGAGCGAACCGGCTGTTTGCGAAACAGTTTCGCCAGATCGGCATACGGTTGGAGGAGGCTCGCCCCGCGCCGGCATTGGAGCCTGGCTTTCACCTTGCGGATCACCCCGACAATGAATGGAGCCAGGGCGAGCAGCAGAATCAGCTGCACGACAATCAGCACCAGTTGTACCACCGCATGCATCGTGCGTCTCACCTTTCACGCCGGCACACCGGCCTCGCCCCGTTCGACACGTCCGGCGCGAGCTACCCCGCCCAGAGCAGCAACAACACGAGCGTCACAAAAATATAGGTCAGATACAAATGCAGGCTCCCGACCTGAATGACCCGTAGGCGCTCCGCAACGGCCAGCAGTTTCCTGACGATCGGACGGTAGAGATACGTCTCGAAGAGTGGTTCCGTGTGAAATTCAACTCGCTGATGCCGGATGAAGTACTTCGACTGCTCCAGAAATTCCCGCTCCAGCTTCACGGTCGGTTGATAGATGGTTTCAAACACCTGCTTGATCGGTTGGACAAAGCCGGTTGCGGTGTATTCCATGCGTGGTGACAGCGGAAGCCCGCAGCCCCATGTTCTGCTGTACCGTGCCGGCACCCCCTTCCCAAGCCAGCGGGCGATCAGCAACCCCAGCAGACCGGCGCCGACCAGGAGTACCGCGAGCACGGGAGTCGAAATACTGGAGAATTCCACCGTCACCGGGGCCACCACCCAACCGTCGAGCGCCAATACTTTTTCGCTGATCACCACTCCTGTCAGTGGACCGGTAACCCGATCCAACAGCGGCACGATCAGCATGGGAGCCAGTCCGAGCACCACACAGCTCCCCGCAAGGATGCCCATACCGATTCGCATCGACATCGGCACTTCCACCGCCTGCCGGGCATGAGCGCTACGCGGCTGTGCTAAAAACGACATGCCGAAGGCTTTCGCGAAACAGGCCAGTGCCAATGCGCCGGTCAACGCCAGAATTGCGGCAGCGATCGGCAACATCAGCTTGAGAAATAAGGTTGGCAGTTGCACGCTCAGGAAGAGACTCTGAAACACCAGCCACTCACTCACGAAGCCGTTGGTGGGCGGAAGCGCCGCGATCGAGACGGCACCGATCAGAAAGAACAGACCGGTCCACGGCATACGGCGAAGCAGCCCCCCGTACTCTTCGATATCCCTGGTGTGTGTGGCGAACTGCACGGCACCGGCGCCAAGAAACAGCAGCGCTTTGAACGTCGCATGGTTGATCGTATGGTACAGACCGGCAAGAAGACCGAGCGCGGCCAATTCATGAAGACCATAGGTGTGAAAGATCATGCCCGCGCCGATGCCCAGCAGGATAATCCCGATATTCTCCACACTGTGAAAGGCCAGCAAGCTCTTCAAATCGTGCTCCATGAGTGCGTACATGACGCCCAGGAGCGCCGATACCGCGCCGACGCTCAACACTGTAAAGCCCCACCACCAGGGGAATACCCCTTCGAGGAAATCGAAGTACACCCGGATCAACGCATAGACGGCCGTCTTGATCATGACGCCGGACATCAGGGCTGAGATGTGGGACGGTGCCGCGGGGTGGGCGTATGGCAGCCACACATGCAAGGGAACGATACCGGCTTTGGCCCCGAATCCGATGAGGGCCGTGAAAAATGCGATCGACCGTAATCCTTCCGGCAATCGTTGGTCGGGGTGACGAAAGTCTTCGAAGGAAAAGGACCCGGTCTCTTGCGAGAAGATCACGAACGTCAGAATGATGAACGCGGTGCCCACGTGCGTCATGATCAGATAGAACAACCCCGCTTCACGGACGCCGGGTCGCTCATGCTCCGTCACGACCAGGACATAGGAGAGCAGGGACATGACTTCCCAGAGGATCAGGAAGAAGAAGCCGTTGTCGGCCATGACCACCAGAGTCATAGAGAGCAGAAACCCGTTCAGGAGGGAACCCACGAGCCGGAGCGACACACGGCCGGCATACTCGCCGACGTAGCCATGCGCATACACCGAGGCGGCCAGCCCGACTAGTGAAATGGTCAGGACGAAGAACGCCGCCAGCGGATCGAGGCGCAAGGCAAAGGTCAAAAAGGGAATGTTGGAGGGAACAGAGAGCGTGAGCGGTTGAGTAGCGAAGAGCCCGACGAGCCCCAGCGCGATCCCGGCCACGCTGGCGAGCGCGGCACCACTATGGGCCAGAATATTCTGTAGAGATGGGCGCGATGTGCAGAGGGGGAGCAGCCCCCCGAGGAGGTAACAAGCGAGAAGGACGGTCAGGAGGGTGGTCATTACGACACTACCCTCATTCCACGCAGCATCGCGATGCTCACCGAATCATCAAGAGACACGTCAGCTCTTGCAATTGTCAAAGTACGAGTAGAACGAGCGGTATCACCTTTTCATTTATCATCTTCTTGGTCGCTGCGCAATGGAGCCGCTGTGCAAGGAGCCGCGCAGCTCGACTCACGTAAGCATAACCTGTAGGACAACATGTCGTGTGCCGGAGCAGGCGCATCTGAGCGCAAGGAAGATGACGGTTATCTGCCGGATTCTCCGAGCACGCACCACACTCGCCTGGTGCCGGATTTCTGATCGGTCACCGCCTGACCGGAAAAGAAGCTTTGCTGCCAAGCGACAATCTCGTCCTTGGGATGGGGTGTGGCAGTCCAGTAGATGCCGGAGCGGATATTGCGGAAGGGATGGCCCGGTGGAAGCGACGGATCCTGCTGATCGAGATCGACCAGGGTTTTGATTTCGTCGATGCTCGGCGCACGCCATCCCTGGCGACCACCCACGCTCTTGGTGGTGCACCGCGCGACCGAACGGTCCCACACATCGAAGACATAATCCGGCTCACGCTCCCACACCAAGCCAGTCTTCTGATCGCTGACCGCTTCGCCCTCGAGCTGCAGCACGAACCGCGAGGCCCCCTCGTCAGCCAGCGCAATCCCGGGCGAATAGCCGGCCAGAAGCAGCATCGACGCAAGCAGCATGTGACGACAACCAGGCATGACGACGCAGTGTGCCCGATGTCCTGGACCTTTGCAACGGGCAGGGAGCACCAATAGAGGAACCGGGACGTGGCTACCAATCAAGCCGCTGATACTGTCGGCGGAGGAGCCAAGCCCCCCAGAGCCACGACACCACCATCAACACCGTACCAAGCCCGTAGGCGAAATGCGCCAGGCGATGATCATACTCCAACCACCCCAATATGCTCAGAAGGTTGTTCCAGTCATGGGCATCGACCTCTTTCCCGGTAAATCCGCCCAGCAGGATGAGATCCATTGCGCGGGCATCGTTGATATAGGGCGCGACATCCATGAAGTTTTCCGCCGTCCACCAGAGTGCCACCGACCCGCCGAACGGATCACGAGTCTTGATGAGGAACGTGCCCAAGCACACCAGCGGCATGAGGATCTGCCCAAGACTGCCGCCGAGGATGGTCATGAAACGCCCGAAGGGCATGAAAATCAGGTGCCCGGCTTCATGAAACGGGAGATTGATCAGGTGGAGGAAGGATTCGCCAGTGTAGTTGGTCTCAAGCGGTGTGGTGATCAACCGCCAGCCCCACCAGGTCAGCAGGAGGAACACCAGCACGCGCCCGGCGAAGTAGAAGAGATTAACCGGCTCCTCGGTGATGAGCAGCCACTCCTCGACCAGCCGTGTCCCGGTCGATTCCTGAACGGGCAGACGTGGCACCGCAGCCGGAGGCGGGGGCCGGTGCATCTTGGCGAAGATGATGCCGCAGCGGGCACAGTCCTCACGCCCCTCGTTCTGTTCCCATCCGCATTTCCCGCAATGCATCGATTAGCGCAAAATAAACGGCTCCCAGGAAAAGGTCACCACAAAGATGATCAGGGCAATCCACCCGATCAACACGCGTCCACCGCCGAGTTCACGACCAGGATTCCGCACGGGTGGATGCGCCAGGCCCATCAGGCCGGCGAGGCCCACCCACAAGAACCAGCCTTTCCACCCCAGCCAGCCGAACAACATCAGAATGGGAATGAGTGCAACCGCCACGCTGCGTTGGCGTTCCCCCAACAGCGCATAGGCGACATGTCCGCCGTCAAGTTGGCCGATCGGCAAGAGATTCAGCGAGGTGATGAAGAGGCCGAACCAGGCGGCAAATCCGACCGGATGAAGAATCACGTCCGCGGTCGGCGACAACGGCCCGATCACGACCCAGGAGGCAAACTGCAGCAGCAGCGGTTCCCCGAGGTGCATGCCGTAACTAGTTTGAATCGGCACCACCGTGGAGAGCCTGAGTCCGATGATGAGCGCAACCACCGCAACCACAAACCCGGCGATCGGCCCCGCAACCCCGATATCGAACAGCGCCCGACGGTCCGTCAGCGGAGCGCGCATGCGGATAATCGCGCCAAAGGTCCCTACGAAATGCGGCAATCCCGGCACAAACAGCGGCAGAGACGTCGGCACTCCATGCAGACGCGAGAACACGTAGTGCCCCAGTTCATGCGTCACGAGGATGCCGAGCAGCGTCGCGGCGAAGGGAATTCCGCTCCACAGTGAGCGTGGCTCATCCATGAGAAAATCCCAGGGACCGACCAGGGGATTCGTGTTGGTTTGGTAGGCACCGGCCCACAGGACGGTGAACACGGTGAGTGTGAAGAGAATCACGGGGAGCACGAAGGCGGAGAAGGCCGGACGCTCATCCTCCTCCCACTCGTCGTCCTCGGCATCCTCCAAGGAAGAGGACATCAGTTCACCCGAAAACGGGTTCTGATCCGACTCGTCGCGGTTCATCACAGGCCTCTGACGTCACGTCGCGAACGGATTATGAAGACGCTCTTCACGCACCGTCGTGGCCGGTCCATGCCCGGGAAACAGTCGCGTATCCGGAGAGAGGGCCAGAACACGCTGGCGGACGGACGCAAGATGCGTCTGATACAGTCCGGCTGGATTCGAACGGCCAATCGATCCGGCAAACAATGTATCGCCCACAAAACACATGGGCGCTCCTGCCTCTTCCAGACGATAACACACCCCACCGGGAGTATGGCCCGGCGTCGGCATGAACCGAAGCCTCAGCCCGCCAACCTGCAACGTCCCATCCTCCTTGGGCACGTGCAGCACGTCCTGCGAGGGACGCCAGCTGAGGAGATCAAGATCGTCAGGACCGAGATAGACGGGCACCGGATGAGCCTTCAGAATGGCGTCGATTCCATCGGCATGGTCGGAATGCCCGTGCGTCAGGCAAATCGCTCGAAGGCGCAATTTCCGCTTGGCGAGCATGTCCAACATGGCATTGGCGTTATACGCGGTATCCACGATCACCGCTTCTCCACGATCATGGACGATATACCCTTTGACCTCGTAGCCACCGACTGAGCCCAACACCGTTTCGATATGCGGAAGCGTCGACGGCAACGCCTGCGGCGTCCAGCCCTCGGCCACCTGCGACAACGGATCGGCCCTCAAGCCGAGGGCACGGGCCACCGCCTGCACCTGCGCGCGACTGTGCGGGGCTTGGCCACGCTCCAGCTCATTCAGTTCGGCCTCCGGCAGGCCACCCGCGCGCGCCACATCAGCAATCGATCGCTGCTGCCCCGTCCGGGCTTTCTTGATGATATCGCTTAACTCGTCTTCAAGAGGCATAGTTAGTTCTATCCAGATTCACGTCGATTGGGCATATGACCGCGGGGAGTCCTTCACTGCGCGCATCGAGCGGGCACGATCCTACATCTCACCACTCCAGCAGGCAGGTCGATGTGGCTCTCACTGCGCGCGTCCAACGAGGGCCTTCTGAGGCCGCGCGTTGCGCGAGCAAAGAACCACTCGATCTGCCGCCCTCCCCTTCAACTCTCCGGCGCCAGCGTAATCTCCTGCACTTCACCGAAACTCGCCAGCACTTTCGATAGGGCCTCACCGGAACCAACCGCGAGAATCCGCAACCGCTCCGGATTGAAGTGCGCCTTGGCCGCGCGTTGAATATCATCCTTCGTGAGGTGGACGACTTTGTCGCGAATCTGTTGCAGCCAATCCTTCGGCAACCCGTCATACTCCAGATCCATCAACCGCCCCACGATGCTGGACGCGCTGGTGAACGAGAAGACAAACGAATTCACGTAGGCTTCCTTCGCCTCCTCCAGCTCGCTGTCCGTCACCGGCTCATTGCGCATGCGTTCCATATTCGCCACGAAGCGATTGACGACTTCCTGCGTCGAGGCCAATTTGGTCTCTGCGCGCATCAACCAGACCCCTTCGTCGTAGACGCTGGCGCGCAGACCGCTCCCCACCGAATAGGCCAATCCACGCTTGGTTCGCACATCATTGAAGAGTCGGCTGCGGAACGAACTGCCGCCCAGGATATCATTGGCGATCGCCACCGCCACGTAATCGGGATCGGTTTCCTTCACCGTCAGGTGCCCCACGCGCAAATGGGTTTGCGACGTATCCTTACTAATGAACCGGACCACGCCGGTCTTCCGTTCGGACTCAGCCACCGAGGGGATCTTCACATCCGGCACGGATCCCTTGGCCCAGTCCCCAAACGCATCGCGCAACAGCGCCAGCATCTCGCCCTTGTCGAAATCGCCAGTCACGCCGAGAATGATCCCGTTGGGGTGGACCGTCTGCCGATGAAAGGCGACGAGATCTTCGCGGGTTATCGATTCGATGGATCGCACGGACGTTTCGCGCGCGCTCGGATGGGTCGCGCCATAAAGCAGCTTGGCAAATTCACGGCCGACGATGGAGCCCGGACTGTCCTGCCGGCGGCGGATGCCTTCCAGCGCTTGCAGTTTCGCCAGTTCCACCCGGCCCTGCTCAAAGGCCGGACGCCGCAACAGGTCGGCGAAAATGTGCAGACCGCGTTTCAAATCCTTCTTCAACACGTCGAGGGAAGCAGAACCAGACTCCTTGCCGAATCCGATCGAGATGGTCGCGGCCAACTGCTCAAGCTCTTCGTCGACTTCATCAGGCGACATCCCCGCCGACCCACCTGTGCGCATGATGGCACCGGTCATGCCCGCCAAGCCGACTTTGTCCGCCGGGTCCAGCCAGCTACCCGTCTTGAGGGTGGCATTGATAGTAATCAGCGGCAACTCATGGTCTTCGAGCAGATAGACGACCATGCCGTTGTCCAGCACCAGGCGTTCCGCATCCGGTGGATTGAACTCCACCGTCGGGAATCGCATCGTGCGCGGATCATTCGACGTCAGATCCGCCGCCAGTCCCACCGTCGCTTGCACCAGAAGCATGAGCATCACGGCAAACCACGTCATTCGTGCCCTCGGTTTCCTCATAAACATTCCTCTCTCCGCTTCACACTTCGCGAGATACCCTTCACGAACGACGCGCCTCATCGCGACACCTCACCTGCAGCCGCCATCTTCTTGTCCGCCGCCTTTTTCACCAACACGCCGACGGTCCGGTTTGATTTCGTCAAATACTGCGACGCCACACGCTGCACATCGGCAGGAGTCACGGCCGCAATTCGATCGCGCGCGCCCAGCACATAGCGCCAGGTGCCGGCCACTGTCTGATAAAAGGCCAACTGCGACGCGAGCCCGCTATTCGAGCGCAACGACCGCACCAGGTCCGCATCCAATCCATTGAGCACCCGTTCGAACTCCTTGGTTGAAATCGGCTCCGTCTTCAGTCGATCGAGCTCCTCATAGATAGCCGCCTCTACTTCTGCGGTGGTGTGCGGTGCCAGCGGCGTCGCCGCAATCACGAACAAATTGGGCGCGCGCACACCGGGGTAATTGGTATCCGACAACACGGACGCCGCCAGCCGCTTGTCCCGCACCAGCGTTCCGTACAACCGTGAGGTCACGCCTTCCGTCAGCACCTCATCGATCACGTCGAACACGAAATCGTCAGGATGTCCGATGGTCGGCTTGTGGTAGCCGATCGCCAGCGCCGGCTCGGCGTCGAACTCGATTTCGACGCGCCGCTCTCCGCGTTGCGGCGGCTCTTCCGTCACCAACGACGGAATGGGCGGCGCAGCGGGAATCTTGCCGAACGTCTGTTCAATCAGGGCAATGACTTCCTTCGGCTTGATATCACCGACGATGGCCACCGTCGCATTGTTCGGCCCGTAGTAGGTCTTGAAGAAGGCCTCCGTCGCGGCAGGCGTGAGCGCCATGATATCCGAACCCCAGCCAATCGTCGGCACGCCGTACTGATGGGCCTGGAATGCGGTGGAGGTGAATGTTTCATAGAGCAGTCCGTTGGGGCTGTCGTCCGTCCGCAGGCGGCGCTCCTCCATGACCACGCCCCGTTCCTTGTAAAACTCGCGCAACACGGGATGCGCCATCCGGTCCGATTCCAATGCCGCCCAGAGCGGCAGCCGATTCGCGGGCAGGCTGATCACATACCGCGTGATGTCTTTGCCGGTTGAGGCATTCAACCCGACTCCACCGTGGCGTTGATACAGCAGCGCCATCTCGTTGCCCACCACAAACTCGCCGGCCTTCTCCTGCAACTCTTTGAACCGCCGCTGCAGCTGCTGCACCTCCTGCGAGGGAACGTATGATTTCCCTTCCATCTCCGCCTTGGTCGATTCCGCGCGTTCCCGCCGGTCCAACTCGTTGCCGACCATGGTGAGATCATCGAGCACCGCTTGCTCCCGCTCGAAATCCCTGGTGCCAACCGTCCGCGTGCCTTTAAAGGCCATGTGTTCGTAGAGATGGGCAAGCCCCGTCAGGCCGACTTGCTCATTCACGCCGCCGACTCCGAACGTCATGTTGATGCTGACGATCGGGGCTTGATGTCGTTCGACCATCAGCACGGTCATCCCGTTGGCGAGTTTGTGCTCGATGACCCGATCGGCCAAACTTGGCGAGTCCGCATAACCCGGCACAGCCGCCGCCAGGAGGCCGGCAACGATCAGAGCGCCCATGGTGCACGCACGTTCGAGGCTGATCATATGAAGAGCTCCATCAATTCTTCCGGTCGTTCAATAAACCAATCAGGCTGACAGGCCGCCATTTTCTGGCGGTTGCCCATGCCGTACCCCACCGCACAGACCCGAATGCCCGCATTGTGCCCACCATTGATATCGTTGGTACTGTCGCCGATGAGGACCGTGCGATCCTTCTCGACCCCGAGTTGTTCCATCACATGAACCAACATCCCCGGCTCGGGCTTCAGGCCGAATCCGTTGTCCCCGCCGACCACATAGGCGAAATGTGTCGGAGCGAGGCCATTTAAAATGACATTGGTATATTCGATCGATTTATTCGTCGCCACCGCCTTGGGCTTGGCCGAAAAATGTGTCAGGACTTGACCGATACCCGGATAAAACACGGTGCGGTCGAGGCAATGGGCAAGGTAATGTCCGCGAAAGACCCGGAGCGCCTCATCATACAACTTCTTGTTGCCCTCCCCGACCGCCAGACGCAATAACTTCTTCACGCCGTCCCCGACGAATCCGAAAATCTCCTCCTGCGGGCGCTCGGGCACGCCCAAATCGCGCAGCGTCAAGTTGACGCTGTCGGCGATATCCCATTTCGACTCGATGAGGGTCCCGTCGAGGTCGAAAATGAGTAAATCGACTTCAGCCTTCTTCGTCATTCTTTCGCCTTTCGCAACTCCGCCTGCAAGGCGGCCAGAGACGCCTGCTTCGTCCCGTCTTTTTCCTCCAGCATCGCTTGTCGCACCACGTTCAGCATCCGTTTCTGGCCGACGTGGGGAGGCAGAACGGGCTCCATGATTTTCCATCGCCCGTTTTTGACCTTCAGCCGCACACGCGCCTGTTCTGTGCCAGGCTCCGGCACGAATCCAGCCGTATCCAGATACATGATGCCCAGCACATGAAACTCCACGGGCACGATCACTTCCAACCGATTCACGATCTCCCACTGCCGGAAATCATCCGGCACCGTGAATCCGTTGATCACGATGACCTTGCCCCAGGCCGGCTCTTCCTTCCAATCCACATACCCGGCCACCGATTCGAACGAGGCCGCATCGAGCCGCACGCCTTTGTTATCAAGTGCGAAGTATTTCTCGACGACTTTCGCCGGGGAATGTGACACGGCATTGGTTTGCGCCAGACCGGGCAGGGCCCAGGCCGCCAGCCAGACCAGTCCCACCATCGCGCCGATGCACCGCCGCATCCTCGCCATGCCCTATCCTACCTCATGCAACTTCATCAGATTCGTTCCGCCGGGCTGCCCAATTCTGGTCCCGGACAGAATGATGATGCGCTGCCCGGGTAACACGAGACCTTCCGCCTTCAATCGACGCTCAGCTTCGTTGACGCGCTCGTCGGTGGTCGGAATCTGCACCATGGTGTGAGGCAGCACACCCCAGTATAAGGCCATTTGCCGGCGAACCGGCGCAAAGGGGGTAAAACTAATGATCGGGGCAGCCGGACGTTGTTTCGACACCAGCCGGGCCGTCATGCCACGTTCGCTGAACGCGACGATCGCGCTCGCGCCGGTCGTGGCTGCAGCCGATGAGGCGGACAGACAAATAGCCTCCTCGAAACTCAGCCGCCTGTCGTCCCTCGCGGCCCTTCTGACAAAGGCCGGACCCGTCTCGACTTCCGCCGCCCGGACGATCCGGTCCATGACCTGCACCACCTCAACCGGGTACTGCCCGACGGCCGTTTCGGCCGAAAGCATCACAGCGTCGGTCCCGTCGAACACGGCATTGGCGACGTCTGACGCTTCCGCACGCGTCGGCCGCGTATGTTGAGTCATCGATTCCAGCATTTGCGTCGCGGTGATGACGAGGCGCCGATGACGATTGGCGGTCGCGATGATGCGCTTCTGCAAGACCGGCACCGCCTCAGGCCCCAGCTCAACCCCCAGATCGCCGCGCGCCACCATGACGCCGTCGGCATGCGCGAGAATTTCCTCTAAATCCGTCACCGCTTCCTGTCGTTCAATTTTTGCGATGACCGGCACATCACCACCACACTCGGCGATCAACCGCTTCGCCGCAATCACATCTTCCGCCCCGCGCACGAACGACAGCGCGATATAGTCCACTCCCTGGGCCACGCCGAATCGCAGATCGTCCCGGTCTTTGTCGGTCAAGGTCGGGGCACTGACGATGGTGCCCGGGAGATTCATGCCCTTGTGGGACGTCACGCGCCCCCCCACGACCACCGAACATTCCACCATGCCATCCACGACGCGGTCGGCCGTCAATTCCACCAGCCCGTCATCGATGAGGATTTTGGCCCCGGGCCGAATGTCCCTGGTCAGCGCCTGGTAGGTAACGGGGATTTCCTGCATAACATCCGCTGAACCCACCGTGCGGGCGCCGATCTGTCCGCCGGACCGCAAACTCATCGTGCGTAACCGGACGCGTCTACCGGCCACCAACTCCAAGACGCCGTCGATTTCCCCGACGCGAATGCGCGGGCCCTGCAGATCTTGAATGATGGCGACGGCCACACCCTGGCGGTCGGCCGCCTCGCGAATCACTTTGATCGCGTGCCCATGAGAGTCATGGGTGCCATGGGAAAAGTTCAGTCGGGCCGCGTTCATGCCGCTCTGGATGAGCTGATCCAGCACACCCGCGCCATCACTCGCCGGTCCGATGGTGCACACAATTTTGGCTTTACGCATAGTGCTGTGCTTCTGTCTTGACAAGATTGGCCTAACACACCATCTTGTACGTAGACGGTGAGATGTGATGCGCGTGTGACTCGGTCGGGTCATTCTAACAAACCCGTCCCCATGCCGCAAAAGAACTCTCCCTGATAAATAGAGCAGTCGCGGGCCAAGCACCATGAGGTGATCTTACCAACTCGAACCCCACGAGGCTGGATATGAGCGGATCGGACACGCAGTCCCCCGACCAGTTGGATTTCGTCACTCTGGAAGGATTGCTGGCATACGGGGAAACCCTTGCCCAACGCGTCTCAAGCGGGCGATCTCTGTTACCGCCGCCGCCGCCCCCATCCAGCGACAGACTGGACCGCGCACAGTCCGCGCTCGACAGCATCAAAGCCTTCGTCCAGCGTGCGCAATCCGGCCTGCCCAGTGCCGAAGCCTATCGCGCGGCGCGGCAGGCATTGCTGACCGAGGCCTGTGGCGGCGACCCCGTGGTGTTCTTTGCAGCCTGGAACCTGTTGCTCGCACGCGGCGACCTCGCGCCGCTGTATCGGGCCCCGATCGGCGCCACCCAAAAGCCGACCCATCGCCGCCCGGTGGCGATCGTCCCGCGAACCCAACTGACGCCCCAACTCGCCGAAGGGCGTATCGTGCTCGATCTGGGTGACGACCGTTTCTGGCTGCTGCCCCGCGATCTGGGGGATCGCACGCTGTTTCTCACAATGCGGCACGGCGTGTCCGAAGTGGAAAGCAAGACTCATCGTGTGGGCCGCCGACTGGCAAATGTGCTGGATGCCGAACGCGGCGTGCCCAGGGCAGATGCCGTCGGAGCGGCCCTGGCCCGCATGGTGGGCGTGGTCGGCCAACAACTGGGCTATCTCCAGCTCCGCAACTACCTGGATCCTCGTACCTTTCTACACCTCATCAGCCATAGCCCGAATACCGAGCAACTGTGCCGACGCATCACCCGTGCACTCTTGCCGGAGCGGGCTGACGCCGTGCATCCCCATGTCGAGACGACCCTGGAGTCGCAGGATTTCGGCTGGGTCACAGGTATGGAGAAACAAGCTGAGTTGGAGGCGGCGGCGCAGGCGTTCGGGGTGGAGGCGAAAACCGCCAAGCGATTGATCAAACACCCCTTCTATAGTTATCCGGGCGGGCATTCGTTTTTTGACCTCTACGTGGATGTGATCGACGGACTGCACCGGTTGGGCCGCGCGCACCCCGGAGAAGTGGTCTGTCTGTATACCCACAGTTCGACATTACGCGCGCTGCGCATCTACCTCGATCCTCGCCCCTTCCGCGAGGCCTTTTCCGAGTTTGGTGAATACAAGGAAGGCCAGGACAATGTGGTGCTGCTCACATTGGAAAACGGCAAACTCTCCGGCTACTCCACCGCCGTGGGGCTGATCGAAAGCGACCGGGTGGCCCGGGAGGCCTGGGTCACCGTGGAACGGGAGCGCAGCCAACGCGTCACGCTCAGGCCGGGGAGGATCAAACGCCTCCTGGCCTTGGTGTCCGGTGGAGATTTCGGCGGCGGCGGCGCGGCCTTGAAGGAATTGCGCGTCACCGGGAATCGTTTCGGACTGGACGTGTTGTTCGTCCGGCATGGATTCCTCGGGTTAGCCAACAACTGGATCGACGCCGTCACCGAGGAAGATACGCGAGGCATGAGCAGCCACGCCAGCAGCCCCATCGGCAGCAGCCGCTTCGAGGACTTCAAGGACGAGCAGGTGCAACGCGCCGCCATGCGCTCCCTCGCCCCCTATCTCCAGGATTCCGCACTGGTGGTTCTCGGTGGCGACGGAAGTTTGCGCGGCGCGCGAGCGATCCATGAAACCTACGGCGTACAGGTAGTGGGCATTCCCGGAACGATCGATAACAACATCGCCGGCACGACCTCGCTCGGCTTCCACTCCGCGGTCGCGCTCGCAAATCAATCCATCGAATCACTCAAAGCCACCAGCGCCGCCATGGGTAGCATCTTTTTTGTCGAGGTCATGGGTGCCGGATCCGGCCACTTGGCGCTGGCCTGCGCCTACCAGGCGAGGGCGGAGGGTATCCTGGTCAACGAACATCCGGACCCCGACGCGTACATTGAAGAAGTGGTGCTCGGAACCCTGAAACGCACCTTGGGTGTCCCGAACAAGAGCCACATCTTTATCGTGGCCGAACGGACGCCTCACCGTCATCACAAGGAAGGCGGAGTCCACGGGCTGGTCGACTACGTGGCCCAGACCATTGCCGCCTGGCCTCCACGGAGAGAAACCTCCGGTCAGTATTCGCTGGCGTCGGCCACGAAGGCCACGATCCTCGGACATACTCTGCGAGGCGCTCCCCCCACGCCGGAAGACAAGATGATCGCGCAACATTTGGCGTACGAAACGGTCCGCCGCCTCGTCGAACAACCGGAGAGCATCGTCGGCTGCATGGTGGCCTATCACGACCCCCACCGGATGGAAACGATTCCGCTCCATGCGGTGTCGCCCAAACCATTCGACTGGGAACTGTTCACTCGCATGCATGGAGACGAGCTGCCGAACGAAACGGTGTAAGGACAATCGCACGGCTCCGGAGGCCTGGCTCGCGACGTTGACCCCTCCCATGTGACATGTTAGGGTTTCACTCAGTCGATGTCACCGGTTGCGAATGACCATGTCTAGTCGACGTCTTACAGGTCTTTTCCTCTGGCTCTGCGCGACCCTCCTGCTGCACCTGGGCTTCTCCGTCGCCGGTGAACCACGCAGTACTTTGCAGGACGCGCCGGATTCTCGCCTCGCGTCGGTTTCCGACCAAGCCCCGAGCGTCCAGGATGGGGCCGTGCGCGCGGGTCCCCAGGCCACGCAGCGAAACCTTCGCGACACCGTTCCTTCAGCCGCCCGGGAAACCCTCAAGGCCATTGAGGAGCGACATGGGGAGCCCCTCCCGGGGTACGTGGGGGGACGCACGTTCCAGAATCGCGAGCGCGTGCTTCCACGCGGGTACTATCGTGAATACGACGTCCATCCGAAAATGGCGGGAAAAAATCGCGGGGCTGAACGAATCGTCATCGACCAACGCAGCGGCAAGGCCTACTACACAGCCGATCACTATCGTTCTTTTATTCCGATGAACTGAGGCGTCATGTCGCTTACCGCACTCCAATCGATTAAAAAGCCCTGGGCGCATCTCCTGGTGCATGCCGAAGGAGAAGCACTGGATAAGCTGCTCTCGGTCCCCTCCCATTTTGTCACGAAGATCATCTCCGGCAAGAAATGCAAAACCAAGGCGGGCCTGCTTGATGAGTTCAGTCGGGTCTTCTCCTTTCCGGATTACTTCGGCCACAATTGGGATGCGCTCGAAGAGTGCTTGGCCGACCTGGACTGGCTGCCAGCCAAGGGGTACCTGATCCTGGTCACGGACGCCGACCAGGTGCTGACGAAGCCGGACGAGGAGGACGACTTCGAAACATTCGTCGAAATCCTAAGCGAGGCCGGTGAGGCCTGGAGCCTGAAAGAGTCTGATGATGCCACGGGCGACGGCCTGCCGTTTCACGCGGTGCTGGCCGTGTCCGAGGGGCACAAACGCAGTCGTCACAATTGGTTCGCTCCACCCTTGGCGATGGAACGGAAGACCACCAAATCCGCAGGGGCGAAGGGATCAAAACCAAGCGGTCGCTAACCATTCCGGCCGCCCACTTCTCAAAGGAGGTTATGATGGGATTGCTCGATCAACTCGGCCAGGCTGCGGCAGGTATGATGGGACAGGCGGGCGACCAGAACCCGTTGATGAAAGCCGTGGTTGGCCTGCTGGGGCACCAGAGCGCCGTCGGCGGGCTTAGCGGGATCATTGACGCCTTTCAGAAAAACGGACTGGGTGAGATCGTCAATTCCTGGGTCGGTACGGGAAAAAACTTGCCGATCTCCCCACAGCAAATCCAACAAGGATTGGGCGGGGACCTACTGAAACAACTCGCCACTCAGGCGGGGTTAAGTTCGGATGCGGCTGGCACCCAATTGGCGAGCTTGCTTCCCGGCCTCATCGACAAGCTGACACCGGACGGCAAACTGCCTGATTCACAGTTGATTGAGCAAGGGCTGAATCTCTTACGGGGAAAACTCGGTTAGCAGCGCGACTGAGACGAGCATGCCTTGGCGGATGCATCGCGCCTGAGTTAGCAGAGCGAGAAGAACCTCTCCCGGAATCGTTGCACCCAGCGTGTCAGTCCCCAGGAAAGGTCGTGCACACGGGACAGGAACCAGACCCTGGGGGTCACAACCTGGTTCACGCTCGCGCTCAACGACGTAAAATGGTCGCCACAGAGCCCATGTGTCTCGCTGGGATCTTCGAACGGCCATTTCTCCCGTAGAAACGCCGGTCTGCCGTCCCGCACGCACCATGCACAGAGCACTTTCACTGGGTCACTCCATTCCTTGCCGTTCGACAGCCGGCTCCTGAGGCGCAAGACCCGCACCAGCGAGCGATTGCGCAACGGTCTATAATCTTTTCATGGGGTTAGATGAACCTACCGGAGAAAGTCCAGCGCCATCGAGCAATGAAATAGAGTGGCATTCTGGCAATGACTGACATTTTTTGTCGCTGATGTGCCTCAGCTCTAGATGCTGGTCCGTCACAGAAGTGCAGTCGACGAGTCATATCTCCGGCGGGTGAGAACTGGTTCACAGCGGGGCACCAATCCTTCCTCATAGCAGGGGACCAATGGATCTCTCCCCATCCCCAGTTGCTGAAGGTGATCGGGACAGATTCCGTGGGTTTCCCGGTCGTCGCTCAGCGGAGCCTTTTCTCGCACCAACGCGGGCCGGCCCTCGTTTTCGCACCATGAACAGATTACTCGCATCATCTTCTCCTACGCAGTGATACCCAGTGCTCAGCAAGACTTGCGCCATTGGCTTCGATGAAGCCAAGTCATCAAAAATCCTCAACAAATATACTTCGCTCATACACCAGGCCCACAGCGGTGTATCTCTTCGGATAACAGGTCGTATCACCTGCTTGCGACGAGGAGGCCGACTCGACCAGGGAATGTCCCGCCGGAATTGACCGTTTTGAATTTCTCATGGTAGGTTGCGCCCCTACTCACCCCCCGATGAAAGAGGCCCATGAAAACACTACGCTCGGAGCAGCTCTTTGCAGAGGCACAACAGATCATTCCTGGTGGCGTGAACAGCCCGGTTCGGGCGTTTCGCTCGGTGGGCGGGCAACCTCGATTCATTGAACGCGCCAAAGGCGCACGCCTCTACGATGTCGACGGCAACAGCTACCTCGATTACGTCCTCTCCTGGGGGCCGATGATCCTCGGCCATGCGCCGACCACTGTGACGAAGGCCATTCAGCTCGCCGCCACCAAGGGCACGAGTTATGGCGCACCGACCGAGTTGGAAATTCAGCTGGCCACGATGATTCGCGAGGCCCTCCCCTCAATGGAACAGATACGACTCGTAAGTTCGGGGACCGAGGCGGTCATGAGCGCCATCCGAGTTGCCCGCGCCTACACCAAACGCGACGGTATCTTGAAATTCGAAGGCTGTTACCACGGCCACAGTGACTATCTCTTAGCGAAGGCCGGATCGGGACTCGCGACCCTCGGGATTCCAGATTGTCCCGGGGTTCCGGAAGATTTCACCAAACACACGTTGACCGCCCCGTATAACGACCTGGCCGCCACGGAAAAATTCATCAAGAAACATTACCGGCAACTGGCCTGTGTGATTGTCGAACCGATCGCAGGAAACATGGGCGTCATCCCGCCCTCGCCCGAGTTCTTGCAAGGCTTGCGCAAACTCACCGATGCGCACGGCATGCTCCTGATTTTTGATGAAGTCATCTCGGGTTTCCGCGTGCAATACGGAGGCGCGCAGACACTCTACGGCATTAAGCCCGATCTGACGATTTTGGGAAAGATCATCGGTGGGGGACTGCCGGTCGGGGCCTACGGCGGGGCGAAGGACATCATGAAGATGATTGCCCCATCAGGACCGGTCTATCAAGCTGGAACCTTGTCAGGCAATCCCTTGGCCGTCACTGCCGGTATCGAGACCCTCAAACGCCTCAGCAAACCCGGAACCTACGAGCAGCTGGAACAGCGATCGGCAGCGCTGTCCGAGGGCATCGGGCAGGCCGCTCGCAAGGCCGGTGTGGCCCTAGCGCAAACCCGGGTCGCCTCCATGATGTGTGCATTCTTCACCCAGGGACCGGTCACGGATTGGGCGTCGGTCAAGAAGTCCGACACGAAGGCCTACGCCAAGTTCTTTCATCAGATGCTGGAGGCGGGAGTCTATCTGGCTCCCTCGCAGTTTGAAGCTGCCTTCATGTCCCTGGCGCATACGCCGAAGGACCTTGAGCGCACCATCAATGCCGCTCACGCTGCGTTCAAAAATCTCTGACCCGGGGTAACACGGCGGGCACCGCCCGTCTTTCCTGTGGAGTCGTTTCCGGATGCATTTCGTATCAAAACTGATACGAAATGCATCCATTCCGATACAGACCCCGGTCTATTCCCACCAAACTCATCCTGCGACCCAGGGATGCCCAACACGGTTTCCCGGCAAGGCCGTAGCGAGGCCCCGAAGCGTGACTTTCTTACCCGCCCACCCCGAACCTGCCGAGACAGGCTCTTCTCCCTTGAGCGATACGTTGAGGGGGCGAGCGACGCGAGAACGATGCTGGGGACTGTTTTCAGCATCCTGGTCTATTCGTCGTCATCCTCGTCATCCATCTCCAGAGCTTCCTGCCGCTTCTGTTCTTCCATCGCATTGTGCAGGAGCATGCGGACAAACATCGAATACAACGAGCCTTTCTCCAGGGTTCCGCCAGGAGGAATGGCAATCTTGCCTTCCTTAATCATCCGATCCATCCAGGCCTTCTGATCCGGCGCGATCAAGATCGGGACCTCAACGAGCCCGACTTTTCCAAACATATCCATGAGCTCAACCTCCGTGAATCGTCATTCGTCGTTCGTATCTCGCGAGGAGCAGCCACACGCTCGGATCTTCCGGCGAATGACGCTTCATTCTTTACGATCTACGCTTCGTCGGCATTTGAGCACGCGGTTTTTCGGCTTGTCAACCGCAGGCGCCGACGCTCGGCACATGGCACAGAGCGTGCTTCATCCGGCCTCCGACAACGCGGAGGACATGTTTCCATGCTGTACAGAAACGAACGTGTATCCCGCCTGCTCAGCCAATTCACGCTGCTATTTCTGGTCGCTTCACCCACCTCACCTGCCATCAGCGCCATGGAAGAAAGCCGCTCCACTCTCCACACCTACACCCCCAGGACCACGATTGATCCCGGCCCTCTCCGCTGCGACGGCTGCTGGGACCTGAAACCTGACACACGCCAATCACTCCCCCAACATTCCACCCAGCGATATCGTCGAAGCCATCACGAGCGGGGCCCTCGTCCACACAAGAACCCGTTCGCGAAAAAATCACGTCTGCATAGCCGCGGACTTCGATCGCTCCCACGGCAGGCACTCTCGATGGGTGGTTTTGAGCGAACGGTGGAAAGCTGGCAAGTTCGCACCGTCGATGGCGATACGATTCACTACGGCACCGATCGCATCCGCATTCGCGGCTACAACGCCCCGGAGCTGTCCGAACCGGGCGGACGCGATGCTGCCCTCCGACTCGAGCAACTCCTGCAGGAAGGCACGATCAACATTGTTCCCCACGGCCACGATGTCTACGGCCGCACCCTCGCCGATGTCTTCGTGAACGGCCAGAACGTAGCGGATGTGATGATGGGAGAGGGATTCGGGCGGAGGGGCTAGGCCTGACAGATGTTTTTATCCACGATCACCGTCACAGGACAACGCGCGCGACGATCAACTATGAAGACACGCGCCGACTAGCGAGTGGATGGGAAACTTGATTATCTCCACGATCAGCGCAATAGTGCAGAAGCCGCCTCGGCGGCAATAGTATTTCCTCCATGTAATTTACCAAGGAACAGTATGCCCACCCCATTGCATCCCATGCTATTTCTCACCGGGCTGCTCGTTTTGACAGCATCGGCCTTTGCTACCATTCCAGCTGGGAACACCTTGGAAATTGTGATCGGGAATGGGCCTCATGCCGGGACGTACAAGCCGCCGACGGACGCCGTGATCTGTCTGCATGCGAAAAGGCAACAGCGCTATTCGGCAGCGTGGAAGGATTTCGACGCACACGACGCCAAGGCCATCGCCGAGGCAGGAATTAACGTATCGAATCCTGACGAGGCGGGAGCAAAGCACGGCGAGGTGCGCATCGCGTTCGGAGATCCGGACAAGAAGCCGACCGTGTACAGCGTCGATCAGGCGCCGCTCACGCTGACGAAGACCGGCAAAGGGGCCGAGATCACCTTCCAAGGTAAAACGAAGGAAGGCATCCAGCTTCGTGTGATAGCGAAATGCTCGGACATCGAAGAAATGTAGCTGAGCACTCCACGGAGGCCTCCTCGTACCCCCGGTCTGAAGCCCTATCGCTAAGTGCCCTCTCATACCAGAGCTGCGCACCTCACTGTTCAGCCCTCCGCGCATCAAGGCCACATTCTGTGGACGTCGGCGAATAGGTCGAACTGGTGAACGAGTCGCAATGGGTCAGCCTGGATGTGCTGTTCACGAGATCGTCCAGGCACAATCCTGCTTCGATGCGCGATTACGTTGATGGCATCATGGTAAGTTAGGTCACACCGATCACTCTTCGGATCACTCTTCAATGAAGACTCAATACTACACAGCCACCAGCCTCGACGGGTTCATTGCCACCGAAGACGACTCGCTCGAGTGGCTGTTTCCACTGGGCGACGTGAACGAAACGAGTTATCCCTCATTCATTGCGGAGGTCGGAGCCTTAGCGATGGGATCGGTGACCTACGAATGGATGCTCCGTCATGCCGACAATATTGCTGCACAGACCGGCGCCCCCTGGCCCTATGCTCAGCCCACCTGGGTGTTCACGAGCCGCTCACTCCCTTTGGTGCCGAAAGCCGATATTCGCCTGACACGAGGAGATGTTCGAACCATTCATGCTGAGATGCGGCAGGCCGCGGGCTCAAAGAATATCTGGATCGTCGGTGGCGGGGATCTCGCGGGACAGTTTTACGATGCCGGCTTGCTAGACGAAGTCATTGTTCAAATAGGGTCCGTGACGCTAGGGCGCGGAAAACCACTCTTTCCACGACGCGTCACCAATCCGCCGCTTCGATTGGTATCCGTGCGCAACATCGGACCGGGCTTCGCAGAGTTGCGCTATGAGGTGCCGAAAGACAAGCAGGCCGTCTCACCCCGAGCATGACAGAAATGGGGCACATTTCTTCACCATCATGGCCGGGATCAGCATACCGAGTGGCTTCCTGGCGCTCGGCCGGGCGGAGCGTCACAGTGATCAAGAGGCCACGACTCTAGCAAGCTCCTACCCGACCACATGAGACCCATGCTTACAAGCCTAGTTCTAATCGCGCTGCTCCCGGGAGTTGCTGACACGGAAGCCGCCAAGAAACGCGCTGCCGCCTCCCACCGTAGCGGCGTCGAACCATCCAAGAACAGCCAGTGTCCCGCTGAACATCCGATCAAAGGCAACTTCACACCCTATAGCGGTGAACGCTGCATCTACCACATGATCGGACAGCGCTGGTATCTACGAACCAACGCCGAACGCTGCTACGCGACCGAAGCCGAAGCCGTACAAGACGGCTGCCGCCGATCGAAGCGATGAGAGGGCCACGGCGCAGGCATGCCCCCCACTCCTCGCCCGAGCAGCACAACTGAGTCCTCAACAGCAGCGTTCCTTCGCCCGGGGGGAAGAGGGTCGGGAGTCATTGTTTGGCTGCCCTCTCATTCAAGCCCTCTCCGCTTGAGTGTCGCAGTTGTGTGACCGTGAAGCCAGCGACGCCCCAGTTGTCAGTGTCCACCTCCTCAATCACCACAAACGTCTGAGACGGTTTCTTGTCTAGGACACGTACTAACAAGTCGGTAACACCGGCAATCAGCGCCTCTTTGTGTTCGCGGGTGACACCTTCGCGCGTGACTCTCAGATGAACGTAAGGCATGGCGTCATTCCTTTCATAGTAGGGCCCGAGCGCTCATCATGAGCGCCCAGGCCGGTTTGCTCACCACTTGCCTGCGTGAGCACCGCCGTCCACATGCAACACTTCCCCGGTGACGAATGTCGCCTCCGTGAGATACAACACGGCATCGACGATTTCCGACACGCGCCCGATCCGCTGAATGGGGTGCAGTGTCTTCAGAAAGTCGTGCGTGTCGGGCTTGTGCATGGGGGTGTCGATGATGCCGGCGCCGATGGCGTTGAACCGGACACCGTCGTTCGCGAACTCAATGGCCAGCGCAGCCGTCGCGGCATTCAGCCCGCCCTTCGTCAGCACCGGCACCGAGGCGGGCACTCCCGCGATGGGCTGGTCGGCTAAGGTAGTGGTGATCGTCACGACATGGCCGACCCCGCACCGCTTCATGTGCCGAACGGCCTCCTGGGTCACATAGAGAAATCCCGCCAGATTGGTGGACACCAGTCGAGAGAAGTCGTCCGGCGTGTATTCCGTGAACGGCTTGGGGATAAAAATGCCGGCGTTGTTCACCAAGAGATCGATGCCGCCGAAACGACTCACGGCCGTGTCGACGAGCCGCCGCGCTGTTTCTGCTTCGCCGATGTCCCCATCCACGAGCGCCACCTGCTCCGAAGGGACCACCGTCCCAGCCTCGGTGATACGCCGCGAATTGGCCACCACCCGATAGCCCTGTTCCACTAAAGCCGTCGTCAGACCAAGTCCGATCCCGCTCGACGCCCCGGTCACAATCGCGGTCTTGTGTGTTCCCATATGCCAACTCCTTTCATGAAGTAATGATTGAACGACCTGCTGGGTTGTCGAAGCTCAAGGTAAGACGTGCACTATCACGAAGAAATATGCTATCTCTTAGTAAGTACAGATTGTGCTTACCATTTGGAAAGCGGCGCAGCGCACGAACGGAGGTCGTCACATGGCAGTCAAACGCAGGAAATCGAAGGTTGCCCAGCCCCCCGCAGGCTGCCCGCTTACGGTGTGTATGCAGTTTCTGAAAGGAGCCTGGACGCCGAACGTGATTTGGTATTTGCGCGAGGAACCTCGGCGCTTCAGTGAACTGTTGGCAGACATTCCGGGCGTGTCACCGAAGGTCTTCACGGCCCGCCTCAAACGGTTGCAGAAGGATGGGATCGTCACGCGCGAAGTCCGACCTACATCACCGCCGACGGTGGAGTATTCGCTCACGGACTTAGGACGCGAATTGACGCCGGCGATCGAGGCGATAGTGCAGGTGGGACACAAACTCAAACGGCGCCGGCTCGGCGGGGGGATGGCTTCGTCTTAAACGATGGAACAGAGCAGTACATTTGCCAATAGCTACTCGATCGCATCATCTGCCCTTCGGATAGCAGGCGATTCGAATTCATCGTACAATCCACCTCCATGAATGCGAATTTGCCTCGTCTTTGTCCGACAGTCTGCAGCCTGTTGCTACTGACGGCCTGTGTCCCGACCCCTTCGCCAGACGCAATGAAGCAGCTCGCTGAACGGAACCGCTGGGAGCTGGCACATTGGGGAAACCGCGCGATTCCCTCTGCGGATCAGGGGCAACCGGTAGTCCTAGCGTTTCAGGAGGGGCGGGTGTCTGGCCAGGCCGGATGTAATCGGTACACGGCGGCCATTTCGTTTGGGCCCGACGCCGGTGAGGTCACCGTATCGCACGGCATGACCACACGCATGGCCTGCGAACCCCGGCGCATGGAATTTGAGGCGGCATTCATCAAGGCTTTTGAGGCTTCACGACGATACCGCCTGGACGGCGAGAGCCTATCGTTTGAGAGCGAGACTGCCCCGCCACTCGAGTTTTACCGCCGTCCGCTGGCATGCCATGCATCGCCGTTTGCTGCCTGCGGCGAGCCTCAGGACACCACCCCGCCACGCTGAGACGACCACCTCCCTCATCGCTTCCACCTGCCGACAGACCAACACCCCAATTTCACCCATTCAAGCCCCGGCACGGGCGCGGCCTACTTATGATACGTTGCTGGCCCTGAGACCGGCTCAGCGAGACCCAAGTCGGCGGAATTGTTGATGCGCGATTGCAGCCAGACACCCATGACCTATTACGAGGGAGGACGACACCCATGCCCAACCCCACGACCTATCAATTTAACTTGCCGCAACGAGGACGGCCTTCCGATGTGATCCTCAATGAAGTCTGGTATCCCGGCATTCAGGCCTATTGGGAACAGAGCACGTCGAGTCGGATCTTCGACGCCATACTGGGCATCAAGGCCATTGTGATTCACGCCACCGCCGGATCGAGTTCCGCCGGTGCGATCTCCGTGATGCGGGACGGCAAGGCCTCGTTTCACTGGCTGCTGCCCGACGAGGATGAGCCGCAGCATGGACAGTTGGTCTGGGCCTGCGCACCCGAAGCCAGGGCCGCGTGGCATGTACGGAATGCCTGCTGCCATCCTGACGTGAACGACGGAGCCGACAAGGTCAATCACTGGTCGCTCGGCATCGAAGTGGTGAACAACCAGACCGCCCGCGATGGGTTTTCTGATTGGCAGATCCAAGCAACGGCACAGATCGTTCGCTATTGTTGGGCCAAATATCCGAACTTGCAGCATGTGGTGTCTCACGCGAAACTCGATCCGACACGACGGAGCGATCCCGGCGCCGGGTTTCCCTGGGCCCGGCTCAAGAAATTGGTGCTCACCCCTCAGGCCGAGGACGGCGTTCCAGCCATCGTGAGGGAAGCGCAGCCGGCTTCAGCCATTTCTCCCGAGACGAGTCCAAAGGGCTGTTGCCACGGGTAAAGTTGCCGCACGACGACCAGCAGCGTCGGCTATCGTCCCAACGACAAGCCAGGGGCCGTCCTGAACACTAGAAAATTCATGGCCCGCTGCTCACAGGACCGTTGATCCAACCGAGGCTCTTCTGTAAGAGTGGCTGCACCACCGAGGAGAATCATGATGTCACGCACCGCGCTTACGACCAGCTCCCGGCTCGCCTGCTTGCTCGCCCTGGTGCTGCTCTCGCCAGGCCCGATCGTCGCCGCCGCGCAACCGCTCAAAGCCGAAACACCAGCGCCTCAACGCGACTCCTGGTGGATGGAACGCCATGACCGGACGGTCGCTCGCATCCGCCAAGGCCAGGTCGATCTCGTGTTTATCGGCGATTCGATCACGCAGGGATGGGAGGAAGACGGGCGCCCGGTCTGGGATCGGTACTATGCCAGCCGGCGGGCGGTGAACCTCGGCTACAACAGTGATCAGACCGAGAACGTCCTGTGGCGGCTCGAGCACGGCGAACTTGATGGCCTTGCACCAAAACTGGCGATCGTCATGATTGGCACCAACAATGCGACGATGCGGGAGGATCCTCCTGAGTATACCGCTGCAGGCATCAAGGCAATTCTCACCACGTTGCGCACACGCCTGCCGGGAACCAAGATTCTGCTCCTGGCGATTTTCCCCCGAGGCCTCACGAACGACGACCCGTTCCGCCGCGTGAACGAGGCGGTGAATGACCGGCTGCCGGCCTTTGCGGATCAACGCCAGGTCTTTTTTCTGAACCTGAACCGGCGCTTTCTCGATGGCGACGGGGGCCTATCCGCGGAGATCATGTCCGATGCGCTGCATCCCAGCGCACTGGGCTATCGCCTCTGGGCTGAGGGGATGGAGGAGACGATTCGGAAATTGTTGGGAGAGTGAGCGGGAGCAGACCGAACCCGCGGCGATGTGAGAAGCCGCAGGACGCCCGTCAGGGCTTTTTGTTGTTCTTGTCCTTGGGATTGTCCGAAAAGAGCAGCCAGGCCAGCACGACGAACCCGATTGCCACGCCCGTGACTGCCAACCATGTGCCGAGTTTATCCATTAGCTCCTCGTCTGTGGAGGTCCTTGTAGCGCAGCCAGGGTGGGTTTGTCGAGACGCCTCACCTTCAACTGCTCGTCCACCGTCACCAGCTTGGCCGATCCTTCGACTACGAGACGCCCGCTCGTCCGCTCCCGTACCACGTGCGCGAAGGTGAATGAGGCCTGACTGGCCTCCGCCAGTGTCGTGTCGATGACCAACGTGTCCCCATACCGACCAGGCGATCGATAGTCTACCTCCGCATGCACCACCACGAACTGCGTGCCCTGATCACGAAGGCCTGCAACGGACACCCCCCGCTCTTCCAAATAGTGCGTCCGCGCCCGTTCGAAATACTTGAGGTAGTTCGCGTAGTACACCACCCCGCCGCAGTCGGTGTCCTCGTAATAGATGCGGATGTCCATGCGTCACCGGCCAAACAGGCTTAGAGACTCAGCGTCGGGAACTTCGGGAGCGAGGACTCGCTCACGCCCGTGAGCTTCATGACCACGTCGGACAGTTGCTGCACGCGCTCGCCCTTGATCGCCTCAAACCCGTGCCCCAACACGGCATGGTTCGCCGCGTCGAGCAAGGGCTTCATGCGCGGCCAGTCGCGGAGAAACGCCTGCCCCATCGGATCGCCAAGGCCAGCCAATGTGCGCCACTGACTCTGGAGCGGCAACTTGTACTTGCCGTCAACATCATCCAGATACGACGTGCGGCATGTCTCACGGAGGGGTTCCGGCAGTTGCTCCGGCTGCACATCCCAGCTCTTGATTTTGTACTGTTTGAACAGCTGCCGCTGCGCGCAGGCTTCCAACGCGCGGACCAGCGCCACCATGGCACGCTCGTGATCATGATCCACGTGCGCGCGGCGATGGGCATGGGCCAAGAGGTCGAGCACGACACCGTCCTTCACATCAGCGGGATCCAGCACCAGCTTCTCTAAAAATCCGCTGTTGGCCTTGATCAGGGGCAGCAGCGCCTTCAGCCCAGGAGGACCGCCCCACAGCGAGGCCATATCAAGCGCCTTCAGCGAGCCTTTCAGCTTCTCCCAGGCCTGGCGATAGTGGAACTGCTCCCACAGCCCATAGCCCAGCGCCAGTTCCCCCAAGGCCCGATACAGGGGTTTCTGCCCCCCGCTTACCCGAGCCTCCAGAGTATGAAAGAGGGTCGCAGCCGCCCGGAATGACCCCTGGTTGAAAGCCTCGCTGGCTTCCCGACGGACCACCACGGCCGCTTCATCCCAGGGGTTGCCTTGCAGCCAGTGTTTCGCAAGCCCTTCGATGACGATGGCGTCCCCGTCTTCTCGCCCGTTGACGTCGACAAGGCTAATGACGCGCGAGGTCCAGGGTTGGCTCGCCGTCGCCAGCGCGGCGGCCATGGCCGGCGTCGCGCCGGTCAAATCAACCACCACTTCTCCGACCTGCACGGCCCAGGTGCGAAAGAGATCATGAATCGTTCGCGACAGGGCCTGGTGGCAGGCAATGACATCGGCTGGATCAGGCGTGACAACCCAATCCCAGCGTTTCGGCATCTGCTGAACCAACGGTTGCACAGCCGATTCGACCTGCGCCTTCGCTGCTTCCGGCACGAAAAAGCACAACAATTCAGGCTGTAGCCGATTGATGACGTAGGCGGCAAGCGCCGGCGCGTCTGTGAAGGCGAGGATCAGGGCTTTGACAGGAGTATCTGGGGGCATAATCGGCGGACTATACCATATCCCTCTGCGTCAACGAACGAGCTTTGCGCACAATTCTTGACGCTCTACGCAAAGACGCATAGACTTTCGCCAGCATTCTTGTGCCATCCGATCGGTTGTGACGTGTGAGGAGGTGCGATGACCTGGTGGCTCTGGGCCTTTCTGGGACTGTTTCTGCTCGGCACCGAAGTCGTCACGCCCGGCGGATTCTACATGTTGTTCTTCGGCATCGGGGCACTCGTCGTCGGGGCGCTCGTGGGTTTGGATATCATCCATAGTGAATGGATGTCCTGGCTCCTCTTCTCCGTGTTCTCGGTCGGCTCGCTAGTTCTCCTCCGCCAACCACTCCGCCGTCTCATGAAAACCGATCGGGGTGACGTGTCGACGGTCGATACGATGGGCGGCGAAACCGCCGTCGTGCTCGAGGATATTCCGCCGGACGGGCGGGGCAAGGCGGAATGCCGCGGCAGCACGTGGAATGCCCACAACGCCGGCAACAAGCCGCTCACCAAAGGACAACGCACCCGCGTCGAACGGGTCGAGGGAATCACCCTGTGGATCACACCTGAATCATGAGGTCGCACCATTATGGAGGATAGCGGCATGCCAGGCGGACTCTGGGTTGTCATATTTCTTGCGGGACTCGTCCTGCTCGTCATCTCCAAAACCGCGCGCGTGGTGCCGCAACAGAGCGCCTATGTGGTCGAGCGTCTGGGGCGATACTCGCGCACGCTCGGCGCCGGATTTCATATCCTCTGGCCCTTCATCGACAGCGTGCAATACAAACACTCCCTCAAGGAAACGGCCATCGATATTCCCGAACAAGTCTGCATCACGCGCGACAACGTGCAGGTCGGCGTCGACGGCATTCTCTACTCCAAAGTTCTGGACCCGCAACGGGCGTCCTACGGCATCAGCGACTATCGATTCGCCATCACCCAACTCGCCCAGACCGCGTTGCGCAGCGAGATCGGCAGAATCGAACTCGATCGCACGTTCGAAGAGCGCACCAACATCAACAGCCAGGTCGTGAACGAACTGGACAAAGCGACGGAGCCCTGGGGCGTGAAGGTCTTGCGCTACGAGATCAAGAACATCACACCACCCAAGGATGTGCTCGCCGCGATGGAAAAGCAGATGCGGGCCGAGCGGGAGAAACGCGCGGTGATTCTGACCTCCGAAGGAGAGCGTGACGCCGCGATCAATCAGGCGGAAGGCGAAAAGCAGCAAGTCATCAAAGCCTCCGAGGCCAAGAAGCAGCAGCAGATCAACGAGGCGGAAGGGGCGGCGGCCGCCATCACGGCCATCGCCGGTGCCACGGCTGACGGACTGCGAAAAGTCGCCGAGGCCACGCAAATACCCGGCGGGTACGAAGCGGTGCAACTGCGCGTCGCCGAGCAGTACATCACCAAGTTCGGGGAACTGGCGAAGGCCAGCAACACCCTCGTGCTGCCGGCCAATGTGTCGGATGTCGGCTCGATGCTGACGCTGGCGATGAACATGATCACCAAACGCCCGTCCGCCACGTCTCCCGCGAAGTGACACCGGGCGCCGGATCGTTTGACAGTGACCGGGGGCTTCCCTACAATTCCGCACCATGAAAGAGTTTGCCCTCAAGGCGTTCGACGAGAGCGCCGAGATCAAGCGGCGATTCGCGCGTGATCATGCCGACAAGATCGTGCAGGTAGCGCAGCTCATCGGCCAGGCGTTGCGTGCCGGCCGCAAAGTGCTGCTGTTCGGGAATGGCGGCAGCGCGACCGACGCCGCACACATCGCCGCCGAATTCGTCGGCCGGTACAAGCGTGAACGCGCGCCCTTCCCCGCTATCGCTCTGGCCACGGATATCGCGGCCATTACCTGTATTGCCAACGACTACGGATTCGAAGAGCTCTTCGCCCGTCAAGTGCGTGCCCATGGCCAGCAGGGAGACGTCGCCATCGCGATCAGTACCAGCGGCAACTCCCCCAATGTGCTCAAGGGCGTAGAAGCCGCGAAGGTGCTGGGCCTCACGACCATCGCCTGGACCGGCGGCTCCGGCGGCAAACTGGCCGGGATGGTCGACTACGCCTTCGTTGTTCCCTCGACACTGACCGCCCGCATTCAGGAAAGTCACATCACGCTAGGCCATGTGCTCTGCGAATTGATTGAGGATCACGTTCTTGCCAACCCGGCGTAAGCGACCCGCAACAGCACCATCCGCCCCTGCGATCATCAAGCCCATCGATGCCTCGCGTCTGAAGACCTATCCGCTCCAGCGTCGGCACAGCAAGGTGCAAGTCTCGAACTTCGCCAAAGCCTGGACCAGCGGGCGGTCGTTCAAACGATTCCTGGATTCGCTGCCGGATATCCTCGCGGTGAAGACGCTGCGCGAAGTGGCGCGAGCCATCGCCAAGGCGCACCGTCAAGGCCGGCCGGTGATTGTCGGCATGGGCGCCCATGTGGTGAAGGTCGGCTTGGGCCCGCTGCTCGTCGACCTGATGGAACGCGGCATCGTGACCGCGCTGGCTATGAACGGAGCTGTCATCATTCACGATTTTGAACTGGCCTTCATGGGCCACACCTCGGAGGAGGTGGACGCGGAAATCGATTCCGGCCGATTCGGCATGGCGGAAGAAACCGGCCGTATGCTCAATGAGGCCATCACGCTGGGCATGAAAGAAGGCGCGGGGCTGGGCGAGTCGCTGGGCCTTTATATCAACCGGCGCAAGGAACAGTTTCCGAATCGAGCCACCAGCCTGCTGGCCACCGGCGCCAGATTGGGGCTCCCCGTCACGGTCCACGTGGCGGTCGGCACGGACATCATCCACATGCATCCCTCCGCGGATGGCGCGGCAATCGGCGCGGGATCCTTGCTCGACTTCCGCCGCCTGGCCGCCGTCGTCTCCGGGATGGAAGGCGGGGTCTACCTCAATCTCGGGTCCGCCGTGATTCTCCCGGAAGTGTTCTTGAAGGCCGTCTCCCTCGGACGCAACCTCGGCCATTCGCTCACGAACATCACGACGGTCAACATGGATTTCCTCACGCATTATCGTCCCATGACCAATGTCGTGCGCCGACCAACTCAAAAAGGCGGCAAGGGATACGCGCTGACTGGCCATCACGAAATCATGGTACCGCTGCTGGCCGCCTCCGTGCTGGAAGAGTTGGCAGGCAAGTGATCAGCGCCGCCAGGGCGGCCGGCCCGCACCTGGCCGACCCGTCTTCCTGAACCGTCGGCCACGATCACAGCAGGAATGCCTGACTCGTCAACAATGGCTGGGAACACCGTGCTGCCCACCACCGACTCGCTGTTCACTCACTGGACCGAACTCAATCGTCGTTATTTTCAAGGCGCCCTTCCGCCCATTGCCATTGAATGGAGTCGTCGCCTGACCTCCTCGGCTGGGATGTTTGTCTGCCGGGTCGGACCACGGCACAGAATTCCTCAGGCAACGGACGAACACGCACCACGCCGCTGCATCAGACTGTCTGCGGTCCTCCTACCAGACAGTGGTCCTGACCCACAGCGCGAAACGCTCGTCACCCTGGCACATGAAATGATTCACCAGTGGCAGTACGACATCCTGAAGCGCCGCCCGAATCATGGGCCGGACTTTCGCCGCATGATGGCGCGCATGAACCAGGATGGGCTCGGTATCACGCTGTATCACTCGCTCGGCACAGCTGTGGCCACTCTGGCCAAGTATGCGTGGTGCTGCCAGCATTGTGGATCCATCTATCGGCGGCACCGCCGGACGATCCACCCGCGCCGGCACCGATGCGGATCCTGTCGCGGCCCGCTCCGGGAACTCGTCGTGGTCAACGAGACGCCCCCACCGGCACCGATGCCCGCTCCTTCACCTGTGCCTTCAACCAACCGGCAAATCGACCTGCCATTCCATGGGGGCTGAGCCCTCATGGCTGCACGATGGACCCGCCAAATTCTCTTCGGTGATATCGACGCGATGTTTGCCTCCGCCGCGGTCCTCGACGACCCCTCGCTCGCCGGAAAACCGGTTGCAGTCGGGGGTCCGCCGCCGCGAGGCATCATTGCCGCAGCCAGTTACGCGGTCAGGCGATTCGGCGTCCGATCGGCCATGCCGACCATTCAGGCCATGCGCCTCTGCCCCCACTTGATTCTCGTACCGCCGAACCGACCGCTCTACGCGCGCCTGCACGGCCAATTGCAGGACATCACAAACCGGTTCTTTCCTGAAACCGAGTGGACGAGCATTGATGAATTTTACACGGACACCACCAGGCTGCAGACCCGCCATCCCGATCCCCGGCAGTTGGGGCAGGTCCTCAAAGCCGACATTCTCGACAGGACCGGCTTGACCTGCACGATTGCCCTGGCTTCCGGAAAAACCGTCGCCAAGATCGCCGCCGATGCTCATAAGCCGGACGGATTGGCCGTGATTGAGCCGGGGTCGGAGGCAGCCTTTCTTGCTCCGCTGCCGATTCGTTCGTTACCGGGGATGGGTCCGAAATCAACGGAGGCCGTCGAGCGCCTCGGGGTCCGTACGGTCGGTGATCTGCTCGCGCCGTGCTTTGCGTCATCGCTCATGCGGCTATTCGGCACACGCCTGGCTGCATTGCAATCCCTCGCACGCGGCCTCGATTCGGACCCCGTGGTGCCGGACCGGGAAGCCAAAAGCGTGAGCCACGAAACGACCTTTGATGAAGATACGAACGATCCGGCCACCCTGGAGCCGATCATTCACGGGTTTCTCGAAACACTCGCGCACGATCTCCGTCGGGAAGGACTGGCTGCAGGCGCGTTCACGGTGAAACTGAAAGATTCGCAGTTTCACATCACCACGCGGCAGCGGAAGTTCGCGTCGCCGCTGAACTATGATCCTGATATGTGGCCGGACATTCGCCTCGCGCTCACCGATCTTGTACAGCCCCGATCGCGCTACCGCCTGGTCGGACTCGGCCTCTCGGACCTCGTGCCGGCTCCGGAGCCGCTCTTCGACCGACGACAACGCGACGCCGTCGCGGCACTCGACCAATTGATCGAGCGGCATGGTACCGGCGTGATTCGCCTCGGGGGACTACCGCAAGGCAAGGATGGCGCGACCACACGCCCGCGTCGCACAAAGGAGTAGTCCCGCCGTTCGCGTGGAGATCGTCATGGTTTCGAGGTGGCGGACATTTTCCCCATCCTGCTAAGATGCATCTCTGAATCGACGCACAACACCATGCCCACAAAAGTGACCACGCGAGAAGAACTGGCTTCCATCCTGGCGGACCACCGCCGGCAGCACCACCGGATCGTCTTCACGAACGGTTGCTTTGATCTGATGCATATCGGCCATGTGCGCTATCTGCAAGCAGCCCGTGATCTCGGTGAGGTACTGGTCGTCGGGGTGAACTCCGATGCTTCCGTGCGCGCCTTGAGCAAAGGCCCCGATCGCCCTATCGTGCCGGATGTGCAGCGGGCCGAAGTCCTCGCGGCACTGGCCTGCGTGGACTATGTGGTGATTTTCCCCGAGCCGGATCCCGGTGCGCTCATCGCAACCCTCCTGCCGGATATTCTGGTCAAGGGCGGCGACTGGCCGATCGACCGGATCGTGGGCCGTGAAACGGTCGAAGCGCGCGGCGGACGCGTCCAGACCATTCCGCTCGTCCCCGGTGTCTCAACTACCACGCTGGTACAACGCATTCGCGCCACCACAGCCTAAGGATCCCGTGCCGCCTGTCACACCATTGCATCTCACCACCTGGCTCGCACCGGCGCGAGACGCCCTGCACAGCGGCTCAGGCAAGCCCTGCCTGATGGGGTTACACGGCTCGACGACCGGCTTCGGCCTCGCGCTGCTCACGCACAGCGTACCTTCGCAGCCGCTCGCTGACCGCTCCTGGATGGTCGTGACCAAGACCGACGAGGAGGCGGAGCGCCTGTATCAGGACACGCTCTTTTTCCGCACCCTCTGCGGGCAGTCTGGCGACGACCTCGCGCTCTTCCCGAAATGGGAAACGTTGCCCTATGAATCGACGGTCCCCCACATCGATCTGGTGGCCCGCCGGATGCAGACGCTGCACCGGCTCTGCACGACCGCCCGCACGGTGCTGTTCACGTCCGTCCCGGCGCTGACCCAGCGCGTGCTTCCGGCGCTGGTCTTCACCGATGCCCTGCTCTGCTTTCAACCCAACGGGTCAATGGAACGGGAAACACTCGTATCCAGCCTGCTGCGCCTGGGGTACCGGAAGGGATCGGTGGTGGAAATTCCCGGCGAGTTCAGCATCCGTGGTGGCATCGTGGATATTTACTCGACCGCGTACCCCGATCCATTGCGGGTGGAATTTCTCGGCGACACCATCGAATCGATTCGTTTTTTCGATCCGGCCACGCAAAAATCAACCGACAAGATTAAGCAGGCGTGGGTGTTGCCCGCGCGTGAGCTCATCCGCCCCGAAGACGCACCCGATACCCTTGCGCCTCTGGCCGCGGATGCCGAGTGGCATGCGCCGTCTGTCTACGGCACGATGGATAGCCTGTTGGATTATTTTCCGCAGCCCCCCGTATTGGTACTGGATCAGCCCAACACCCTCAAAGCTCACACGACTGAATGCTGGCAGGCAGTCGAAGAAGGCTTCCTGCGGCATGAAGATCGCTCCGACCCGAACCCGTACCCGACGCCGGATCAGCTCTATCTCACCTGGGAGCAGATCCTCGCCGCAACCAAAGGCTATGCGACGCTCGCCCTTGAGCCGGTGACCGCGCCGGATGCGAGTTGGGAGCCAGTGATCACCTGCCCCGCGCAAACCCCGGCAAGTGTCGGACTTGGCCAGCGCGGTACCGCATTCAGTCACACCTTGGAAACACTCGACCGTTTGCGCGAAGGGGGCCCGGTCGTCTTGGTCGCCCGGAGCCAAGGCCAGGTCGGCCGATTGCTCGCGCTGTTTGGTGAGCATGATCGGCCGGCGGTGGAGTGGAAACCGTCCGCCCTGGCCGCCGGTGGCGCGCAAAAAGCCCCGTTCTCAGTCCTGAACGGCGACGTGTCTGCCGGCTTCCTTTCTCCCGACCTGCGCCTGGTCGTTCTGACCGAAGAAGAATTGTTTGCGAAGGGCGCCCGCCACAAGCCGCAACACAAGAGCAAGGCCGCCACCTTCCTTTCCTCGTTAGAGGATCTGAACGTCGGCGATTTCGTGGTGCACGTCCAGTACGGCATCGCCAAATACCAAGGACTGCGCCGCCTCTCGGTGCAGGACTTCGACAGCGATTTTCTGGTGCTCGAATTCGCCGGTACGGACAAACTCTACGTGCCGCTCGACCGCCTGAACCAGGTTCAACGGTACGCAGGCGCCGACGCGCATGTCCCCCGACTGGACCGCCTCGGCGGGACGAGTTGGGCGAAAACGACCGCCAAGGTAAAAAAAGACATCGAAGAGATGGCGCACGAGCTCGTGGAGCTGTATGCCAACCGCGAACTGGTCAATCGCACGTCCTACGGCAAGGACAGCACGCTCTATCACGAGTTCGAGGCCGCATTCGAATACGAGGAAACGCCCGACCAGCGGAAAGCCATCGAGGACATCACCCACGACCTGGCGTCCACCAAACCGATGGATCGCCTGGTCTGCGGCGATGTGGGCTACGGCAAGACTGAGGTTGCGATGCGCGCGGCATTCAAAGCCGTGGAAGAGAACCGGCAGGTTGCCGTGCTGGTGCCCACCACCCTGCTCGCCCATCAGCATTACGATAATTTTGTGGAACGGTTTGCCCCCTTCCCGACCCGTGTGGGGCTTATTTCCCGATTTCAGTCTCCGAAGGAGACGAAGGCCATTATCAAGGACACGGCAGCCGGCTTGGTCGACATCTTGATCGGCACCCACCGGCTCCTCCAGAAAGACGTGCAGTTTCGCAACCTCGGGCTGGTGATCATCGACGAGGAACAATGGTTCGGGGTCAAACACAAAGAACGCCTCAAGCAATTGCGCACGCAGGTCGATGTGTTGACGCTCACGGCAACGCCGATTCCTCGCACGCTGCAAATGACCATGACAAGCGTGCGAGACTTGTCGATCATCAACACTCCGCCGTCCGGACGGTTGGCCATCCGCACGCAGGTGCTCCGCTTCAGCGAAAAAGCCATTCGTGAAGCAATTCTCCGTGAGCTGGGCCGAGGCGGGCAAACCTACTTCGTCCACAACCGCGTCGAAACCATGGAGCGCATGGGCGCCTGGCTCCAGGAACTGGTCCCGGAGGCGCGCATCGTCATGGCGCACGGGCAGATGGATTCCAAGCCGTTGGAAGCCGTGATGCTGAAGTTCTTCCACCGGGAGGCGGACATTTTGATCGCGTCCGCCATAATCCAATCCGGGATCGATGTGCCGACGGCCAATACGATCATCGTCAATCGCGCCGACACCTTTGGGCTCGCGCAACTCTACCAGCTGCGCGGCCGAGTGGGACGAGGCGGCGAGCAAGCCTACGCATACTTTCTGGTGCCGGACGAAGGCAACCTGTCGGAGGATGCGCAAAAGCGGCTGACGGCTATTCAGCAATTTACCGAACTGGGGTCGGGCTTTCGCATTGCCGCAGCAGATCTGGAAATTCGCGGCGCGGGCAATCTGCTCGGCAAACAGCAATCAGGCCATATCGCCGCCATCGGCCTGGATCTCTACCTGCAAATGGTGGAACAGGCGGTGCAGCGTTTGAAAGGCCAGGTGGTGGAGGAAGAGCCGGACCCCGAACTGCGACTCAGTGTCTCGGCGTATATTCCTGAGGACTACGTGGCCGACAGTCATCAACGTCTATCGTTCTACAAGCGCCTGTCGTCCTGCGGCCAACTTGGTGATCTGGCCCTGCTGCATGGAGAGATCGAGGATCGGTACGGGCATCCGCCCGATCCGGTCGAGCGGCTGTTTGAACTCATGCAAATTCGCCTCCTGGCCAAACAGCTGCGTCTGAGCTCCGTGGTCGAACAGCCACACGCGGTCGTCATTACCTTTGATCCGAAGGCCAAGGTGTCGGAAATCGCGGTGCAGACGCTCATGGACCGATACAAACGCCGGCTGCGATTCCTGTCGCCCCTGTCGTTTGAACTGCAGATGCCGCATGACGACTGGAGTTTGGTCTTTCCAGAACTCAACGCAATCTTGCAAACCCTCCACGTCTGTGGTACCAACAATCAAGGGCCGCAGAAAGGCCGTACCTGATCGACGCACTGGACCCGCTCCCCGACCGCATGACGTCACGGCAGACAGCACACCATTCTCATTGGCATGGACGATTGACCGGCGCCGCATTGGCGTTGTGTGCACTCGGCTCCCTAGCCGGCTGCACCGAACCGCCGCAGGAAGAGCCCGTGATTGCCATGATCAATGGACGCTCCATTACCCAAGCCGAGTTCGACATCCGGTGGGAAGAACTGTCCCAGGCGACCCGTGCCCGTTACGAGAAAGAAGGCGGGAAGCGCCGCTTCCTCGATGAGCTCATCATGCGCGAACTGTTGATGCAGGAGGCGCGCAAGCTGGGGCTCGACCAATCGGATGACATTCGCGAGAAGACGCTGCGGTACCGTGAACAGCTGATTCTGGATGAGTTACTGAAGGACCGGATCAAGACGAAGGTCGAGATCTCCAAGGAAGAGCTGGACGCGTACCTCGAAAGGCATGCCAACCAGCTCCTGGCTAATCCCAAGGTACAGGTCTCGGTCATGTTGCTGCCGAACGTCTACGCCGCCAAGGATCTCAAACGCCAGGTGGAAGCCGGCGGCAACTTCACCCGGTTTGCCCTGCGATACTCCATCGACGAGCGAAGCCGTGCCAAAGGCGGCGATCTAGGCCCCTACCGCAAGGGCTTGCTGGAGCCGGAACTCGAGGCCTTGATTCCCTCCATGCATCCGGGTGTGCTGAGCGATCCGATCAAGACGGACAAGGGCTATTACCTCATGAAGGTGAGTCCGCTGGAGCCGGAAATTCTGCAGGCGGATCAGGCGACCCGTGAACGTCTTCGCCAGGAACTGCTGGCCGAAAAACGACGGAAGCGGCTGGACGATGTCTTCGCCGAACTCCGCACCGGCGCCACCATCCGCATGGCTGACGCCGCCCGCTACGTGACCGATGAACCAGGGCGTCAGTAACCCCGTACGCCTCGAACTCCCGCGCGTGCTTCGTGGTCATGCTTCCCTCCTGTGCCTCGTAACAACGCTCCCCTTCTGAAGTCTCGATTGTGTACAATCCCACTACCCGTATGAATCACCAAATGTATGTCGTCTCCACACGTCTTCGCGCCATCCTGCGCAGAGCCGCCGGCACGAGGCCGGATGTCACGCCCTCGGCCTGTCCACTGCTCGGCCGACTTGGCACTGCGCTCCTGCTCGGTCTCTGTGCGGTCACCAGCCTGACCGCTCCCGTGGAAGCCGCCAGGCTGGAAGATCGCATCGTAGCCGTCGTCAATACGGATCTGATCATGTGGTCGGAGCTCAAGCGCGACCTGCTTCCCGACCAGGAGCGCTTGCGCAAGCTCTATAAGGGCGAGGAGCTCGAACGCCGCCTCAAGACCGCCGAAGCCATTGCCGTCACGAAAATGATCGAGCGCAAGCTGCAGCTGCAGGCCGCCAAGAACAAAGGCGTGGATGTGTCCGATCAGGAAGTCACGCAGGCGGTGGAAGAGATGAAGAAACAGGGCGAGGCGCTCAATAGCGCCGACCCGAACACTAGTAGAAGCGTCCGCGAGCAGCTGACATTGATGCGCGTGGTCGACCGGGAAGTGCGCGGCTTGATCATGGTGGCCGAATCGGAGATGAAACGCTACTACCAGGAGCACCAGGATCGCTTTGCCTATCCCGAGGAATATCTGTTGAGCCAAATCCTCATCAAGCCGCGAACGCCGGACGGCCTGTCAGTTGCCCAAGGACGGGCGGAAGCCCTCCTGGCGACCCTGAAACAGGGGGAACCCTTCGAGGATTTGGCGATCCGCTTTTCCGACGGGGCGGACGCCTCACGCGGCGGACGACTAGGGTTGGTCCGGCAGGGCGAATTGATCCCGGCGCTGGAACAGGCGCTGACCTCGGTGCAAGTGGGGCAAGTGACAGGAATCGTGGAGACGGCGGAAGGCCTACATATCGTACGCGTGGACGACAAGAAGCCGCGCCAGTTTCGGCCCTTTGAGCAGGTGAAAGCCGAAATCCAATCCCTGGTCTTTCAGCAAAAAACCGAAGACCAGTATCAAATCTGGATGGCCGATCTGAAAAACAAAGCGTACATCGAAATTAAGTTTTAAACTGGGTGCGAATCTCTCCCCACAAGGCATCCCGCCCCTCATGCGTTTCCGCCGAATAGAGCAGGATCGGCACCTCAGGCCCCAGTCCGCAGGCGGTGCGCACGGCCGCAAGGGCCGGCTTGCGTTCACTTTGCCGCAGCTTGTCGGCTTTGGTCAGCACGATAATGAGGCCGCAGCCGAGCGACTGAATCCACTGCACCGTCATGACATCTTGCGGCATCCACACACGCGACTCGATCAGCAGAATGATCGCGCCGAGGGATTGTCGCTGCTCGAGATATTGCTCGATCATCGGCCCCCACTGCGCCCGCATGGTCTTGGATACCTTCGCATAGCCGTAACCGGGCAGGTCCACCAGGGATAGCAGCGGCAGATGCTGATCGGAGGTGCGCACCGTAAAGAAGTTGACGGCCCGGGTTTTCCCTGGAGTTTTACTGACCTTGGCCAGCTTCTTTCGATGCAGCAGCGAGTTGATCAGCGACGACTTGCCCACATTCGATCGTCCAACGAACGCGATCTCCGGCAAGCGGTCGACAGGAAACTGTTCTGGGGACACGGAACTTTTGATAAACTCGGCGCCAAGTATTTTCATCGTGTTCGAATTGCAGGGCGATGGAGATGATCTATTCCGGCATCGCCGCACAGGGCAGCGTGGTCAGACTTCTTGTGCCCTCATAGATAGAGTGTAAGGAATGAGCAAGTCAACAGGCAGTCGGTTCGGCCGGATGCTCTTGTGGGCCACCGTGATCATCGGGCTGCCCGCCGCTGCCTTGGCCCTCTACTGGTTGGTGACACTTCCTGACGTGTCCCGTCTCGCCAAACACCATCCCACCGAAACGGCATTGATGGAAGCCCGCCGGGCGCAGGCCAAGGAGCAGGGGCATCCATTACACATCAAGTTTGCATGGGTCCCGCTGTCGCGAATTGCGCCTGCGCTGCAGCGAGCCGTCGTCGCCGCGGAAGATGCCTCGTTCTTCGCCCATGAAGGCTTCGACTGGGAAGGGATCAAGGATGCGGCACTGTACAATCTGGAAGTGGGGGAATTCAAACGCGGCGGCAGCACCATCACCCAGCAGTTAGCCAAAAATCTCTACCTCTCATCCGAACGGTCCTTATTGCGAAAGGCCCGGGAGGCGTTGATCACGCGATCTCTGGAACATCACCTGACGAAGGAACAGATTCTGGAGTTGTACCTCAACGTCGCCGAATGGGGACAGGGGGTCTTCGGAGCGGAGGCTGCGGCGCGACATCACTTTGGAAAACCCGCCAAGGAGCTTACCATCGAGGAAGCCGCCTTGCTGGCGGCGATCCTTCCTTCTCCACGACGATATGACCCTATTCGGCACACAGCCTATCTGAACCGACGGCAACGCCACATCGTTCGATGGCTGGAGCGCGGAAGCAACGGCCGGAAAGCGGCATCCATCAATCGAAGCCCTTCGGATACCCTCGAAGTAGTTCCTGTTGAGGAGTAGGTGGCCTCCAGGAACACCCGCGCGCGTTACTCGGAATCGCCTACTGCCGTGTAGTCCCGCTCTCCGAAAATGGCCGACTCGTGTATGTAATGCTTGAATTCGAGCAGATTTCCAGACGGGTCTTCCAGAAAGAATGTCCGGTGCTCAATGCGTGTTCCGGAAAAGCGGCATCGGGGCTGCTGATAAAACGTGAGGTGCTTCGCTTGCGCGCGATCGGCTAATGCGTGCCAGTCTTCCTCGCGCGTCAGGATCAATCCAAAATGGCGGGGGTAGATGCCCTTCTGGGCGGAGTCTGGAGTCGCCGAGAGGTGAGCTGTCAGCTGATGGCCGGCAAGTCCGAGCGTGACGGCCGTGGCAGATTCCCGTCCCAGCACACACCCGAGACCGTCGACGTAAAAGCGCTTGGCGGCGGCCAAGTCGTGAACAGGAAAGGCGAGGTGAAAGAGTGCCGACATGGTCGAATCCCTTTCGTCACTCTATCAACCCTGAACAACGCTACGCAAACCGGCCGCGGACCAACGGTCGGCCATCACGGCCAATCACCCCGGCCACCATGTTCGGAGTACTGTGGCGAATGGCGAATCGGCCATCAGGCGACAACACCAGCACGCCGGCCGCCCCGTGGACGCGCTGCACGACTTTACGGAGCACACGGGCGGCCGCCACTGCCGGGCTCACGCCGGCGGCCAGCCAATCGGCGATCTCCTTGGCTACGGCGACACGAATGATGCTCTCGCCCAATCCCGTCATCGACACGGCTCCGGCTTCGTTGTCGGCGTAGACCCCGCAGCCGATCAAGGGCGTGTCCCCCACCCGTCCCGGCAACATGACATCCACACCACCCGTCGAGGCGCCTGCGGCCACGGTTCCTGACAGATCTAACGCCACCGCCCCCACCGTTTCTTTCCCCAGAGTCCTTGCCCGGAGACGGCCGGTACTCACAATCGCCTGGTGCAATTGCAACGTACGACGCACCCCGGCACGAGGCCTGAGTTCTCGAGGTTGCGAGCCGGCTCGATTTTTTGCACGGGGGACACGTTCCAATCCAAAATACCGGGCGAAGCGGGACGCCGATTGGCCGACGAGCAGCACATGTGCGGTCTTTTCCATGACCAACCGGGCAGCCGTCACCGGATGGACAATGCCCTCAATGGACGCCACCGCGCCGGCCCGCAAGGTGTGGCCCTCCATGATCGACGCGTCCATGCGGCAGACTCCGTCGAGTTGCCGGTTCGAGCCACGCCCCGCGTTGAACAGTCCGGAATCTTCCAGCCGGCGAATCGCCTCCTCCACCACTGAGAGTGCGGGCCGGCCGGCCATGAGCAGACCTCGCCCTTCGACCAGGGCGGCCTCAAGGCAGTCCGCTTGGGCGGGGGTCATGGCGCGGCGCCCCGCGCCACCATGGATGAGGAGGATCGGTCGTGTGCGTGTCAATTCAGCAGCAGGTCTTTCACGCGGCGGCAGGTGGGATCTTGCATGCGATCCAAATCCGAGCGGACGAATCCCAGTCCGGTCACACAGAGTTCAAAATTTTCCGACAACTTCCTGAATAATGGCGAATCCTGCTCCGGGTCGTAATTGCCGTACTCTGCCACCAACCCATACGAGCGTTTGCCAGTTTTCACGTAATCTACCAGAAAATCCTTATGGTAAATGCGACTGACCGTCTTTAAGCGGCGAAGATATTCGGGGAAGAGCCCGGTCATGAACAGGGTAAAGTCTCCGATGTGCCGATGCACGTCGCGCTCACGTTCGAACGAGTGGGCATCCAAGAGCACTTCGGATTCAAACAGCAAATCGACGACCGAGTCGACCGCACGGCCCTGGGCATTCTGAATTTTGTAGAGTTGATCGCTATGGGCGAACTCGACGAGCAGGTTGGAGAGGTACTCAGTGACGTTCAGATCCGGCCAGCCGAGGTGTTCGGTGAAGCTCTTTTCCGTCAAGGCACCGAAGAGCTGGCGGAGTGGATGGCTGCGAGAAACGGGACTTCCCATCTCGACCTCCCGGGCAATCCCTGCCCTTTGCAGGTAGTATATCAGACCATGCTCAAACCAAACGGACTTTCTCCCTGCTTCTTTATCGGCATCGGCTCGAAAGACTTAACAGGCGCGCCACCAGTTCGTCTCCTGCCGTCCTCGATCAGATCTTCGTGCCCACCGGTCCGGCCTCGCCGACTACGCGTCTTGTCGACTGTCCAACACAAACGTCACCGGCCCGTCATTGAGCAGCTCCACCTGCATGTGGGCGCCGAACACACCTGTTTCCACCTGCACTCCGGCCGACCGAAGTCGAGCCGCTGCCTGCTCATACCAAGTCCGTGCTTCGTCTGGCGGAGCCGCTTGATCGAACCCTGGCCGACGTCCCTTTCTGGTATCACCGAGCAGCGTAAACTGGGACACGAGCAAGATCGCGCCGCCGGCGTCACTCAGCGCTCGGTTCATTTTCCCCTGCTCGTCAGCAAAGATTCGCAGCGTGCGGAGCTTGTCGAGCAGATACAGCAGATCACGCTCCTCATCGCCCTTGGCTACGCCCAACAACACTAGGAGGCCATGCCCAATGCGGCCGACGATGTGCCCCTCCACCTCCACGGAAGCTCGTGTCACGCGTTGGATGACAGCCTTCATGGCAACAGACCAGCCGTGAGGTACCTGTGCGCGCGCTCAGTCATCCTGGCTGGGCTGTGGCGGCTAGGACAGGAGCTGATCAAGCGTCCCCTCCAGCTTCAAAAGGCGCCGTTTCAGCGGCAGCCCGCAGGAGAAGCCGCCCAATGACCCGTCATGCGCCACAATCCGATGACAAGGCACCACGATGGGAACCGGATTCGCTCCCAGGGCCATCCCCACGGCCCTCGCATACTGTTTTCCACCGACTCGCATGGCGACCCATTGATAAGACCGCAGCCTACCGTAGGGAATCTTGGTAATGGCTTTCCAAACTTTTCGCTGGAACGTTGTACCGGCCGACCAATCCACCGGCAGCGAAAACTCACGCCTCTCCCCATCCAGGTACGCCAGCAGCTGTTGCTTCGCTGCGTCCACGATGGCCTCGGCGGGATCCCCCCCTCCTGGGCGCGACTCGCTCGTGCGACCTGACGAGGACAAATCGATCGAGGTTACCCCTGTATCTGACGCGGTGATCGTTACCCAACCCAACGTCGTCTTGAATGTGCTGCTGTGTGTCATGTTACCCCGAATTTCCGTGCGACCCGTCCGAGTTTGCGCTTCACCATCCCCGATACCACGTCCAGTTCCTCCGAGCCAAGCAGCAGATGTACCACGAGATAGGCCGTGATACTCAGCCCGATACCGCCGAAGAGCACGGCGGATTTGAGGAACCAGCCTCCGCCCTCCGTCCACATCGACGCACTCGCGATCCAGAGACAGATTGCCGCCATCGGTATGCAGGCGCCCAGGACGCGACCGGCCGATCGCACCACAGCACCCCAATCGACTCGCCCCAGTCGACGGTGAAGCACTCCGACGAGAATGCTCCCGTTGAGCATGGACGCCAATGCCGTCGCCAACGCCAAGCCCGCGGCACCCAACAGCGTCATCAGCCAGAGCGACAGGAGAATATTAGCCATGACGGCGATGCCTGCCGTGATCGCCGGCGTCCTCGTATCCTGTAACGAATAGAATGCGGAAACGATGATCCGCACCCCGGCAAAGGCCCACAGTCCGACGGCGTAACACAAGAGCGCCGTGGCCGTGGCCAGCGTGTCCGCCGGGGTAAATGATCCATGCTCGAACACCAGATGCACGATTGGATAGCGCAGGAGAATCAGCCCCAGCATGGCCGGGAGGATGATGAAAAAAATCATCCTGAGTCCGAATCCGATCGTCGTCCGCAGCTCGTCGAGCGCTCCGCGGGCGGCCTGCGCAGAGAGTGTCGGTAGAATGGCCGTCGCCAGTGCCACACCGAAAATGCCAAGCGGAAACTGGATCAGCCGCATCCCATAAAACAAATAGGTGGGGCCGCCGGGGAAATACGACGCGAGAATCGTGCTGACGGTGATATTGATCTGCGTCACCGACAGTCCTAATAACGAGGGCACCATCAACAGCCCAATGCGTTTCACACCGGGATGACCAGGGTTGAATCGCCAGCCGAACAACATGCCGCGCCCCTTTAGGCCGGGAAGCTGCACGGCAAACTGGGCCAACCCACCGACCACGATCCCAATGGCCACGCCAATAATGGGTTCCGGTAACCAGGGCGCCAGAAACAGCATGCAGGCGATCGTGAAGACATTGAAGAAGACCGGGGAAAAGGCCGGGGCGGCAAAGGCTCGCAACGAATTGAGAATTCCCATGGCGAGCGCTGCCAGGCTGATGAAAATCAGATAGGGAAACATCACCTGCGTCAGCAGGCTCGTTAATGCCAACTTATCGGGGCTTTCGCGAAACCCGGGGGCAAGGAGCCACACGATGCCGGGTGCGGCCAAAATTCCGAGCAGGGTGACGGCGGTGACGATCGTGAGCAGCGTCGTGAACGTGGCGCTGGCCAGTTCCCACGCGTCACGTTTGGCTTTCAGAGTGTGGTATTCAGTAAAGACCGGAATAAAGGCCGCCGACATCGACCCTTCCGCAAACAGCTCCCGTAACAAATTGGGAACCCGGTAGGCGACGAAAAATGCATCCGCGGCCGGGGTCGCACCGAAGAGTCGCGCCAGCACCATATCCCGGACGAACCCGAGAATGCGGCTGGAAAACGTGGCGACGCCGATGAGGCCCGCCGCCTTGACGACGGAATGGGTCTCGTCCGAAGCTGGTTGAGATGGTTCAACAGGAGCGGCGGGATCGGACATTGTCGGGGATTGTAGCGAAACCGTGAAACGCAGTCTATCGTTTCACCGGAATTTAGAACGTCGCCCCCATCTAACGCAGGCCAATAACATCAACATGCCGTTCAGCAGGAAAGGCCGACGCGACACCGGCGTCCGCAACGCTGCGAGCAGACATCCTGCTGTCGTAATAGCCCGCAGACCTACATTGAGCAAATTTGTGCGCGCTGAACCTACATCCTGTTTTTCTTGACCGGATAAACGTTTCAGCACATTGTGCGTAATGCGTATCGTACGCGATTCGCGGCCCTTCACAACGACTCGCACCCAATCAGTCGTAGCACCGTTGAAGACCGTTCCTCCGTTCGTGAACAGACCCATCGTCGCGACGCGCAGAGCAGGATTGGGAGCTTCGTTAGACTCTTGCCACCAACCTGTCATTCCATTGCCGAACTTACTTAATTGCGCCCATCCGAGAATTTGAAATGTGGCTGGTGTTCCGTCCTGGAAAGAGGGTACAAGCGGATGGTCGACAGAAGGGACTTCTGACACTGCAGATCCGTCACATTCAAATCCCACCAGGGCCTCTGCCCTTCCGAAGGTATCGCCGTCCCGCATTCCTGTCCCGTTATAAACCCATGAGCCCGAGTGCTGCACGGTAAACCCAAGAGCTTCCCTGTCCGCCCCGTCCCACCAGGCACCGCCATTACGATAGCTTGTTCCTGTAAGGCTATTTTCGGCTCGATGTGCACCGGACCACCAGAGGTCAGCGTTGTCGATTTTTCTGCATTCCAGCTGCCTTCCATCCAAGCGGACTCGAACCCGCCACCAGCAGGTATTTCCGCTAAAGAACGCCACATTTCCACCAGCCTGAACGAATGATTCAACACGATCCCGCATCTCGGTCGACCAATACTCGTGGTGCCCCGCGCACAGTAGAAGACGGTACGATGAGAGGGCAGCGGTATCGTCATGGATATCGAGATCGGTGCAGAAGTCGAGACGATACCCATTACCCGAAAGCCAGGCTATGAAGGGTGCATCCCAATGGGCAAACGTATTTCGAGGCGAGCTGGCATCGTACCAATCACAGGCACTACCGCAGTAACCGTCGTATTCTCCACCAATATCGCCTCCCATCCCCGCCCCTGGACGACGGAGCGAGACACGATGAGTCTGATCAGGATCGGGTGGATACCCTTTCATATAGAAGTTCACACGACCGGTATAGTTATAAGCTTGGTATGTGAATAGCGGAATGTTGTAGAGAATACTCGCATACTTTCCAGGCATTGAGCTCTTGACTACAAATAATACGCGCCCCTCCCGACCATCGATCGCCGGCGTACCTTCTAACGGGGCCAGTGACCGGCCTTCCCGCCCTTCGATCAACAAAGCAATATAGGCTCCCGATGGCCATTGGCCTGGAATCTGAAACCAGAACTCAGGCCATTTCCAATCCCGCGTCCGTTCCTCCGCGGTAGCGGGTTCTTCAACGTGCTCGCCCGGCAACCATTCGGACTGAGCAATGTATTCCAGATTGGCCTCTTGTCGATAAAAGCGCACTCGAAATTGCGGACTGGTCGTCGAGACATGCAAACTGAGGCGGTTACCCGATACCACACTGGGCCTGGCAGCATATCCTCGAATCATTTCACTCGCTTTCGTCGCCAGACCACGACCATTGCCGTTCGCGGGGAGCAATTATGTTCGTCGATGATGCTATTTCCATGCGACCCAAATGAACAATAAAGAACTCTAACAGCTGGTCGAGATGGTTCAACAGGAGCGGCGGGATCGGACATTATCGGGGATTGTAACCAAACACAGCTGAGCCGTCCATTCTCCGGTGAGAACCGGCCATCACAAATCCTGAATCACCTCATTCGACAACTCATTCGGATTATCTCCACGGCGCGGAGGAGAGACGACTGCCAGGAGTCGTCCGCTCGCCTCGATACCGCTACAGAGCCCACCAGCAAGATCCCCGGCCTTCAACCGCTCGACCATCACCCCGGTCAAGTTCTGCCACTTCTCATGCGGCACCCGATCGCGAAGGGTGTGGTCGGCCAACACGTAGACCTGGCGCTCTAGCCAGGACACCATCAGCAGCAATCCGGTCCGTTCACGGGTGCGCGCGAGCCCATGCTGGATAAATGCCCGCTCCGCGCGCAATTGCACTTTGTGCCGCATCCGTTCATGAGAGGTAAACAGGCGCAAGACGGGCGGCCACATTCCAATCCAGGAACCACAGACATAGGCCACCATGGCCGCCCCCACCAACCACACCGCATTAGAGGCATGCCAGCCCCACGGTAACCAGATACTGTCGATGGTCAGCAGCGCGGTCAGCGTCAGCGCCGCCGTGAGCAGACCCGCGCGATGGTGTGCCTCGCGATAGAGTCCGGATCGTCCAACAACCATGGGGACGATCTCTGCGCTGGTCAGCTGCTCGGCGGCTTGCACCGCTGCTTCAATCCGTGTGCGCTCCTCATCGGTCAACGCCGGCCGCTTACCAATCGCCACTGGCGCCTCCTCCTCCAAAATCACCCCCTCCACCGGAGAAACTGTCTCCTCCTCCAAATGAGCTGCCAAGCCCGCCACTTCCCCACCCTCCCTGCTGGGTGCTGAACCAGGTCCCATCGAATCCGCTGTTGCGACGCCGCGTCCCCAATCCACCCGGTGGTCTCATCCCACCCAACAGACTCACCAGCAACAGGCTTGCCCCTCCCGCGATGAGGGCAGGGACCAGCCACGGTGCGAAGACAAACGACAAGCCACCGCCCACGACCGGACCGAGTAGTCGATGAGACCGGGAAAACAACAGGCCGGCCACCACACCAATGATCACTGCCAGCAAGGCATGGCCCGCGGTCTCACCGTCTGCCGACGTGGCCGTCGAGCGTTCGGGTGCCTGGTACGTCCCCTCGATGCTGCTCAGGACCGCGCGCACACCGGCGCTGATTCCTCCCGAAAAATCCCCTGTCCGAAACCGCGGCACGATCTCGTTTCGAATGATTTGGGCTGATCGGGCATCGGTCAAGACCCCTTCCAGTCCATAGCCGACTTCCAAGCGAACCTTTCGCTCCCTGATCGCCACGAGCAACAAGACGCCGTTATCCGTCCCCTTCCGACCCAGCTTCCAGGTCGTGGCCACGCGATGGGAAAAATCGAACAGCGGCTCGCCTTCCAGCGACGGGACGATCAGTACCACCACCTGGCTGGAAGTCTTCGCTTCGTGAGCGCGGAGGTCTTGAGTCAATTGTTCGACTGTTGTTGACGGGAGCACGCCGGCCAGATCGACCACAGGGCCGGTGAGCGCCGGCACGTCCAGCGCCCAGGCCGAGACGCCAGACACCAGCACGAGCCAGAGCCATCCGGCAAAGACAGCCCACCCTACCCGGCCACACAGCCGCATTGCATTCGCTCCCTGCCGCAAGAGACGAGGGGTTAGAACTTCACTTCCGGCGGCTTCGCCACGGCCTTTTCGTCAGCCACGGTAAAATTGGATTTCTCGTCGAGATGGAGCAGGAACTTAGCCGTCAGGTTGGTGGGAAAGTAACGGACCATCTTGTTGAACTCCGCCACCTTCTCGATGTAACGCTTACGCGCTACAGCGATGCGGTTTTCAGTTCCTTCCAGCTGGCTTTGCAAATCGCGAAAGCCTTGGTCCGCCTTGAGGTTGGGATAATTTTCTGCGAGCGCGAGCAAGCGCCCGAGCGCACTGGACAAGCCCTGCTGCGCCTCCTGAAACTTCTTAAAGGCCGCTTCGTCTTTGAGCAATTCCGGCGTAATCTGGACACTGGTCGCCTTGGCGCGTGCCTGCACCACACCTTCCAGCGTCTCCCGTTCGTGTGCCGCGTAACCTTTGACCGTATTCACGAGATTGGGAATCAGGTCGCCCCGGCGTTGATATTGGTTGATGACCTCGCTCCAGGCAGCTTTCGTGTCTTCATCAAGCCCCTGCAAGTCATTGTACCCACACCCGGATACCGCCAGCAGTCCAGTGAGCAGCAACGATACCAGCACCCTTTGCGCGATCCACATGCTCATCATCCCTCCTCTGCGCCGACGTCACCTCAGCGCTTCTTCAAGATCTAAGGCGGTTGCCGACGAAGTCAATGATCGCCACGAGACCTCCCGTCTGGAGATGTCGCTTCACCCTGTTGCCTTGGTATACTGCCCCTACAACTTGTTGATCAGTCACCGGAATCGTGATGGCACTCGATCGCTCAACGGAAAAGCCCGGAGGATTTCAGGTTCGACATCGCACCCTGGGCGTGTTTCAGGGCAGTTCGATCGGCTTGGCCTTCTGGCATCCTTCTTCCCATATGCCCGAATACGGCCTCTGTCGCTTTACCACAGAGGCCAAGGCCCAGGCGTATGTGGATTTTCTCTCTTCACCTTCCTGTCCGGAACCGTTTAACCGCCATGACCTCATCGTGGAATCCTTCGACCACGCCGAACATGAGCGGTTAACCACGGAATACCCGCAAACCTCAGCGTGGGAAATTCCACTCTAGCAGAATGCCTGCCACAAGGCTTGTCTGTCGATGCTCCGGGGACCTGGATCTGACGGCCAGCCGCCGCCACATATGGGGAAGGTTACGCAGAGGGGGGCACACTCAACGTTTCGGTCTTCGATTGTACGAAGTCTAAGAGACGTTTGTTCTCCTGTGCGGAGCGAAGAAACTTAAAAGCAATACCGCGGGAGCTGATGGATCGAACCATTGCCGCGACCTCCAGCGGCGCGTGTTCATTTTCCAGGACGATTTGCAGATAAAAAATATCGTCCACATGGACTGAGGCTTGGCTCTCGATCACGCAGCCACCCATCGAAATATCCAGAACCGTTCCCTCACCTCGTATCTTGCCTCCTGAGAACGACAAGAACAGTCGGACCGGGATACGTAGATGCTCGCGACGATCGAGCACTTTACTCGAATAGCTATACCCCAACCGCAAAGCCGAAAAACGGTGACTACACGATTGGCAATGGAAGGGCGAGATGCAGGCGAGCGATTTGAGCCGCTCCATGAGCGTGGCACAACGGGAACGAAAGACGTTGTTTTGTCCGCACTGTGGGCAAATCAAAGGTTGAGCCATGGTCAGTCATCGGCGCAGGCGAGCGCTGTTCCCCATCCGCGTATGCGGTCCAGGGCATTGATCGTGACGTTCCAATTGAAACACATTCGCATTCACCCCCGGATCGAGGGAGCGCGCCGCCAGTCCATCGATAAAGGATGAGGGAAGTTCTGTCAAGAAACTCGACGCTTCTACCATCCTGCTCGTCAGTCACGCCGTCATAAGGGAATGTGTCTGTGCGCGCGACAGGTTGTACGCCTGGACAAAATGCGCACTCGTTCGCCTGCACAACGTCCGCATCTGTATCGCGCCGTCTTATGTCGTCCCGCGATTTTAGACAGAACGTTCCCCGCCGCCTCTCAATTTGTCCAATCGGTGAGGATGAACGCACTGATATTACACAGAAATCAGCATTAAATTGTTCTAACGTCTCACTAACACCTCTCTAATCTCCCGTTGTTATCCTCTCCCTCACATGGGGCACGGCCTTCACGCATTGGAGGCACATTCTAAGGAGGTGGACACCATGACATGCGGACGATGCCAAGGATTGATGGTGGATGAATGGCGGCCGGACTTTTCACCGGAAACGTTTGTGTGGCGATGCATTAATTGTGGATCGATCGTCGATCCCTTGATTGAACAAAATCGGCGCACCCGAATGGCTGAACAATTGTTGTTGGAACCAGTGGAAGTGTTGCAATAAACGCGTGGGGCAGGGCCGTTCAACACCCTGCCCCACAGGACGCATGAGGCTAGAGGGAGAAGTCAGCCCAAAGAACCGTGTGATCAGAGGGGTCCGTTGCGCGGCGCGGTTCCAGGTCGACATCCACACGCTGACATCGTTGGGCCAGTGGAGCAGTCGCAAGAATGTGATCGATCCGCCACCCTTTGTTGGCGGCAAGGGCGCTGGGCGCACGGTAGTCGAAAAACGTGAATTGCTGGCGATCTGGATACAGTTTGCAGAAGACATCTTCGAAGCCCCACGCAACCGTCTTCCCATAGGCATTGCGCGCGTCTTCGTGGTAGCAGACATGTTTCAGATGTTTCTCCGGGCTGTGGACATCAATGGGTCTTGGGGCCACATTCATGTCTCCACACCAGATCGCCGGCTCCTTCGGGGAAAGATGCGATTCGAAGTGAGCGCGTAGACGCTCGTACCACTTCAATTTGTACTGATACTTAGGGGAATCAATTTCAAACCCTTGCGGCACATACGTATTGATGATCGGAATTCCCTGAATCACCACCCGCAGCAGTCGAGCATCCTCAAGATCCCCCCCGTCATCGAATCCGTAGGACACCGCTTCCGGCTTGGTGCGACTGAGCACCGCCACGCCGTTGTAGGCTTTCATCCCACGGAAGGTAATGTCGTAACCGGATGACGCAAGGCCGGCCAGAGGAAATTCGCTGTCCTGAACCTTGGTCTCCTGCAAACACAGCACATCCGGCTGATGGCGTTCCAGCCACCCCAGCACAATTGGAAGGCGCTTTCGAAGGGAATTGACGTTGAAGGTCGCAACTTTCATACAACGGAGCGGATTTTAACAGAGCGCAGCCGCCGCAACAACTGAGGTGCGCATGAAACAGCACGGCCTGCGATCAGAACATCCTCCGATCGCAGGCCGTGACTCACAAGCGCCGACGAGACCGATCCCCGCCGGCTTCATCGTCCGTGCGGGTTAGTACCGCGCGGCGTCTTTCAACTCATTCTTCATCGCACCGACTTCGTTGGCAGCGTCGCCTGCGGCCCCTTGTGCCTCTTTGACCTTGGCATGTGCGGCCTCTTTCTTTGCCTTGGCCTTTGACTTCAATTGGTCTTTTTTTGCCTTGGCCTCGGCCTTGGCTTGTTTCTTCTTGGCTTTTGCTGCATCCCGCTTGGCCTTCAATTCGCTCTTTGCCGATTCCTTCTTCGCCTTGAGGTCATTCTTCAGGTCTTCTTTATGGGCATTGAGATCGTCGGACATGGCGCCCACGTCCTGCTTCATCCCCTCAGACACTTTGCCCAGGCCCAGATCGTCGGCAACGGCCAGTGAACTCATGCTCACAAACGCGGCGGCGACCAGCACAGCGATTGACCTTCTCATCAACAACCCCCTTCTTGAGTGAAATATGGTGTCCGGCTTTCTCGTCAGACCAACCGGCATATAGCACTCATCAATACCTCGACGGATTTCGTTTGCCAATGTTTTTGCCAATTCTGGCCGAGGCGGTGGGAGGCGTTACTGGTGGAAAGAGATCAGGTAGCGACGCAGGATGGCCTGCTCGACTCGCGACCGGCCACGGTCTGGAGCGGGAAACCGCAGAACCAGGTGAATCCGGCCGGCTTCGGGCAGTTGAATGGTAATTCGAGGCTCGGGTGAAGGAGCCTCCAGGAGATTCCGCTGCTCCAGCAGTTTCATCTGCCGGCCCATCTGGTCCATGAAGGGCGCGCACTCCGCCTTGGCCGCACTCAGGAGTGCCTGCTCGGCGGCCTGCCAATCGTCAGTACTCAACAGCGGAACCGAGAGGACGTAGAGACCATATTCCTGGGACGGACTTTCCTTGATCAACGGATTTCCGAACAGGAGACTGTTGGGGAAGACCACGGTTCGACCGGTATACAGGTGTGATGTCTGTCCGGGGCCAATCTCCAGCAGCTTGGTCGCGAACACGTCGTATTCGAGCACCACGCCTCGATAGGCACCCAATTGTATGCGATCACCCACACCATACACTCCGCCCCCGACACGCAAGGCGGCTCCGCTCCAGCAAAGAATCAGTTCCTTCGTCGCGAGGACCACGGTCGCCGCTAACGCCACCAAGGACACGGCAAAGGCTTCCAACTCGTGGGCCCAAATCACCACCAACCCCACGAACAGGCCCAACACCATGCTGTTGCGGGTAGTCACAATCCAGCGACGCTTGGCGTCAATGGTGAGTGCAGGGTTGCCTTTGATCCACCGAACCAGAATGGTTCGTGCAATCAGGAGGATGAGCAGCAGGAGAATGGACTTCAGCAGATCGAAGAAAACACTGGACCCTATCACCGGCAGCAGTTCTTGCATGGAGTTGTCTACAGGCCTCACTGCGGCTCGTTACCTTCGTCGCTCGCGCGAGGCACACATTCTTCGCGTTTCCATTCCTTCAGTCGTTTGTTCTCGTCGAACGACAAGGTATATCGATAACAATAGAGTGGTTCCCGATAGGGCTCCTCACTGCCGGCCAGACTCTTTCCAAACGGCGAGGGCGACGGCGCGGCTTTCGTCTTTTTGCCTGAGGTCAGGCTACTCGGATCCCACGGATGGACCTCGCGATCGCCCATCGGGACACGATAGGTCCACACGGTATTACCCCCCAGTACCGGCGTCTTCGCTGTGCTCGGCGGACCAAATTTCTCCGCGACATCCTCCTGCGTGAGCCTCTTCACGCCCTTGTCGAGATATCGATCCCGCCAAGGCCCCCCACAACCTGACAGGATGACAAGGCCGAGCAGGAGCATGATCATCCCCGTTCGACCATGACTCACCCGTTCGCTCTGTGTGCTAGGCATGAACCGGCTACTGCTCCGAATCACGTTGTTGCCGAACCAATCGAATGGAGCAGTACATCGCATACCCTTGCGCCATCATGCCGGTCACCAGCAGCCCCAATGCGGTCTGCAACCACATCGTAGTGGGATACTCCAGCCCATAGATGCCCAGCATAAATCCACCGGCGATGCACACGACGCCTACGCCTCGCGCAATGAGTGCATTGGTTCGCAAATCAGACATTCCGTCTCCTACTCCCCACAATGCCCTACGCTACACCGGCACATCCAACCGGTTCAACTTTTTCCCCGTTCGGCGTCATGACTTGGCCTTTGCTCGAATCCCGCCTGCTCGTGCATCAAGGGCATCCGCCTCGGCACTCCGCCCGATCTTTCGCAACGCGGCAGCGTAATCGACGAGGGTCTTGGCCACTTCGGGATGATCGACCCCCAACTGCTTCTCCCTCACGGCCAGCGCCCGCGCAAGCAGCGTCGATGCTTGTCCGGCCTCACCCTGCGCCATAGAGAGGGCGGCCAAATTGCTCAACGCCAGCGCCACCTCCAGATGCTCCATCCCCAATAATTTTTCTTTGATGGCCAGCGCCCTGGTCAACAGCCGCTGGGCATCGGCGAATTGCCCATGCTTGCGATGCAACACGCCGAGGTTGTTCAGCATCGCCGCCACATCGAGGTGATTCTCGCCGTGCACCTCTTGATAGATTTTGAGCGCCTCCAGATACAGCGGTTCGGCTTCGACATATTTGCCCTGCGCGCTGTACGCTTGAGCCAAGCGCGCCAACGTGACCGCGACACGCCGATCATGCGGGCCGAACTCTTCAGCCTTCTTCACCGCGACCGCATAAATCCGTTCGGCTTCGTCGTACTGTCCCCGCTGCACCGCCGCCTCGCCGGCTTGCATCGTGGCGTCCCAGGTCTGCTGCCCACAGGAGAACAGCGACACAGCCAGCAGCACGCACAGACCGGCAATGCCCTGCCGCCTCATGCTCGCCTCATTTGCTCGACGATGGATTCCGCGGGATACGTCACGATCTCCGCCAGCGTGGGATGATAGTGGGGAATGCGGAGCAGATCCTCCGCAGTTCCGTGGAAGTACATCACGGCAATGAGCTCATGGATCAATTCCGCCGCTTCTGGACCAACAATCTGAGCCCCTAACAATTCACCGGTGTCCGGACGACACAGCAGCTTCACGAATCCATGTGCCGCCCCGAGACACATGGCCTTCCCATGATCCGCAAACGGGTAGGACGCCGTCAGATACGGAATCGACTGGTCACGGCATTGACGCTCGCTGAGTCCGACGACCGCCACCTGGGGATCCGTGAAGACCATTTCACTATCAAGCCGATGATCAATCACCCGCACCGGCTCGCCCGGATGGGTCGCATTCAATGCGGCCGTTTCACCCTGCTGAATCGCCAAATGCACGATGGGCGTGAGATCGTTCACATCGCCGACGGCAAAGATATGCGGCTGCGAGGTCCGCATATCCGCCCCGACTACCAGCCGACCATCAAGCACATCCACTCCGGCCGCCTTCAGATTGAGCCCCTGCAGATTGGGACGGCGGCCCAACGCCTGAAAGACGGTCTCGGCCGAACGGGTTTGCGCAACCCCGGCGTGAACGAAATGCACCGTTTTTTCGGTCGGAGTCGCGGTCACCCGGCTAAACGACACCCCGGTGATGACCTCGATGCCCTCGTCCTGAAATGCAGACGCCAACGCCTGCCCGACATCAGCATCCATATCGGACAAGAGCGTCGCCCCGCGTTGTAACATGGTCACCTTCGTGCCGATCCGAGCGAAGAACTGCGCAAACTCGACCGCAACCAGCCCGCCCCCCAACACCAGCAACGACGACGGCGCATGCCGCACATCCAGCATCTCATCACTGGTCAGATACCCGGCCTGATCCAACCCTGGAATCGCCACGTCGGCCGGACGCGACCCCGTGGCAATCACGAAGGCGGTGCCGCGAATATGCAACCCTCCCGCACGAATCTCGTGCGGAGAGATGAATTCGGCGCGGGACTCATACAGGGTGAACCCGGGATCACGCAATGCGGCAATGCGATAGTCTGCAAACTCCTGCACCAATCGGTTCTTGCGATCGACGATAGCCGACAGGTCGGCCTGTGCGTGTACTGGAGACAGCCCGAACTCCCGCGCACGTTTCATCAGCGCCATGATTTCGGCCGATCGAAGGATCGTCTTGGTCGGCATACAGCCGCGCAGGATACAGAGCCCTCCAAGCGGCCCTTGGTCGACGATCGCGACATCTGCCCCGGCATCGCGCGCCGTCCGCGCGGCCGCGTAGCCGGCAGATCCGCCGCCGATCACCACGACATCATGTCGTCGGTCAGTCGTTTGGGAGAGTTGTGATGGCATGTCCGGTTCGATAGACTAGCCCGCAGGTCCGAGCTCGCAAGGATACACCATGATCAAACCTGGCCGCTATCGTCACTATAAAGGGAACGACTACGAAGTGCTCGGGGTGGCCCGGCATTCGGAAACCGAAGAAGAATACGTCGTCTATCGTCAACTCTATGGGGAAGACGGGTTGTGGATCAGACCGGCAAGCATGTTTTCGGAATCGGTTTCCGTCGGCGGTGAGTTCGTGCCGAGATTCCGGCGGCTAGAGGAAGGTCCAGCGTGAAAACGTGGCAGCCTGTCCCCGGCGGTGCCCCGCCCGGTCCATCACATTCCACACGAGGGCCTGCTCAATCAGAAACCGCCGCCCGCTGCTCGCTATTCTGATTCCCCGGTAATTGTCGATATACCCCTGAGTGCGAGCGCGTTCCAGCATCGAGTCGCGCTCCGCACGGTTCACCGGTTCCGCCGTCAAACGGGACGGGGTCTCCACCAGCTGCTCCCAGGTCATCTCCCAGAGGGTCAGTGCAAGCTGCGATCCATAATTCAGGATCGGATCTGTTTGCGTCCCGTGTGACACCACCACAAAGGGGGCGGTGAACAAGGCCCGAGCCTGCACTTCCGGGCCATCAATCCGCGGCATCAGCTCCCGGCCGACGCACTGGCGATAGCTATCGAGCAGCCATTGAGACCATTCGACAATTTCCGGCCGCCGCCATATCTGAAGTGAATCGTCCACGGTCTCCCCGGCGGAAGGGACCGACGCAAGAAAGTCGGCACTCCGCATACGGTGGGTAGTAGCACGGCGGCCTGCCGCCTGCCAAGATCTGTTAGGCCGGGGTTTTTCGCAGATGACGCACGAACAAGGGTTGTCCGTGGCTACCGAGGAGAGTCATGACCAAGTCGCCGCGTCGCAAAGCCGTTCCATCAATTTTCGCACGTGAGTCTTGCCACACGACCGAGCAGGCCCACACTTCCACCACCGCGTCCTGGCCCTTCGTCTTGAGCAGAACACGGCCTTCCGGCTCGACCTGATACGTCAGATCCAGCGGCACACCCTCAAACATCCGCTCTGAGCTGTCGAGCAACGGCGTACGCGAGTGAGCCGACTTGGCACCATGTTCAGGTGAGTATTGGAACACTTGATAGGGAAACAGATAGGGGGCTTGCGGATTTTTGAAGCGGTAGGACGAATCGAAGGCCACCAGGCTCCAGGTGCCGAGCACATCGTCGTCGGCACAAGACCGTAGTGACGTTGCGGGAACGGTCAGCCCGGGTCGCGTCAGCGACTTCGCATGCGGGCGATCACCTGCCGCGGCCGATCCCGATACGAGCATGATCGAGCAGCACGCCGTCAGAAGCGCCCACTGCCATCGTGCCATGTGAATCTCCATCTCAGAGAAAATCAGGGGTCTTTGCGTGAATCAGTAGCCGGGGACGGGGCAGGCAGGGCCTTGGGAGCGCGCGGTAACACACGGTATTCGATCAATCTGCAGGTACAGAAGGACACCTGTCGCCATTCCGCGGTGATCTTCACGATTGCCGACCCGCAGATGGAACAACCCAGCGCCCGGGGATCGCGTTTGATCGTCCAGCGAGGGATCGTAATGCGTTCAGCGTCGATCGGTTCCTGTTCCATGGAAACCTTATCGGTGCACGGTGTGAAAACCTGAAGAGGCAATTTTTTCCAGCGTCCCTTTGCCCTTGATGCGACAGGCCTGGTCGCATATATAATAGACGCGCATAAGAACCGCGTCACAATCTCTCGCAGGGGCGCGGGTTTACAAGGAGCATGATCATGGCTGCACAGACACTGTTTGAAAAAATTTGGAACGACCACGTGGTTCGGGCGGAGTCCGACGGGACCACGTTGCTGTATATCGACCGCCATCTGGTACACGAAGTGACGTCACCGCAGGCATTCGAAGGGCTGACGGTCGCAGGCCGCACCCCTCGGCGGGCGGGCGCCGCACTCGCGGTCCCCGATCACAACGTGCCGACGACTGACCGCCGGGTGGCCATCGCCGACCCCATCAGCGCGAAACAAATCCAGACGTTGGAAGATAACTGCAAGACGTTTGGCATTACCCTCTTTGGCATGAACGACATCCGGCAAGGGGTGGTCCACGTCATCGGCCCTGAGCAAGGATTCACGCTCCCGGGCATGACGATCGTCTGCGGCGACTCCCATACGTCGACCCATGGCGCCTTCGGCGCGCTCGCGTTTGGCATCGGCACCAGCGAAGTCGAACATGTACTGGCGACGCAATGTCTGGTCCAGAAGCGTCCCAAAACGATGGAAGTCCGAGTCGACGGCCAACTCTCCCCACGCTGTTCCGCGAAGGATGTCATCCTTGCGATCATCGGCAAAATCGGGACGGCAGGCGGAACGGGTTACGTGATCGAATATACAGGCTCCGCCATTCGGGCCCTCAGCATGGAAGGTCGCATGACGCTGTGCAACATGTCGATCGAGGGCGGCGCGCGGGCCGGCATGGTCGCCCCGGACGAGACCACCTTCAACTACATCAAAGGTCGCCCGATGGCTCCGAAAGGCGCCCTGTGGGACCAGGCTGTAGCTGCCTGGCGAAATCTCCACACCGATGCCGGCGCGAAGTACGATGCCGTCGTGGAGTTACGTGCCGAGACGATTGCCCCGCAAGTGACGTGGGGAACCAGCCCCGGCATGGTCACCGGGGTCGACGGTACCGTGCCCGACCCGCGGACCATGGGAGACGACAAACTCCGTCAGGCCACAGAACGTGCCATCGAATATATGGACCTGAAGCCCGGCATGCCGATCCGCGACATCAAGATCGACAAGGTGTTTATCGGGTCCTGCACCAATTCCCGGATCGAGGACCTGCGTCTGGCCGCCTCATTCGCCAAGGGCAAGAAGGTCGCCGGTAGCGTGCACGCCATGGTCGTTCCCGGCTCCGGCCTCGTGAAGCAGCAGGCGGAACAAGAGGGGTTGGACCGCATATTCAAGGAATCCGGTTTCGAATGGCGTGAGGCCGGCTGCAGCATGTGCCTGGCGATGAATGCCGATGTCCTGCAGCCGGGAGAACGCTGCGCGTCCACCAGCAACCGAAATTTCGAGGGACGTCAAGGCGCCGGGGGACGCACCCATCTGGTGTCGCCGGCCATGGCGGTGGCCGCGGCGATCGAGGGCCATTTCGTCGATATCCGCCAGTGGTCATAGGCGGCAAGGCAGTTCGATCCTGACGCCGAATCCGTTGATGACAACGGTCGGCAGACACGAAGCATAAAGGGATATACCATGGACGCATTCACAACACTCACCGGCCTGGTCGCTCCGTTGGACCGGCTCAATGTTGATACCGATCAAATCATTCCGAAGCAATTTTTAAAGACCATCAAGCGTACCGGCCTGCGGGAAGGGCTATTCTACGATTGGCGGCGGCGGAAGGATGGATCACAGGATCCTGAGTTCTTCCTGAACCAGCCACGCTATCAACAAGCCTCGATCCTGCTGACACGGGATAACTTCGGCTGCGGCTCCTCGCGTGAGCATGCGCCCTGGGCCCTGCTCGACCAGGGATTCCGGTGTGTTCTCGCGCCCAGCTTCGCAGACATTTTTTACAACAACTGCTTCCAGAACGGCATACTTCCGGTGGTGCTGAAGGGATCGGAAATTCAGGCGCTCTTCGATGACGCGGCCGCTCATGAGGGCTACCGATTGACCGTCGATCTCGCCGCCCAGCAGGTCACCACACCTGAGGGCAAGGCGTATCACTTCGAAATCGATCCGTTCCGAAAGGATTGTCTGTATCGCGGATTGGACGCGATCGGCCTGACACTCCAGCACGCCGCACAAATCGGCAAGTACGAGCAACGCCGCCGCACCCAAGCCCCTTGGCTGTTTCAAGACGTGAGGTAACCGTCAGAAAAGGAGTGCTATGACGTGGTGGGAAACCATTCTGTTTCCGGTCGCATGGCTCTGGAGACCTAAACTTCTCTTCACGTTACTATTTTTTGGCGGCGCAGCCTATCTGCTGGTCGTCTTTAATTGGAGCTACTCCGACGGCGATCGTGCCGGGTATCTGCAGAAACTGTCCCGAAAAGGATGGTTTTGCAAAACGCAGGAGGGTGAGTTGGCGATGACGACCGTACCCGGCGTGGCTCCGGTGCTCTGGAGCTTCACGGTGTGGGACGAGAACGTGGCCAAGAAGCTCGATGGGCAGATGGGTAAGCGGGTCGTCCTGCACTACAAGGAGTTTCGCTATATCCCCACGACCTGTTTCGGCGAAACCCCCTACTTCGTGGATCGTGTCGAGGTCCTAGACTGACCCCCGGGTCAGAGCCATTTCTTCTGCTTGAAGAAATAGAGCATCGCCAACCCGGTCACGGCCATCACGCCGAGCACCGCCGGGTAGCCCCAAGGCGATTTCAATTCGGGCATGTGCTCGAAATTCATCCCATAGATGCTGGCGATAAAACTCAGCGGCATGAAAATCGTCGTGATGATCGTCAGCACTTTCATGACCCCGTTCAACCGGTAACTGACGCTGGACAAATACACTTCCATCATCGACGACACCATTTCCCGCAGCGTCTCGACCGTATCACCGATCTGAATGATGTGATCGTAGACGTCGCGAAAAAATACCCTGGTGGATCCCTGCAGAAACTGACCATCCGACCGCGAGAGGTTGTTCATCAGATCGCGCAGCGGCCAGACCGAACGTCGGAAGTAGAGGAGTTGCCGTTTGAGGGCGTGGATATCCCGCAGCGTCTCCGGCCCGGGGTTAGTCACACACACGTCCTGCAACAGCTCGATTTTTTCGCCCAATGTTTCCAGAATGACGAAGTACCGATCCACGATCGAGTCCATGAGTGCATACAGCAGGTAGTCCGCACCCGCGTGGCGTAAGCGGCCCTTCCCGTTCCGCAGCCGTTCCTTCACACCCTGAAACACATCACCGCCGTTTTCCTGAAACGAGAGCACATAGTTTTCTCCGAACACCAGACTGACCTGCTCGACGTTGATGTCGCCTTCGTTCTGTCCCTCATAGAGCATCTTCAGCACCACATAGCCGTAGGTGCCGTAGTCGTCGAGCTTTGGGCGCTGGTCGGTGTTCGCGATATCTTCCAGCAGCAGCGGGTGGAGTCCGAACATTTTGCCGAACGCCTCCAGCACCTCCATCTTGTGGATGCCCCCGACGTCAACCCAGCGAACGGTCGGCTCACCCGTCAGGGTCACCTCCTCCGGCTTGGCCACCGATCGCTCCTGGAACTGACCTTCCCCATACTCATAGACAGTGATGGTGACGGAGTCTGACTTCTTTTCGCCGATGTGGACTAGGGTACCGGGCGGCAGTCCTGCCTTGCGGGAATGTTTGTGTTTCAATTTCATCGTGATCCCAGCTTGTACGCGGAAGCGACGGGAGGGTCAAGGGCCCTCCGTTGCATCAAGCCACTCCGGACTTTGTTCCGGCGCCGAGACCTGGTACGGTGAAGGACAGGCACGACGTCGTGCCTCCACTGTGCTGAATCGGGAGCTGCCGTATCATGGATCGTGAACTCGCCCTGTTGTCCGAAGCTATGCATCAGGCTGGGCTCGAAGCCCTTCGCTTCTCGACGGCTGGATTTGACACGTACACAAAGGCCGATCAGTCACCGGTCACCTCAGCCGACCTCGCAGTGAATCGCATCCTGCACGATCGATTGATGGCCGCCTTTCCTGATGACGGCTGGCTGTCCGAGGAAAGCACGGACAATCAGGAGCGCCTGGACAAACGGCGCGTCTGGATTGTCGATCCGATCGACGGGACGCGTGCCTTCGTCCGAGGCCTGCCGGAATTTTGTCTGTCGGTCGCCCTGGTCGAACAGGGCGTCCCGGTCGTTGCCGCAATCTTCAATCCGTCGACCGGCGACTACTTTTCGGCCGCACGTGGACGAGGCTTTCGCACGGAGCGCCTCATCGAACCCACTCAACCTCCGTTTGCCTCAACCGAGCGGCCACTCGCACTCGTCAATCCGTGGGAACTGCGAGTCGGCCGGTTTGAGGCGCTTGAGCCTCATGTTCGGTGCCGCCCGATCGGATCCATCGCCTATGCGCTTGCGCTGGTCGCTGCCGGACAGGCTGATGCGGCCATGACCCTCGACGGCGGTAACGAATGGGATATTGCCGCCGGCGTTCTGCTCATTGAGGAAAGCGGAGGGCAGGCCACCACGTCCGCCGGCCAACCGTTTACGTTCAACCGCCCCGACCCCAGACTGCCGGGCACGCTCGCGATCGGCGCAAGCCTGGCAACTCCGGCACGCACACACCTCATTCAACACGGTGCGGCACACACCGGCACTCGTTCCTCCCCTCGCTAACCCCTTTTCATCCCGGTCCACTCTCTGTACCATGCGCGCTCGCAGGACTCTCATCGGAGGTGTGCCATGAACGTCGCCTTGCTGGGGACAGGATTGTTGGGAGAGGCGGTGGCCGAGCGGCTACATGCCGAAGGTCATTCCCTGTCGGTCTATAACCGCTCTGTCGAAAAAACCCGCGCGCTGGAGCAACTCGGCGTGACAGTTGCCCCGACGGCGGCAACGGCCGTAGCCCACGCCCCCGTCGTCTTGCTCCTGCTGGCTGACGCAGCCGCCATCCGTGCCGTTCTGTTCGAGGGTCACACCCGCGCGATGCTTGGCGGGCGCACGGTGATCCAGATGGGGACGATCGGGCCGTCGGACAGCCGCACACTTGCAGTCGAGGTCGCGCGACTGGGGGGTCGCTACCTGGAGGCGCCGGTTCTCGGCAGCATCACGGAGGCCAAGGCAGGAACGCTGTTAATCATGGTCGGTGGAACCCCGGAAGACTATGCCGAATGGACACCGTTGCTCCACACGCTGGGGGCAGATGTGCGCCTGATCGGGCCGGTGGGCAAGGCCGCCGTGATGAAACTCGCACTGAATCAATTGATCGCCGCAGAAATGGCCGCCTTTGCGCTCAGTCTTGGACTGCTCCGCGACGGCGATGTCGATCGGGACACGTTCATGGACATCCTGCGAAAAAGCGCATTGTATGCCCCGATGTTCGACAAGAAACTGCCGCGCCTGGCGAAGCGACACTACGAACAACCGAATTTTTCAACCCGGCATCTGCTCAAGGATGTCGATCTGTTTCTGGCGGCCGCCGAACAGGCGCACCTCTCAACCGACGGGCTTCAGGGGGTGCGATCGCTGCTGACCGACACGATAGCCCACGGCTTGGGAGAGGTCGACTACTCGGCACTGTATGAGCGAGTGGATCCGGCGGAAGGGGAAAGCAGGTAGTGGCTAGTGGGACGTCGGTTCAGCAGGCACGGGAAGATGTTCAGCCATCGATTGCACCTTTACGACATGAAAACGCCCTCCGGCTTTGGTCGGGGCATGGTCTTCTTCGATACGGGTGTACCACCAACGACCCTCACCCTCTGAAAAGTCCGGTGACAGGGTAATCTCAAAGCCCCCTTCACGATCATTCTCCCGCTGAGCCCAGGCTCCAGCCCACCGATGATCCGAGAGGACGTCGGTCCGGAACCGTCCATCTTTAAAATCGTAGGATCCGTTGCCGAATCGATCCAATTTCAACGGCACCACCATCCCGCCTTCTTCATATTCCCACTCGCCGGCGAGCACCGCATTCTCCCCGTAGTGGAGCGAGATTGCTCCCGCCGCCGGCTCATTCCACACCGCTTCGGGCGGCCTCGGCGTATGGCTGCAGGCTTGTACCAGCAACAGGCTTGCGGCAAGGGAGAGTACAGACAACGGGGAGTGTTTCATGGTGTTCATCCTGAGTCTCTTCAACCGGTGCTGCCTCACTGAGCGGAGGCGACCGACCTTGTTACATACCACGCATAGGCAGAGGCCTCAAGTCTCCTCCATAATTTTGCTCAAATCAGCCACGTTACGCACTCACCAATTCCCGCAACACGTTGAAAATATTCTCTGCGCCAGATTGGCACATTGCGATCCTCTGAGCCTCATCCGGCAGGCAAACCCTGCGCTGAATCGCCCCACAGAGTGCCATGAATTCAGCGGCCTCAAGGTCGGTCGGCCATTTCCGATAAGGAGATGGCGGAAAAGGGAAGGTATGCCGGACAGACCGGCAGGAAGATTGTCACGCAACGCCTAGGGAGAGAGTCGCCAGTGATCGCACCATACCCTGAACATGAAGAACAGCGGGTCGAGGCACTGAAACGGTATGAGATTCTCGATACGGAACCGGAAGCCCCGTTTGACGATCTCGTGCAGTTGGCCGCACAGATCTGCCAAGTCCCGATCGCATTGATCAGCCTGATTGATCCCCTTCGCCAATGGTTCAAAGCGAAAACCGGAGTGGGGGTCTGCCAGACGTCCCGCGACATCGCCTTCTGTGCCCATGCGATCCTTCAGCATGACATTTTTGAAGTACCCGACGCGCTCGCAGACAACCGGTTTTCTACCAATCCCCTGGTGACAGAAGCGCCGCACATTCGATTTTATGCCGGCATACCGCTGGTCGACCGGGATGGCTACGCCCTCGGGACACTCTGCCTCATCGATCGGGTGCCGAGGCGGCTCTCCCCGCAACACAGACAGGCCCTGACAGTGCTCGGCCGGCAAGTGGTCGCCCAATTCGAGCTCCGGTTGCATCATCGCCAACTCGCCACGCAGGTGGCCAGGCTTAAGGAGACCACCGCGCTGGAGGTTCGGAATGCGGAGCTGCAACAGGCACGAGATCATGCCTTGGCGGCGACGAAGGCCAAGAGCGAATTTCTCGCTTCGATGAGCCACGAGATCAGAACCCCATTGAACGCGATTATCGGCATGGCCGATCTCCTGCAGGACACGGGGCTTTCGCCCGTCCAGCAGGAATATGTCAATCGCTTCAGTCACGCTGCCTCAAGCCTGCTCGACCTGATCAACGACATACTGGACCTCTCGAAAATAGAAGCCGGCCGCATGGAGTTGGAGTCGATCCCATTTGATCTCCATGAACTCATCGACCGGACGGCAGAATCAATGGCCGTGCGTGCGCATGCCAAACACCTCACGCTCCTCGCCTTCGTGCATCCGGATGTCCCGACCTCAATCGTCGGCGACCCCACACGCCTGCGGCAGGTTCTGATGAACCTGGTCGGGAACGCAGTCAAGTTTACGGAGCGGGGCGAGGTTGTGATTCGAGTGGAACCGGCGTGTGACGACGAGAGAGCGGGTGCCCTGCGGTGTTCGATCTCAGATACCGGCATCGGTATCCCGCGCGACAAGGTCACCGCGATCTTCGGCAGCTTTACGCAGCTGGACTCCTCCACAACACGCAAATACGGAGGCACCGGGCTCGGACTGAGTATTTCGCAACGGCTCGTCGAGTTGATGGGAGGCCGACTGACCGTCGAGAGTGTCCTTGGGCAGGGCAGCACCTTTACCTTCGTGCTGCCTCCCACAGCGGTGTCTGCAGCTGAATCCGCATCGGCCTTGCCTTCAATTGATCTTCACGGCCGCCGGATCCTCGTCGTCGACGGCAACCCTGTGAGCCGGATGATTGTGCAAGCCCATCTCTCCCGTCTCGGCGCAACCATCATCGAATCACAAACCGGCGCGTCCGCCCTGGCCGCCATTGATGCCGCGCGCGCGCGACACGAACCCATCGACCTCGCCATTGTCGACAGTGACTTGCCGGATCAACATGGCATGCATCTGGCGGAGTCCATCGCGACTCGAACGGGAGACCACGCGATCCCCTTGGTGCTCCACACCGCCGAGGTACGTCGCGCCACGACCCGCAGTACTGACAACGTGACCATTGCGAGTTACCTGTATAAACCGCTGAGTCGCAAACGACTCCTGAGCGCCGTGGAAAGCGCCCTTCGGGTCCCGGCGCCGCCTCCCATCATGCAACAGCCGGCGCCGAGCCAGGTCCAACCGTCCGATCCTGCTCCACTCAGGATACTCCTCGTGGAGGACATGGAGGACAACCGCGTCCTGATCACCTTGTTCCTGAAGGCCATACCTAGCCGTCTTGATGTGGCGGAAAATGGCCTCGAAGGGGTCAACAGATTTCAATCCGGCCCATACGACCTGGTGTTGATGGATATTCAGATGCCCATCATGGACGGCTATGAAGCCACACGCTCCATACGTGCCTGGGAAGCCACAGAGGGGCATCAGGCCACACCCATCATCGCCCTGACAGCCAGTGCCTTTGAGGAAGACATCGAGAAGGCCCGCGTCGCCGGCGTCACCGCCCATCTGACCAAACCTATCAAAAAGCAAACGCTGCTGGAGGCGGTACGACGCTATGCGATTCCCAACCCCCGGAAGGAGGCGGCCTAGTGAGCGAGATGACACCCCCGACATCCGACGTCGACACCGGGCCGATTGTGGTGCTGGTGGATGCGTCATTTGAGCCGTTGATTCCCAAGTTCATGGCCAACCGGAACAAAGAGATTACGGTCATGACCGATGCCGTGGCCAACCGCGACTTCGACACGATCAAGCAGGTCGCCCATGGTATGAAGGGAGTCAGCGGAAGCTACGGCTTTCACGCCATGACCACCATTGCGGCCCACGTGGAACAGGCCGCCAAGGCTGGTGATGACGCCTCAATCCGCACAGACCTCGCGACCTTGGCGTCCTACCTTGCCCGTGTGGAGATCACGTATGAGTAAGCGCGGCTCAGAGGGATCGCTGAAGCCATGACTGGGCCGGGCCTGGCACAGCTACGTTCAGCCACGCCCACAGCCCACCGGGGCGCCACGTGCGGTGTGTGAAAACGAAGAAGTGTTCGTGTTTGTAGGAAACCGTGCTACAAAAGAATGACATCGTCCGGACCAGGCCATCTGAAAGAATCAGCCCCTCACGCTTCGGCACCTAAGGAGTGCGCCTATGGAGAGTCCTGCAAGCCCAAAACTTCGAGTGCTCATGGTGGAAGATGAGGAGGACACCGCGAGTCTGTTGAAATTTCTTTTGGAGCGGGCGAATTACCAGGTCACCCATGCCAAAGACGGCCGGCAGGCGCAGGAACTCGCTAATACCATTGCGCCCCCGGATATTGTGTTACTGGACGTGATGCTGCCATTTCTGAGCGGGCTGCAAGTACTGACCTATCTCCGAGCGCGCGCCGGCTGGGGGAAGGTGCCGATCGTCATGCTGACGGCCGACGGAAGCGAACATGACATCAAGCGGGCCTTGGAGAACGGCGCCAACGATTACATGATTAAGCCTTTCAACCCACGCGAACTGACCAGTCGACTGAAGCGGTTCGTCGGCCAGGCGGCGTGAGCCACCCACCGGGAGGCATCGTGTGCTGGCCCTCGACGAGTCAAACCTGACCCTTCGCATCGGCACCATCGCCGCGCTCTCCATCTATTCTGCCGTGTTTCTGCTCCTGCTCGGGATTCTCCTGCTCCGATTCATACGCCTCAACAAAGACCGGCGACGCCGCGCCGTGACCGAGACCTGGCGGCCGTTGCTCGCCCAATGCGTCGTCGAGGTTCCGGACACGCTCCCTCCGCTGACCACGCGCGACCACCTCGTACTGCTTTATCTCTGGAACCATTGTTACGAATCCATTCGGGGTGAGGCTCGCGCCAATCTGAAGGAACTCGCCCGGCGAACTGGGACGGACCAGTTCGCGAAACAACTCCTCCACGCCAGACTGCTCCGCCGCCGTTTGCTTGCCATCGTGACGCTCGGGCACCTGGAGGAACGGTCCATCTGGAATGACCTCGCGACCATGCTGCAGGCCGACAATGCGTTTGTCTCACTAGTCGCCGCGAAGGCCATGCTCCACATCGATGCGAAAGCAGCGATCCCTCTCCTGATCCCCGTCATCAGCCGCCGGAACGATTGGTCCCCCCTCAAGGTGGTCGCCATGTTCGAACCCGCCGGAGGGGATCTCGCCGCCGAGGCCATTGCGAAAGCCGCCTGCGAGGCTACCCCGGAAATCGGTGCGCGATTGATTCGCCATCTCGCGGCGACCCAAAGCCAGCACGCACTCCCGCCGCTCCGGGCGATGCTTCAGAAGGGAACGCCCTCTGATGACGTACTGGCCGCCGCCCTGTTCCTGTTCGGGGAATGCAGCGACCCGCGAGATGTGACTACGATTCGCGCGCACCTCTCTCATCCCACGTGGTTTGTCCGCCTTCAGGCCGCATCGGCGTTAGGCAAGGTCGGTGTCGAGGAAGATGAAGCGAGGCTCGTCGCTCTTCTGGATGACCAGCATTGGTGGGTGTGTTATCGCGCCGCCGAGGCCTTATCGAATCTGCCCTGGATGACGACGGAACGGATGGCGGAACTGTGCAACGGGCTCACAACCGTTGAGGCCCAAGAACATTTGCTTCCATTCATGGCGCAGTCAAACGTGAAGACCTACGGCCCGGCTTCAGCCATTCCTCCCCAGGCACGCATAGCCTAGAGCACTGCCCCTGCGAGTCGTTTCCCTACCGGACGGTCGCTACCACCGAGTGCCTTGAGTTCAGCTGACGAACGACGGCCGGCCGGTGAGACATTCCGGTCCGAGGCGCCTTCCGCACGCGGGGTCAACATGATGGTGTGGGTGCCCTGCATCTCGGGCAGGGTCAGGATCGTTCCCTGCTGCTCCACCCCTCGCACAGAGGAACCGGAACGCGCGAGCTCCCACCCGTTTGGCATCTCGAGGGTCAACCCGGCCACGGGACTCGGCGCGGTGAGCGTGATGCGCATCGCCGTCGACTCGCGCACCACATCGACCTCAGCCTGGTTGCGCGCCGCCCACCATTGGCCAAATTCTCTCACTGAACCGAACCAGGCATAGGGACGTACCCCCTCCACGAACCCCTTTTCGAAGGCAAGCTTGTGGTCGAGGATGTTCGGATGAATGAGGACCACCACCGAGCCGCCGTAACGGCCCACCTTCCGTGCCAACTCAAGCGCCTGCGGAAGCCGGTCGCCCAACTTCGGAAGTTCTTCGTCTTCAATCGTGACGGGAAATTCAAAGACCTCGACTTCGCTGTCCGTCAGACGGTCATAGGTCAATTGATACGGCAGATGCGTCAGCGAATTGTTGGCTGTGGCAGTCGAGCTGAAGTGAAATCCCGTCGACAGGAGTGCTTGAGGCAATCCAAACGGGTTCGACAACTCTCCCGGTCTGAAGGAGACGATCGTCTGTCCTGAGAAATGGTCGATCAGGAACTTACTGACCCGTAATTCGCCCAGCAGGCTGGCGTTGTACGCCGTCCTCTGGCTTTTCACAAACGGTGCATAAGATGGATACGACTCCCGACCCGTGCCCATGGGAAAGGTATTGAAGACCTTCGAATGCGCGATCGTGTGGCTTCCCAACTCCATCCCGAGTTCGGCCAGGCGAGCCAGGTACCGCACCCCCTCATCGTTGAAGAAGATGTCGTCGTTATAGTCGCGAATATATTTCACCTGGATGAAATACGTGCCGACCAGGCCCTGGCTCTTTTCGTATTCCGCATAGTCCACGGCGTTCTTCATCGACTGGGTAAAGTCGACATCGTGCGTCAGCATGACGGAGAGCGATTTCCCGAACGGCACCGTTCCGAGGGTGACCGCCCGCTCTTCCGCCCCGCGATACATAGACCTGAGTAACCGTAACCAGACGTCCAGCGTCGGATCAAATTGATTGTCAAAGGTCTTGACCAATTCGTCTCCGCGGTTGTTGTGCCCCTTGGAGAAGAGAAAACCGAGGTCCACGCCGATGGCATAGGCCCGGCCGCGTCCATAGGCGGCCTGCGTTACAGCCGCCGTCCCGTCGTCGAACCGCGCAAGCGGCGTGGTTGCGTCCGTGTAGCCGTAGGTGCCCATCACCTCCAGATGCTTCTCTCGCACACCGATCCGCAGCATCCGCTCCTCTGGAGCGGTCAAGTCCGCCAGCAGTGGATCACCGCCGGTCAACGTGAGCTCATACCGCTGGCGCGAGGCGACGGCGTCGCGGAATCCAAAGATCTGATTCAGTCCACCACCCAACACCTGCACGCCGATTAACGTGCCTCCTGCCTTCGGAAATTCCGCCAGCGCCGCCAATTCCTCCGGACTCAGGACTTTTCCCGAGATCATCGGGTACACCAGCACTGTGCGGTGGGATAGGGCCTCGCGCACGTCTCGCGTGATGCGAAATGGCACGCCGATTGACTTGAGCCCGTGAGCCAAGCTGAGCCAGCCGGAGTCGGGGTCGGTCAAGAGAATCGCCAGGCGACTGTCTGACCCCTTGCCATACGTGTTCCATGAGGTAGGCACTTTTGTTGGCACGACGGTGACATGGCTGGGCCCCGATACGCCGGCGAACCGGTGAAAATCCTGCTCCGGTACCTCGAAAGCCTGCTCAGATTGAGACCAGAAGAGGACCCATCCCCCCATCAACAGGAGCAGAGTGAGGCCCAAGAAGCCGATAACACGGACAATGGTGGCACGTCCCATCAACTCACCAGTGATAAATAAGGCTGACATTCCCGCCCCGGCGGACATAGAGAAATCCGCGGTCCTCGTAGTAGCCGGACGTCTCGGCGGAGAATCGTTCGTTGATCGGGAACGTGACGCCTCCCTGAATCGTACGACTCCCCACACGGGTAAAGTCCTGCGCGGCGACGATTCGCTCGCCGGAGGTGCCGAAGGAGCCGGACGCAAACAGCTGCACGCGTTCCGTGGGTCGCCAGGTGAGCTGGGACGCCAGCGTGACCGCCCCCGTGTTCGGAATCAGGTATATCTTCTCCGTCAGCCAGAGATTAAACGGCAGAAAGATGGTCAGCCCCGGCATCAGGAGGTCGATGTCATCCTGTTTATAATTCAATCGCCGGTAGCCGAATGAGACCTCCAACGGAGCAAGCGACGCGTGCAGCCCGCCCAGCCCTTGCGCCACCTCGCCAGCAAACGAGTAGTTTGGGGAGAAGTGCGGATTCACGGTTCCCTGCGCCGCCACGTATCCCCAGGCGCGCTGCCACAAAGGACTGTAGAACTCTGCCGAGAACGGCGTGTCGTGAAACCCGAACCGGTTGATCGGTTCCACGCGCAAGACCAGAGTTTGATTGCCGAAGGGCTTGGCCACTTCGAATAACAGGTCACGCTCGTCCGGTTGATTTTTGGTATACGAATAGTGACCGTAGCCGATCTTGGCATAGTCCCGATACGGAAGCCGCAGTCCGGTCAGCCCTTGTCCCACCGCGGCGCGCGGCGAGACCAGCAGCTCCGATTTCACCGCATCAATGCGTTGTTCGATGGCTGGGTCATGGGTCTCGGCCAGGAGGGCCTCATAGCGCTCCAGGGCTTCCGAACGGTCGCCTCGCCAATGCGCAACCTCGGCCAATCCCCGGCGCGCCTCAAGGTGTGTCGGTGCGGCCTGCACCACCTCTCGATATAACCGGCCGGCTTCCTCGAACTGTTTCTGCCACGACAGCACCTGCGCGAGGGCCGTGCGAATATCCTGATCCTCCGGATGACGCGCCAACACCTCTCGATAGAGCTCGACAGCCTCCTGGTGCGAGCCTTGCCACGACAACACCCGCGCCAAGGCACTCCGGATCTCGTCGTTGCCGGGATGTTGCTGCAACGTCTCACGGTAGACACGTTCCGCGTCAGGATATTGTTTGGCCACCTCAAGCCTGGTGGCTTGTTCCATGGCGCGGGCCAACGCGGCAGATCCCTCCCCCGTTGACGAATCTGTGGCAGACGGCTCGGCAGCGGCTGACGCGATCTGTACTTCAGCTCGAATGGCGTTCAGTTTCTCCTCAATGTCCGGATCGTGGGTCTCGGCCAGGAGGGCCTCATAGCGCTCCAGGGCTTCTGAGCGGTCGCCTCGCCAATGCGCAACCTCGGCGAGTCCACGGCGCGCTTCGAGGTGTGTCGGCGTCGCCTGCAAGACCTCCCGATACAACCGGCCGGCTTCCTCGAACTGTTTCTGCCACGACAGCACCTGCGCGAGGGCCGTGCGAGCATCCTGATCCTCCGGATGACGCGCCAACACCTCCCGATAGAGCTCGACAGCCTCGGCATGGGCACCCGTCCAGGAAAGCACCCGTGCCACGGCGGCACGCAACGCATCGTTCTCCGGAAACTGCCGCAGCCCTTCGCGATAGACGGCAAGGGCTTCTTCCTGCTGCCGCATCGTTTCCAAGCGGCGGCCTCGCTCCAACGCCTGGTTGCCATCTTTCGGCTCGGCCTCGCTCCTGGGGAGCGTCGAGGCATCGGGAGCAGCGGCAACGGATTCGACCTCGGCCTTCACGGCGCGCAGACGCGCTGCGATCTCTTCGTCCCCAGTGGCCGCGACGGCCAGCTCATAGTAGCGGATCGCCTCTTCACGATGGCCGTCCCACAACAGCAGGTCTCCCATTCCAGCCAGCGCGTCGGCATGGGTCGGCTCAGCGCCAAGCACCCGCGCGTATTCATCCCGTGCGTCGGCAAACTGTTTGTTCCAGGACAGAACCCGCGCAAGAGCGGCACGGGTGTCATGATCGAGCGGCTGGCGGCTCAGAATCTCTCGGTAGAGGGCAATGGCTTCCTCTCGCTGCCCCTGCCAGGAAAGAAGTTTCGCCATCGTCGCGCGCGCATCATCATGGTCGGGTTTGGCCAGCAGGTATCGCCGGTAGGCCGCGATGGCCTCGTCATACCGTTTCTCGTCCTCCAACGCTTTGGCCTGTTGCAGGACCTGGCGCGGAGAGGAGTCCGGCGCCATGGCGGCAATCATCGTGGCAGGCGCAGTGAACCAACCCGTAGCGAGCAGCATTGCCACTAGCAGGCCTACTGCAGACGTTCGTCGATTGATCCAGTTGAGGGGATCGTTCATCCGTGACGACCCTGTTCTCCCGACATGCACGGCCCTATTCGGCGAGGGCGCGGAACCCATCGAGATCGTGAATAATCACCCCCGCAAAACTTGCGTGCGAGGTGGTGTCCTGTATCTCCTTGATCGCCGAGGACACCTGGGTACGAGATCGACCGGCAAACGACAGCCGGTCCGGCCTGACCGTGAACCGACGATGCACACGGAACCATTCCCGATGCAGGCCTGCGCCCTCCGCCTCGCTGATCGGTTGCCACCGCAACAGGCGGCGGTCGCGATCCAAAAGAGCATCGGCACGGCCCGACTGCGGGTCCCGTCGCAACACGACATGCTGTTCAACCGGTAAGACGGTCGTTTCAACCGCCAACCACACCGGGGTTCCGCTCACCGATCCGTACCGCAAGATATCGTCGGCGATGTCCTGGACCTCATCCAGATCGGTACGGTAACTCATCACCGCCACTTCATCCGCCTCGTCCATCACAGCAAACGCCAGGGGTCGCCCACCAACGGTCGGCGTGGCAAGCCAGAACGGGACCACCATCGACAGCCGGGCCCGGCCTTGTATGGCATCTTTCACCGTCTCGATCGAGCCGAGATACCGGCGAAGTTGCGTCTCGTCCTCAAGAAACCCCGGGAGAAGATACGGTTCGATATCGAGCTGCACGCCCGACAGGAGGCCCGGCGGTACAAGATAGAGCAGTCTCCAGATCTTATCGGCCAATCGTTGCGGTTCCTGTATGGCTTCCGGGTAGCCGTCCAGCGCCCAGGGCTCAATGCCGGCGGCCCGGACCTTCGCCATGAGTTGCGCATACTCTCGCCAGAGACCCTCGTCGTCTGATTCAGCCGGCATTTGAATCAGCACCCGTGAGCAACCCTGCGCACGGCAGGTTGCCAGCATGACGGCTGGATCCTTCACCGCCTGACGATAGTTCCATACCCAGAAGCCGGTTCCTGTGGGCCGCGGACGGGCTGGAACCTCTTGCATGACCTCGATTTTCTCGAGCTGAACCTGTCCGCTTTGCCCTTCAGTGGAAACCACGAGGGCGGTCACCTGACGAAGATCGACGCCCCGACCGACCTCCTGCAGCGAGACCGTCAGATCGAAGGTTCCCGACAGGGTGCCGACTGTCCAATTGTCTTCACGCCGGTGGCCTGCCAGATCTTCTATGCCAACCGCTACAGAGCCAGTTGCACGACCACGAAGCCGCAATATCCGGTAGGACAGTAGGTCCATCGGTTTCCCGGCTGAATGCAACTCGATCCGCTGCCCGCAACGGGCCGTCCCGTCGGCACTCCATTGCAGGTCAAGCGCGACGTCGGACTTCGTCATCTGTGTTCGGCAGGGACCGAAAGGCCGGACCGCCCCAAGGCCTTCGCGCAGTTCAAGAATGGGCAAAAACGGTCGATAAGGAAGAGGGGCCGCAGTCGGCGGAGGTCCGCTGAAGGCGACGGTCGGGTCGGTGTGCTCACCGATATACGTGAGCTCAATTTCATACACGGTAGAAGGAATGGGGCCTGATAAGGGAACATCTGCCGCACGGGCGGGAAGCACCAGGATTCCCAGTCCTATTCCGGCACACACCGCCACCCAGCCTGACAGCATCGACCACCTTCCCCGCTGGGGTCGGCACGCGCCGGCCGATATCACGAGACGCTGATCGATGTGGATAGAGACGCTCATTTCAATTTCCGAATGGCTATTCCTGGTCTACTTTCTCGGCCTGACGGGCGGATACTTGATGCTGGACCTCATCGCGATCGTGCACTTGCGGCAGTACCTGCAGGAGCGGGTGCTGGAAAGCCTGCCGCGCAGTTATACGGGGTTCGAGCCGCAGATCAGCATTCTGGTCCCGGCGTTCAATGAAGCCGCCACGATCGCCGGCTCCATCCGGTCGCTCCTCCAACTCAGTTATTCCGAATATGAAATCGTCGTCGTCAACGATGGCTCGAAGGATGCGACCATCGACGTACTTCGCCAGGAGTTCCAGCTGTTTCCGTTCCCGGAGGCCTACCACACTCAGTTACCCACTGCGGAGATCCGGGCCATCTACCATTCGGCGCTGCACACGAACCTGCGCGTCATCGACAAGGAGAACGGCGGCAAGGCGGATTCGCTGAACGCCGGCATCAACCTGTCGCTCTATCCCCTGTTCTGTTGCATCGATGCGGATTCAATCCTTCAACCGGACAGCCTGCGGCGAGCCGTGCAACCGTTTCTGGACGACCACCGCACGGTCGCAAGCGGCGGCACCGTTCGCATTGCCAATGGATGTCGCGTCGAGGATGGATTTCTGACGAAGATCGGGCTCCCCTCGAATCTGCTGGCCCTGTTCCAGATCGTCGAATATCTCCGTGCATTTCTGTTTGGCCGCCTGGGCTGGTCGCCGATGAACGCCATGCTCATCATCTCCGGGGCCTTCGGCATTTTCCGCAAGGAAGTGGTCGTCACCGTGGGGGGGTATCGGTCCGACACGATCGGTGAGGACATGGAGTTGGTCGTCCGGATGCACCGACATCTACGACTCAGTGAGAAGCCCTATCGGATCACATTCGTCCCCGATTCGGTGTGCTGGACCGAAGCCCCGGAGGACATACGCACACTCAAGAATCAGCGCATCCGCTGGCAACGAGGACTCTGTGAAAGCCTGACCAAAAATCTGGACCTGATGTTTCATCCCAAGGGCGGGACGATCGGCTGGCTGGCCTTCCCGTTCATGGCCGTCTTCGAATGGATCGGGCCGGTAATCGAAGTGTTCGGCTACTGCTTCTTGATGCTCAGCTTTGTTTTGGGATATGTCTCGGTGCAGGCCTGGTTAATCCTGCTCGTCGCAGCCATTGGGCTCGGCGTGCTGCTTTCAGTCAGCGCCTTACTCCTGGAAGAAATGTCGTTCCACGTCTACCCGGCACAACGCGATGTCTTGAAGTTGCTGTTCGCCGCCGTGGTGGAAAACTTTGGATTCCGCCAAGTGAATTCGGTGTGGAAATTAATCGGCCTGTATCGTTGGGTGTGCGGCAAGAAAGCGACGTGGGGCACCATGACCAGAACCGCATCCTGGCAGGCGCGATAGCTCTGCAGTCCTTCGTCTTCTGCCTATCTCGAGAACTGCTCAATCGCCCGGCTGGCTTTCTCCAGATCGCTGTCGGTCTTCGCCATACAAAACCGCATATAGCGACTGCCTTCCGGCCCTTCAAAAAACGCCTCTCCCGGCACACCCGCTACGCCGGTCTTGTCCAGCAGATACAGCGCACGTTCACGGCTGGTCGTTCCCGGCAAGCGGGACACATCGGCCAGTACGTAGTAGGCGCCCTGCGGCACAGCGGGTGGCAGCCCGGCTTTCGCCAGGGCCCCGCAGAACCGATCTCGCTTCTGCTGATGCTCAGCCGCCAGCTCCCGGTAAAACGATGGGGCCAGGGCACGAATGCCGGCGGCAACGCCATACTGCAGGGGTGTCGGCGCACAGACATACAACACATCGCTCATCGCACCAATGGCCTTCGCCCATGAGGGTTCCGCGACGCTATATCCAATCCGCCAGCCGGTAATACTGAAGGTTTTCGAGTAGCCCCCGATTGTAATGGTCCGGTCGGCCATGCCAGGCAACGAGGCCATGCTGACGTGCTCCCGTCCGTCGAACACGAAATACTCGTAAATCTCGTCCGTGATGACGAGCAGATCGTGCCGGCAGACGATCTCGGCGATCTGTTCCAACTCCCGACGCATAAAGACCTTGCCTGAAGGATTCCCCGGGCTATTCACGACGATCGCTTTGGTCCTGGCCGTAATCGCCTGTTCGAGTCCAGAAAGATCCACCGTCCACTCGGGCGGTCGCATCGTGACATATCGGGGCACCGCCTCCACCGCAAGGATTGCCTGCACATGGTAGGCATAAAACGGCTCAAAGAGAATGACTTCGTCCCCGGGGTTGAGCAAGGCCATGCACGTGGCCTGAAACGATCCCGTCGCGCCGGCACTGACCGTGATCTGCGTGTCGGGATCGGCAGTGATGTGATTGTATGCGGCCAACTTGGTGGCGATCGCCTCCCGTAACTCCGCGATGCCGTCAAAGCGAGCATACGTATTCTGTCCCTGTGCCATCGCCTGCTGCGCAGCCTGCACCACCACAGGAGGCACGGGCGTATCACACACTCCCTGAGACATATTGATGCCGTTGACCTTCGCGCAGGCCAGCGTCATCGCGCGAATATCCGATTGGGCCAACCGGGCTGTCCGATCACTTTTCTTCATGCGCGTCCTCGATTTCTCAATCTGCTCTTCCCGCGGCATTCCCTACTCCGTTTCCGGATCAAATTGCAACCGCACGCCGCTCAGTCGGTCGCATGGGATTGGTTCGTCATGGCCCGGGCCGCCCGACGACGGAAGACGGACCGTGGCACCGGCTGTCGGGTGCCCGTCCGGAACCGCTCATAATAGCCCAACACCCGGTCGACATAGATTTGCGTGGCCGGCAGGGTCGGCACGCCCACGGTCTGCCGGACTCGCGCCTCACCGACATGGTAGGCCGCCAATGCCAACGACAGATCTCCCCCGAACCGGTCGAGCAGTCCCCGGAGCAACGCCGCACCGGCACGGATATTATCATTAGGATCGAACGGGTCCAGCACATGAAACGCCGCAGCAGTCAATGGCATGAGCTGCATGAGTCCGATCGCTCCCTTTGACGACACGGCGTCGGAGTTGAAATTCGATTCGACTTTGATGATGGCCTGTAACAAGGCCGGATCCAGGGCGTATTGTTCAGCATAGGTGGCGATCAGGGAGGCAATCGGTTCGGAAGCCGGTCGTCGCGCGAACTCCTTCATCGAGGGGTCGACCGCGAGCCTGCTGGCCGGAGGCATCGCCGCGATCAGCAGGGCGGCCACGGCGAGAGGAAACAGCGCGCGTGCGACTCGACTCCCAAGTGCATTCCAGTCCGGCTGTTGCATGATGGGGATTCGACCGGTGCGGCCGGACGGCTCCTATCGACTCTCCTCGTCAACGCTTCGAATCAGCACGGCACGCCCATGCCGATCAAACCAGGATTGGATGCGATCGCCCACATGGGCCGGACGATCAATTTTGGTATTTTCATCGTGGGGAACGCGATGCTCCTGCCCCCGGACGTCCCGCACCAGATAGGCCCCCCCTTCCAGCGCTTGCACCTGACCAACCACCGAACTCGAGACCGGTTCACCGGCCGGCTGGGCAGACCGGAGTTGTGCCCCCAGCGTTCCGGAGACGATGCCCATGCCGAGATCTTCCTGTGAGGAATGACCGTGCATGACCGATTCTGCACAGCCCCCGGTGAAGCAGAGCGACAGCAGCACAAGCGTCAGACGTCCGTAACCCGTGAAGACAGGCATCATGGTTGAAACCTCCAAGGCTGTATGGGATGGAAGTCAGTGCGAGAGTGGGGCTACACGCACCGTGAGCCCACTATTCCACGGAGAGACGGAATGCTCAAGAAAATGAGGGAAAGCAACCAGGGAAGGAATAGATCGTCGAGGCGAAGGAGCAGTTACCCGGCGACAGGACGCGTCATCGAACGGCGACGCTGGTCGTGCCAGAGATAGGCCGAATACATCGTCGCGACCAGCACAACGCCCATGAGCAGCATCAGGCAACCCACCGCGACGGGTCCCCCGATCGTCCCGTGATACGCATCATGAATCACCTGGACCGGCTGATCAGTGAAGGGACTGAAATGCGACAACCATCCCAGCGCCAAACCCACACCTCCGATGATCGTCCAAAACCGGGGACCGACCATACCGCTACACGAGAGCCGTAGTCCGATCCCGATCACCAGGTAGATACTCGTGATGATCAGGATAAAGCCGACCGATTGCCCGTCTGGCGGCCAATGAAAATCTCCGCGGATCACATGGTCGACGGTATGCGCGGCATTCAATACTGCGATGGCCCAAATCAACCGCACCAGAGTATGGTCCGGTTTCACGATCGCACCGGCCTGAGATCTCGGCCCTCCTCGCCAAGCCACCAACCATGCTCTTTCAGCCAGCAGCGGTCCATCACCACCTCCAAGCCGGCCTGACGGGCGCGCAGGGCCGCATCCTCGTCGATGACGCCTTCTTGGAGCCAGACCGCCTTGGCGTGGATGCGGATCGCCTCGTCGACAATCGCCCCGGCCTCCTCGGACCGGCGAAAGATCGTGACCAAATCCACCGCGCCGGGTACCGCCGACAATGAGGGATAGGCGGGCTGCCCCAAGACCATCGTTTCACGCGGATTGACCGGAATTACCTCCTTGTCCTGTCGCTGCATGTAGGCAGCGACCCGATAAGACGGCCGGGCCGGATTCGACGACAACCCCACCACGGCGATTCTGCGGCACTCCATAAGCAGGCGTCTGAGCGTGTCCTGCGACGGCGCATCGCCCATCATGGAGCCCCCCAGACTTCCTCCAGACGCTGCGCACGCCCGCAATTGAACTTGTAGAACTTGTACCGGATCGGATTCTTTTTATAAAAATCCTGGTGATACTCTTCCGCCGGGTAAAACGGCGACGCTTTGGTGAGTTCCGTCACAATAGGCTGGGGCAATCGCGGGGATTGCTCGATCGCGTGCTTCGACTCCTCTGCCAAGCGTTTTTGTTCCTCGCCCTGGTAGAAAATGACCGCACGGTACTGGCTGCCATGGTCACAGAACTGGGCATTGGGGGTCACCGGATCCACATTGTGCCAAAAGGCATTCAACAAGGCCTGGTACGTGACCTTCGCCGGGTCATACACCACTTCCACCGACTCGGCATGGCCGGTCCCTCCGCCGGACACTTGCTCGTACGTCGGGTTCTCCACCCGACCGCCCATATATCCGCTGGTCACGGAGATGACCCCGGGAACCTTTTCAAACACTTCTTCCATGCACCAAAAGCAGCCACCGGCAAAGTACGCCTTCACACCGGTCTGATCGGCTGCGTAACCGCTGGAAACCACCGACCCGGCCAATAGCACGAGCAGGATGACTCGAGCACCGAATGTCTTGCATGCGACGGAATTCATGGATGATATCCTCCGTGAAGAAATCGGGGTCGACTGCCGATCGGTTATCTTACCAAAGCACGGGAGCCTCCGCGCTGCAGGTCAGCTCGTCAAGGCCGTTATCTTTCTCTACGCGGGTCGCAAACATTTGGATGTTTGTGTATCATGCCCGACATGATCAGACTACGTGTACTGAGTGGTCTCTTGGCCATGTGCCTGCTTCCCGGTTGCGCAACCTGGCTGATGAAGGGCGAGGCCCCTGAGGTGCTGGTAACGAATGTCACGCCACTGGAGGCCAGCGCCTTCGAGCAGCGTCTGCAGGTCGATCTTCGTATCCGAAACCCCAACGATTTCGAACTGGCCGTGACCGGCATCGACTTTCGGCTCGATCTGAATGGAAATCGGCTCGTGCGAGGATTGGGCAACAAGGAATTGGTCGTGCCGCGTTTAAGCGACGCCGTGACCTCTGTCGAAACCAGTACGTCGACCCTGCAGGTCGTGCGGCAGCTCCTGTCTTTTTCCGGCGATCAGTCGCTGACCTACCATGTTACGGGAGTGCTGCACACGAAGGATGGCCGCCTCCCGTTCGATAACTCCGGCGTGCTATTGGACAAGGGTGCCCTCTCCGGTTCTCCCTCGGCCCAGTAACAGATCTCAACGTATTGCCGGCAAGGTTCAGGTGGCTCACACCGCCTGTCCAGCAAGGCCGCAGCAGTGCGAACAGACCAGGCGTACCCTTGCGGTAGGTTGAGCCTCGGAGCGATGCGAGAACGGCACTGGCGGGCTTTTTCGCCAGCTGCTAGCCCGGGCACTTCAAGCAGGCCGTCGCGAGACGTTCGAGGCCGAGGCCCATCGGGGCTGCTCGCAAGTGAGGCAGACGCAGGCGTACTTGCAGTCCGTCGAGGAGGCCGAGCGAGAACGGCCCCGACGGGCGAAGGGATCGGACGACGCAGCAGGTCTGCATGAAGTGGCCGGGCTAGACGCCCCAGGAGCGCGCGCCCTGGACCAGATCCGGCTGTTGTTGCTCGAACTGCTTCATCATGAGGGTGATGGCCTCTTCCGGGTTTTCCACCGTCGCGATGAGCCGCCCGCCCAGTTTCTTGAAAAATTTCTCTTCGGCCGGCGTCGCGCCGACCAGGATCACCGGCTTTCCTGCCTTCAGCGCCAGCGCGACCTCGGACACCGTGCCGGCCCCCATCAGTCCGCAGACCACCACCACGTTGCTGGACATGACGTTGACGTTATTGCGGGCATTGCCCATCTCGGTGATGATCGCCAGATCGACGTACTTGGACACGCGTTCACGAGCCGAGGGGAGCACACCGATCGTCAAACTGCCGGGAACCTTCTTCGCACCCTGGCAGGCCGCGTCCATGACACCCACATCACGTCCGCCGGTCAGGACCACCCATTCCCGCCTGGCAATCAGTTCACCCAGCACACGGGCATTGTCCACATCCTTCTTCCTGGCCTTGGCCGGCCCCATCACCCCCACAATATACCGCATGCCCATCCTTATACCCGCCCGCCGCATTGCGGCTGCCACCAGCCCGTCACGGCCACAGTCGCATAATAAATGGCCCAGGAATCAGGATCGTCGGCCAGCCGGCCATACTGCTCGATATCACCCTCGGTGACCATCCCGGTTGCAATGTACTTGTCCCGCAATTGCTCGGCGGACAACTTCATCATCTGCGCCACCATCCCCCCACCCGCCGACAAGTGCCCTTCATGTTCCACCGTCAACTGCGACAAATCGTGGCGCTGAAACAGCGCCGGGAGCTTCACCCCGAGCGCATGATCCATTCCCAGGGAGGTGAACATCCGTTCGATCGCCTCAGACACACGGCTGAACGAAGCGCGACCTTCCTCTGACCCGGCCACCGCGCGCGCCGCTTGAAAATCCGGCTCCTCGAGCACGACCCATCCGCCCGGCTTCACACAACGCAGCATCCGTTCGAACGCGCGCTGGTAATCCGCGATATGAATCATCACGTAGCGCGCATGGACGAGGTCGAACATCTCGAGTGGAAGATCCGCGTCGCAAATGTCACCCTGCAGGATCTCAATGGTCGAACTGCCGCTGCCCCGCAGGAAACGGGGGTTGGTGTCGAGCGCGACCACTTTGCCCGACGGTCCGACGCGCTGCTCCAACCATCGGACGATGGAGCCGGCCCCCGCCCCCACTTCCAGGCAATGCCAGCCACTCGTCAAACCCGTCGCCAGCAGGCGCCGCTGGGTGCCCGCATCAAAAATTCGCTCAAGCATTTGCAGCCGCACGAATTCTCGCGGCTCCTCGCTCGTCTGAAAGACGTACTCCGTGTTCACTGTCTCCCTTTCGTTGTTCGAGTCATCATGCGTCCCCGCACGCCGCTCCGGCGAGGCCTCAAAACCGCGAGCCGGTCAGGGCGACATCAGCGTGTGCCCAGGCAGCACGCAGACGACCCTCTTCGTGACTCGCGTCTTTGCGCTGCGCCTGGAGGCTCTGCACAAGTCCGTGCAACGCCCAGCCGTTTTCCGCATTGACGCGTAAATCCTCCCGGTAGACCGACTCTGCGTCGCCGGGACGTCCGGCCAGTAACAGCACCGCTCCGAGGTTGTGACGAACCGGTTGAAACCAGAACGGCGGTTCGCTGTAGGGCAGCGATACCTCCAACTGCAGCGCCTCGCGCAAGGCTTGTATGCCCGCGTCATACTCTCCGCGGCGTGCGGCCATTTCTCCAACCAACACCCGCTCCGCCACTTTCAACAGCGTGCGACTTAGCTTGCCTTCCGTCGACTTCACCCTGGTGAACGCCTTGAGTGACTTTCTGAGATTCGCCAGCTCCCCCTCGGCGCTTCCGAACCGGGTCGTCGCGGCGAAGGCCAGTCCACGTACGTAGTGCCACACCCCTGTGGTGAATCGCAACTCCTTGGGAGGCGGAGGCTGCCGGATCAACTCCCCCCACTGGCCGAATCGCGCCATAGTGAGGAGAAGGGTCGGCGCGTACCACTCGAGTGAGGGTTCCTTCACGATCTCATCGACCGAGATCTTTCCCAGTAGATCGCGCGCGACCTGCGAGGCTTCCGCGCTTCGCCCTTCCATCACCAGTGAGGCGTTCAGGAAATGGAGATTGTGCGCATAGTATCCCGTTGCGTAGTTGCCCTCAAGGGGGTGGTGCAGCAAATACTCGCGATCCACCGTCGCGGCCTCGGCATTCCGTTCCGAAGCGTCGCGATAGCGCCCCACCCGCATAAAAATGTGCGCCGGCATATGGACCAGATGCCCGGCGCCCGGCATCAGCGACGGCAGGCGCTGGGCACAGGCCAACCCACGCTGGGGATCGGGCGACGCCTCGACGGCGTGAATATAATAGTGGCAGGCGCCGGGGTGATTCGGATCGCGCCTCAGCGCCGCTTCCAACGTCGCCACAATTTCTTCTGTGCCGGGTTGGGGATGACCGTCGGCTCGCCAGTAGTCCCAGGGGCGGAGGACCATCATCGATTCTGCGAACAACACGGCGGCATCGACATCGTCAGGGGACTCGGACACGAGCCGGCGCATGGCCTTGGCATAGGCTTCATCCCTGCCTTTCCTGGATGAGGACTTTTTCGCGGAGTACCGGGTTGCCAATGCGTCTACGTAGGCTCGCTCACGGGGAGTGGCTTTAGCCAGACGCGCTGTGGCTTTCTGAATGGCGTCTGCCGCCCTGGATTCGTCTTTGGCGTCCATCGCGGCATTGATGTTCGGCCCCAGACTCAATGCCAGGCCCCAATAGGGCATGGGCGCCTCGGGATCAAGGCGGGCGGCCTCGGTGAAGGCGGCAATAGCTTCTTCATGATTGAACGCATAGACCAGTCGAAGCCCTTGATCAAAGTATTGCTGTGCGCGCTCGGATGTTGTGGTGATCGTATGATGCAACGTGCCGAGATTGTCGAACAGGGTGGCCTCCGCCCGCGCACGGCCCGCCTCCAGAGACCACACCAGCCCTGCGCACACGAACCCGGACAGCAGCATCCGCACATATCGTCGCTTGACCATTGACCGCGCTCCTGATCGTTTCATCGGCAAGAGGGGGAGACTGTGGTCCTCCGGCAAGAGGCCGGCCGCGAGGAGACGCACAACGTAGCAGTCTTATCAGGAACTTGCCAGCACCTTATGGATTGATGACCGGTCCTGCGTGGAATACGTAGGATCGCAGCGGGCGCGACGCCACCACATCCAACGGATGCGCGGCTAGACGGCGCGCGGCGACCAAAGGTCATGTGTATTGCAGGAGACCCACCACGTCGATGGGACACCAACCGGATGGGTGTGATGCGGGTGCACCGCACACACACAGTTCGCAGGATCTAGGCGTTGAGGTAGGGAACCTGGGACGCGTCAGCGGAGGTTTCGCGTCGATCTCTCGAGGGCTTCACGTCACGATCACGATACGGCAAGGCACGGGGTGTGACCAGAGACAGCTCCAACTCGGCAGGGGGCGCCATCTCCATGTCCTTGCCCATATACATCAAGACTTGCTGCTGCGAACTCACCAGCGCGCGCAAATCCTGAAGTTGCGAGGAGAGCTCCTCCATCTGCACTTTCTGAGTGGAGACCTGTTCGCGCAACTCATGGAGTTCCGCCTGGGTGGATTGGGTATGTTGGATGACCCAGTCCTTGAGCTCACGGGCTTGGGCGGTCAAGGCCCGCTGGACAAACCCCGCGCGGTCACGCAACCGGAAAATGAGGTCACCAACGGCACCATCCCACCGACGTGCCGGCACCAGCCCGTGTTCGGCTTGAACCTGATGCTCGATATGGCGCGCGACAGGCGCGCCCAGCCAATTCGACACCCGCTGTCCCAACGGCTGTTCCGTCCGGTCTTCGGAGCTGCCGTATTGGCACCAGTCCTCGAACCGCTCGGTCACATCTTCCAGCTTGACGAACACCTTGCCGATCGCCGCGCGGAAGGGCGAGGGCGCAAATGGATTCACCGCTCCCTTTTCGCCCTTGTCAGGGGCGAGCGTGAGAAGATGAACCGGTTTTTCGGCTAGACGCTGTTGCTTCCGTTTCATGGGCACACCGAACTCTTATCGGCCAATTACCCTTAATTCATTACTCTTTCCCATAGGCCGAGTCAATGGCTGGGACTGGGTTTTTTCGATCCGAACTGCCTGTCACAGGGGGAGGACTAGAACCGTGTGACGCTGGAAAAATTGAAGTCGTGAATCCGCATGGCGGGCACCAGCGCCTTCCCGGTTTCCGAGGTCACCGCCTCGGCGGGAGTGGTATAGGCGTCAACCTGATTAAACGCGCGCAACGGACTTTCGTGAAAACGAAAATTTCTGACGGCCGATGTGATCTCCCCGTTTTCTATGAGAAATGTGCCATCCCGCGTCATCCCGGTCAGCGTCAGATCGGACGGATTGACCGGACGGATATACCAAAAATTCGTCACCAGGATACCGCGCTGGGTGGTACGGATGAGATCGTCCACCCGCGTCCCGATGGGGCGCTCTCCGGAGAAGTGGGGGGATTCCAACGTGGCGAGGGGATCGACCCGATGTTGCCGCGCAGTGTACCGATCATGCAGGAGTTGCGTGAGCACCCCCGATTCAATCCAGCCTGATTCGATGACCGGGAGTCCCTCATGGGTAAAGCCCTGCCCAAGCAGGTCGGCATGGGCCGGTTGATTCGACAAGGACAGCCGGTGGTCGATGATACGCGAGCCCAACTTCCCGCTGAAGGGACTGGTGCCCTTGTAAAACGATTTGGCATCCAGCATCCAGGTCATCCAGCTGAGCAGGCCCGCAACGGCAGCCGGTTCGAGGATGACCGTGTAACGACCAGGCGGCAATTCCTGCGGCTCATCCGCGCCCCGCTTGGCTTTGATGATGGCGGCCAGGGTGCGCTCCTGGACATGTAACCGGTCAATGGATCGATGGGCCGCGGCCGACCACCCGGTCGCGTCGCCGGCTTGCACGGTCAGACTGAACCGCGCATCGGTGCGTTCCTCATAGGCGCGCAATCCCGTCCCGGCGGCCAACCCGACCGTCGCAACACCCGACGAGACGGTCCCCGCCGCATTCAGATTCTCCATCTTGCACTGACCGATGGCTTCACGCGCATAGTCGAGCCGACGTGCCGGTCCTGCCGTACTCGTTTCCGATCGGGAAGTCGGGAGCGACAAATAGGTTTGTGCGCCTACCGGCGGAAGGTATTCCGGATCGTCCGGCGACAAACGGGCAATCGATTCCGCCTGCTTCAACGTTTCCCGCACCGCCCCGGCGGTAAAATCCGTGGTGCTGGCGGTGCCATGCTGTCGCCCGAAGGCCACGGTGATCGAGAGGCTGCCTCGTCGCTGATTCACATTTTGAATGACCTGGTTGTTGGCGAAACGGGTCGTGCCCCCGTGGGAGTCCCGCAAGGACAGGAACGTATGGTCCCCGGAGGAATGACCCATGACCAGGTCGGCCAGGAATTCAAACTCCTGGCGACTCGTCAACTTCGGCCATGACGCGGTGATCGAAGAGGTCATGTGGTCGCCTTCGTCTCTCCGCTGATGACATCCACGCGCCGGAACCGGGCATGGGACGCCGCGTGCGTCATCCATCCCGATTGTCCCGGTTGGCCCTTACCGCAGGTGATAAACCCGTAGCGGCGGCGATGATGGCGATCGGCGACGCCGTCACACCGTCCCCAAAATTCCGGGGTGATGCCGTGATAGATCACATCCCGCACCATGTGCGTCAGCCGGCCATTCTCGATCAACCAGAACGCATCGCCGCCGAACTGAAAATTATACCGCCGCTGGTCGATACTATAGGACCCATGGCCCTCGATATAAATGCCCCGCTTCACGTCGGCCAACAGGTCATCCAAGGTGGACGTTCCCGCCTCAAGACCGATGTTCGCAATGCGCACCATGGGAACCGATCCCCAGCTATCGGCCCGGTTTGACCCGCGTGACCGCTCTTCCTTGATTCTGGGCGCCACTTCGCGATTGGTGCAGTATCCGACAAAAATGCCCTCTCGCACGATGTCCCACTTCTGGCAGCTGACGCCGTCATCGTCATACCCGGTTGCCGCCAGTGTGTCGGGCTCAGTGTTATCGGCCACGAGATTCACGTGCGCTGAGCCATACCGATACGTGCCGCGTTTGTCGGGCGTGAGAAAACTGGTTCCGGCGTAGTTGGCTTCGTAGCCCAGTGCGCGATCCAACTCGCTCGGATGGCCGCAGGACTCGTGCATCGTCAACGAAAGATGTTCCGGATCCAGCACCAGATCGTAGCGGCCGGGCTCGATCACCGACGCTCGCACCTTTTCCACCGCTTGGGCGGCGATTCGCTCCGCTTCACGAGCGAAGTCGGCATCACCCACCAGCTCATACCCCATGCGTAAATGTGGCGTGTTGAAGGACCGACTGGCGAAGCGTCCCTCATGCAGCGCCGTGGCCGTGCAGTCGCCTTGCATTGCCAACAGGTCGAACTCCAGATGTGACCCTTCGGTGGACACAAAGAGTTTTCGATCGCGTTGCGCCCATAAGCTAGCGTGGCTCCTGACGACACCAGGCTGTCGCTGGATGATATCCATCGTATTCAACAGCAGCGCCGTTTGTTCTTCTAAAGGAACCGTGAAGGGATCCAGGCGGCAGGGCGTGACAATCCGGTCTCGATGCACCGGCTCGGGAGCGAGGTGCACTTTGGTGATCGCGAGAGACGCCGACCCTTTGGCAATTTCAACGGCGAGGTCGGCGACTCGTGGCACTTCCTCGAGGGACAGGATGGAACTGGCGGCAAAACCCCAGGCGCCGCGGTGCAGCACGCGAATACCAAACCCGCGGTCGGTCGACTCACGAATATGCGCAATGCGCCGATCCTCACCAGCGATCGTGCGCGTCGTCGAATCGAGCAGCCGAATATCGGCATACTCCACCCCGGCTGCACGAACACGCGAGAGCGCCAGCTCCGCCAATTCGTCCCACGAGGGTCCCGTCATCGCAGTATCCCCGGTTGCGAGGCACGCACAAGCAATCGTGCGTAGTATACCAAGATCACGTCGACCGCTGCCTGCCTTTTCCTGAGCTGATGCAGGGCGTGACGCGTCGCGCTGGAGGAGCAGTCGTGCATCCTGCTAAGATACTCGCACATGGCTTCATCGGAACAGACTCCCCGTCGGCGAATGATCACGCTGCTGACGGGTACGTTACTGTCTTCCCACCAATTGGCCCAGCTTCTCGGCATGCCCGAGCGCCAGGTAGAAGACCACTTAACGCATATCGTCAAAACGCTCGCGCATGATCCGACACGAACATTTGTCTTGGAGCCTTCATCCTGCCAGGACTGCACCTATGCCTTCCGGGACCGTACCAGGCTGACAAGACCCAGCCGCTGTCCCCGCTGCCGAAGCGAAGCCATTACCTCACCACGCTTCGGTATCCGTGAAGCCGCCGCCACATAACGACACCCCGCTACCGCGGTCTGCCCCTCTTGAAACCTGTGTGCGCGTGCGAGACACTTCGAGAACCGCCATGATGCAGCCTGCGCGACGCACACGAGCCGTGAAAGGAACCGATCGAATGCCGAGATCATTCGCGTGGATGGCACTGACAGTGGGGCTGCTCGGATCGGGCTGCGGTCCGGATCAGGCGACACAATGGTTGGAAACCGCCCAGTTCGAGGAGCGCCAAACCAACCTGGTCCACGCCAGAGAGCTGTACGAGAACATCGTCCGCCAGTATCCCGACAGCCCCGCCGCCAAGACCGCACGAACACGGCTGGCCGAACTCGCCGGCAAACCGTAACCAGCCGGTTGTTTATCCCTCTACGCCTACGCTCACAATTCCACCGGCGCACATCTCGCCATGCTCCTGCGCGCCCCATCTCAAACACCCCGTCTTTCCTTCAGACATCAATGCGTTAGCACCAACAGCTATACTTGCGGGAGGTTCGGACACGCTGACCGAAGTCGCGAAGGAGGACCTCCTGATGGCTCGTCGATTTATCTCTGTGCTTCTCGCTCTGCTCATCTCGTGTAGTGTCAGTCCGGCCTGGACCGCACAATCCCCAAACGACAACTCCATCAAAGATCTCATGCGACTCTCTGGTCTGGAACAACAGATTCGGGACATCCCCAGTCAGGTGGTGTTGGGATTCGATCGCCAGGGTCGCAAATTACCTGTGGAACAACATACCGCCCTTCGCCGTGCGCTGACGGACTCGTTCAACTCCTCGAGAATGGAACGGCAGGTGTACCAGGAATTGCAGACGGGTCTACGCCCTGAAGTGGTGGGACGTACATTAGCGTGGCTCCGCTCCGACCTTGGTCGAAAAGTCACCCTATTAGAAGAAGAGTCCAGCGGGTCCAAAGCAATGGAGGAATTGCAGGCCTTTGTTCAACAATTGCAAAAGACCGGACCGGCTCAGGATCGTCTGCAGCTAGTTCGCCGCCTCGATCAGGCCGCGAATGCCACTGAGCTCATGCTGGACGTCACAGAATCCATGCTCATCAGCATCGCCTCCGCATACGAGGCCACCTTGCCCGCCGCACAGCGGGTGGGATTGGACCGGATACGCGTTCAGATCTCCCAGCAGCGCAGTACCTGGAGACCGCAGGTGCAGAACCAGATCATGGTGACCATGCTCTACACCTACCGCAGTCTCAGCCTCAAAGAGCTCGAAGCATACGTCACCTTCCTGGAAACGGAACATGGCCTGGAGTACTCGTCACAAGCGAGCGCCGCACTGAAACATGCGCTAGACCTCAGTATCCATCGCGCCAGCGGCGTCATGATGGACATCCTGAAGCCACCGGCTGGTCGGAAGTCTCTTTGAAAAGCGCGCTGCAGGAGACTCCGATGCATGCCGACCGTCTGCCCCTCCGCGCCAACCCCGCTGTCTGATAGCCGGTCACCTGTCCCGTGGGAACCAGGGAACGAATGCATTCGTCGTGCGTTGATACTCCGCATACTCTCGACTGCGACTCCTCATCGTCTGCGTCTCCGTCCAGGGAATGCCGGTGACTTTCAGGAGCGCCCAGCCCATCGTTAGCGGGCCAATCAGCGTCACCCCCCAATTGCCCAGTGGACTCGCCAGTCCCATCACCACATAACTCCACCAGTGCAGCCATTCGAAAAAGTAATTGGGATGGCGCGAGTAGTACCAGAGCCCCTCCCGGCACACGCGATCCCTGTTCCAGGGCTGCCCCCGAAACGACGCCAACTGCCAATCAGCCAAGGCCTCCCCTGTCACCGCGACCAGCCAGAGGAGCACACCGACTAGTTCTAGGAGATGAAAGGGCGGATGGGGATTCTGCATGACGATCAGCGGAGGAAGAGAGAACCACACGATGGCCGCAGCCTGCAGTTGAAAATACCAGAACCGGCGCGTTGAACCCTGCTCGCCCCATTGCACGCGCAGAGCGCGGTAGCGGCCGTCTTCAGATTTTCCCCACAACCGATCGAGAAGCACATGCGTGCCGAGGCGTGCAGCGTACAACACAATCATCCCACACACCAACAGGCGCCTCGCCGGTTCGCCCGGAGCAAGAGTGGCGTACCACAGCACGACCAAGCTCAACCCGTAACACCAGCCCACATCGACAAGAGAAAGGTTGTGCAGGCGGCGCTCAAAGAGCCAGAGCGCAACCATCAAAAGAGCCGAAGCGGCCCAGGCGGTCACAAGGAGAGACAGTGGGTCTGTCGCGTTCATGCGATCAGCGATCGACGTGCAAGGCGAAGATACAGCACGTATGGTGCGTGGTCACCTGATTGTACTACGACGGCCACCGCGACACACGCCGGAGGAGATCGGATGGCATTGCCCTCGCCGCACACGTATGATGGGTGACTTTGCGGATGTGGCCCCGCTGACCGAAGGAACCAACATGACCAGAATATTCGTCACGACACTGGTGGTCGCCCTGACACTTGCTGGCGCAGCCCTGAATCAGTCGGATGCGAGCAGTGAGGCGACGCGGAAGACCGATCCGCTTGCAAAAGGGAAACGGCTGTTCACGAGACACTGCGCCGGATGCCATGGTTCGGAAGGAAAAGGGGATGGGTACAAACTACTCGGACCGGATCCGGCCAATCTGACCGCGCCCGCGACCAGAAAGCAATCAGACAAGGCGTTGCTCGCCACCATTCACGAAGGCAAACCGAACATGCCGTCGTGGAAAGGGCTTCTCTCCGAGCGCGACATCAAAAGCGTGCTGGCCTACATTCGTTCGTTGCCGCACTGATCTCGCGAGAATCTAACGAGCAGGATCGTCCCAAGGATCGTCGCTTGTAGAGGGATTCTCCCTCAGCCATTGGCGAAATCCCGGCAGGCGGAACGAGAGGAGTGCCTGGATCTTGTCACTGCGCATGGAGAGATCCGGCGGACGCGGCGGGCCATGATAGTCGGCAACCGAACCAGGCTGGATCGAAGACCGTAGTTCCGGGAATCGCGCCGCCACCAGCTCTCCGATCTCCCAGCGAGAGAGCCGTTCATGGCCCCCCAGGTGATACAGGCCCGGGCGGCGCTGCACGCCGAACTCCCAGAGAGCCCGCACCAACGCACCCGCCGGCATCGGACAGCGAAACTCATCGGTGAACAGCGTGAGCGTCACTCCCTTCGCCACCGACCGCACCATGTCTTCGACGAAACTCCGGTCGCGCGTCGGCGACGTGCCCGCTGTCAGTGCGATACGCACGACGGCATGGGCCGGATTCGCGAGGACGACCGGCTCTGCCTCAACTTTCGTTTGTGCGTAGACGTTGAGCGGATGGACCGCATCGGTCTCGACATACTGCCCCTTCGCGCCATCAAACACTTGGTCGGTGGAAAGGAATATGAACGGCACGTCGCGCGCAAGGCCGGCCAGGATCCGGGTTGCCTCGACATTGATCAGCCTGGCCCGCGCGGGTTCCTGCTCACACAGACCGGTGCGGCTCAACGCCGCGCAGTGGATGACGAGGTCCGGCCGGTGACGATCCCAGAGCCGTTGCACCTGTGCGCGATCGGTGAGATCGACCTCGTTCCTGGTCACGCCACGCACATCCCAGCCAGGCACCCAGCGCGAGGCGCTCCTGACGAGATAGCCACCGATCAGGCCGGCAGCACCGGTGATGAGTACGATCGGTTTCATGCTTCGCTCAGCCCCAGACGCCGGATCCCCGGCACCTCTAGCACTCTCGTCGACACCGGCGGATGTTCGATAGACCACAATAACGCCGCGAGCATGTCTCGAATCGTGATCAATCCCAAGCGCGTAGCGGCCACTCTCGTTGCGGGCAGTTGCTCCAACAGGCGATAGACCGGCACCAGCGCCAATGGCCACCAATGCCCGGGGCCGAGAATGTACCACGGCCTGAGGATGGTGGCGACCAATCCGGCTCGCCTGATGGCCTCTTCACAGTCACGACGCACGGCGATGTAGTCACGCATGATGGGCGCGGGATGGGCGACACTGACGTAGACGAAGTGCGGCACGCCCGTCGAAGCGGCGGCTCGAATCGCCGCCATGGCCGAGGGTCCATCAATCGCGCGAAACTGCGCCCCCTTCCAGGGTGATGGTTTTGGCACGCCCACCAGCTGCACGAGTGTATCGTGTCCCCGCACAGATTCCGCAAACGTCTCCGCCTTCAATGGATCGCCGGTCACGACCTGGCATTCGGCCGGGACCTTCCTCGTGGATGACTCGCGAACCAAGGCCGTCACATCATGCCCGCGCTCCAGCAACAGCGGAATGAGTCGCGCCCCGACGTACCCGGTGGCGCCGGTGACAAAGATGCGATGCCTGTCGCTTGACGTGGTCATGGATGCGAGAACAGCGCCGGCTTGGTCTCCAGAAAACCGGCCCACCCGGCCACTCCGTTTATCTCTTCGCGGCCCTTCGCCACGAGGCGGCCTGCCGCTGTAATCAACGCAGCCTGATCCTCGGCCGACAAGCCCAGGTTCGTTTTGATATGCGTGACGTGCTCGCCCAAGGGATCCGTGTCCGGCAATTGGCGCAGTGCGACATGCCAGAAGCGGCAGGATCCTCCGCCATTGTCCCCGCCCACTCGAAAGCTGCCGAACTGTGCCACATCCTGCCGAGATGCAGGAATTCCGGCCAGCTCCAACACATTGCGGCGATGGCCTCGCAGCAGGGCCGAAGCGGCGGAGAGCGGAGTGTGTGTCTCATTCCTCTGGCGGCCCGTCGCATCGATGGAGATCACCAGGCAGCCCTGCGGAAACAGATCCGTCATCGAACGGTTGACCAACGCCCCCTCGACGACTTGCATGAGCGTCCGAATCCCTAGATTGTCAGCTGCGCCTCCATCATAGGCGATGATGGGATCGGAGGACGCGCCGCTCTTCCCGGTGCCTCCATCAGTGAGCTTCAGGGGTTCCAGCACGCCAGGGTAGGCCGCGGACATATACACAGCCCGCGCAATACTGAACGGCGCCAAGGAGATGCCCAACGGCGCAAACCGTTCCTCGGCAATAACCAGGGGATCACCGGTCAAGGCATCCGTGGCGTTCAAGAGCAAGATGGGGCGCGAGGGATTGAGCTCAGCAAATGTGGCGCCGTGAAACAGTTGGTCATCAAGAGCACGAATCACCGGTTCAGCGGGGATCGTGTCCTTGAAGGCGTACCGGATCAGATTGTGAGGAGCGGCATACCAGGGCCCTGCCACGGCGCCTTGAATATCACGCCCGATCTGCTCCACAAACCCGTGTTGAAAACGAAACTCTCCGAACCCTTCCAACGCATAGGAGGCAGCCGGCAGCGCGCCGCCCGAGACGGCCGACAGCACATCGACCTGCGATAACAGCCCGGCTCGCTCCAGTTCCTTCATGACGGCCGCCCCGAAGACGGCCGCGCGACTGCCTCCGCCGGAGAATGCCAGCCCGACGAACCGGCCATCCGAGAATTCTTTTTCACCGAGCTGAAGTGTGGCTCGGTGTGCAGGAGGTAGCTGGTCAGCGGGAATGATCGAGGGGGGGCCGAGCGGCGCGCAGGACGCCAAGGTCAGCAGAAGCATCAAACTCCATTGGCACATACCGAGTCGGGAATGCAGGCTCATGCCTTTAATTACGGAGAGAACGGGAGTTTGGATGCCGCTTCTGCCTAAAATTCAAGTCTCACCCCGGAAATGCACACGCCATCGATTTGGTTTCGAACGAGTAGAAGTTGCGCGGTCTGGTCGCATTCGAAGCCGGCGCGGAGCGTGTGAGCAACTGGGCGGGCACCGTGGTCCGTGGTGATGCGGTCGCCATGACCATGATTCACGGGGTCATCACCGTCGAAACCGCTGGAAGCGTGTGAGGTGAAACCAACGCCTGCTCCACCGTATTAGGCACAACCATCAGGTAGCAACGGCGAAATACCAGACAGCATCGCTCGAACCGGTGCCCGCCAGGCCGCCAAGTGTAGCCGCGGCCACAGAAGGAAGCAAGGCAAGCCCGGCTCAGACCGGTCTCATGCTGATTGCCGATCCTGCGGGATTCGTGAGAGAGGGCACGTTCTGCAACACCGCGTCACCGGCCTCGATCCCGCCACAGACCAACCCGGCGACGACGTCGGCAATGCCGACGACAGCCGGCGCCGGGTCTGGCCCCAATTTGATCGGGTTGCATATCCCCACCACCGCGCCGAGGATTCCTCCGACGAACGACACGTCCGAAAGGGGATCAAATTTCCCGTCGCTCACAAATGCGTTGATGGTGGCAGCGAAGAGTCCCAGGTTGCACAGGCTGTAAATCCAGGACGAGGGCTGACCGGGAGCGTTAAGGATCGCGGTGAGCCCGCACCAGGCAAGCACCATGAGGCCCATGCCGTAGAGCAGCCAGTCCTGTTGGCTCGGAGTATCGCTGCTGATCAAAGGGAATGTACACGCGGCGCCGACTACGCCTAATCCCGCTGAGATACGCGACATGAGCGTGTCGCCGTCACTCCCTGCGGCATCCGAAACGCCGTTGACTATACCCGCGACAAGCGTCACCAGTCCGCTCATCACGCCCAGCACCTTCGCCGCAACGGGGCTGTATCCGACTGCACCGAGTGCAGCCCCGACATCCTGCGAGGGGAAACGCCCCGTCACGACTTTATAGAGAATGGTCACCGGAATCGCCCCCACCAACAGAATTAGATTCAGGATCGTCAACGACTCGCCCGTGAGGCTTTGATAGAGGCCGGTCAACACGGGTATCTGAATCTCGGCATTGAGCACACTCATGACGCCACTGATCAGATCCTCGACCACCTTGATCATGCCGTCAAAAAACGCGTTGCCGATCGTCAGGGCACCGACCAACAACGTCTCAACCGCATCGATGACGTTGACGAGCAACGTCGAGAAGAACGCCTCGGCCGAGGTGGCATGGAACAGATTGGTAAAATCGGACTGGAACTGAGCGAATGAACTTGCCAGATCGCCGTCGCCGGTGAGACGCGCGAGGAACGTGTTGAAGAAGTCCGTGAGCGGATCTCCATCGCCTACTCGTGAGCGCTTCCCGCCGGTTGACGACGAGGCGAGCGTGGCCGCCGGCAATCCGGACTTCAGCTTGTGCAGGGGCCACGCGCATTGCGTGGCGTGAGACGAAGCGCCGGACCCGCCTGCCGGTCCGACGGTGAACATGCTGTGCGGGGTCGCACCCATCCCTTGCATATCCTTCAGCCCCGCGTTCGGACTCGATGTCTGCAGGCTCTGCCGCAGCTGATCAAAGAATCCTTTGATCGCAGTTTCGCCTTGCTTAAAAAATGTGTCGACATTGTTCGTGATGTGGGTATCGATGTTCGCCAGGAGATTCGAGACCTGGGCGTTGACCTGCCCAACTAGCCATTTCTGCGTCTGGAGGATCTCGCCGAAATCGAGCAGGACGCTGAGCGCCTCGACCACGTCGTCGATCGCTTTCTCCAGCATCTTGAAGAACGAGCCCAGGAAAGGAAAGACATCGTCCAGGATCTTCAGCACCGCTTTGAAGACCTTGGCCACGTTGTCGACGACATAGGCGATGCCGACCATGACGTCTTCGGCCACGCTCACAACGATATGCGTGATCGTCGTGACGGCGCTCTTGAGCCAATTCCAGAAATCCGTGAAGATGTTGCCGGCCCGTCCCGATCCTCGCGCGCTCGGCGGCAGATCCACCTCCGGATTCCAAGACTGACCGGGGAGCGCGTCGATCGCGTCGCGCGCCTCGGCTGGCGAGAGAGGCACGAACGCCGGATAGGGGTTCGACGGCGGGTTGGGGTCGCGCGGGTCCGCGATCCAGAGGGCCGCGCCGACGGGCTGTTCGATAGCCATCGGCCGAGTGGCCGGGATGTTGGTAAAGAAGTGCGCGGCGCCGGCAAGGTCGCCGTAGGCAAAGTAGTTGTTGGGCGGCAGCGCCGCGGTCGTTCTCCGCGTGCTCATCCTCAGCGGGGACGCACGACGCATTACGCGGTCGAACGCAGCCGCGGCCGGGTTGTTCGATCCCTTCACGCCGATGCCCTGGGACACCTGCTGGATCGAGGTTGCGATCTGCTGCGGCTGATTGGCCTGCTTCTCGTCGTCGGTGAAGAGCGGCTTGCCGCTGTAGGCGGTCGCCGTCATCAGATTGATTTTGTCCGGATCGGTATCGTTCACATTCGCGTGCGCGGTCGTGACGCGCGCATGGAACTCCTGATCAGGATAGACGACGATGCGCTCGTACGGGTCCATGAAGCTCGCCCAGAGGCGGAGCGGCGATGCGAAGTAGTCAGCGGCGTTGCTGGCCACCGCGAGCGCACCGTCGATGCCGGTCTTGACCTGTGCGAAGTCGGCGTCACCCGGGCCGACGGTGTAGGGTTGACCGTCGACGGTGATGGCTGTGTCCGGCTGATCCGCCCAGATCTTCAACGCCGCGTGTGGCTGCGGGTTTTTTTGATTGTCGACGACGGTGACATGGGTTTGATACCGCGCAAGCGGCTGCCCTGGCGCCGAGTCGTCGTAGTCCGTCATCAACTGCGAGTCGCTGATGAAGTCCCGCAGTGTCTGCGGCCATTCATCGACCCGAATGCCGAATACCTGGGCGACCTGATTGGCGGGATTCCCGGAAGCATCGGAGTCGGCGCCGGCGGCGTAGACCACGCCGTTCGTATGGTCCTGGGTGAGCGTCGTGATCTGCGTGAGCCCCGTGGGAACGCTCATGAACTCCCCGCTCACTGGGTCGAGGCCGTACAAGTAACCGGCAACGTTCTGCGTGTCGACCAGCCCGTACACCACCGTCAGAGCCCCGGTCACGTCCTTGTACAGAATCGGGGTGGTGGAGACATACGGCCCGACACGTTGCGAGGTCTTATAGGTCTTCAGGGGCGTCAGGTCATTCCCGAGCGCACACAGGGTGGCGGTCTTGTCGGCAAACCACAGCGCGGGACTACCGTTGGTGAGCACCGATGCCGGGTCGACGACGATGCCGGTATAGACCTGGTTGTTCGCCTCGTTCGGCAGCATATAGGTGCCGGTGGTGTGCCTGCCTGCCGGGTCGGCGAGCACGATCGCATCGGCGGCATTGACAACGAGTCCTGGTGCAGGCGTCCCGGAAAAATTGCCCTGAATCTGCACGGGCGGGGTCAGCGTCTGATCGATGATCACGGCGGGGAGCGTCGTGGAGTGCAGTGGCGTGACGTGCGGTTCGCTGCCATCCTGTGTCTTGCACTGGGCCAAGTACAGGTAGTGAGTCGGAGTCGGAACCTGGGCGGTCTCGGCGAAGAAATACCACAGCGCTGCATAGACGTGTCCGTTCGCAAACAGGGGCGCCGCCACGCGCCGGTTCGGGCTATTGGACCACGATTGGGCTGCGGGGACGGACCACCGCCACCTGGGTGTGGGCGTTTGGCCGCTGATCCCTTGCGCGAGCGCCGCACGCGTGTCGAACAGGTAGATCGTGCTCGTGCGATCGCCGAAGCACAGATTCGATCCGCTCACCACCGGCGCGGAATCGGCCCCGCCGGGAGTGCTGAACGACCATTTCTGCTCCAACGTTCTCGCATCCAGCGCGATCAGCGCGCCGGTGTGTGCGCTGCTCTCGATTATCGGGGAGACCGTCGCGTAGACCAGCTCGTTGAGCGGATCGAACGCCACGCCGCGATAGATCACGTCGCCGCCCATGGGTTGCGGTGTGCGCGCGACCTCCTGGCCCGTGTGCGCATCCAGCGCCACCACGACCGAGCTGGGAATCGTCGTGTCAAGAGACACGATATAGAGATTGCCGAGTCCCTGCGCAATCTGATTGCTCGCGTGCCAACTCGCGTAATACGACTGCGAGGTCTTGAAGACGTAGGGCGACTCATAGCGATACACACCCATGCTGCCGTCGCCTTGCTGCGCCAGGCAATGCGCAGTGCCGAAACCGGTGCTCGAAACCTTTTGGACGCTCGATACGACCCCCGGATTGATCGGGATCGCCGCCGCCGCCGCGCTTCCTTCGGAAATGAAGCAGTACGCGTTGGCGTCGCCGCCCGTGCAATGCCACAGCGTGCCGTCGGAGTTGGCGGCCATGTGCGTAGGCGCGCCCACCAGCGGCACCGAATTGAGGACGCGCTGCGTCGCATCGAAACTGTGTACCCCGTTGTTGCAATCGCGCACCCACACACGCGCGGCATCGCCGACCGCAACTTGCTGGAGATTGCAGCCCGCGGTCACCACCGGTTGCCATCCTGAGACAGCGTTCCATTGCGACAATCGCGGCGATGCGGCGGCGCACACGAAGGCGCTGCCATCGGCGCCCACCGATACCGAAGCCGCCGTGCCGACACTGGGTTTGACGTTCCATTGCTCGCCGTCATGCATGACCACGCCACCGTCCCTCGTGGCAACCCAAAGGTTCCCCATACGCCCGCTCGGGGCGTGCTGCAGCAAAGGATGCCAGGCCGACGGCCAATTCCTATTGGCGGCGGCAAGGTATTGCGGCGTCCCCACCCCATTCGCGCCGAACATAACGAGCGCGGGACCTTTACAGATGACGGTCTCGGACCCCTGCAGGAACGCCGCATCGATGCCGGTCGCAGCCCAGTCCAACGGAATCCGGTTCT
>WBZQ01000073.1_pt1 | contig 103441 bp, 83 predicted proteins | sample 5204251 | NCBI WGS metagenome assembly WBZQ01 (sample SAMN12412402, study PRJNA552823) | activated sludge metagenome | isolation source: activated sludge from nitrification reactor of wastewater treatment plant... | place: USA: Virginia | collected 2017-09
CGACCAGTTCGCGACCCCGGTGCTCGGCATCATGCCGTTCGGGACGATGTTCCTGGTGACGTCGATAGCGATGCTGCGCGAACGCGGTTCGGGGACCCTCGAACGCCTGCTCACCACCCCCATCAGCCGGCTCGATCTGCTCGGCGGGTACGGTCTGGCGTTCTCGCTCACCGCCGCGGCGCAGGCGATCGTCGCGTGCGCGGTCACCGTCGGCCTGCTCGGCCTCACCGTGGAAGGGTCGATCTGGCTCGTCGGGCTGGTGGCGGTGCTGTCGGGGACTCTCGGCGTCGGGCTGGGGCTGCTGTGTAGTGCCTTCGCCAACAGTGAGTTTCAGGCCGTGCAGTTCATGCCCGCCGTCGTCATTCCGCAGTTGTTCGTGTGCGGACTGTTCGTGCCCCGGGCACAACTGCCGGGCTGGATGGAGGCGATCTCCGACGTCCTGCCGCTCACCTACGCCGTCGACGCCCTCAAAGAGGTGGCAGCGCACCCGGCTCCGACCGGTGCCCTGTGGCGCGATGTCGCCGTCATCGTCGCCTGGGTGATCGTGGCCCTCGCGCTGGCCGCCGCCACGCTGCGCCGGAGGACCGAATGACCGGGCGGCGCGGCGGTCGCAGGCCGGGTTCCCCCGATACCCGCGGAGCGGTATTGGCCAGCGCCCGAACCCTGTTTGCCGAGCGGGGATTTACTGGTACCTCGGTTTGCGCCGTCGCCGAGGGGGCCGGGGTGGACGCCGCCCTCGTCCATCACTACTTCGGCACCAAACGGGAACTGTTCCTGGCCGCCGTCGCCATCCCGCTCGACCCGGCGGTCGTCCTGGGGGCACTGCACTCCGTGCCCCGGGCTCAACTGGGCGAGACCGTGGTCCGCGCGGTCATCGGATTCTGGGATGGCGATCACCGGGAGGCGGGCATCGCCCTGCTACGGGCGCAACTCACCGACCCCGAGTCGACGATCCTGCGCACGTTCATCGGTGACATCATCGCGGGCGCACTCGGAGCCAACGCGGATCTCGACCCGGATACCGCTGCCACCCGGACCGCCTTGGTGGCCAGTCAGATCGGTGGAATCCTGTTGCTGCGCTACATCGTCGGCCTCGACCCGATCGCCTCGATGAGCGTCGATGAACTCGCCGCCCACATCGGCCCCACCGTCCAGCGGTATCTCACCGACCCGATGCCCTGAGCACCGCTCGGCCACCGCGGTCAGACCGGTGCGGGCCGTCTCACATTGCGACGTTCGGGCCCGGACGTATGGCCGACAATGCATCCGTCAGGCAACTGAGGGTCACAGCGGGTGCCAGCGGGCACCCACCCGGTGCGTGGAAGGAATGTGACGATGAAAGGCCTTGTCTACCATGGTCCCGGCAAGAAGGCGTGGGAAGAGGTTCCCGACCCGGTGATCCAGAAACCCACCGACGTGATCGTGAAGATCACCGCCACCACCATCTGTGGTTCAGACCTGCACATCCTCAAAGGCGACGTACCGACCGTCGATGACGGGCGGGTTCTCGGCCACGAGGGTGTCGGGGTGATCACCGAGGTCGGTTCGGCGGTGACCAATCTGGTTGTCGGTGACCGCGTCCTCATCTCGTGCATTTCCTCGTGCGGCCGGTGCGCCTACTGTCGCGACGGCGTGTACTCGCACTGCCTCGGCGAGGAAGGCGTGTCGGGGCTCGGTTGGCTGCTCGGGCACCTGATCAACGGCACCCAGGCGGAATACGTCCGCATTCCGTACGCAGAAACCTCGCTGTACAAGCTGCCCGACACCATTTCCGACGCTCAGGCGGTTCCGCTGTCGGACATCCTGCCCACCGGTAATGAGATCGGCGTACTCAACGGGCGCGTCGGAGTCGGCGACGTGGTGGCGGTGATCGGCGCCGGGCCGGTCGGCCTCGCCGCGATCATGACCGCCCAGTTGCATGGCCCGTCGAAGGTCATCGCCGTCGACCTCGATGCGCACCGCCTCGATGAATCCCGGGCGTTCGGTGCCACCGACATCGTGCAGTCCGGTGCCGACGACTGGAAGCAGCAGGTGCTCGCGCTCACCGACGGCCTCGGCGTCGACGTCTCCATCGAAGCCGTCGGGATCCCGGCGACCTTCCAGATGGCGCTGGACATCGTGCGGCCCGGCGGCACCGTCGCCAACGTCGGTGTGCACGGCGAATCGGTGACCCTGCACATCGAGGATCTGTGGATCTCGAACGTGGCGCTGACCACCGGCCTCGTCAACACCCGGACTACGCCGACGCTCCTGAAACTGGTTGAACAGCAACGTCTTGCGGCCGACAAGTTTGTCAGTCACACGTTTGCGCTGTCACAGATCGAGGAGGCCTACGATGTGTTCGGCCGAGCCGCCGAGACCAAGGCGCTGAAAGTCTTGCTCAGCGCGGACTGAGCAAGGATCGTCCGAAATAGCGTCTCGCGAGGGCATATATCGCCCTTGCCAGACGCTATTTCGGACGAAACTCGCAAAGCCGTCACAGCCGGCCGAGCAGCTCCGCCTTCTTGGCCGCGAACTCCTCGTCGGTGAGGATGCCCCGCTGATGCAGTCCCGCGAGGGACTCGATCGCGGCGAAGATGTCCTCGGACCCACCCGAAGGGTCGGGAGCGGGGGCCACCGGTTCGGCGACAGACTGCGGCGCGGGCTCCATGTACGGCTCGGGCGCGGGTGCGGCGACGGGTGTTGCCGCCACCTGTCCGCCGGTCAGCTCCACCAGGCTGGTGGTGTCGAAGGTGCCGAACTGACTGGTGAACGACACCGTGCCGGCCAGGCCACCCTGCTGTTGCTGGACACCGCCGATCTGATGCTGACCGGTGTCGTACACCCTTGTGACACCGCCGGATTCGACGGCCAGGCGGGCGGTGGCCGGGAAGATCGCGTAGCGCACCCCGTTCTGCGCGCCCGTCGAACTGGGTACCCCGAGGTCGGCGGGCCACCAGTTGTTGGCGGTGAAACCACCGACAGGCGAGGTGGCCGCCGGCGGGAACACGACGGTGGTGGCCAGCAACTGCGACAGCTCATTGCACAGACTGTCGACGCGCGCCTTGAGGGCGTTGTCGAACATGTTGCCCACCATGGTCATTCCGCCACGCATCCACTGTCCGGAACCGCCGAGTTCGGGGATGGAGAACTGCGCCATGGTGCCGCCGCCCGAGTTGACGGAGTACAGCATGGCCACCACCGCGTCGGTGGACAGCCCGTACCGTCCGGCGATGTCGCTGACCGACTGCTCGGCTTCGGGGGTGAGTGCGGCGGTCATGGGTGGCCTCTTTCGATGGCGAACAGGAACCCACCCATTCTAGAAGCCGACGTGTCCCGCCTGCCGAGTGACGGCAGCCGGGGCATGCGGTGCTTCGGGGAAGGACTCAGCGGGCGATGTTGACGCCGCCGTCGACGGTGATCGTCGATCCGACGACGTAGTCGCCGGCGCGGGAAGCCAGGTAGATCGCGGCCGCGGCCATGTCCTCGGGTACCCCGACACGGCGTGACGGGATGTGGTCGGCGACCAGGTCGGCGTGGTCGCGGGCCTCCTTGTTCATATTGGAGGCGAATGCGCCGGGTGCGATGGCGCTGACGATGATGCCCTCGGGTGCCAGCTTCACGGCCATCCGCTTGGTGAGGTGGATCAGGCCCGCCTTGCTGGCGTGGTAGGAGTAGGTCTCCATCGGGTTGAGCGACTGGCCGTCGATGGAGGCGATGTTGATCACCTTGGCCAGGCGTCCGCCCGCGGCGCCGGCGAGCAGCAGCGGCTTGAGTTGCTGGGTGAGGAAGAACGGTGCCTTCACGTTCACGTCCATCACCTTGTCCCAGCCGCTCTCGGGGAACTCGTCGAATCCGGCGCCCCACGCCGCGCCGGCGTTGTTGACCAGGATGTCGAGGGACTGCTCGTGCGCCGAGTAGGCCTTGACCAGTTCGGCGATGCCCTCGGTGGTGGACACGTCTACCGGCAGCGACACGCACGTGCCGAGCGCCGACAGTTCCTTGGCAGTCTCGTCGCAGGCCGCGGCCTTGCGGGCGGTGATGTAGACACGGGCGCCCTGACGCAGCAGCCCTTCGGCGATCATCTTGCCGATGCCGCGCGATCCGCCGGTGACCAGCGCGGTGCGGCCTTCGAGCGAGAAGAGCGTTGACGTATCCATAGGGGGTATCCTTCCGCCTTACTTGAACCTCATTTCAAGTTAGCGGACGGATACCCCCTGGCAAAACCCCGGTGTTGAGGATTACTTGACCTCGGCGACCTTCTTGCCGGTGTAGTCGGCGACCTTGGTGCAGACTTCCTTGTTGTCCGGGGCGCAGAGCATGATCCAGTCGCCGTCGGACACCGAGGTGAAGCCGTTCAGGTCGGCGCCGCCCTTCTTGGCCTCGTTCTTCAGGTCGCTCAGGCTGTTGCCGAAGGCGAGCAGGGCGTCGTCACATTCGACAGCCGAACCCTTGCTGACATCGTCGGTCTTCTCGCCGCAGGTGATGTCGAGGTGGTCGAGGGCGGCGCTAGCCTGGTCGGTGTCCTTCCAGCCGTTGTACTTGTTCATCTGCTTCGCCAGGTCGCGGTCGGAGGTGTACGTCCAGCCGTTCTCCTTGGCGATAGTGACGCACTGCGCATCGCTCTTCAGAGCCGAGCACGATCCGACGAAGTCGTTGTTCTCCAGGATGCCGCTGCGGCCGTTGTCGTAGGTCAGTTGTTCGAGAAGCTTTTCGTCGTCGACCTTCTCGTACTGGATCTTTTCTTCCCACTTGCGCGCCGCCTCGATGGCGTTGGGCACATCCTTCTTGAGGTTGAGCCGGACGTCGAGGCCATCGGGGCCTTCGGTGCATTCGAGTTCGACGACCGAGTCGCCGTCGAAGACGGTCGGCCCCATGCACTTGAGTCCCTTGGCGGACAGCACCTTTGATGCCGATTCCAGCGAGGCCTTGCCGTCGCCCGAGGACTGGGCGGTGTCGGATTTGCCGGAACCCGATGCCGAGGAGCCGGAATCGTCGCTGCCACAAGCGGACAGCGATGCGGCCAGGATCAGGCCGAGTCCCAGCGGGACCACTGCCTTCCGGAAACGTGACGCCATTTCGTATACCTCCCGTAACTGTCAACGAAAATAGGCGTTTGCGTTCTTATCATGTCTAAGGAGTGCCGTGCTATTCCGGCATTTCGGGTGCATCGACAAATATGGGCGCGAAACACCCAGCCCCACTACGTTTTTACGGAGTGGGGCTGGGAGTGTGAGTTGTGTGGAGTTCCGGGCGGATTACTTCGCCGGAACGACCTTGTCCTTGACGGTCACCTCGGTGGTGTCGGTCTTCGGATCCCAGGTGATCTTGCCGTTCTCGAAGGTCGACTGCTTGAGGCCGCCCTCGTCGGTCTCGTCGCTGGTCGGGGCGCCGAGCGGGCCGCTCGAGCCGCCCTTGCCCGACTCGGACGGGGCGCCGGTGTCGTCGCGCTTGACGTTCCAGGCGTCGCGGATCTTGCCCCACGTGATGTAGGCGGTGTCGCCCTTGGACGAGATCACGCCGCCGTCGAACTGCTGGAAGGTCATCCCGTTCTCGCTGGTGCCGGAGGCGTCGGCGCCGGTCAGCGGCTTGCCGAGGTCGGTCTTCTGCTTGTCGGTGGCCGCGTTGTACTTGCCCGCGATGGCGCCGGTGAGGCTGACCTCGGTGCCGTCGGCGGCGGGCAGCTTCACGTCGCCGCCGGGGGCGTTGGCGTCACCGGAAGCGTCGGTGGATGCGTCCGCGCCCGCGTCGGTGGATGCGCCCGCACCGGCGTCGGTGGAGGCGCCCGCGCCGGCGTCCGTGGACACCGACACCGACGAGGTGGCCGACGACGAGGCGTTGTCGTCATCGTCGTCGCTGCACCCCGCGACGATCAGCGTGGTGGCGGCTATCGCGGCAGCGGCAGCGGCGGAACGTCGAAAGACCTGATGCATGAAATCCCCTACGTGTATTTCGGTCGATCTGATGGTCGTGTCTGCGCGGCTGCGCAAACCCTCGGATATGTTACTTCAGCAAATCGAATAATTGGAGATATCAAATCCCGGCGTTTTGTGCTATACCGTGCCGGCGGGTTCCGCGGCGCAGGGGGCGGCGGGGGTCCGTTGCTACAACGTCCAGGGCGGCACGATCCGGTCACCCGCCGGGGTGGACGCGGTCAGGCCGACCACGGTGGTCACCCAGAGTTGCGCTTCCTCATCGGCGTCGTTGTCGAGCCGGACGCTGCTGCCCGCCGGCACGAAGACCACCGATCCCGGCGCGAGCCGCGTCGGCGTGCCGTCGAGGGTCATCGTGGGGGTGCCGGCGAGCACCAGAAACACCTCCTCGTGGTTGACGATGTGCGGCTGACCTGTGGTTCCGGGTGCGACGGTGGTCCGCCAGGCGCACAGCTCGGCGCTGCCGGCCGACGGTGCGACGACGGACTCGAAACGCGCGCCGTGTAGCTGAAACGGGCGGGCGTCGGCCATGGTGAAAACGGGCATAGGAAAAACCTCCGAACCAGATAGTCAGTTGAACTGACTATAATTAAGTCAGTTAGGCTGTCTATATGTCAAGGGATACCGTTCGGGCGGAGGACCTGTCGCTGCTGCTGATGCGGGCGAGTTCGGCTGTCGCCGAACAGATCAACAGCGCTGTCGTCGCGGCAGGGCACCCGGGACTGCGGCCGGTGCACGGTCTGGTGTTCGCGCGGATCTCCGGCGCCGGCGCGTCGATCAATCAGATCGCCGAACATCTCGGCATCACCAAACAGTCGGCGTCGGCCATCGTCGAGACACTCACCCGCGACGGCTACGTGCGGCGCGGACCCGATCCCGCGGACCGCCGGGCATCGATCGTCGAACTCACCGGCAAAGGGCGCGAGGTGACCCTGGCCGCGTCGCGGGCGGCGGCGCGGGAGGTTGCCCGTATCGACAGCCGGTGGGGTGCGGACGCGCTGCGCACACTGACCGGAATGCTCGACGACCTGGCAGGCGACGGCACGCCCCGACCGGTCTGGTGAGCGCCCGCACAACACGACGACCGGCCCGGACATTGTCCGGACCGGCCGCGCGGTGACCTGAGGTGTCGGGCGACTACATGATGTCGCGCGGATGCATCCGCTTCGGTGCGCACTGCAGCACCGACATGTCCCAGGCGACGAACCGCCGGTTCTCCACCGGCTCGGAGTAGAGGTCGTCGACGGCGGCCTTGCCGAGGTTGTGCGGCCCGACGATCCGGTAGCACGACTGGTTGAAGCTGCCGAACCACACCTGAATGAACAGCTTCGGGTTGAGCACCAGCTTCCACCAGGGCAACAGGCAGCCGATCTCGCGGGCCAGTTCGTCCATGTACACCACCTGCGACGGGATGGCCTCGGTGTGCCGGGGGCTGAGCTCGGTGAAGTGCTCCTCCCAGGCCTTCTCCCGCGCGATGCGTTCGTCGAGATCGGCGGGCACCGAAAGCTTCCCACTCAGCACCCGGGCAAAGTAGCGGGCCTGCATCTCGGCGCAGATCGGCACCCCGCCCGAGAACGGCCGGGTGAGCCCGATGACGGCGGCCGTCCCGTCGTGGTCGGGATGCAGGAAGTGCTTGTACAGGTTGCGGACGTTCGCGTCCTTGACCGAAAGATCGCCCAGGAACTGCTCTTTGCGGCGATAGCCGGTGCACAGCAGGACCGCGTCGTACTCCTGCGACGTGCCGTCCTTGAACCGCACCGTGTGGCCGTCGGAGCTGTCGATACCCGCGTCGTTGAGGACGACCGCGCCGCTGACGAGGCTGGGGATGAAGGTGACGTTCTTGGAGAAGATGCTGCGCTGGCACCAACTGCCGTCCGGATGCGAACGACGATTCCAGGTGCGGATCATCTCGTAGTTCTCGTCGGTGTGCGGGGTGTCGAGGTCGAGCATCGGTGGATTCGACGGTGCACCAAAGGGATTGGCCTTGGGCTTCGCAAACTCCCGGCCCAGCAGTGCGCGCACGATGCCGGCGACGGTGGTGGCCGCGCCATAGACCACCGAGGCGGCCAGGAACAGGGACTTGGCGACGGCGCTGCGGCCCCAGAAGGATTCGTAGATGAACGGGTATTCGCTTGAACGGCGCAGCATCTCGTGCACATGTGAGCGCACCGTGCCGTTGTCGGTGCTCATCGTGCTGTTGTACACGCGCGGCAGCAGCCAGGTGTAGGAGCGGATCGACAGCGTGCACGAGTCCGCCACCTCACCGACCTCGCGCACCAGGTCGGCACCGGACTCGGCCAGGCCGACGATCAGCACCCGTTTGCCGCGGAACTGCTCGGCGTCGCGGTACTCACCGGAGTGGATGATCTCGCCGGTGAAGTTCTCCAGGCCGGGGATGTCGCGGTTGGGTGTCTGGAACGGGCCGGAGCACAGCGCGATCGCGTCGAAGTCCTCGCTGCTCTCGGCGCCGGCCGTCCGCGCGGTCACGGTCCACCCCGAGTCGGTGCGCTTGAGGTCGGTGACCTCGCTGCTGGGCCTGATGGCTTCGAGGAGGCTGAACTTGCGGGCGTATTCGCGCAGGTACTCCAGATACTGCCGCCGGGTGTAGAAGATCCGCCGGCCCCGATACGGGTGGTCGGAGAAGGCCATCAGCTTCATCGAGATGGTCAGATAGAGACTGTCGTACGCCTTCGTCTCGCCCGCTGTGGACTGTGCCGCGTGGTCACCGGCGTCGCCCGCGTCCTGGTCGACGTCGTCGCGGTACCAGATGCCGCCCGCGCCGGCGTTCTTGTCGAAGCAGACCACCTCGTGGCCCTCGTCGCGCAACTGTTTGATGGTGGTCAGTCCGGACGGCCCAGCCCCGATAACGGCAACTTTCAACGTTCACATCTCCTGACGATCCCGGCAGTCGGCGCGGCTCACGAAGCACGCGATTATGTAGGGAAGCCTAACATTAGTTAGGTGTGACAAGCGCCTGGGCGCCGGCCGAAAGGGCGGATCGCGCGGAATGTCAGGTTTGTCTCTCCTGTCGAGGTTCCGAGGCGGACCTTCTCTTTTGTCGACGGTCCTTCCACGACAAAGCGGCAGGAAGTCACCTGGTCGTTCGGACAGCTTCCCGGCGACTCGTTCACACCGATCCCGCCGGGTGGCATGGTGTCGTCACCATCTCCGCGAAAGGACCCACATCATGACCAGTGCCACCCCGGCCCTCGACGTGGCCTCGTTCCAGTCCGCTGCCGACACCGTCCTGGCCTCGGCGGTCGAGGGCGAGCGCCGCGTGCCCGGCGTCGTCGCGATGGTGACCGATCGCGACGGCAACATATACGAGGGCGCCGCCGGTGTGCGCCGTATGGGCACCGACGACGCGATCACCACCGACGACGTCTTCGCCATCTTCTCCACCACCAAGGCGATCACCGCCACCGCCGCCCTGCAGCTGGTCGAGGCCGGACAGCTCGACCTCGACGCGCCCGCCTCGGACTACGCCCCGCGGATCGGCGAGCTGCAGGTCCTCGAGGGTTTCGACGACGCGGGCAACCCGGTGCAGCGCGCACCGAGGTCGGTGCCCACCACCCGGCAGCTGCTCACGCACACAGGTGGTTTCGGCTACGACTTCTTCGACGTCAACTACTGCCGGCTCGCCGAGGAACACGGCCAGCCCAGCGTCATCACCTCCACCATGGCCGCGCTCACCACACCGCTGCTGTTCGATCCGGGCGAGCGCTGGCAGTACGGCACCAACCTCGACTGGGTCGGCCAGGTCGTCGAGGGCATCACCGGCGCACGCCTCGGCGAGGTGTTCGCGGAGAAGATCTTCGCCCCACTCGGCATCGAGAACGTGAGTTTCGACCTGCGCGACGACTTCCGGCCCCGCCTGGCGCAGATCCACGCCCGCGGTGACGACGGCTCGCTCACCCCGATGGACCTGGAACTGCCGTCGCCGCCCGAGGTGCACATGGGCGGGCACGGGCTGTACGGCACCGTCGGCGACTACATGAAGTTCATCCGCATGTGGCTCAACGACGGTGCCGGCGAACGCGGCCGGGTGCTCAGCGAGGCCACCGTCGAGATGGCGCTGCGCAACCACCTCGGCGACCTGCCGGTGACCGCGCTGCCCGGCGTGATCCCGTCGCTGTCCAACGACGCCGAGTTCTTCCCCGGCCAGTCCAAGTCGTGGTCGCTGCCGTTCATGATCAACAACGAGAAGGCACCCACCGGGCGCCCGGCGGGCGCGCACGGCTGGGCGGGGCTGGCCAACCTGTTCTACTGGATCGACCGTGAGAACGGCTTCGGCGGCTACTGGGCCACCCAGATCCTGCCGTTCGGCGATCCGACCTCCTTCATCAAGTACATGGAGCTGGAGACCGCCTTCTACAACGCCCTCGGCTGACACTCCTTCTCGACCATCGGTGAGGCGTCGGTCGAATGAATGATCCGCTTCACGTGGCTAACGATCCTCGGCGTGACCGCGAACACACTCACAGCGGTCAACACTGTCAGCCAATCTTTTTGGGGGAGACCGCGGCGGACCGCAGTCGTAGGTCTTTCTCGCGACGAGGAAGTATGTCATGTCGAATCGAATCACCCGGCTCAAGCGAGCCGCAGTGCTGGGTACCGCGGGGCTTCTCGCGGCCGGAACAGTCGCGCTCGGCGGCGGGGCCACCGCGCAGGCCTATCCGTACGACGGATTCCCCGGCGGCCGATATTGCGTGAGCCAGAACGTGATCAAGGCCGAGACCAACGCCTCGCAGGTGCTGATCTGCAGGGTGCCCGGCAGCAGTCAGTACGTGTACAAGGGCAAGGGTAAGCGCAACGGGCTGTGGGTCACCATCTGGAACGTCAATCGGTACGGAAATACGTTCTGGGCGTACAACAACGGATACAGCTACCGGATCAGCCCGGCCAACCTGACCATCCGGAATCCGCAGGGAGCGGTCATCTCCCGCGAATACTGGTGGTACTACCGCCAATCCGGTTGGTGATCTGGAGGTTTCGCCGGCCACCCGGCCGTCACCGGCGCCGGGGGCGCACCAGACCGTGATCGAAGGCGTAGACCACCGCGGCCGCCCGATCACGCACGTCGAGTTTGGTGAAGATGTGCCCCACATGGGTTTTCACCGTGCCCTCGCCGAGGAACAGGCGTTCGGCGATCTCCGTGTTGGACAGTCCCGCACCGATCAGCGCCAGCACCTCCTGCTCGCGCGGGGTGAGGCCGGTGGTGTCGGGGGCGGGATCCGGTTCGGGAGCCCCGGTGCGATAGGTGGACAGCACCCGTCCGGTGACGGCCGGATCCAGCCAGCCGTCACCGGTGGCCACCGCCCGTACGGCCCGCTGAAGATCCTCGGCCGGAACACCTTTCAGTAGGAAGCCGGCGGCACCTGCGCGCAGGGCGCCGGCCAGTGCCGCGTCGTCGTCGAAGGTGGTGAGCACCAGCACCGGCGGGGCATCGGGCAGATCGCGGACGGCCGCGGTGGCGGTGATGCCGTCGACGCCGGGCATCCGCACATCCATCACCACCACGTCGGGCCGCTGCCGCCCGATCGCGGCGGCGACCTCGGCTCCGTCGGACAGCTCCCCGACCACCTCGAAACCGAAACGGGCGCGCAGGATTCCGCGCAGACCGGTGCGGATGAGTTCCTGGTCGTCGACGAGCAGCACCCGGATGGGCGGCGTCGGCGGGGGCGTGGTCATCGCGGCAGCACCGCCCGCACGTGCCACCGGCCGCCCGTGGGTCCGGCGGTCAGGGTGCCGCCCACCGACGCCGCGCGGTCGGCCATGCCCCGCAACCCCGAACCCGGTAATCCCGGCCCGGTATCAGTGACGGGGGTTCCGGCACACTCGTTCTCGACGTCGGCGGTGATGTTGTCGGCTCCGGCGTCCACGCGCACCGACACCGGTTGTCCCGCGGTATGCCGGGTGGCGTTGGTGAGTGCCTCCTGCACGATCCGGTACAGCACCAGCCCGTGTGTGCCGCCGACACCGGAAAGATCGCCTGTCACAGCAAGTGACACGTCCACCCCCGCCTTGCGGTAGGAATCGGTGAGGGCGGGCAGGGCGGCGGCGTCGGGCAGTGGCGCGAGCGCGGGATGGCCGTCGGCCCGCATGAGGCCCACGCCGGCGCGGATCTCGTCGAGACCGGCGCGGGCCAGCCGTTCGGCCTCGGCCAGCGCCGCCCCGGCCACCTCGGGGCCCTCGTCGAGGGCCAGCCGGGCCGACGAGATGTGCAGCAGCGTCACCGTCAGCGCATGGCCCACCACGTCGTGGATCTCCGCGGCGATCCGCGCCCGCTCCTCCTCGCGGCTGCGGATCGCCAACTCCTGCTGCGCGTCTCGCAGTTCGGCGAGCGTGACCACCAGTTTACGGGCGAAGACGCAGGTCACCGCCGAGAACAGGGTACCGGTCGACCATGCCGCCCAGCCGGGCTCGGACGGATCGGCGGCGAACTGCACCACGAACACCGACAGCAGCACGGCGGTGGTCGCCACCACCATCCGCGGCGGTGACGAGACCCCCGCCCACACCGCGATCAGGCAGAACCCCATCCAGCCCAGCGTCGAGGACACCCCGGCCGACTGGACCGTCAGTGCCGCGGCGATCAGCAGCAGACCGCCGTGCAACACCACCCCCGACACGCCGGCCAGCAGGAGCGTGGCGGCCACGGCGATCGCCGCCACCGCACCTGCCCAGCCCACCACGGGCCCGTGCGGCGACGCGAGCGCACCCACCACCGCGAACAGCATCACCCCCGCCGCCGCGTACCGCACCACCACCGGCTCGCTGAGTGCGGAGCCGGCGGCAGGCGCGGTGGCGGTCATGGTTCCCATCGTCACAAGGCTGTGCGGCGCGCCGCAAGGGCGGCAGCGGCCACGGCCAGAGCCACCGTGATCAGCAGTGCGCCGGTCGCGGGCCCGATACCGAGCCACGGCTCGCGGACAGCCCTGGTGACGATGCCCAGCGGCATCCACTCGGAGATCGTGCGCAGCACCTCGCCCATCGCGGCGGGCGGCGGTCCGCCCACCCCGAGCAGGAACGACGGGAAGAACAACAGCAGCCCTACCGCCTGGGCGGCGCGGGCCGTCGGGAGGACGGTACCCAGCAGCACGCCGAGCGCGATGAACGCGACCGCACCGCAGACCGCCCCCGCGATCACCCTCGGTACGTCCGCCACCGCGGGTATCCCGTAGACGGGTGCGGCCACCGCCATCAGCAGACCGCCGGCCACCACAACAGCGGTGAGCCCGATGACCAGTTCGGCGGCCACGAACGACCACCGCGGGAACCCGGCGGCGGCGAACCTGCGCAGCACCCCGCGTTCGCGGTAGGTGGCGATGTGCACGGGCAGCATCACCAGCCCGACCGCGCCGATCACGGTGGTGAAGTACGACGCGACGTACCAGTGCGACGGGTTCACCGGGAACACGGCGTCGGCCTCGGTGCCGAACACGCCGCCGATGATCAGCATCGACACGATCGGGAACGCCACCACGAAGGTGAGGGTGATGGGGTCGCGGCCCAGCAGCCGCAGTTCGGCGGCCAGCAGGCGCGCGGTGGGCGACCGGCGCCGCCAGGGGACGGTGACGGGGTTGTCGGTGACAGAATCGGCTGTGGCGGTGGTCATGACCATTCCTTTTGTGGGTGGGCGTGGCCTGGTGTCAGGCGGCGCGCGGGGAGTCGAGGAGGGTAAGCAGGGCGTCTTCCAGGCCCGGCTGGTCGACACGCAGATCGGGCGGGACCGGCTGATCGGAGGCGGCAAGCCAGGCGCCGACATGCGCGATCACCGGCACGTCACCGTCGACGATCACCCGGCCGGCGTTCCGGCGCACGCGGGTGACACCCTCGATCCTGTTGAGCCGGTTCAGGTCCCGGGCGAGGTCGAGGTGATCGCCGGGTGTCCAGGTGAAGGAGACGGTGGCGGCCCCCGCGAAGCGGCGGACCAGCTCGGCGGGGGTGCCCGCGGCCAGGACCTTGCCGTCGCGCATGGCTATCACCCTGTCGCACAGGGCTTCTGCCTCGACCAGTTCGTGGGTGACGAGCAGGACGGTGGTGCCGACGTCCCGGAGCTGGTCGACGGCCGCCCACACATCACGTCGCGCGGTGGGGTCCAGGCCCTGGGTGAGTTCGTCGAGAATGACCAGCCGCGGGGTGTTGAGCAGCGCCAGCACCAGGAACAGCCGCTGGCGTTCGCCGCCGCTCATCGACCCGAACGCGTACCGGCGCCGGTACGCCAGCCCGAATCGTTCCAGGAGCGCATCGCTGTCGGGTGCGGGGGCGCCGGGCCGGGGCTGGGCGAACAGGGCGACGGCCTCACCGACCCGCATCCGGTCGGGCAGGGCCGAACTCTGCAGCTGGCTGCCCAGCAGCGGCCGCAGCCGGGCCGCGTCGCGGTGCGGGTGCAGGCCCAGTACCCGGACGCGCCCGGCGTCGGCATGGCGCAGACCCTGGATGATCTCGACGGTGGTGGTCTTGCCGGCGCCGTTGGCGCCGATCAGGCCCACCACCTCGCCGGGCCGGACGGTCATCGACAGGTCGTCGACCACCACCCGCCCGTCGTAGGACTTGCACAGGCCGTCGATCTCGACGACCGGCGCGCCCGGCTGTGGTGTCGCTGCTTGGGTGGAGGTTCCCGGATGGTTCGGCATGCATCTATTGCAGCCGCCGGGGCACCTCCGGCACATCTGCCGCGGGACAGATTTCCGGCCTCTGCCCCCAGACAGAGATCAGGCGGAGATCAGGACGTCAGACGTACTTCTGCAGGTGCGGCAGCGCGTCCTTGGGGGTCTTGCCCTGGAAGCCGTCGCCGAGTGCGGTGAGCTTCCAGTCGCCGCCCTCACGCTTGATCACCGCCATCGCCACACCCGTGTACGGCATCCCGCCCTGCAGGGTGTATCGGGCGAGCTCGGCGCCGGTGGTCAGGTCGACGAGGCGGCAGTACGCGTTGGCGACCTCCTCGAAGGTCTGCCCACGGTAGGAGGTGACGATGAAGACGAGCGTATCGATGCTGGGGGCCACGTTGTGCAACGCGACGGTGACCATCTCGTCGTCACCGTCGCCCTCACCTGTGAGGTTGTCGCCGGAGTGCTGGATCGAGAGATCCTCGCTCTTGAGATGCCCGAAGTAGACGACATCGGCGCAGCGACCCTGCGAATACATCAGCACCGACGCGTCGAGGTCGATGGAACTGGCGCGGCTGCGCCCGAACATCGACTTGGCCATCGCCGGATCCCAGCCCAGGCCCATCTGCACGCTGGTGAGTTTGACGCCGCCCTCTTTGCGCAGCGTCACCTTCTGGCCCTTGACCAGGCTGACCGGCCGGTCCTTGCTGAGATTGACCTCCGGCGGCGGACCGGCCGGGGCGGGCGGTTCTCCGTACGCGGCGGGGGCCCCCGTGGGCGGCGGGAACGACTGCCGGCCCGGGGGCGGGAACGACTGCGGCTGCCCGGGCGGTGGGAACGACTGCGGCGCCTGATACCCGGGCTGCGGGGCGGGCTGACCGTACGCGGGTGCCGGCGGCTGCTGGTACCCCGGTGCGGGCGCGGGCGGCTGATAGGACGGTGCGGGTGCGGTGGGCGGCTGGTACGACGGTGCCGGTGCGGCGGCCGGAGGTGCGGGAGCATCGTCGACGCTCACCCCGTGGTCGCGGACCAGGTCGGCGAACCCGCCGGCGTAGCCCTGCCCGACGGCGCGCACCTTCCAGTCGGCGTTGCGCCGGTAGACCTCCAGCGCGATCACCACGGACTCCGACGACAGTTCGCCGATCGAGTACGAATACAGCTCGCGGCCGGAGTTGTCCCCGACCCGGGCGACGGGCGGGGTGAACCGGCCGAACGACGATGACGCGTCATCGAGGGTGATCACGGCCCGGATGGCGTCGATCTCGGCGGGGACCTGGCCGGTGCTGATGTGCAGTTGCGCCAGTCCGGCACCCGGAACGAGCCGCACGCCGGGACCGGTGGGCTGGTTGTAGAACACGAAATCATTGTCGGTGCGCACCTTGCCGGTTCCGGTCACCAGCAGCGCGGACACGTCGGCGGCGGCGCCGACCTCGACGGAGACGACGATGTCAGGGGTCGGCAGCTGGGCGTTCTGGCCCTTCGACAATGTGGTCACGGTGGCGGCTCCTGGAGGGTCTGGGGTGTCGCGGACGGTCACGACCCACCCTAGCCACGAATCGGACACACCGGTCAGGCGGCACCGGCGGCCGGCATCGCGGCGTGGAACCAGGCGAGGATCTCCTCGCCGGCCAGCGCGCCGGAGGACTCGGTGACCCGTACGTGCTCGCGTGCGAACCCGAGTTCGTGCAGTTCGCCGTGTGCGGGCCGGATGCCGCGGTCGGCGGCCTCGAGCATGTCGGCGTCGAGCAGTCCGTCGCCGGCGGCCAGCACCGGTGCCCCGGCGGTCAGGGTGCCGTCGTCGATGAGCCTGTTCCGCACCTCGGCCAGGGCGGCGCTCTTGGTGACGGTGGCGGGCTGGGCGTAGATCTTGCGGCCCTGCTGCGACACGGTCCAGCCGCGCGGCGCGCACCAGCCGGTCCAGTCGGCCAGGAACCCGGCGGGCTGCCGTTCGGTGCGCACCACGAGGTAGCAGAACAGGTCGTCGGCGATGCGCAGCTTCTTGACCCACGACTGATCGATCCGCGACCGGAGTTCGGCGACGACCGTGTCGAGATCGGCTCCGGCACCGGACAACTGGGTGTCGATGTGACGGCGCCAGGCCTTGTCATCCGTGCCGTCGGTGATGATCCGGCCGCCGCTGGACACCACCGCGTGCCGGAAGGGGCTGCCGGGCAAAGCGATCCGCTTGTACTGCTTGGGGGTTCGGGTGGTCACCGGCACCACCGGCGCCGACGCGGCGAGGGTGCCGAGCAGGTCGACGGCCTCGGAGGTCATGTACGACAGCGGCGCGTCCTCATGGATCTCGACGCAGCACAGGTCGAGCGCGGCGAACTGCTCGGGGCCCATCGCGGCCTTGGAGAAGATCATCGTGCGGTCCAGATCTGTCGCTATCAGTGGTGTCGATATCGGGGGCACAGGTGCACCGGGGGACAGGGTCATTCGGTGTTCTCCTTGATCAGTCCTACGCACGAGTACGCCAGGCCGTCGACCACTTCGACGGGAACGTCGCGCTGGGCGGCGAGCAGCCGGATGTGGTCGTGTTCGGGGCGGTCCGGTGCGTCGACGAGGATCTTCCACGGCACCCGCCGCAGCAGCACCCGGGTGGTCTCTCCCACACCGGGTTTGACGAAGTTGATGGAACCGAGGCCGTAGTCGTGCTGCACCTGCTCGATGGAGCGCCAGCCCGCCCACGTGGGTTCGCGGTCGGACGCCAGCACCTGCGCGCACTGCCGCGCGGCATCCTCCCGGACGGCGTCAAAACGGTCGGTGACGGTGTCCAGCAACAGGTACGACACATCGAACGGTGCCAGATCGGCGTAGAACTTGGCGCCATGGAACTCGCCCGGCCCGATGTAGTCGCTGTTGAGCACCGTCCGCGACACCAGTCCCGACACGGTCGAGTTGAGGCACGCCGAGGCGATGAGGAAATCGTCGCGGGTGCCGAAGGTGCGCACGCAGTAACCGGGGTCGGCGAGCACCGCGAGATCGTCGGACAGCATCGGACCCCCGGCCGCCGCGTACTCGGCGAGGGCGGCGGACAGTTCGCGGGCAATGGCGCCCTTGCCGGTCCAGCCGTCGACGAACACCACCGACTCCGGCCGATGCCGGGCAGTGATGTAATCCAGTGCCACCGCGTCGATTCCGCGATCGCGGACGATCGAGATCGTGTAGTGCGGCAGGTCGAGCCCGTGGATGAGCTGTGCCCAGCGCCGCATCAGGATGCCGACGGGGGTGCCGGCGCGGGCCAGCGACACCAGGGTCAGCTCGGTGCCCCGGTCGGCGATGAGCAGGTCGGTGACCGCGCCGATGGCGGTGGCGAGCCGGTCCGCGCTCTCGGACAGCGCTGTGCGGAACAGCTTTTGGTACTCCTCGTCGGGCTGGAACTCCACCGGCAGTGACTCGGCGTAGTGCGCCCGCCCCGACTGGATGGCCTTCTCCCGTTCGGCGATTGCGCCTTCGAGTGCCACGTGCGAGAGATCCTTGAGCAGCCAGGTCACCTCGCCCGGCACGTACGAGCCGAAGCCGGGTCCGCTCAGCGGCGGGGTGAGGGGTGTGGTCATCGGGCCTCCCTGGCCGTGCGGAGTGACTGCTGAGACGGTGTATCCACCACGGCCACAACCACATTGTGTCCGGCGCGGGTCAGTACATCGACCAGGCCGCCCGCGCGGTACAGGTCGTCGGTGCCGGCGGGCTCATCGCACACGAACACCACCTGCGAACCGGCCGGATCGGTCGGGTCGAGGACCGCGTTGTACAGGTACCGTTTGGCGGTGGTATCGCCCTCGGGTGCCGGGAACTCGAAACCGCGGCGCAGCGGGTACCCGGGCTCGTCGAGAACGAAGGCCGGTGAGCGCGTCGACGTCTGGTAGCGCACCGTGAAACCGTCCTGTGCGAGGTGCTCGGCGACGCACAGCGGCTGATACATGAACTCCTCATGCCCGACCACCACCACGGCGACCGCGGGATCGAGCCGCTCGCGGACGGCCGCGGTCACCGCGGCGGTCGCCTCCTCGAACGACGCGGTGTCGGCGCGCAGAAAACCGTGCCGGCCGCCATCGGGAACGCCGGTGGGCCACGGCGCGCGGACAATGGTCACCGAACCCGGAACCGGACCCACCGGATTGAGTTCGGGCGCGGCCAGCGCGCACACCTGTTCGGTGAATCCCGAAGGCAGGCCGATGCTTCCGTGTGCCAGGGCGACGAAGGTGACGCTCAGGCCCAGCCGGTCCGCCTCCGCCTCGCACTGCTGCTGCTGCGCCGCATCGCGCATGTCCACCAGCGCGGCCGCCACATACGAGCGCCGCGGATACTGCGCGTGCAGCGCCGCGATGGCTTCCAAAGCGGTGGCACCGGTGGAGATCTCGTCGTCCACCAGGACGAGCGGAACGTCGGTGTCCGGACTGTCGGGGGCGAACAGCGCGTCGTCGGTGGGTTCGATGAGGTGGGTGGTGGCGTGCGAATGCCCCTCCTCGAACGTCGCGGTGACGCTCACGCCGTCGGCGCGGCGCCGCGTCGAATGCAGGTAACACGCCGCACCCATCCGGTCGGCCACGCAATGCCCCAGCCCGGTGGCGGTCTCGGCGAAACCCAGAACCGTTGCCGCGGCCGACTTCTCCGCACCGATCAGCTCGACGACCAGGTCGGCCAGCCGGTCCGCGGCACCCCGCACCCGCACCGGGTCGGTGGGGATGTGTTTGCCCAGCACCGTCGACACCAGCAGATGCGCGCGTTTGGGGTTGCGGCGCAGGCCGAGTCGCACCAGCTCGGTCACCCCGTCGCCGTCGAGGCGGACACCGAACCGCTCGCTCACCCAGCCGGTGCCGGTGCCTGTCGGTGCGCTCACGCGGGGACCAGCGCCGTCAGCAGATCGACGAACGTGACGTTGGGGTTGGTGACCCCGAACACGTGCGCCCGGTCGAGCACGCCCCGCGCCCAATGGCGGTGTGGTTTCAGCTCATTCATCTTGTTGCGGTACGTCGACGGCCGCACCCCGCCGGCGTTGCCGCCCGCGATGTCGACCGCGTCGTGATACTCCTCGTGGGTGACCGCCGACAGCGCGTGCACGGCTGCGACGTGGGTGGGATGGATGACGGTCTTGCCGTGCATGCCGTTCGCCCGGTCGAGCGCGATCTCGCGCAGCAGTCCGTCGATGTCGCGGCTGACGAGTTGCTGGCGGAACAGCACCGCGTCGTGTTCGGCGAACGGTGTCTGCCGCAGCGTGGGCCGGAACAGGCGTTCGTGGTCGACGAAGTACTCCCACACCGGCCCGGTGACGATGTGGCCGGTGCCGTCGCCGCGGGCGAGATAGTTGATGATGCTGGCGATGGCGTCGGCCGCCACCCGCACGTCGTAGATCGTCAGGTCACGGTCGCGGCGGATGCCGAACATCCCGCACATGTCGGTGGCGCCGATCCGTGCGGCCAGGACATGATCGCGATACTCGTTGAGGTGCTGTGCGATCCGGGAGAGCTCGGCATCGCGGGTCTCCCGGTACACGATCTCCGGCGATTCGAGCACCGGCATCGCGTACAGGTGGGTGCCGAGCACCTCCGAGGCCCGCACCACCGCGTCGAGACCCTCGCGGGCGATGGACGCGGTGAACTTGGGCAGCACGAAACCCGACAGGGCGGCGCGCCCGGCCCCCAGCTCAGCGGCGATCTTCGGGATCCGCTCCGGGGTGCGGGTGCGCACGAACAGCAGCATTCCGGCGGTGGGTCCGTCGGCCAGTTCGTCGAGCGCGGCCACGGCGCACGCGGCGGCATGGTCCTCCTGGTCGTCGGCGACGGCGTCCTCGAGGTCGATGACCATCGAGGTGACCCCGTCGGCGAACCGGCGGCGGATCGTGCCCGCCAGGTCGTCCCGGTTGCCGGGCACGTACAGTGTTGCGCCCAGCGCCAGGGCCAGGACGCGGGTCGGGTCGCCGTGCGTGATCGGCTGGGGCCGATGGAGGAACAGGCGCTCGACGACGGCGTCGTCGAGGTGGTGGAAATGCCGGAGCGTGGGCGTGCTCATTTCGCGGCGAGTTGTCCTCTCATGCGGTCGATGATTTCGGTGATCTTGCCGTCGACCGCGCGTAATTCCGTCCAGTACGCCCAGTAGTCGGGGTGGATACGGGTCAGTGTCGCCTTGGCCCGGTCGATGCGGTCGCTTTGAGCGTCGAGCACCGAACCCCAATCGTCAACCAAGGAGTTATTTACGGCAAATTGTTGCGCATCCCGTAATCGGAACCTCACTTTGCGTTCATGCCCGGCCGGATCGGCACGCACATCGCGCAACGTCCGCAGCCGGTCGAGGACCGCGTCGACCTCCCGCTCGGCCTCGTCGAGGTGATCGCGGGCCCGCGCCGCGTCGCCGATCGCCACGTCAGGATCGGTGCGCTGGTGCCGGCGGGCCTGCTCGATGTCGGCTCGCGCGTCGGCGAGGTGACTGTCGACCCGGCGCTGATTGTCGCGCAGGTCCTTCGAGCAGTCGCTGCTGAATTCGCGCAGCAACTCCGACAGCGCCTCGGGGACTCGGGTGGCGCGGTGACCGATCGCCGACAGCCGGGTTTCGACCGATCGAATGACCCGGTCGGACTGCTCGGGGAGCGTCGCCGCGTCGGCGAGCACCTCACGCAGCCGCTGCGCCGCCGCCAGCACCGCCGCGGCCTCCCGCCGGCGTTCGGGGATCCCGCCCGCCGCCTCGAGCCGGACCATTCCGTCGCGGACCGCGCGCGCTGCCTGGTCGACGGTGCGGAGCCTGCTGATCCCGCCCGGCGCATGTTCGAGTTGTGACAGGGACTCGTGCGCGGCGACTTTCGCCTGATGGGTCTCGGAGACCGCGAGGCTGCCCGCACCCGAGGCGGAGGTCAGCTCGCCCTGATGGACCTGACTGAACCGGTTCATGTCGTGGGACAGCGCGCCGATGGCGTCGATGCAGGCGGTGATCTCCACCGGGGCCGGCGGCCGGGGCCGGTCGCGGGCGTCGGGGTCGGGGGTGGCGGTCAGCCGCAGGTACTCGCCGACGATCTGCAACTGCCGGTCGCGCAGCGGCTGCCAGTCGTGCGCTGTCCGCGTGTTCGGGTTGATCTCGCGGGCCAGCGACACGGCGAGGTCGAGCTGTGACAACTGGCGTTCGGAGTCCAGAAAAGCAGTGGTCAGGGCATCGAGCTGGTGCTGGAGGTGCGCGTCCCGCTCACGCGAGCGCCCCCCGAACATGCGTCTGACGAAGTTCCCGGCCACGGCACCGATGCTAGACGGTGGCCCCCGGCCGGCCGGGGCGGCGAAACCCTGTCGGTCGTACGGGGGACACCACCGGTCGAACGTCCTGCGGGCACTGCCGCGGCGCCCGCAGGTGTGCCACTATCTGAACCGTGCAATTGGTACAACGATCCAAGCGGGTACTCGAAGCGCATCTCTCGGGCACCTCAGTGCGTGCGCTGAGCGGTTCGATGGTGGCCTATGAAGGCCAGGTCACGTTCAAATCGGCGGGATTCGGCGGCGGTGCCGGCGTGGTGGCCGGCCTCAAACAGAAGGCCACCGGCGAATCCCTGTCGCTGATGGAGTGCACCGGGCACGGCGTCGTGTACTTCGCGCACGACGCCGCCGAGGTCACCATCCTCGACCTGGGCGGTGAGACCCTGCAGGTGGAGTCCGAGCAGCTGATGCTGCTGGCCGGCAACCTGAACACCAACGTCACCTTCGCCGGTGTGCGTGGGGTGAGCAGCGGCCAGGGCCTGTTCACCACCACCGTCACCGGGCACGGGCAGGTGGCGCTGCTTTCGCGTGGCGGGCCGCTGATCCACCTCGAGGTCAGCCCCCAGTACCCGCTGGTCGTCGACCCCGACGCGTTCGTCTGCGCCCGCGGCCAGCTCACGCAGTCCTTCGACATGGACGTGTCGTGGCGCTCGGCGATCGGGCAGGGCAGCGGCGAGGCGTTCTCGCTGCGCTGGGCCGGCAACGGCGTCGTCTCCATCCAGCCGGCCGAACGATAGGAGGGCGAGCGGTGTTCACAGCGGTCAACAGCAAGGTCGTCTCGATCAACCTCGCCCAGTCCGGGCCGGTGGTCGCCCGGCGTGGCGCGATGCTCTTCTACACCGGCCAGGTGTACTTCGAACCCCACCAGGTGCCCGGTATGGGCGGTGGCGGCATGCCCGGTATGGGCGGCGGCGTCGGCGCGATGGCCGGGCGCATGCTGTCCGGCGAACACGAGGCCACGATGATCGCGCAGGGCAACGGCGTGGTGCACTACGGATTCCGCGGCATCGAGGCGACGATCGTCGACCTCGGCTCGGTGGGCGGGCAGATGCGCGTCGAGGCCTCCCGGCTGCTCGCCTACACCTCGGGCATCCAGGCGTCGGTGGTGTCCGTGGCCTCCTCGGGCGGCCAGGGCGGCGGCGGAGGCGGTGGTGGCCTGTTCGGCGCGCTGCGCAACGCCGCGGCGGGCGCGATGACCGGCCAGGGCATGTTCACCACCCAGCTCATGGGTGCGGGCAGCGTCGTCATCCTCGGTCACGGCGGCATCTTCCAGCTGCCGGTGAACCCGAACCAGCCGGTGTTCGTCGATCCGCAGGCATTCGTCGCCTCGGCGGGGCAGGTCGGCACGACGCTCAAGTCGGCGATGAGCTGGCGCAACGTCGGACGCGGCGGCGGCGAGTCCATGCAGCTCGAATGCACCGGTCAGGGCGCGGTGTATGTGCAGGCATCCGAACAGAAGATGTGAGTGGGAGAACAACTGTGAGCGTGTACAACACGGTGTGGAATCCGCACACCCTGCCCAGCGACGACAACATCGAGGGCAACCAGTACGCCTTCTCCATCGACCTGAACCAGCCGTGGTTCATGTCCAAGGGCGCGATGATCGCCTACTACGGGCAGATGCGGTTCACCGCACTCACCCACGGCCTGCAGGGCAGCCTGCTGCAGATGGTGGCGCAACAGTTCTCCGCCCCGTTGTACATGGGTGATTTCGTGGTGGCCGAGGGGCAGGGCAAACTCGTCATCGGCGACCGTGGCTACGACATCAACGCCTACGACCTCGACGACGGCAACCTCACCATTCGCGCGGCCAATCTTCTTGCGTTCCAGCCGAATCTGTCGATGAACCAGTCGATCGTTCCGGGTTTTGTCACGCTGATCGGCACCGGTAAGTTCCTCGCCTCCTCCAACGGGCCGGTCCTGTTCGTCGAACCGCCGGTCCGGGTGGACCCGGAAGCCCTTGTGGGATGGTCGGATTGCCCGTCGCCGAGCCATCACTACGACGAGGCGTGGGTGAACGGTTTCATCGCCGCCGCCGGGCGGCGTCTGGGCGTCAATTCCGGTGAGGAACGGCAGTTCGACTTCACCGGCGCCGGAACGGTGCTGGTGCAGTCGAGCGAGAAGGTCCTCAACGACTCGTCGATTGTCCGATCGATCCAGGGCCAGCTCCCGGGTCTGTCGCTCCCGGGTCTACAGCAGATCAACCAGCAGATCTCCCAGCAACTCGGTCAGCATCAGTAGCACCGGCGCGATCGTCGGGCGAAGGGCGGACATCCGGTGTCGGCAGCCGCCAACTGTCGGTGCGATATGGAACGATGCGAGAGTGTCTTCCGGTAACCCCTTTGGGCCTGGCCCCGCGAACAGCGGCGGTCCCGCGAACAACGGCGGTCCCGCGAACAACTCGGGCCCGGGCCGCTCGCCGTTCGGACCGCCCGCGGGTGGTCCGCCATCGGGTGGTCCTTTCGGGCCCGGACCGTTCGCACCCGCGCAGGGCCGGCCGGCCGGTGGGCAGTCACCATTCGGGCCGGGCGCACCGGGTCCCCGGCGTCCCGACAACCCGGCCCCGTTCAACCCGGCACCGGGTCCGGTCGCACCACCAACCGACCTGACCCCGATCGGGCCGCCCACGGGCCTGCTGGTGGTGGCCGGGGTGCTCGCCGCCGCGGGTATCGCAATCGGCGCGCTGTTCTGGGGCCACTGGCAGGCCCTGATCGGCTGGTTGCTGGCCGGCCCGATCGCGATCGGCGTCGCGGCGCTGTTCTCCTCCCGCGACACCCTGCGCCGCACGTCGGCGGTGTACCTGCGGCCGGGCTGGATCATGGCCGCCTACGCGGCGGTGATGCTGCTGGTGACGGCCGGTGTGATCGTCGGCGCCTGCGGTTTCGCGATCTGGGTGGGACGCCGGTGAGCCCGCGCACGAGGTTCGGGGCAGGGGTCGCGGCGATCGTCGTCGCCTTCCTCACCACCCTCACCGGGGTGCCCTTGGCGCATGCGGCACCCGAGCAGACCGGAGTCGACAGGTTCGGCTCCTGCATGGCGGGGGCCAAGACAGGTCGCGTGCTGCTGCTGGTCGACGAATCGCGCAGCCTGACGGGCACCGACCCCGACGCCGCCCGCGTCACCGCGGCCAAGTTCCTCACCGAACAGCTCAGCACCTACGCCGCCGACACCGGCGCGAAGCTCGACGTGGCGATCGCCGGATTCTCCGACACCTACAGCGAACGCAAGGGCTGGACGCGGCTGTCGAAGGATTCGCTCGGCTCGCTCACCTCCACCCTCGACGGATTCGCGGACCGCGCGGGCGGCACCGACACCGACTACTGGCTCGCCCTCGACGGCGCCCGCAAGACGATGCGCTCGGGCGACGCGCCGTCGTGCCGGATGATCGCCTGGTTCACCGACGGCGAGCTGGACTTCACCATCCGGTCGAACGCCGACAAGCCGTACGCGCCGGGCGTCCCCCTCGACTCCGAGCAGAACCGCAAGAAGATGGTGGAGGCCGCCAAGACCAGCCTGTGCCGTCCCGGCGGCCTCGTCGACCAGGTGCGCTCGTCCGACATCATCACCGTCGCGATCGGCCTGGCCGGCAAGGATGTCAAGGCGGCCGACTTCGACCTGCTCAAGTCCATCGCCACCGGCGAGCAGACCTCCACCGGACCCTGCGGCGACGTGAGGAGCCCAGTGCCCGGCGACTTCTACCTCGCCGACGACATCGACGACCTGCTGTTCGAGTTCGACAAACTCAGCACCCCCGGTCAGCCGCCGCTGACCAGCGAGACCGGGGCGTGCGCGGTCAAGGTGTGCGACGAGGGCAAGCACCGTTTCGTGCTCGACTCGTCGGTGGGCAGCGTCAACATCCTGGCCAGCGCCGACCGCGCCGGCCTGACCCCGGTGCTGGTGTCCCCGGACGGTACCGAGACCCGCATGGCCGGTGACAAGGCCGGCACCGCCGAGGTCGGCGGTGTGCGGATCGGCTACAGCTTCCCCAGCGGCAAGGCCGTCTCGATCCGCATGACCAACCCGCAGGCCGGCCAGTGGCGTGGCGCGTGGGCACTGGTGTTCCTCGCCCCGGACAGCGAGGCCGCGGCGAAGACCAGGTCGCAGATCCACATTCGCGGTGATCTGTCCGCCACCTGGCTGGGTGAGAAGAACACCGCCCTGCACTCCGGCGACACTGTCGACATGAAGTTCGGTCTGCGCAACGGCGCCGGCAAGCAGATCGACCCCACCGACATTCCCGGAACCGCGTCCCTGACCACCGAACTCGTTCCCGCCTCGGGCCGGGCGATCACCATCGGGCGGGACATCCCCAAGGCCCGCATCGCCAGGTCCAGGCCGCTGGACCTGGGTTCGGTGGCCCCCGGGCGGGCCACGCTGCGGATGACGCTGTCGGTGACCACCGCCTCGGCCCGCGACCACGAGGGTGTTCTCGTACAGGGCACCGCGTTGTCGCCGTCGACGGTGGAACTGCCGGTCACCGTCGATCCGCCGGTCGGCTACCCCAAGGTCGACGGCAAGCTCGACTTCGGCACGTTCGAGGGGGAGGGCACCGCGACGGCCACTCTGAAGGTGACCGGCCCCGGCTGCGTGTGGCTCGACAAGTCCACCATCGTCGCCGCCCCCGACGGCGCGGACGGTCTCGCGATCAGCTCCGACGCCTCGGCCAAGGAGAAGTGCGTCAAGGTCGCCGAGGGCGCCGAGCGCGAGCTCACGGTGCGCCTGGCCGTGCCCACCGCGGTCAACGGGGACGTCAACGGCACCCTGCGGGTGCTGCTCGGACCCGACCAGGCCGGCGAGCAGCCGATCGCCACCGAGGTCCCGTTCACCGCGGCGCTGCAGAAACCGCTCAACACCACGAGCTTCGCGATCGCGCTGATCGTCGCGCTGATCCTCGGCCCGCTCATCCCGCTGCTGGTGCTGTACCTGGCCAAATGGCTGACCTCCCGGATCCCCGGTCGGGCGCTGCGCGCCGAACAGATCCAGGTCCGCGTCGACGGCTCCACCGTCACCCGTGGCGGTGCCCCGCTCGCGGTGCGCGACGACGAGTTCGTCCGGCTCGTGCCGGGCCTCGCGTCGTCGACCCGCAAGCTCGACCTCGGCGGCATCGCGCTGCACACCCGCATCGGACGCTCGCCGTTCGGGACCGGGTATGTGGTGGCCACCGCGCCGGGGATGGCAGGTGCGGCGGGCCGCTCCGGCGACCGGGTCGGCGCCACCCCCGACGCCCGGCTGCCGCTGGCCGTGCACAACAGCTGGTTCGTGCTGCACGATCCGCGGGGCCCCGAGAACGCGGCCACCGTGGTCCTGCTCGTCGGCGGCGACGCCGGGCGGTCCGTGATCGACCGGCTCGTCACCGAGGTCGGCGAGCACCTGCCGCGAGTGCTGCCCGGGCTGCGGGCCGACGCCCTGCGCAACATCCCCGAGAACGAGCGGCCGGTCACGCAGCCGGGCCCGGGCAATCCCTTCGGGGGCGGCGGCACGGGCGGCGGTGCTCCGGCCAACCCGTTCGGGCCGCCACCGTCCGGCGGCGCGGGCGGTTTCGGGCCGCCCCCGCAACAGGGGCCGGCACAGCAGGGGCCACCACAGGGGCCACCGCAACAGGGGCCACCTGCTGGGGGAAATCCCTTCGGGGGCAACCCCTACGGACCCCCGGCCGGGCCCCCATCCGGCGGTCCCGGATATCAGGGAGGACCCGGACAACAGGGCGGACCGGGAACCCCCGGCAGACAGAATCCGTTCGGATGATGAATCTTTCACGCACGCATGAACACCCGGCCGGATCCGGCCGGGGCGAAGAGTTGAGGGACATATGAGGCGACTACTGATCGTCGGCTGCGGCGGATCGGGCGGCGCGACGCTGGCGTACATGATGGATCAGCTGCGTTCGGAGCTGGCCGCACACGGCATCGGCCGCATCCCGGCCGGCTGGCAGTTCGTGCACCTGGACGTGCCCACCTCGCCGTCGCGCGTCGAGGGCGTGGGCTCGGTGCGTGACCAGGGCGGTGTGTACGTGGGCACCGGACCCGAGAGTGACAGCTACAAGGTCCTCGACAACGCGCTGTCACAGCGCCTGGCCGCCGGTCAGCAACTCGACACCATCGCCACCTGGGCGCCGCGCGAACCCGACACCGTGTACACGCCGCTGTCGACCGGCGCGGGCCAGTACCGGGCGCTGGGCCGGATGATCACCCTCAGCCGCGTCGGTCAGGTCCGGGAGTCGCTGCAGCGCGCCTGGGACCAGCTCTATCTGACCTCCACCGACACCGAGATGCGGTCGCTGCACATCCCGGGCGCCGGCGCGTACCGGCCCGACGATCAACCGCTCGTGCTGGTCGTGTCGTCGATGGCCGGCGGTGCCGGGGCGTCGATGGCGCTGGACATCTGCCGCGTGCTGACCCTGGTACAGGGCGTCGACCCGCGGCTGATGGCCGTGTTCATGGTGACCCCGGACATCTTCGAGACGCTGCCACCGTCGGCGGTCACCGGCACCCGCGCCAACGCGCTGGCGATGCTCGGCGAGATCGTCGCCGCCCAGACCGGCTCGGCCCGCCGTTCCGACGTCGACCTGCTGCGCGCCCTCGGCCACGAACACGGCGAGGGCGCCCGCATCCCGTTCGCCCGCGTGTTCCCCGTCGGCCGCTATGTGGGCGCCCAGCGCACCGTGTTCGGCGACGGCACCCCCGACGCGGTGTACCGCGGTCTCGGCCGCGGTCTGGCCGGGCTCACCCTGTCGGCGCCGGCGATGCAGCAGTTCGTCGAATGGGACCTCACCAACGGTGTCGGCGACCAGGGTTCGCTGGAGTACCTGGGCTGGGGCAACCGGCAGTGGAACAACATACCCTGGGGCACCTTCGGTTTCGCCAGTCTCAGCATGGGCCGCGACCGGTACGCCGAATACGCGGCCCAGCGCCTGGCGCGCAGCAGCGCCGACCGCCTCCTGCACGGACATCTGCGCCCCGGCAACACCGCCTCCGACGAGGAGCAGGTCAACGCGGCCCTGGACAACCAGTGGGACAACATCTGCCGCAACCTGGGCCTGGCCGGGGCGGGCACCACCTCGGGCACCGCGCAGTGGCTCTCGCATGTGGTGCTGCCCGCACCGCAGGTCAACCAGCATTCGTCGGCCATCGTCAACCAGACGGTCCGCCCGCGCCTGGACACCTCGCCGGGCGTCAACGGCGAGCAGTGGGCCGCTCAGGTGTACCGGGTACTGAACGAGCAGCGGGAGACGGTGAAGGGCGATGCGGCCACCGCGGCGTACGCGATCGCCTACCACTGGCAGCAACGGCTGGCGGTGGCGCTCGAACATGCCGTCACCCACGCCCTGGCCACCCTCGGATTGCCTTACGCCACCGGGCTTGTCAAACGGGTCTCGCGGATGCTGCAGGACGTGGTGATGCCCGAGGCCTACAACCTGTCGGGCTACACCCCCGCCGACGTCGTGGAGACCACGCCCGAGGTCAAACGCACCCTCGCCTCGCTGCGGGGCACCCTCGCCACCACCGGGGCCATCTCCGAGCAGGTGTTCTCCGGTCTGCAGGCCAACATCAACCAGCAGATCTACGCCGGCCTGTCGTACCAGATCTCCACCGCCGCAGGGGCATTGGTCACCGAGGTCATCGAGCCGATGATCACCGCCCTCAACGAGTCGCAGTCGCTGCTGCGGCAGGCCGCGTCCACCCCGCGCCGCGAGGCGGGCCTGGCGCACCTGCAGACCGACGAGTACGCGGCCTGGCCGTCGGACGCCGACGAGCGGGTCTCCGAACGGTTCGCCGAGGCCGACAACGAGGTGATGCTGACCCGTTCGGGAGAGTTCAAGCAGCGCTACGAGATCGACCTGCCCAGCTCTGTCGGGCTCGCCTCCGTCGACATCCAGGCCTTCCAGACGGCCGTCTCCCGGGCGTCACTGCACGTGATCACCGGCTCGTGGACCACCGTCGGCGGCACACAGTCACCGAGCGAGCTGTGCCCGGTGGTCGAACGCACCACCGCGTGGGTGTCCCGGGCGTTCCCCCGCCACCCGGAGACCGGCGACACCCTCATCGCCGCACCCACCGCCTACAAGGTGCACACCAAACCCGCCGAACTCCTCGGCCGGGCACGCGAATTCATCGGCCGCACCGGTGAGTCGTTCGACCGGTTCTGCGCGGTGTCGTTGCGCGAGTATGTGACCGGCGCCGAAAGCCGGGTCCCGGAAACCGAATTGCACGCCCGCAGACAGGATCTGCTGCTGCGCTTCGGTGAGGCCGTCGACCTGGCCCGCCCCCTGGCGAGCGTCAACGAGAACGCCATGCAGGCCATCCACGGTGTGTCGGAGATGGTGTACCGCTACAAGTTCTCGGCGGTGCCCTTCCACGGACTCGACCTCGGCGAAACCCTGGGAACCGCTCTGGCCCAACGTATCCGCGTCGACTCCAATAGTGTCGGCGCCTTCGAAGGCGCGCTCTCCGACGAACGCAACATCAAACGCATCGACATCTTCGGCTCGTACCCCAACTATTCGCCGCTCGCCTACGAGTCGGTGGTCGAACCCGCCGCCCGGCAGTGGCTCGCGGCCTCACCCGCCGAACGGTCGGCGTTCTGGACCTACCGGCGGGCCCGCCCGCTGGAGGCGAGCCTGCCGATGCACGAGACCGAACGGCGCGCGATGGTCGCCGGATGGCTGCTCGGGCGGGTCGTCGGCTTCGTCCGGACCCCCGAACCACCGTTCAGTCAGCCGGTCCGGGTGTGGGACACCGACAACCGGCAGTGGCTGTCGTTCCCGCATCCGCTGCTCACCCCGCCGTCGGAGTTCCTCGCCGAATACGACTGGCTGCCCGCGGTTCTCGAATCGGTACTGCTGGCCATCGCGCAGTCGCACCAGCCTCCGGTGATGACCTCGATGGCGCCGTACCGGGCGCTGCGCCATGTCTTCGACAGCGCGCAGGAGAACGCCACCACCGGTCCCGACGCGCGCACCCTGCTCGCCGGGCACCGCAACCTCGCCGACTGGCTGCGCACCGGCGATTCGGGCACCGGCCTGGCCTCGGTGGTCAAGGACACCGGGGAGAAGGCGGACATCGACGAGCGCGCCGAACGGGCGGGCACCTACCTGCGTGACTACGCGAACTTCGTCTCCGAACACTTCATGAAGCCCGGCGGGGGCGGCGTGTCCGGGCAGCCGCCCGCCGGCGGCGGTGGCGTGTTCTCGGTGATCGGGGTGCGCGCGCAGGCGTCCAAGACCCCGTTCTTCCGTGACCTGGCACCCGATGTGTATTGGGCCGCACACGAATTGCTCGCCCTGCTGCCGTCGGCGACGGCAGCGGCCAAGCGACCCCCGCAGCAGGAGGGCAACGCGCCGCAGCCCACCGCCCAGGGCGACGATTGGAGCGCGCCCAAGTTCGGCGCCGGATTCGACGGACCTCTCGGCGGGATGCTCTGATGACGGCGTTCACCGTGTTCATCGCGCCCGGCGGCCGCGCCGACGGCGTCCTGGCCGCGCTGACCGATCTGTCGGCGGCCGGCATCGTCGACGGGTTCGGCTGGATCGCCGACCCGGCGCCCGACGTGCCGATCGACCGGCTGACGGTGGTCGACGCCGGACTGGCCGCGGACGTGCGGCTCGACCAGTTCGTCACCACCCAGCGCATCACGGTGCTGCGGGTGTGCTCGCTGGTACCCGCCTACGACGGTGACCGTAGGCTGTCGATCCCGGCGGAGGTGGCGGTGGTGTCGGCGCTGGCCACGGCCACCGCGGCCGGTGCGGTGGTGCGTATCCGCTGCCTGCTGACCGGGCCGCAGGGCTGTGCCGCCGACCTCGACGGCTCCCTCGTCGAGGGCTGGCACAACATCATCGTCTCGCCCGAGGATTCGCGTGGCCCCGACTTCGGCCGGGTCCCCACCCCGGAGGATCCGTCGCCCGCGGCCCTCGGCCGGACCGCCGCGCCCGCGGTGGCGGGGGTGTGCGGACTGTGGTCGGGACTGGAGCACGCCCCGCTCGACGGCGCCGCCGTCCTGCCCGGACGGGTGGTACGCCTTGCCCGTTCGTATTACCGGCGGCTCGACACCGCCGCGGCCGAGGCCACCCTGCGCCGGCAGGTGCTCGCTCAGGACGGCGAGTTTCCGCTTCCCGGTGACCAGCGCACTCGCGTCGTGTACGTCGACGACGTGGGGATGGCCGCCCATTCGATGGCGAACGCGTTGTGGCGCAAGCACGGTGACGTGCTGCGCGGACCGCGGCTTCCGTACGAGACCGAGACCGTGGCCACCCTGGGCGGGTGGGCGGCGCTGAAGATGTTCTTCGGCTTCCTGTGGGCGGCGATCAAGAACGCCCCGTCGGCCTGGTACAACAAAATGGTCAGCAACGCCGCAGGCCGGATGGCCGCACAGGTGCAGCAGGCCGTCTTCTCCGAGGGCAACGCCGCCTACGAGGTGGTGGTGCGGGGCCGCCGCGCCGACGGCGGACACGCGGACTGGCGCGAGATCGGCGCCGCCTCAGGACATCTCAGTGACACCATGACGGGCCATCATCCGCAGCAGGAGGCCGCGGCCGACCTGTCCGGGGTGTGGCAGGACTATGCCCGGGCGGCGATGACGCTCGGTGACGCCGGCGACCGCAGCGGCGACCTGCCCGCCATCAGGGTGGGTGCGGCCCGGGGCATCGTGCCCCGCTCGCAGGACGCGGTGCCGGGCAGTGCCGAACGATTCGGTGACATTCCCGGAGTCGTCGCCGCGGCGGTGGGTTTCGACGGGGTCGATGCCACCGACGCGCTCGGCATCACCGATCTGCGGAATCGGCTCGGCGAACTGCAGCGTGACCGCGACCTCGGGCTCGCGGCCGGCTCGACCCTGACCGCGCTGGCGCAATGGCAGCGCGCCCACGCCCACAGCTTCGGTGCCCAGGTGGGCGATCAGCTCGCGCAGGCCTTCCACCACTGCAACCGCGAGGTGGCGCACCTGTGGGAGAAGCTGCGCAACGCGCAGCCCGCACCCGAGGCGCCGCCGAGCGACCTGCGGCTGGCCCGCTGGGTGCAGGTGACGGTCGCGGTGCTCGTGGTGCTCGCGGCGGTGGTCGGCTACCTCGGCTATAAGGAGGTCATCGGGGTGTGGACGGCCGTCGGCATCGTCGTCGGCGCGATCGTCGCGGCGCTGGTCTGCCTGGCCGTCGCCTTCGTCAACATCCAGCGCAAACTGTTCGCCCTCATCCACCAGCGCGCCTCGGTGACCAGCGAGCAGCGGATCGACCAGCAGAACCTGCAGACGGCGCTGTCGGACCTGCGCAGGCTCTCCCGCGCCTACGGGCAGTTCCTGTCGTGGAGTCGCGCCATCGGCGGTTTCCTGGCCGCACCGCTCGGCCCCGACACCCACACAGACCGGGCGCCCGTCCCCATCGCGTGGGGCCTGCCGATGGCCGCGGGCCTGGGGGCGGTGGTCCCCGACGACACCGAGACCGCGACGGCTGCCGGCTACCTGCGCCGCGACCTTTTCCACCCCGGCTGGCTCACCGATTCGTGGGACAAACTGCTCGCCGCGGGTGCGCCGCAGCAGTTCGGCTACGAGTTCGCCTCCACCTCGTCGGCGCTGTGGACCGACCCGGGCCGCGGGAGCGGCTCGGGCCTGGACCGCTGGTCGTCGGACCTGTTCGGCGGGGCACTGACCTCCACCGGCGCCGAACTGGTGTGGCAGGAGTCCCTCGGTCTGCTCGGCGGGTCGATGGCGGCACTGGCCGGGCGGTTGGTGGGCGCCGTCGCCGTCGCGGGCGGTCCCACCGTGCCGGTGGCCGACTTCCTCGGTGGGCTCGAACGCCCCGCCGCGCCCGCCGGATCGTTCCCCACCACGCTGCTCACCGACACCGCGGTCGCGGGGTCGGGGGCCCGGGTGGCCACCGACCTGCGGCACAGCTCCCGGATCGGTCTGGGTGTCGTGTGTGCGGCAACCCAATTCAGCGACGCGCTGGTGTCCGACCAGATCCGGTCCGGATCCGCTGGTGCGGCCCCCGAGACCGGCTGGGCGGCCACCGCGGCACCCGCCCCCGACGAGGGACCGCCGCCGCTGTTCAAGCCGGCCATCGGCCCGTCCGACGAGTTCCGTGCACCGGATCTCGGAAAGGGATTCGAGTTCTGAGATGACATCCGGCGTTCCCGACGGCAATCTCGACGTTCTTCTCCGGTGGTCGCGCACCGCCGCCGACCAGGGTCTGGCGGTGCCCGCCTCGGCGCGGCTGGTGGAGATCTCCCGCAGTCCCGCCAACTGGTGGGCGACCACCACCGATCGGGTGGAACTGGCCTGGCGCCCCACCGTCGACCACCTGTTCCACCAGGTGCGTCTCGGGGTGGTGCCCGCGGCCGCCGTCGAATTCCTTCCCGACGCGCTGCGCACCCCGCCGGGCGTGCCGCGGGCCCCGGTCACCGCACCCGTGCGCGCCGCCCGGCCGGAGCCGGCGCCGGGTCCGGAGCGACCGGCCGAGACCCCCACGCGGGAGACCCCGACGGCCGAGCTGCCGGCTGATCCCGAACCGCCTGCCCCCGAACCGGTTCCGGACCGGGCGACGCTGATCTTCCAGGCGCTCATCGAGTGGCGGTCCGCGCAGATCGCCGCCGGTGTGGACGGTGCGGAGGCGATCAAGGACATCACCCTGCGCAACCTGGTCAAGTACAACCAGACCGGCGAGGACGTGATCCGGGTGAAACTGCCCGGCCAGGCCAAGGGTCTCGCCTCCGACATCGCGGCGGTGTTCGCCCGCTTCGGCGAGAACACCCGAGTTCAGGATGTCGCGGCCCGGCAAGCCCCAGTCCAGAAGGCGCCGGTCCAGAAGACGCCGGCGCAGGAGGCTCCGGTACCGGTGACCCCGGCCGGGCAGATCCCGGCCGCACCGCCGACACCGCCGGTACCGGCACCGAAGGCCCCCGAGAGGGCCGCCCCGCAACCGGGCGCGACCTTGAACCTGACGCACGCGGACTTCTGCGACTACGACTACCCGGAGACCGACGTCGAACCGGGCCGCATCACCCTCACCCCGGACGCCGACGGTGTCGCGCTGTCGTGGGATCCGTGGCCGGCGGCGCACGGCGAGGTGGTGGTGTACCGGGTGGTGTCGGCCGACGGTTCCGGGGCCACGCCGCCGTCGATCTACCGGCCAGAGGCCGGTGAGCTCCTCGCCGCCACCACGGCGACGAGTATCGCCGACGGCCGGTTCCTCAGTTCGGCCGTCCGGCTGTTCGAGGTGTGGTGTCATGTCGGCCCCGACGTGGCGTCGGCGTGCGCGCGCCAGCCGGTCCGCTGGGCGGTCGGTCACGAGGTCAGCCCCGTCGACTCGATGACGCTCACCGAGGACGGCGGCCGGATCATCGGCCGGTGGACGGTGTTCCCGGGAACCCGTGCGGTGCAGGTATTCCGGATCCCGCTCGACGGCGCCGGACCGGCCACCGGCAATCCGCGCAACCAGATCTGCGTCGGTCAGCCCAACCTGACGGGCTTCGTCGACGCCGACGCCGCGCGTGGCCGCCGGTTCCTGTACCGGGCGGTCGCCGAGGTCGATCTGGCCGGCACGGTGCGGCTGTCGCGGCCCCGGCAGCTGGAAATCCTTGTCCCGGTGGAGCTCACCCCCATCGCCGATCTGCACGTGGAGATGGGTGAGGACCGCAGTACCTTTGGATTGCAGTGGACCACACCGGATTCGGGGCAGAGTGTACGGATCTACCGCTTCCCGGCCGAACCCACCGCCGGCCTGGACAGCGAGGACCGCGACGAATCGGTCATCGTCGCGGAGGGATTCACCGACGAGAACCTGATCAAGGATCCGATCGTCGCGCTCGACCCGGTCCGTTCGCAGATGATCGGGGTCATCTGGCCGCCCAACTGGGAACGCGCCTACATCACCCCGGTCACGGTGTCCGGGGACCGGGTGCGGGTGGGCACCACCAGGGTGCACACCAGACCCCTTGCGGCGGTGGTTGAACCGCGGATCATCGAGCGGTATCACACCCAGCTCGCCACGTTCGGCTGGCCCGCGGGAGCCGCTGCCGTGCAGGCCTTCGTCGGCTCGATGTCGCTGTCGCCGGAGCAGGTGTGCGCGCAGCATCCCGCCGCGGAGATCACCAAGCAGGTGCACGAGCGTGACGGTGCGCTCACCTTCCGGCCGCGGCTGCTGCACTGGTCCGGATGTCAGGTATGCCTTGTGCCGGTGGCCTATTCGCGGGGCGAGACGATCCGCGGTGAGATCACCTCGCTGGCCTATCCGGGTCTGGAACGGTTGCGCTACTGGTTCGAGGCGGTGGCGCCCGGATCGTACCGGGTGCGGCTGTTCCTGCAGGCGGAGAACGACATCCAGGATCCACCCCCGCTGGTCCTGGTACGCAATGAGGCGCGGCTTCCGCTCGAACCGCATGACGGGCAACCGGTCCTGTTCGACTCGGCGGCCGGATCGGTGCCGCACTGCCGGATCGACGGCATGCTCAAGGCAGGCCGCGCCGTCGCCACCGAGTGGACCTTCGACACGAGCAGGCTGCGTGGCTACCTGCGGGTGTTCGCCACCGACACCCGCCGCACCCGTGCCGTCGCGATCTTCGATCCCCCGATGCGGTACCTGTTCATCCCGGACCGCGCACCGGAGCCGCGCCCGGCACCGGAGATGCCGAGGTAGCGCCGCCATGGACCTGACGAAATCCCCGGCCGCCACCTCGCCCGCCGCGAGCAGGGTTACGGGCACCACACCGAAGGCTCCCGCCGCGCTGACCTACACCAGTTTCGACGACGGCACCGGCCCCGGCGGCTGGCAGATCAAACAGGTCGCCGGGCAGCTGTCCCAGGCCGAGCAGGACGGGCTGGTCAAACGCATCGCCACCGCCTTCGACCTCGAGCCGCGGCTGCCGCAGTTCCCCGGTAAGACCCAGATCGCGGGCCGCCCAAGGCGATTGAGCTATCTGTGTGTCGACGACGGGGCGGGCGCCTACTGGCACACCGTCGACGCGGGCCGCGACGCCTCGGGCCGGCCCGGCAACGTGTTCGCGCATGTGGCGGTCGATCGCCGTCCGCTCGCCGCCCGCGCCGACCGGCCGATCGTCCGCTGGGGTTCGGCGGATTGGCTTGTCCCGTTCGGGCCCGCGAACGTCGCCGCGGCCACCCTGCCCGGTCCGGAGCTGCCGCGGCCCAACCCCGGCATCAACGTGGTCTCGGCGGTCGAGTTCCTGCTCGGCCGTGACATCGACCGGCAGGGAGTGTTCCGGGTACTGCTCGACGCCGTCGTGCACGCGATCTCGGGCGGGCCCCCGGTGGTGCTGCTGACCGGCGAGCACGACGTGTCGGCGCAGTGGATCGCGGCGGTGAGTTTCTTTCTGCCGCTTCAGGTGGCGCAGGGATTCTCGTGGACCACCCACGACCGCCCCGACTACGCCGAACTCGACATCAGCCGCGGGATGCACCTGATCGCGATGCCCCGGGACGCCGCGCCGGAACCGGGCCGCCCGGCCGCGGCGCTGGTGATCGACGACGCCGAGGTGCCCGACCTCGGTGACCTCGGCGGGGCGCACCGGGTGACCCGTGGGCAGGTGCCCGCCGGGTTGCTGTCGGCGCTCGCCGAAGGGGTGCTGGCCGACGAGGAGACCGCGATCCGGGTGCTCGCGCGCTGCGAACAGGTCGCCGAGGAGTTCGCCGACGACACCTTGACCCCGTTGTGGCCGTTGGCGATCGCCGTCGAGGAGGACCCGGGCCTGGCCGAGTTCCACGCCGACGCCCTCAAGGCCATCGCCGACGAGGCGCCCGAGGGCGTGGACGGGGTGCCGTGGGCGGCGCAGCGCGTCGGCAAGGCGCGCAAGGTGTATCCGCTGACGGCCGATCAGCTGCTGTCGAGGTTCATCGCCGCACACTCCGGGGGTGGGCCGGTGGAGACGCTCGGCACCCAGTTCCTGGCGGCGGCGGTGGCCGATCCGCGGTGGGTGAGCTGGGGGCCGGTGGGTTCGGTGCCGCGGGCGGCGGTCGCCGAACTGACCGCGCTGCGCCCCGTGCTCGACGAACGCATCGCCGCCCTCGTCGCGCGGCGGGGCACCGACGAACCGGCGGGCCTGCTGATCGAGGGGCTGCGGCTGGCCGAGCTGATCGATCGGGTGGCCCGGCGTGGAGACGAATTCACCAGGATCACAGGCGAACTCGCGTCCGCATTGGATTCCGGGGGGCTGGCCGGTTTTTTCTGGGAGCCACCGGAACGCTGGCCGGGGAACTTCACCCCGCAGCTCATCGGCCCCGACGTGCGGGCCCGCTACCTGCGCCCGATCCTGTCCCGGTACCGGCCCGACTACCTGCGGCTGATCCGGTTCACCGGCTGGTCCTGGATCTTCGAGGACACGCCCAGCGCGCAAGGTGGTGCCGCGCAGGCGATCCCGATTCCCGCCAATCCCACCGACGCCGACGCCTACCTGTATCCGTTCGCCGTCGCGCAGGTGCTCGGCGCCGCGGAGGCCGCGCACACCGATCGCTCCATTCGGCGTGAATGGGCCACGGCGGCAATCGAATTCGCGATCTCATCGGACGGCTACAGCGATGAGGACTGCCGTGCCGTGATCTCCTCGATCGTCGACATCGAATGTCCCGACGTGGAGGATCTGCTCGACTGGTCCAGTCGCGAACCGGCCCGCACCGGCCCGGCGCTGCTGCGGGCCCCGGTACTCACCGGTCCGGTGGATCACCGGCTGTTCGCACAGGTCATCGCCGGTGACCGGGGACGCGGCCGCGATGCCGGGATGACCGACGGGACGGTCGCGGCCGCGGTGCTGCGCCACTGGCGTGACAACCCGAACGCGGCACCCCTGACCCGGGCCGAACTGCTTGCGGCGGTAGCGGTCTGCGTGCGCGAGGACGTCACGTCGGTGCCACGGTGCGCCCCCGACCTGGCGCAGACGATCTGCGCCGGATACGTGGTCGGGCAGCTCGCCGGTGAGTCGTGGGCCCCGCCGTCGGGAACGGCCGGCGACCCGGCCGCCACGCCGCTGCTGGGGGCGCTCACCCCGATCCGCAGGTACGTCTGGCAGTTCCTCAAGTACCTGAGCCAGCTTGGCATCGTCGACACGAATTGGCTGGTGGCGCAGGCGGTGCTGTCCCGCGTCGACGGAGAACCCCCGGTGCGCACCCTGATGGATGTGCACGACCCGTCAACCTGGTCGGACCGGATTCTGAGTTCTCTCACCGCCGACGGATATCCGCTTCCCGGTTCGGAGACCGAGGTGCGGGACGCGGTCTGGCCGGCCCTCGCCCGCGGGGACGCCGCACGGGCGGAACGGTTCTTCGGCGAGTATCCGGGCGTCGCCAAGGACTGGCTCAAGAAGATACGGGTCGCATCACAGAACAGGAAGGACCCACGCTGATGGCCACTTTTGTACTCGACGGCAAGGCCTCGGCGGAGCTGCCGCGCAGGCCGATCGCCGTCTCGCTGACTGTCGCCGGACCCGCCGGCGGCGCACGGCTGCTGGCCGAGGGCCGCGGCGGACGTCAGGTCCGGGTGGTCCAGCACACCGGCAGCCTGCTGATCCTGCCGCGCGTCGACGAGGAGACCACCGTCTCCGCCGTGCCCGACGGCCGCGACCGCTTCGGGCAGGGGACCGTCCTGCACGTGACCCTCGGCCCGGACGATCCTTCCGACCTGGGCGCCGACGTCATCCAGCTGACCCCGCGCGACGTGTCGGGGCTGAGCTTCATCGAACTGGCCACCCTCGTGCCCGTCGACGCCGGCACCGTCGGCGTGACCACGAAACTCGCCGTGCCCGACGCCCCGCTGCCGCCGGTCGCGGCGCACGCGCGGGTCGCATGCCGGGGGGTGCTGCACCGCGACCAGGTGGACGAGGCCGACCGGGTGCGTGTCGGCTGCGTCGTCGACACGTCGGTGTCGATGGCGCCGCTGTTCGCCTCCGGCACGGTCGCCGCCGCCGGTGACATCGTGGCCGGGCTCGCCGCGGTGCTCTCCGGTGGGGAAGACGTCGAGCTGGCCGCGCCGGGACCGTCGGGTGCCGACCGGGCAGCGTACAGCGCAAGCGAACTCGGCGATCACCTCCGGCAATCCCCGGTCGCGGGGTTCGGCTACGCGGTGGACCTGAACCCGGCTGTCGGCCCGCACGACCGTGTCGTCGGAGGAGTTGCCGTCGGGCCGTCGCTGACGGTGGTGATCACCGACGGCCGCGGCGTGGTGGAATTCGCCGAAGGGGTTGTCGCGCTGGTGCTCTCACACTCGGCGTCGGTGTCCTCCGGGCCCGGGTTCGCCGGTGCCGTCTGCCCGCTTCCGCCGCCTGGCGTGGGTGGCCGCGACTTCCTGGCCGGGCAGCCGCAACTCGTCTCGCGGGTGGTCGCCGACCTCCTGGCCGCCTCCGGACGGGCCGGGGCGGGCCTCGCGGGGGCCGCCCGATGACCAAGTGCCCGCGCTGCTTCCACGACCTGCCCGACGACGAGTTCGCCTGGTACGACAGTGCCGACACCCGCGTCGAACTCAACCAGGTGGCCTCCCGGTACGCCGGTGGCGATGTGCACACCCGATCGGTGCACACCGTGCTGCGCCCGCCGGACGCCGACCACACGTGGTCGCCGGTGCCCGAGGATGTCGCCCACCACGTCGAGGTATGCCCGCTCTGCCACTACGACCTGCCCGGCAACTGGCGCTGGGGGGATGCCACCTGCATCGCGATGGCCGGGGCGCGCTACACCGGCAAGACCGTGTACATCGCGGTCCTGATCAAACAGCTCAAGAAGTTCCTGGAGGCCGCCGACACCGAGGTCACCCCCGCCGACATGGTGACCGAGCGCACCTACGCCGCCAACTACGAGCGGCCGCTGTTCGAGCAGCGCGGTATTGCCGCGGCCACCCCGGCAGCGGCCGTCGCCGCCCATCAGCCGCCGCTCATCTTCAACATCGGATTCTGGGGCGAGAGGCAGCATTTCCTCGTCATCCGCGACGTGGCGGGCGAGGATCTGGAGAACGCGGAGACGAGCGGGCCGTCGTGGGAGTTCTTCGGCCTGGCGCACGCCGTGCTGTTCCTGTTCGACCCGCTGCGGGTCCGCGACATCTCCGATCAGCTCCTCGACCTGGTGCCGCCCACCAATCTCATCGGCGGCGACCCTGGCGACGTGCTGCGCAAAGTGATGTCGCTGATCGGTCGCGGCAACCCGCGTATCGGCCTCGTGTTGTCCAAATTTGATGCGCTGCAAGCACTGTCGCGGGTGGAGCAGAGTTCTTGGGGGCGGGTGATGGCCAACCCGGGCGCGGCGTTCAACCGCGATCCCGGACTTGTCGCCGCCGAGTACGACGAGGACGACGGCACCTTGCTGCACTGTGAGGTGGTGAGCCTGCTGCAACGCCTGCACGCCGGCCCGATGCTGCGGACCCTGCGCAACCCGGTCACCGGCCAGTACTACGAGAACCGGTTCTTCGCGGTGTCGGCGCTCGGGATGCCGCCGGTGGGGGAGAAGCTGCACCGCAGCGGCATCTCACCGTTCCGCTGCCTGGACCCGATCCGCTGGGTGCTGGCCGAGCGCGGGGTATCGCAGACATGAACGACAGGCCGGGGAAGGCGAACGCATGGCGATAGATATGACCAGGAACCGGACGAAGAAGGCCGGTGGCGGACACGCAAGGGTCACTGTCACCGTCGTGGTCAACGAGACCGCCTCGCTCGGATACGACATCGACATGTCGGGTTATGCGCTTGACCGTGCGGGCACCGTCCTCTCAGACAAGCACTTCGTCTACTTCAACAACGTCACCACTCCCGACGGTACGGTCAGCTATCGCAAACAGGGGCCCGAGCAGACGCTGGTGATCGACCTCGCCACGATCGACCCCGAGGTCGCTCAGGTCGCGGTCGCGGTCACCGTATATGGCGCCGCGGTGGGTTTCGGCCGGGTTCCGGGGGCGCGGATCACCGTGCGTCGGGACGGAGACGTGGTCGCCGACTACGACCTCACCGCAGGACTGCCCAACACCAGCTCGGTGGTCTATGGGCGGCTCGCACGGGAATCGGGTGCGTGGAAGTTCTGGGCGGAGGGCACCGCGTACCCCGACCTCGTCGCCACCGTCTCCAGCTTCGGCGTCACCACCTCCTGACCTCGCCAGGCCTGGGACGACAAATCCCGCCCGGATAACCACCCGGGCGGGATTTGCGCGATCAGAGGGGTCAGGCTGCCGTGAGTTCCTTGGCCTGCTCGTTGCGACGGCGGATGATGCTGGACACCAGCGCCGCGCCGATGAGCACCACGCCGATGAGGCCGGTGACGACCTCGGGCACGTGGGTGCCGATGGAGTACAGCAAGATCAGCGCCAGCGCACCGATCGCCCAGTGCGCGCCGTGTTCGAGGTACACGTACTCCGACAGGGTGCCCTGGCGGACCAGGTACACCGTCAGCGAACGCACGAACATGGCTCCGATGAGGCCGAGGCCCAGGGCGATGATGATCGGGTCGGCGGTGATGGCGAACGCGCCGATCACACCGTCGAACGAGAACGACGCGTCGAGCACCTCAAGGTAGAGGAACAGGAAGAAGCCCGCCTTGCCTGCCGCCTTGGCCAGGTCACTCGGACCGGTGCGGCCGTTGCCGGCCGTCTCGGCACCTTCTTCGGCCTCGTCGTCCTGTTCGAACTCCTCGGTGTGGAACAGTTCACCGAGGCCGTTGACGACGATGTAGGTGATCAGGCCGAGGGCACCGGCCACCATGACGGTGGCGCGCTTGTCGTCGGGCGCGATCCACTCGGCGGTGATGACCAGCAGACCGATCGCGATGACCACCTCGAGCTGGTCGAGCTTACCGATCCGCTCCAGCGGACGTTCGATCCAGCTGAGCCAGGTGAGCTCTTTCTCCTCCAGCACGAAGCCGAGGAACAGCATCAGCAGGAACATGCCGCCGAACGCCGCGATCTGCGGGTGCGCGTCGGTGATGATCGTCTCGTAGCTCGGCGAGCCGTCGGCGAAGTGCTCGGCGCCGTTTGCCGGCGGGTTGAGGGCCAGGTCGAGGGCGTCGACGGGGTTGAGTCCGGCGGTGAGCCACACGATGGCCAGCGGGAACACCAGGCGCATGCCGAACACGGCGATGAGCACGCCGACGGTGAGGAAGATCTTTTGCCAGAACTCGCTCATCCGCCGCAGCACGGTGGCGTTGATGACGGCGTTGTCGAAGGACAGGCTGACCTCGAGGATGCCGAGGATCAGGGTGAGGAGAACAGCCTCTGTTCCGCCGTAGAAGAACGCGACGACCAGCGAGATGATCGTGATGACGAAGGAGAGACCGAATATTCGGAGAACCACGAGAGTTCGGGGTGCCTTTCATGCGGGCAGTGGAGATGCGCGGGCAGATGAATTGTCCGCAACGCTGCGGAGTCGGGGTCCGACTGGGCAGAACCCGCAGGTGTGCCCGGGCCGGTCGTGACCGGTCCCGGGCACACCTCGATGTGGTGGATCAGACGTTGACGCCGAAGTCCTGGGCGATGCCGCGCAGGCCGGAGGCGTAGCCCTGGCCGATGGCGCGGAACTTCCAGTCGGCGCCGTGACGGTACAGCTCACCGAAGACCATCGCGGTCTCGGTGGAGGCGTCCTCGCTCAGGTCGTAGCGCGCGATCTCCTGGCCGTTGGCCTGGTTGAGGACGCGGATGTAGGCGTTGCGGACCTGACCGAACGACTGTGCGCGGGTCTCGGCGTCGTAGATCGACACCGGGAACACGATGGAGTCGATGGTCGGGGGCGTGCCCGCGAGGTCGACGTTGATGACCTCGTCGTCGCCGTCGCCGCTGCCGGTGGTGTTGTCGCCGAGGTGCTCGATGCTGCCCTCGGGCGAACGCAGGTTGTTGAAGAACACGAAGTGCTGGTCGGACAATGTCTTCTTGTCGGCGCCCAGCGCGATGGCGCTGGCGTCGAGGTCGAAGTCGGTGCCGGTGGTGGTCCGGACATCCCAGCCGAGGCCGACCGAGACCGCGGTGAGGCCGGGGGCCTCCTTGCTCAGCGAGACATTTCCGCCCTTGCTCAGGCTCACGCCCATTGTGAATAGCCCTTCCGTTGGTGAGATGTGCCGGCAGCGGGGTGTGCCGGCGTCTGTGGTGCTGACGTCTGTCGTGCCGACAAACAACACCCGCCACTCTATGCGAACCGGGATAAGCCGGACATCGGCGAACCGGATGACACCTGTTCCGGTTACCGTGCCTGTAACAATTCCCGCGCCATCGACGGTACAGAGTCCGATGCCGTGTCGGCATGGAGAACAACGAGAACGGGTGGTCGATGCCGTCAGGATTACCGGGTGCGGGATGGTTTGCCGACCCGGCGGGCAGTGGACGGATGCGCTGGTGGGACGGGTCGTCGTGGACCGATCGTTTCGCGGGGGAGGACGGGCTGTCGCCGTTCGCGCCGCCGGCCCCTCCCGCCGGTGGGCCGGGCGGGCCGCGGCGCCGGTCCCGGAAGTGGGCGTGGCCGGCCGGGGTGGGTGCGGCGATCGGCGGGCTGCTCGTCGTCGCGGGCCTTGTCGGCTCGCCGGATGACGATCCGGACCGGACGGTTGCCGCGACCTCGATCCCGGAGGGACCATCCGTCTCGCCCGGTTCGTCCAGTCCGCACCGGTCATCGACCACATCGGCCTCCGCTGTCGCCTCGACCACCCGGATGAGCAGCCGGGATGCGACGATCGCGCTGGGCAGGCTCGATGACCTCGACGTCAAGGGCCGCGCTCCCAAGACCGGGTACAGCCGCGATGAGTTCGGCGACCGCTGGTCCGACGACGTCGATGTCGACGGCGGCCACAACGGCTGCGACACCCGCAACGACATGCTGGGGAGCCTCGACGGGGTCACGTTCAAGCCCGGCACCCGCGACTGTGTGGTGCTGACCGGCACGCTGCACGATCCGTACACCGGCCGCGACATCGAGTTCGCGCGCGGCGAGAAGACCTCGACGGCTGTGCAGATCGATCACATCGTGGCCCTGTCGGACGCCTGGCAGAAGGGCGCGCAGCAGCTCACCGCCGACGACCGCCGCAACCTCGCCAATGATCCGGTGAATCTGCAGCCCACCGACGGGCCGACCAATTCCCGCAAGAGCGACGGTGACGCCGCGACCTGGCTGCCGCCGAGCCGTTCGTACCGGTGCACCTATGTCTCGCGGCAGATCGACGTCAAGACCAAGTACCGGTTGTGGGTGACCGCGGCCGAGAAGACGGCGATGCGACGGGTCCTCGGGACGTGCGGGGCGACGGCGCCAGAATCCGATACCCCAGAATCCGATACCCCTGAGTCTGATGTCCCGGGCGACCGCACCGGGACCACCGACCGCACCGTGGTTCCCGACCGGAGCACGGCCACCAGAACCCCGCGGCGGGTGCTGGAGACCCCCACCGAGACCGTGGTGCCCGAGACCACCGACGAGGTGACCGAGGTCCCGGAGACGTCCGAGGACACCGTCGACACGACCGAGGACACGGGCGGCAGCGTCTACTACGCGAACTGTTCACAGGTACGGGCGGCGGGCGCCGCACCGATCCATGCAGGTGATCCGGGCTATTCGCGCAAATTGGACCGTGACGGCGACGGGGTGGCCTGCGAGTAGTCCGTTCAGACCATACGAATCGGATCGGCCGTATGATGTGGCTCCGATAACTGCTATGGTCCTCCCGAATATGTGATATCGCATGTTCTCTTGCGGGAGGTAATAACGATGCAGATGTGGCGGGGAAGCCTTCGCGCGACCGGGGTGCGGTCGGCGACGCTGGCAACGGTGGCAATGGTCACCGTCGGGCTGACAGGCGTGGGCGTGGCCGCGGCCGATCCGACGGGCGGTGCGGCGGGCAGGCAGTGGACCGCCACGCACGACACGAAGCATCCGAAGTTCGCGGGCGTCAGCATCCAGACCGACGTGCCGATCCGGATGAGTGATGGCACCGTGCTCAAGGCGGATGTCTACCGGCCGGCCGACGCGAAGAAGCGTCCCATCGCCACCAAGACGCCGGTCATCGTCAACCTGACCCCGTACACCAAGCTGCTCACCTCGCTGGGCACGGCGACCACCGAACACCCGATCCTCAAGCCGTTCATGGAGCAGGTGGTCTCGAAGATCCACCTGACCGGGCCGCTGCGCGGTGTTGACGGCCTGGTCGGTGCGATGCGTGACGGCGGCATGCGGACGATGATGGCCGACTACAACCTCATCCGCAGCGGCTACACCCAGGTGGTGGTCGACGTCCGCGGCACCGGATTCTCGCAGGGCACGTGGCAGGTGTTCAAGAGCCGCGAACAGCAGGACACCGTCGAGGTCATCGACTGGGCGGCCAAGCAGAAATGGTCCGACGGCAAGATCGGCATGGCCGGTGTCTCGTACTCGGGCATCAACCAGATCTACGCGGCCAAGATGGCGCCCAAGGCGCTCAAGGCGATCGTCCCGGTGGAGCCGGGCGGCGACCTCATCCGCGATGTGGTCGCGCCGGGCGGCGCGCTGGGTGTCGGGTTCCTGCCGCTGTGGCTGACGCTGGTCAACGCGACCAAGCTCATCCCCAATGTCGCGTCGATGATGAACGGCACCTTCGACTGGAAGTGGCTGGCCGACAGGATGAGTGAGCCGGGTACCTTCTACCCGCAGCTCATGGCGGCGCTGTCCACCCCGAACATCGCGTCGATCCCGCCGAATCTGAAGAACCTGCTGGAGACCAACTCCGACGAGCGCACCTCGTGGCAGTCGGGCGCCGACAAGATCACCGTGCCCACCATGCTCTACGGCGGCTGGTTCGATCTCTTCACCAACAGCGAGGTGAAGATGTTCAACCAGATCCCGCTGCCGCCGAGCCAGAAGAAGCTGATCATGGGCGACGGCTACCACATGACCATCGGTGGGGGACAGTCCGGAACCAACGGCACCCCGCCCCGCCTGGATGTGCTGCAGAAGGCCTGGTTCGACAAGTGGCTCAAGGGCATCGACAACGGCATCGACAAGTACAGTCCGGTCACCCTCAAGCAGGTGGGCGACAAGTGGATCAGCGCCGAGCAGTTCCCGCGCGCGGGGATGCAGCGGCAGCGCCTGTACCTGAGCGACAAGCGTTCGGGCACCGCGCCGTACGCGGTGCGTGACGGGTCGCTGAAGGCCGCGAAGGTCAACTCCCGTGGTCGGCTGACGGTCAGCCCGGGTCTGGCCACCATCTGCTCGCGGGACAGTGCCCAGCAGTCCATCGGCGTGGTCGCGATCCTGCCGGTGTGCTCGGACGACGCGCGGGTCTCCGAGCGGGACGCGCTGAGCTTCACCAGTGCCCCGGTGCCCACCACCCGCAGCGTGTCCGGCTACACCAATGTGCGGCTGAACACGGTGCTCGACGCGACCGACGGCTACTGGGTGGCCACGCTGAACGATGTCGCACCCGACGGCACCTCGAAGGTGCTCACCTCCGGTCAGTTGGTCACGTCGCTGCGTGCGTACGACAGCGCCAAGTCGGAGTTCGCCCCCAACGGCGACGTCATCGATCCGTACCTGAAGTTGACACTCAGTTCGCGGCAGCCGGTCACCCCCGGTAAGGCGGTCGCCGTCGACATCGGGCTGCTGCCCACCGAGGCGCTGATCAAGGCCGGTCACCGGCTGCGTGTCGACGTGTTCGCGATGAACCTGCCGCGCGGTCTGCCGCTGCGCCCGCTGCTCAACGCCTCGCAGCTCAAGCCGCAGCACATCCAGCTCGACCCGAATAACCCGAGCTTCGTGAATCTGCCGGTCTCGAAGCCTCTGGGATAGCCGGACAGCTTCAACGCCGGTTGAGGCGGTCTACGCGCCGGACAGCTTCTTCGCCGGTTGAGGCGTGAGGAGCGTAAGCGACGAGCCTCGAAACCTCGTGAGATGACACTGTCGTCTCACCGGGTTTCGAGGCTCGCGAGCTCGCACCTCAACCAGCGGCGGGATGCTGGGCCGCGATCTGGTGATCCTCCTGGTAGGCGGCCTCGGCGAGGATCGCCTCCTCCTCCACGACGGGAACCTCCAGGACGGCCTGCTCTGCGTCCTCCCGCTCGTGCGACTGCGCCTCATGCGACTCGGTGTCGGCCTTGTTCAGGGCCGGCTGCACCAGGGTTAGGACGAGCGCGCCGACGAACGCGGTGACCGCGCCCAGCAGGAACGGCAGGTGCAGGTTGTCGTCGGTGTGCTCGACGATCTTGCCGGCCACGAACGGGGCCAGGCCGCCGCCGATGAACCGGACGAAGCCGTAGGTGGCCGAGGCGACCGGACGCGGCACCGGCGCGATGCTCATGACGGCCGCGATGACCAGCGTGTTGTTGAGGCCGACGAAGACGCCGGAGGTGATGACGGCCGCGATGACCAGCCACTTCTGGTCGGGCCAGATGCCGATGACCAGCGAGACCACGACCATTCCGCCGAGCGCCACGTACAGCGAGCGGGCGGTGCCGAAGCGGCCCTTCATCGTGGGTGCGCCGAACACGGCGAACAGTGCGACCAAGATGCCCCAGCCGAAGAACACCCAGCCCATCTTGATGGGGGACATGTTGATCAGGAACGGGGCGTAGCCCAGGATCGTGAAGAACGCCCAGTTGTAGAGCAGACCGACGACGCTGGTGATGGCCAGGCTGCGGTGTTTGAGCGCCACCAGCGGCTCGGTGATCGACGACTTCTTGTCCGGCTTGGGGGTCGGTTCGACGAACACGATGGTCGAGACCAGCGCGATCAGCATCAGCACCGAGACCCCGAAGAACGGCGCGCGCCAGCTCACGTCGCCGAGCAGGCCACCGATCAGCGGGCCGGTGGCGATGCCGACGCCCAGAGCGGTCTCGTACAGCACGATCGCGCCCTCGAAGCCACCGCTGGCGGCGCCGACGATCACGGCCAGCGAGGTGGCGATGAACAGCGCGTTGCCGATGCCCCAGCCGGCGCGGAAGCCGACGATCTCGTTGATCGAGCCGCTCAGGCCCGCGGCGGCGGCGAACGCGACGATGAGCGTCAGGCCGATGATCAGCGTCTTCTTGGCGCCGAAGCGGGAGGACACCCAGCCGGTGATGAGCATGGCGACGGCGGTGACCACCAGGTAGCTGGTGAACAGCATGGTGGTCTCGGACGGGGAGGCGTGTAGGTCGGCGGAGAGGGGCACGAGGATCGGGTCGACCAGCCCGATACCCATGAACGACACCACACAGGCGAAGGCGACGGCCCAGACGGCCTTCGGCTGATGGAATGCGGACGGGGAGTGAGACATAAATACATAGGTACTCTATATAGATAGACTATGCAATTTGGCCGGGCCTCCTTCGCCGGTCCCTTACACTCGGAGCGTGACCAGCGAAATGGAAATACCCGGCAAAACCCTCGGCGCCGCGGCCGACGCCGAGCTGGCCGAAACCCTCTACGCACTCCTGAGCGCCATGCTGCGGCACCGGCCCAGGGAGATGAGCATGACCTCGTCGTCGACGCTCGCCGCTCTGCTCAGCGACGGCCCGATGCGGGTCACCGCCCTGGCCGCCCGGCAGGGCGTCACACAGCCGACGATGACCACGCTGGTGCATTCGCTCGAACGCGACGGCCTGGTGGTGCGCATGCCCGATCCCGCCGACGGCAGGGCCACCCTCGTCAGGCTCACCGACGCCGGGGCCGAACTGGTCCGGGACCGCCGTCGGCAGTACGCGGAGGTGGTCGCGGGCTACGTGCGGATGCTTCCCGACGGCCGCCGCCGCAGCCTCGATGAGGCGCTGCCGGCGATCCGCGCGCTCGAAACCCTCATGCGCGGCGACCCTGCCTGATTCTCGCCGGCCGCTAGCCGCCGTCGGCGGTACCGATGGCCTCGTGGGTGCGGCTGTCCTCATCGGGATGCTCGGGAACCTTCACCGTGAGCACTGGCACCGTCGCGTGCAGCAGCAGCTTCTGGCTGAGACTGCCCAGCAACGCTTTTCCGATGGCCGACCGGCGCCGGATACCGATCACCAGCAGCCTCGCGTCATGCTCGGCGATCTGCCCGAGCACCGCGTTCGCCGGGTCGTGGTCGCCGCGGCCGTCCGGGAACACCAGCTCGATCGTGAGATCACCGGCCAGGCCGCCGACGTCGAGCGGGGTGTGGCCGGTGTTGACGGCGACGACATGTCTGTCGCGGAGTCCGCGCGCCTCATCGATCGCGGCGCGGACTGCCGCCGCGCCTTCCGGATTGTCCGATACGGCAACAACAATGGTCATGATGCGGCTCCTGTCCGGGTGCCGATTCTACCGAGCCACCAGGCGACCAGACGACGAACCGCAAGACAGAATGTTAAGACATATGCCAGACTCGTTCGCATGACCGACCAGATCACCGTCGCCGTCATCGGACTCGGCTGGATGGGCGCGGTTCATTCCCGCGCCTACAACCGGCTCACCCACCACTTCGATGACTGCCCGCGGCCGGTGCTGGTGGCCGTCGCCGACGACGCGCCCGGCCGCGCCGAGGCCGCGGCGGCACGCTTCGGGGCGCGGCGCCACTGCCTCGACTGGCGGGATCTGATCACCGACCCCGATATCGACGCGGTGTCGGTGACCGTGCCCAACTTTCTGCACCGCGAGATCGGGTGCGCGGTGCTCGAGGCGGGCAAGCACCTGTGGATCGAAAAACCGGTCGGGCTCTCGGCCGCGGATGCGACGGCGGTCGCCGAGGCGGCCGCCGCGCACCACCTGCGCACCGCGGTCGGTTTCAACTACCGGGCCGTCCCCGCAGTGCGGGCCGCGCGCACCCTCATCGCGGACGGGGCGATCGGCGACATCACCCATGCCCGCATCCGGCTGTTCAGCGACTACGCCGCCCACCCCGACGGTGCGCTGACCTGGCGATACTCCCGCGAACTCGGCGGCAACGGGGTGCTCGGCGATCTCGCCTCGCACGGCGCCGACCTCACCCGCTTCCTGCTCGGCGACATCGACGCCCTGATCGCCGACACCGCGACGTTCATCGCGCAGCGGCCCGAGCCGTCGGCCGCCACCACCGGACACCAGCTCGCGACCGGCGGCCGGCTCGGACCGGTCGAGAACGAGGACTATGTGTCCGCGCAGCTGCGGATGGCCTCCGGCGCCCGGTGCGTACTGGAGGCGAGCCGGGTGTCGGTGGGCGAGCAGAACTCGTACGGCTTCGAGATCCACGGCACCCGTGGCAGGGTCGCCTGGGACTACCGCCGGATGGGCGAACTTCAACTCGCACAAGGGGATCACTACACCGACGCACCAGTGTCCGACGTGCACGTCGGCCCCGGCTCCGGCGACTACGCGGCCTTCCAGCCGGGTGCGGCCAACCCGATGAGCTACGACGACCTCAAGGTCATCGAGGCCCGCGGGTTCCTGCGCGCCATCGCCGGCACCGGCCCGGCCGTCGCTACCGTCGACGACGCCGTGGCCAGTGCGAAAACCCTTGATGCCATGACAGATTCGGTGGCCACAGGCAGCTGGGTCAGCCTCAGGCGGTGACCGGCGCAGTCGCCAGTCGCTCGGCCTCGAGCAGCACCTCGGCGGCCACGCGCAGTCCCTCGATGCGGCCGAGGGAGACGTCCTCGTGTTCGATGTTGACCGCCATGTTCTCGTCGGCGCGGTACAGCGCGGCCAGGAACTCACCCCAGAACGCGGTGTCGTGGCCGCGGCCGAGGGCCACGAAGTCCCAGGCCGAATCCTTGGGCCACTCGTTGACCCACTCGTCGCCGCCCAGGTTGACGCGATCCTCCGAAGGATCGAGCCGCCGGAACCGATTGTCCAGCACCCCATAGATTTTGGCATTCTCGTTGATCCGCACATCCTTGGCGGCGGCGTGGAACACCCGGTCACCGAGGTAGTCGACGGCCGCGACCGGGTCCATCCACTGCCAGAACAGGTGGCTGGGATCCATTTCGGCGCCGACGAAATCGGTGCCCACCTTCTCGATGAGCTGCAGCATGGTGGGCGGGCTGAACACCACGTTCTGCGGGTGCATCTCGATGGCCACCTTCACGTCGTGGTCTTCGGCGAGGGCGGCGATCTCCTTCCAGAACGGCACCACGATCTCGTCCCACTGGTAGTCCAGCACGTCGAGGGCGCCGGAGTTCCAGGCGTTGACGTTCCAGTTGGGGCGGGTCGCGCCGGGTTCGCCGCCGGGCAGCCCGGACATGGTGACCACTCGCTTCTGGCCCAGTGCCGCAGCCGCTTTGATGGCCCGGCGCAGGTCGCCGGCGTGCTTGTCGCCGATCACCGGATTCGGGTGCAGCGGATTGCCGTTCACATTCAGGCCCGCGAGCGCGATGCCCTTCTCGGCGAAGATGCCGAGGTACTCCTGCGCGGCGGTCTCACTGGCGACGATGTCGGCGATGTCCGGGATATGCACGGGCGGAAGGAAACCGCCCGCGTTGATCTCGGCGGCGTTGAGTCCGAGGCCGCTGATCACATCGAGTGCGTCGGCGAGCGGGCGGTCGTGCAGGACGGCGGTGTACACGCCGAGGGTCTTGGTCATGGGGGTCCTGTCCGGTTGGGTGAAAAGGGGGAGAGGAGGGGTGCGGTCAGTCGCCGACCTTGACCTCGGCCCCGCCGGTCAGGGCGGAGCGGGCGGCGGCGTCGAGCAGGAGCATGTTGTGCAGCCCCTCGGCGAAATCGGCGTTGCGCGGCAGGGATTCGGATTCGGGCAGCCCGGCGACTTCCTCGAGGAAGGCGCGCGCCTGGAACACGAAGCCCTCGTTCTGGCCCACCCCCACGCCGGGCGCGTCCATGGCGTGCCCGCCGCTCCAGTACGGGTGCTTCGGGCCGAGGATGACGGTGCGGGTGCCCGCGACCGAGGCGTCACCGTCGCCGATCAGGTTGATGTGCACCTGCCCGGGATTGCGGAAATCGAACGACGCCGAACCGCGTTCGCAGAACACCTCGAACTTGAGGGTGTTGGGATGCCCGGCCGCCACCCGCGACACCTGCAGCGACGCCGTGCCGCCGGCGCTGAACTCGGCGAAAAAGCCTGCCACATCGTCGTTCTCGACCGGACTGCGAGTATCGGACACGGCACCGCCGGTGTGCCCGACCACCTGTCCGAGCGGTTCGGGCCGCGTGGTGTGAGTGGTGTGCAGCGTGCCGCCGCGCACGGAAGCGATGGGGCCGCCGAACAATTCGGCGATGTAGCTGAGGTGACTACCGACGTCGGCCAGTGCCCCCGACCCGGCCGGCCCGCGGTAGCGCCAGCTGATGGGGCCGTCGGGATCGCAGGCGTAGTCGGTCCAGTACTCGCCGTCGAAGTTGACGAACCTCCCGAGCCGCCCGCCCGCGACGACCTGCCCGAGGAAGGCGATGCCGGGCGAACGCAGGAAGGTCAGGCCGATGCGGGCGATCGTGTCGGCGGATGCGGCGGCGGCGACCATCGCGCGGGCGTCGTCGATGCTCGCCGACAGCGGCTTCTCGCACAGCACATGCTTGCCCACGGCCAGCAGTGCCTCGACGATCTCACGGTGCAGCGCATTGGCCACCACGACGCTGACCACGTCGATATCGTCGGCGGCGGCGATCGCCTGCCAGGAGGTGTCGTACCGTTCGAACCCGAACCGGCGGGCGGTGTCCGCGGCGAGCGGTTCGTAGGTGTCGGCGATCGACACCAGCCGGACCGGCGGCAGACCTGACCCGTAAACAGCTGTGGCGGAACGGTATCCGGCCGCATGGGCTTTGCCGGCCATGCCCGCGCCGATGACCGCGACGCCGAGGGTGCGCTCTGACATGGGTTCTCCTTCGAGTGGGTGGGGGGCGACGCGCCGCGACGGTGGCGACCGCGGGGCCGGGGATGATCGAGAATGTGAGTTGGAGCGCTCCAACGTGACGGCTACCATTGTGCTGCCCCAGCCTATGTCATGTCAATATGTCTTATCCGGATCGGATGACCGAGAGGAGCAGGGATGCCGCCGACACCGCACCGGCGCGGGCGACCGACCATCTACGACGTCGCGCGGGCCGCCGGCGTCTCCAAATCGCTGGTGTCGCTGGTCCTGCAGGGCTCACCCAAGGTGAGTGAGCAGTCGCGCCGCGCCGTCGAGCAGGCCATCGCCGAACTCGGCTACCGCCCGAGCCGGGCGGCGTCGAATCTTGCCGCCGGTCGCACCCGGCTAGTCGGTGTGCTCATCGACGACTACACCAACCTGTGGTTCGTCGACCTGGTCCGCGGATTGCACGCCGCGCTCGGGCCGCGCGGTTACCGGCTCAGCGTCGCCGATATCGCCACCGCCGACCAGGCCGAGCACCCCGTCGAATCATTCCTGTCGACCCGCGTCGACGGCATCGTCGTGGGCATGGACCCGCCCGACGGACTGTGGTCGGGGAAGGTGCCGCCGGTCGTCGTGGCCGGCACGCGGGAACTGTCGCCTCCTCACGCGGGCAGCCCGTTCGCGTCCGTGGCCAACGACGACGCGGCCGGTGCCCGGCTGGTCGCCGGCCATCTCGCGGGACTCGGTCACCGGATCGTCGGCCATGTCGCGGTGGCCGGCGGCGCGGGGACGGCCCGGCGCACCGCGTTCACCGACGAGATGCAGGCCCTCGGTGGCACGGTCCACGTCACCGCGTCGGTGGGGCCGGCCTCGGACGAACTCGGCCACGCCGGAGCCATGGAGCTGCTCGCCGCACATCCGGGGATCACGGCGGTGTTCGCGGCCAACGATGTGATCGCGGTCGGTGTCCTGGCCGCCGCCCGCGACCTGGGACTACGTGTCCCCGACGACCTGTCGGTGGTCGGCTACGACGACACCTCGCTGGCCGCGGCCAGGCTGATCGGGCTCACCACCGTCGACGACCGCGGCTTCGACGTCGGCGCGGCCGCGGGCCGCCTGCTCGCCGACAGGATGGAGGGCCGGATCATCGAACCCACCGCCACGGTCCTGCCACCCACGCTGACGATCCGCGGCACCACCGGGCCGGTGCGGACAACCTGATCTCACCAGGTTTCGAGGCTCGCAAGCTCGCACCTCAACCACCAAGGAGAGCACCTTTCGCTGGTTGAGGTGCGACGAGCCGCCAGGCGAGGAGCCTCGAAACCCGGTGAGGTGACCGTGTCCGTGACTTCAGTGACTCTGTAGCGCGACGTCGAAGAAATACCGGGACGCCCGGTAGATGTGCTGACCGAACTCGACGGCCTTGCCCATCTCGTCGTAGGCGACTCGCTGCATGGTGAGCACCGCGGCACCGGGCTGTTCGTCGAGCAGGGCGGCCTCGTCGTCGGTGGCCAGGCGGGCGCCGATGCGCTGGCGGGCGGACTTGATGCTCAGCCCGCGCCCGCGCAGGCACTGGTAGAGGCCTTTTTGCCGGAGTTCGTCGGGGGCGGGGGAGATGTCGGCGGGGATGTGGTTGGTGAGGATCGCGATCGGTTCGCCGCCGGACTTGCGCAGGCGCCGGATCGACACGACGGGGTCTCCGGGATCGGTGCCGAGTTCGTCGGCCACCTCCTCGGTGGGTGCGCCGAGCTTGTAGTCGAGCAGGTCGGTGGTGGGGGCCTGGCCGGCGGCGACGAGATCTTCGTAGAGGCTGGTCAGTTCGACGGATCGGTGGACCTCGTTGCGCACCACCTGGGTGCCGACGCCGCGTTTGCGTACCAGCAGCCCTTTGTCGACAAGGGCCTGGATGGCCTGCCGGGCGGTGGGCCGGGACATGTTGAGGCGCTTGGCCAGGTCGATCTCGTTCTCGATGCGGTCGCCCGGGTTCAGCCGTCCGCCGACGATCTCGGCCTCCAGCGCCTGGGCCAGCTGGAAGTACAGCGGCACGGGGCTGAGGCGATCGAGTTCGACATCGATCTGCGGCTGGCTCACGGGGTCAATGTTAGGTCATAAGCCGGAGCATGCGACGTGGATCATAGCCCGCATTCACCGTGCGGTAGATCCGTATGTACGGACATAACAAGCGGCTATGACAGAGATCACATCGACGATGATCGTCTCGTCGTGCGTATATCCCCAGGTTATTCGGCATGGACAAGTTGGACCACCCCGTCTACATTGATAGGACAAAGTAGCCACTGTTACGGACATCACGTCTTAAACTTTTCAAATACGACATACGAGATCTGCGACTTCGTCCGAAGGATCCCTGATGACAGCCTCCCCAACCGCGTCGTACGACCGCAACAGCCCCTACGACCTCATCACCATGGGCCGGATCGGCGTCGACATCTACCCGCTGCAGGATGGTGTCGGCCTCGAAGACGTCGAGACGTTCGGCAAGTATCTCGGCGGCAGTGCCACCAACGTGGCCGTGGCCGCGGCCCGCCACGGCCGCCGCGCCTCGGTCATCACCGCCACCGGGGCCGACGCCTTCGGGCGGTACCTGCGCACCGAACTCGCCCGGCTGGGCGTCGACAACAGACACGTGAAGGTCGTCGAGGGACTCAACACGCCGGTCACCTTCTGCGAGATCTTCCCACCCGACGACTTCCCGCTCTACTTCTACCGGGACCCGATCGCGCCGGACCTGACCCTCACCGAGCCCGACCTGGACCCGCGGGCCATCGCCGACGCCCGGATCTTCTGGACCACCGTCACCGGTCTGTCCCGCGAACCGAGCCGCGCCGCCCACCACGCCGCCTACCGGGCCCGTGGCAAGGCTCCGCTGACGATCCTGGACCTCGACTACCGGCCGATGTTCTGGCCGTCGCCCGCCGAGGCCACCGAAGCCGTCGGCGAGGTGCTCGGCCAGGTGACCGTCGCGATCGGCAACAAGGAGGAATGCGAGATCGCCGTCGGTGAGACCGAACCCGACCGTGCCGCCGACGCCCTGCTCGAACGGGGAATCGAGGTGGCCGTGGTCAAGCAGGGACCGAAGGGGGTGCTCGCCAAGACCCGCGACGAACGGGTGGAGGTGCCGCCCTACCCGGTGCGGGTCGTCAACGGCCTCGGCGCCGGCGACGGTTTCGGCGGCGCCGTCTGCCACGGCCTGCTCAGCGGCTGGTCGCTGGAACGGACGCTGCGGTTCGCCAACGTCGCCGGTGCCATCGTCGCCTCCCGCCGGGAATGTTCGACGGCAATGCCCACCACGGGCGAAGTCGACGCCGTCCTCAACGAAATGGACCTCACCCATGCCTGATCAGCCCATCAGCCCCGAGTCTTTCCAGGCGCTGCGCACCGCCCGGCACGCCGATCCGGCGGGTATCGCGACGGCGCTGGGCGGGCGCACCCGGCGGCCGCTGGTCCGGGGTGACGGCCGGCTGCTGATCGTCGCCGCCGATCATCCGGCCCGGGGCGCGCTCGGCGTCGGATCCGACCCGATGGCGATGGCCGACCGCTACGACCTGCTGCAACGGCTGGCCACGGCGCTGGCGCGGCCCGGTGTCGACGGTGTGCTCGGCACCCCCGACATCATCGACGACCTCGCGCTCCTCGGCCTGCTCGACGACAAGATCGTCGTCGGCTCGATGAATCGTGGCGGTCTGCGTGGGTCGGCGTTCGAAATGGACGACCGGTACACCGCCTATCACGCCGGTGCGCTGGTCCGCGACGGCCTGGACTTCTCGAAAGTCCTTGTCCGCGTCGATCTCGAGGATCCGGCCACGGTCGTCACCCTGGAGGCCACGGCCAAGGCGGTCGACGCCTGCGCCGCGGCCGGGATCGCGATCATGCTGGAACCGTTCATGAGCGGGCGCCGCGACGGCAAGATCGTCAACGACCTGTCCACCGACGCGGTGATCAACTCGGTCGCCATCGCCTCCGGTCTCGGTGGTTCGTCGGCGTACACCTGGCTCAAACTCCCGGTCGTCGACGACATGGAACGGGTCATGGCGGCCACCACGCTGCCCACCCTGCTGCTCGGCGGCGATCCGAGCACCGATCCCGAAACCGTGTACGCCTCCTGGAAATCGGCCCTCGCCCTGCCGGGTGTGCACGGCCTGGTCGTGGGCCGCACCCTGCTGTACCCGCCGGACGGAGACGTCGCGACCGCCGTCGACACCGCCGCCGCCCTCGTACACGGTGGCTGAGTGTTCCCCGAATCATCCGCCAACACACCTCGACCGGAGTAACAAGAGTCCCGATGGCTGCAACCTTCAACGAGTGGTTCCACCGGCGCGGCGAACTGTCCCGCGACGGGTGGGAATCGGTGGTGGACGGCTCCCTGCCCGGCTGGAGCCACACAGGTATCCGCGTGACCGACCTCGGCGGCACCGCCCGCGACCTGCCCGCCGGTGACATTGAACGCATCGTGATCCCGCTCTCGGGTGGCGGCTGCGAGGTGGACCATGCCGGGACGACCACCCGATTGACGGGCCGGGCAGGGGTTTTCGACGGACCCACCGACGTGCTGTACCTGGGCGCGGGCTCGTCGGCGACGCTGCGCGGCACCTGCCGGGTGGCCGTCGCCGAAGCGCCGACGACGGTCCGCAAACCGGCGAAGTATATTGCGGCGTCCGAGGTTCCGGTAGAGGTGCGGGGCGCCGGCCGCGACACCCGGCAGGTGCATAACTTCGGCACCCCCGCCGCACTGGACGCGGCCGCGCTCATCGTGTGTGAAGTGATCACGCCGGGCGGCAACTGGTCGTCGCATCCGGCACACAAGCACGACGAGTACGTGGCCGGGCATGAGGCGCGGCTGGAGGAGATCTACTATTTCGAGGCCGCACCGAGCCGCGCCATCCCGGCCGGGGTGAGCATCCCCGCCGATGCCGACGCTTTCGGCAGCTTCGTCACCTATTCGTCGTCGGCGGGGGAGATCGACACCAACGCCATTGTCCGCACCGGCGATATCGCGTTGGTGCCGTACGGGTATCACGGTCCGGCGATGGCCGCCCCCGAATACGACCTGTACTACCTGAACGTGATGGCCGGTCCCGACCCCGAACGGATCTGGCTGATCAGCGACGACCCGTGCCAGGCCTGGCTGCGCGAGACCTGGACCGGTCAGGACGCCGATCCCCGCCTGCCATATACCCCACCCATCCAAGGAGATTCGCGGTGACCGCTGCGCGACACACCACCAGACGCATGACCGTCTCGCAGGCGCTGATCGAGTTCCTGGCCCACCAGTGGACCGTCGACGGCGACCTCCGCGAACGCACGATCGCGGGCACCTTCGGGATCTTCGGGCACGGCAACGTCGCCGGGATCGGGCAGGCGCTGCTGCAGGCCGCCGAGACCGAGGCCGGGTCGATGCCGTTCTTCCAGGCCCGCAACGAGCAGGCGATGGTGCACCAGTCGGTGGGTTACGCCCGGATGCACCGCCGCCGTGGCACTTTGGCATCGGCCGCGTCGGTGGGTCCGGGGGCGGCCAACATGCTCACCGGCGCCGCGCTCGCCACCGCCAACCGGCTGCCGGCGCTGCTGCTCGTGTCGGACACGTTCGCCACCCGCGTCGCCGACCCGGTGCTGCAACAACTCGAACACCCCCACGATCCGGGTATTCAGGTCTCGGAAGCGTTCCGGCCGCTGTCCCGGTTCTTCGACCGCGTGCAGCGGCCCGAGCAACTGTTCTCCATCGCGCTCGGCGCCATGCGGGTGCTCACCGACCCGGCCGAGACCGGTGCGGTCACCATCGCCCTCCCCGAGGACGTGCAGGCCGAAATGCTGGACGTGCCTGTCGAATTCCTGGCCGACCGGGAGTGGCACATCCGCCGTCCGCCGCCCGAACGTGGACCGCTGTCCCGCGCGGTCGAGGCGATCGGGGGTGCGCGGCGGCCGCTGCTGGTGGCCGGTGGCGGCGTGATCTACTCCGGTGCCGAGGACGCGCTGCGCGAGTTCGCCGAGGCCACCGGGATTCCGGTGGCCACCACCCAGGCCGGCGGCGGCTCGCTGCCCTGGGATCATCCGCTGAATCTGGGCGGGGTGGGTGCCACCGGCTCGGCGGCGGCCAACGCGATCGCCGCCGAAGCCGATGTGATCATCGGGATCGGTACGCGCTACAGCGATTTCACCACCGCCAGCCGGACCGCCTTCCAGCACGAGGGGGTGCGGTTCGTCAACGTCAACGTCGCCTCGTTCGACGCCTACAAGCACGGCTCGCAACTGCCGGTGATCGCAGACGCCCGCGCCACCCTGGTCGAACTGCGTACCGCACTCGACGGGCAGCGGGTCGCCGCCGAGCACGCGTGGCATGCGCAGAACGTGAAGTCGGACTGGGATACCCAGGTGGACAGGGCTTTCGAACCCACCGGCGGTGAGCTTCCCGGACAGCCGGAGATCATCGGCACCATCAATGCGGCGATGGCCCCCGAGGACGTGATCATCCAGGCCGCCGGATCGCTCCCCGGAGATCTCCAAAAGCTCTGGCGGGTACGGGATCCACTTGGTTACCACGTCGAGTACGCCTTCTCCTGCATGGGCTACGAGATCGCCGGTGGTCTCGGCGCCAAACGCGGTTTGCTCGCCCTCGGCGACGACCGCGACGTCGTGGTGATGGTGGGTGACGGCTCCTACCTGATGTTGCACACCGAACTGTTGACGGCGGTGGCCGAACGCATCAAACTGATCGTCGTCATCATCCAGAACCACGGCTACGCCTCCATCGGGCACCTGTCGGAAACGGTTGGCTCCCAGCGCTTCGGCACCCGCTACCGGTACGCCGAACCGGCAGACGGCGACCGGGCCAAGGCCACCTTCGAACGCGGCGAGTTCCTGCCCGTCGACCTGGCCGCCAACGCCCGCAGTTACGGCGTCGACGTCATCGACATCAAACCCGGACCTGATGCGCTGCAGGAGCTTTCGGAGGCAATCGGCACCGCCAAGGCCGCCGACGGCCCCACCGTCATCCACATCAACAGCGACCCGTTCGTGTACGCACCCGACGGTCACGGCTGGTGGGACGTGCCGGTGGCCGAGACCTCCGAGGTCGAGAGCACCCGCGCCGCCCGCGCCGAATACCTCGAACAGCAGCAGCTCCAGCGTCCCCTCATCGGCTGAACACTCACCACCGCAAGGACTTACGATATGACCACCACCGAACACGCACCAGCTGCCGTCGGCGCCCACACCGAGGGCCTGCGCATCGGCACCGCCCCCGACTCGTGGGGTGTCTGGTTCCCCGAGCATCCGCGACAAACCCCGTGGGAGCGTTTCCTCGACGAGGTCGCCGACGCCGGCTACACCTACATCGAGCTCGGCCCGTACGGTTACCTGCCCACCGACCCGGCGCAACTGTCGGACGAACTCGCCAAGCGGAACCTGAAACTGTCCGGCGGCACCATCTTCACCGGCTTCCACAAGGGCGATGATCAGTGGGACCGTGCCTGGGGCCAGGCATCAAACATCGCGAAACTGGTGCGCGACATGGGTGCCGAACACATCGTCGTCATCCCGGACCTGTGGCGTTCGGACCTCACCGGCGAGGCGCTGGAACCGCGCACTCTCGAGGGCGAGCAGTGGGACCGGCTCGCCGTCGGCCACGACAGGCTCGGCAAGGCGCTGCTGGAGGAGTTCGGGGTGCACCAGCAGTTCCATTCGCACGCCGACAGCCACGTCGGCACCCGCCGCGAGGTGCAGCGGATCCTGGAGCTGACCGACCCGCGCTACTTCAACCTGTGCCTGGACACCGGCCACTACGCCTACTACGGCGGCGACAACGTGGCCCTCATCGAGGCCCACCCCGACCGCATCGGCTACCTGCACCTCAAGCAGGTCGACCAGGAGCTGCTGTTCGAGGCGCTGAAGAACGACACCCCGTTTGCCGACTGCGCCGCCGAGGTGATGGTCGAACCACCCAGCGGTGTACCGGATTTCGCGCCCATCATCGACGCCGTCAGCAAGATCGACTCCGACATCTTCGCGATCGTCGAACAGGACATGCCGGGCTGCGACGTCGACGCCCCGCTCGGCATCGCCACCCGCACTCGCAAGCACATCTTCAGCTGCCACCACATGACCCGCAACGGCTGACGCCGCCGACCACCGAGGAGGGCCACACCCCATGAGCACCAACGATCTTCGCGTCGGTGTCGTCGGCGCCGGAATGATGGGCGCCGACCACATCAAGCGCATCAACGCCACCATCGCCGGTGCGACGGTGTCGGCGGTCGTCGAACCCGACGAGCAGCGCCGGGCCGCGGCGCTCGCCACCGCGCCCGGTGCGGAAGGCTACGGGCGGCTCGAGGATGCCCTCGACGCCGACGCCCTCGACGCCGTGCTGATCGCCACCCCCGGCAAGTTCCACACGCCGGTGCTGCTGCCCGCGCTCGCCGCCGGGCTGCCCATCCTGTGCGAGAAGCCGCTCACCCAGGACCCCGAATCGTCATGGGAAGTGCTCGAAGCCGAGCAGGCCACGGGCCGCAGGCTCATCCAGGTGGGGTTCATGCGGCGCTTCGACCCCGAGTACGCGGCGCTGCGCGAACTGATCGCCGCCGGCAGCGCCGGTGACCTGCTGATGCTGCACTGCGCCCACCGCAACGCGAGCGTCCCCGACAGCTACATCCAGCCGATGCTGATCAACGATTCGGTGGTGCACGAGTTCGACGTGGTGCCCTGGCTCGCCGGCGGCTCGATCGTCAACGTGGAAGTGCGTGCGGGCAAACGCAACTCGCTGACCCCCGACCGGCTGCGCGAACCGATCCTGGTGCTGATGGAACTCGACAACGGGGTGATCGTCGACGTCGAGATGAACGTGTCCATTCAGTTCGGCTACCAGGTGGCCACCGAGGCGGTGTTCGAGAAGGGCGTGGCCCGCATCGGGCAGCCCGGCGGCCTGCAACTGTGGCAGGACGGCGCGTTCCGCATCGGCGAACACGCCGACTTCACCACCCGCTTCGCCACCGCCTACGACAGGCAGGTGCAGGCCTGGGTCGACGCGGCCAGACAGGGCGGCATCGACGGGCCGTCGGCGTGGGACGGCTACAAGGTGGCCGTCGCCTGCCAGGCCGGGGTCAAGGCCCTGGAAAGCAGCGGCCCGATCGCGGTCGAACTGCCCCCGACGCCCGACTTCTACGCCTGAGGACACCCGCTCATGGTCCGTATCGCCCTCGACCCCACCCCGTACCACTCCACCCACGGCTTCCTCGACTTCTTCGACGTCGCCGCCAAGGCCGGCTACGAGTGGATCCAGCTCACCCCGCACCCCGACTTCATCCCGTTCTTCTCCCACCCCCGCGTCGACCGCGCGTTCCTGAAGAAGGTGCGTGAGCGCGCGGCGTCGGCGGGTGTGGGCATCTCCTCGCTGCTGCCGGTGCAGCGCATCTCCTGGCCCGAGGAACTGCCCAGGGAGGCAGCGGTGCGCAACTTCCGGCGCATCATCGACATCGCCTCGGAACTGGAGGTGCCGGTGATCAACACCGAGTTCAGCGGCCGCCCCGAACGCGCCGAGGAATCCGAGGCCGGCTTCTACCGGTCGATGGAGACGCTGCTGCCGCTGCTTGAAACGGCGGGCGTCACCCTCAACTTCGACCCGCACCCTGACGACTTCGTCGAGGACGGCCTGGCCGCCTGGCAGATCCTGCGCGGCCTCGACTCCGCCGCCGTCGGCTTCGTCTACGTCGGCTCGCACACCTTCCACTACGGCGACCGGGCGGTGAGCCTGATCCCCGAACTCGGTGACCGGCTGCGCGCGGTGTACGCCGCCGACACCTTCGACCACCACCGCTCCCACGGCCTGCGCTACATCACCAACCCACCCGGCAACGCCGTCCGCGTCCACCAGCACCTGCGTATCGGCGACGGCGACGTCGACTGGACCGAACTGTTCACCACCCTGCGCGCCTCCGGTTTCCTCGACCGCGACGACGCCATCATCTGCTCCAACGTCTTCGCCGAAGACGAGCACGCCGACGAAACCTCCGAATACCAACTCGCCACACTCCGCGACCTCGTCAGGTGACCACCATTCCACCCATAACTGGAGGATCCTCCCTTTGTTGACGGAGGATCCTCCGGTCTCGGGTGGATCGACCTATGCCGCAGACAGGCCGAGCCGGCGAAGCCAGTCGGCTACCAGTGGGACCACGCGATCGGTGAGCAGGTCGTCCCATACCCACCGGATCACCATCACGTCGAGCTTGCGTAAGGCGTCCTCCCGGGCCTTCTCGCGCCGGACGACGTCGAACGGTGTCTCCCCTGTACGGACGTACTTCTGGTACTTGACCATGCCGTCGAACTCGCCGACAAGCCGGCCGCACCATGTGTAGTCGCACCGTGCGACGAACCTGCCGTCGGCTCCGTGAAACTCCTGTTGGAGCCGTGGCACGGGGAGTCCGGCACAGATCATCTGGGCCCGGCCCCACGATTCGCCGGGATTCTCGGAGCCCGCATCGGCGAAGGCCAGTGCGCGCCGGGCGATCCCCACGCCTGCCCGAGTGCCGTCGAGGATCTCAGCGATGTCATCGGCCGTGACGCCGTTGCGGAGGGCGGAGTCCATGACCGCCAGCGCTTGCGCGAAGTCCGACGCACCACACGCCACGTCGGCCGCGGTCCGGGCAGGGGAAGTGACAGCCACCCCATCGACGACCACGACTTCGGACGCGTCGAGATACCCCGGGTGCAGGTGCCGGCGAGCGCTGATCTTTCCGGCCTTCGCACCGCTGGTGGTGTGCACCTTGCTCAGGTCGGGCAGGAGCATGGCAAGCCCGTGTACGGAGGCTGCCGACTGGTGGCTCAGGACGTTCCCTTCTGTCAGGGTCGACGCGGCGATCGACCGCAACCGGTACAGCTCCGACGGTGTGTGGTCGCCGACGGCGAATGCTCCGGCCCAGATCTTGGTGAGTTCGCCCCGCTTCACGCCCTGGTTGAGCAGATAGTCGGACCAGCCGACGGAGAGCGCGGTGCGCCGATAGACGATGCCATGTTGATCCCGTGGATAGTTGTCCATGAGAATCAGACGCACCGGACCCCCTGTTGGATCCATCGAACTTTTGTTCCACCCATAACTGGAGGATCCTCCCTTTGTTGACGGAGGATCTTTCAGTTTCTGGTGGATCCACAGTTGGTTGACCGACGCGGACCGGGCCTCCCCGCGGCTAGGCTGGGCGGGTGAGTTTTCGTGACGACCTCGCGCTGACCCTGCGGGCCCGGTTCCCGATCCTCTACGTCGAATCGTTCGAGGAACAGCGGGTGCTGGCCGAGATCTCGATGGTGGCCGGGTCGGGGGAGCAGGTGCGCACCGTCCGCGCGGTGCACGCGTGGTCGACGACCTCGGGCGTGGTGACCCAGAACGGGGCACCGGCCTCGGGCACCACTGATCCGCGGGCGGCGCTCGAATGGTTCCGGCGCAATCAGGAGCCGTCGCTGCTGGTGATGCGGGACCTGCACGCCTTCCTCGGTGACGACCGGCGGCCCGCCGACCCCGCCCTGGTGCGCACACTGCGCGACCTGGCGAGCGAACTGCAGGCGGGTGCAGTGGCCCGCACCCTGATCCTGGTGTCGCCGGTGCTGCGGATTCCGCCGGAACTCGACAAGGACATCACCCTCCTCGACTTCCCGCTGCCCACTGAAGCCGAGATCCGGGCGGTCCTCGACGGCATGATCGCCGCCAACGCCGGCGGCGGCCGCATCGCGATCGGTGTCGACGCCGTGGGCCGCGAACGGCTCGCCAAGGCGGCGCTCGGACTCACCCTCAACGAGGCCACCAACGCGTTCGCGCGGGCGATGGTCAACAACGGCGATCTCGGCGTCGACGACGTGCATTCGATCATGGAGGAGAAACGGCAGACGGTCCGCAAGGCGGGTCTGCTGGAGTTCGCGTCGGTGGACATCGACCTCGACGACGTGGGCGGGCTGCAGAACCTGAAACGGTGGCTGTACAAGCGCAACGGGTCGTGGCTTGCCGAGGCTCTCGAGTACGGGGTGTCCGCACCCAAGGGCGTGCTCATGACCGGCGTTCCGGGCTGTGGAAAGTCGTTGACCGCCAAGGCGATCGCCGCCGCGTGGGAGCTGCCGCTGGTGCGGATGGACATCGGTAAGGTGTTCGCCGGGCTGGTCGGCTCGTCGGAGCAGAACATGCGCACCGCCATCCGCACCGCCGAGGCCACCGCGCCGTGCGTGCTGTGGATCGACGAGATCGAAAAGGGTTTCTCCGGTCTGGGTTCCGGCGATTCGGGAACGTCGACACGGGTGTTCGGCTCGTTCCTCACCTGGATGCAGGAGAAGACGGCGCCGGTGTTCGTGATCGCCACCGCCAACAAGGTCGACGCGTTGCCGCCGGAGTTCCTGCGCAAGGGCCGGTTCGATGAGATCTTCTTCGTCGACCTGCCGACCGCCGCCGAACGCCGCGACATCTGGGAACTACACCTGACCAAACGGCTGCGCGACAACAAGGCCGCCGGCCTGGCGATCACCCCGGAACTGCTCGACAGCCTCGCCGACATCACCGAGGGCTACACCGGCGCCGAAATCGAACAGGCCGTCATCGCAGGGCTTTTCGACGCTTTCAGCGAGCGCAGGCAGATGACCGGGGTGGATCTGCGGCGGGCGGTGGCCACGATGGTGCCGCTGTCGGTGACGCAGGCCGAGCAGATCTCCGCGATCCGCGGCTGGGCCGCCGACCGGGCGGTGGCGGCGACGTCGGCCGAGGACCGGGCAGGCTACACCACCGCCGCGTCGGCCGCACCCGCCGAGCCCACCGGACCGGACGGCTCCGGACCCCAACTCAAGCTGGTACCAAGCGATCCCACAACCCGTGGCGGAAGAACGGTGGATTTCTAGAATGAGTATCTCGATTGTGCTGATCCCCGCGGCCATCGCCGCCGCCACCTGGGCCGCGAGCCACGGCGAGAAACGGGACTCGGAGGGGCGGACCGTGATCGGGGTGTCGACGCGGATGCGCGACGTCGGCCTGCTGACCGAGGCGCTCGCCGACACCAGGGCTGTGGTGACACAGCGCTCCGACGACAGCCTGATCGCCCGGTGGCAGAACGTGTCCGCGCACTTCCACCGCGACCCCGCCCGCGCCGATGCCGCCTGGGAGGTGGATTTCATCGGACAGGGGCGAGCGGAGCGACGGGAGTTGTCACAGGTTACCGAGGAATCGGTGCAGGGGATTGTTGCCGCGGTCGACGCCGCGTACGGGCGCCGGGTGCAGCAGGCGGTGCTCACCCGGCTGCGGGAACGGGCGCCGCAGGCCGGGATGACCATCGCCTCGGAAACCGTCGACGACACCGACACGGTCACCGTCGTCCTGGATCTGGCGGTGTGAGCGTGAGCAGCGACAGAAAACAGATCGTGCTCACGGTCGCCGCCGACGGAACGGTGCGCGCAGAGACGAAAGGTGTGGTCGGTCCGTCGTGCCTCGATCAGATCGCCGTCCTGGAAGACCTGCTCGAAGCGACGACCGTGACCAGCGAGTTCACTCCCGATTACCACCGGACCACCGTGTCGGACACAGCCGAGGACATCGATGAGCTCTACCACTGACCCGCGCTGGGTCGACCCGTCCGCCGCCGCGAGGCTGGCGGATCGCAAGTGGCGCTGGAAGAACAGTATCTGGGTATTCGCGCCGGCCCTCTGTCTCGGTTTCGTCTCGTGCGCCGGATTCATCTACGCCGCCAACAAGGTCCACAACCGTAAGTGGACCGTCTACGCGGTGATCTCGACGGTGGTCACTCTGGCGGTGTGCCTGTGCGCGTTCATCTTCGAGACCGACGATCACAAGGTCGCCGACTGGGCGATCAACCTGGTCCTGGTGTCGTGGATCCTGCACCTGATCGCCGGAATATCGCTGCGCAACAACTACTTGCGGCTGCTGGCACAACGGCAGGCCCAGGATGAGCTGGCCCCGTTCGGGATCCCACCGCTCGCCCCCGCACCCACCTATCCGCCCCCGCCCACTCCTGCCGCACCCGCACCGGTTCAGGGTCTTGTCGGCATGAACGACTTCTACGCTCCCACGCCCGCGCAGCTCGACATCAACTCGGCGTCGGCGGCCGAACTGTCGGCCACCACCGGCCTCGGCCCGGCGCAGGCCGATGCGGTGATCGCCGCCCGCACCCGCGTCGGCGGCTTCCGCTCGTTCGAAGAGATCGCCGCGTCGGCGGGTCTGGCGCCACACCACCTCGCCCGGCTCCGGGAGGTGTCTTTCGGTCCGTCGCAACCGGATCCGGGCTCGGCGCCGCACAACCCGCCCCCGCCACCCCCGGTACCGGGAGGCCGGATCCTTGATATCTGACCGCACGATCCGGGTAGGGGCCGTCGTCGACGATACCGTCGCCGAGGGGCCCGGCCGCCGGTTCGCGGTCTGGGTGCAGGGCTGCTCGATCCGCTGTCCCGGCTGCTTCAACCCCCACCTGTGGGGTGCCAAGGGCGGCACCGGTATCGGTGCCGCCGAGTTGGCCGAACGCGCCCTGGCGGTACCCGGTATCGACGGTGTCACGCTGCTCGGCGGGGAGCCGTTCGAACAGGCCCGTCCGCTCGCGGACTTCGCATCGCGGCTTGCCGCGCAGGGGCTTTCGGTGATGACGTTCAGCGGCTTCACCTACCGCGAGCTGAACGGGGCAGGTGCCCCCGACGGGGCCGCTGAACTGCTTTCCGCCACTGACCTGCTGGTGTCAGGGCCGTATCTGTCGGGCCAACCGGATCTCCGGCGGCCGTGGGTGGGTTCGACCAATCAGGAGTTCCACTTCCTGACCGATCGTCTCCGTCATGTCGAGGCCGGGTTGGCCGACCTCCCCGACCGCATCGAGGTGCGCGTGACAGCCTCCGGCGAGGTCACCGTCAACGGCTGGGCCGACCTGGACCAACTTGACACTCTCCTCGCCGACGACTTCCGCCGGCGCAACCGACCTGCCTAGTCCGGCACCACGACCGCGCGCCCGCGCAGGTCGTTGGCGGCCAGCCGCCGGTACGCCTCCACACCGTCGTCGAGACTGAAGGTTTCGGTCGCCACGTGCAGCACCCCGTCGCGGGCCAGGTCGAGCACCTCGATGAGTTCACTCCTGGTGCCCCAGTAGGGCGCCCGCACCGACACCTCGTACGGCTGGGAGAAGAAGCCGACCTTGGCGGCGGCCACCCCGTCGCCGAGGCCGACGATGACGACATCGCCGAACACCCCGACCATACCCATCGCCATGTCCAGGGTCGGCTGATATCCGACGAAGTCGAAGACCGCTGTGGCCCCGGCCTTTCCGGTGATCTTGCGGACCTCGGCGACGGTGTCGGCGTTGCTGAGCACGGCCTCATGCGCCCCGACCTCCTTCGCGAACGCCAGCTTCTCCTCGGTGACGTCGACGGCGATGATCCGGGATGCGGTGAGGTGGCGCAGCAACTGGATACCCACATGCCCGAGCCCGCCGGCCCCGATGACGACGGCGGTGGTGCCGCCGACCAGCTTCGGCAGCGACGCCTTGATCGCGTGATAGGGAGTCAGTCCGGCGTCGGTAAGTGCTACCGAAGCTACCGGATCGAGGTCACCGAGCGGCACCAGGTGCCGGGCGTTGTCGATGAGCAGGTACTCGGCCATCGCACCGTCGGTGCCGAGTCCGGGCGGGGTGATGGATTGTTCGGCCGCGTTGAGGCAGTAGTTCTCCTGACCCTGCGCGCAGCGGTGGCAGGTGCCGCAGCCCCACGGCCCGTACACCGCCACCGATGTTCCCTCGGTCATCGCCTTCACGCCGGACCCGACCGCGGCGACCACCCCGACACCCTCGTGGCCGAGCGTCATCGGCAGCGGGTAGGCGAAGGCGCCGGGCGGGGCATTGAGGACGAAGTCGTCGGAGTGGCAGGCGCCGGCGGCGGTGACCTTGAGCAGCACCTGCCCGGGTCCGGGCGCAGGTTTGTCCACCTCGCGCAGTTCGGGCGGTTGTCCGGGAGCGATGAACTGGATGGCCTTCATGTGGGACGGTACCTCTCAAATATGACGCGGACCTCACCTTGGGGTTTTACTCGCGTGTCCGGGCGGGCGAGGTGCTTTGGGATCAACATGGGGCACTTTGAGGACGTAAGTCCCCACCCGGACTGACCATCCGATCAGGTGAGGATCACCAGCCGCTGCGTCGCGCGGGTCATCGCCACATACCGGTCGACGGCGCCGCCCACTCCGGCACTGAACGACTCGGGCCGCACCAACACGACGAGATCGAACTCCAGACCCTTCGCGGTGCTCGGGGTCAACGTCCGCACCCGCGGCCGGTGCAGCACGACGGAGTCGCCGATGACACAGCCTGTTCCGTCTGGGTTCTCCCGAAGCCACCCGTCCACAACGGATTCCAGCTCGCCCACCCGGGCGTGGGTCACCGGGATACCGGAGGATCGGATCGACGTGGGCACGTTGGCGTCGGGGATCTCCGCCCGGATCACTGGCTCGGCCTCGGCCATGATCTCGGCGGGGGTGCGGTAGTTGACGGACAGTCCGGCCCGGCGGATATCGCGCAGGCCGACCCGCCCGAGCCGGTCCTGCCAGGTCTCGGTGAACCCGTCCCGCGCCTGTGCCCGGTCGCCCACCACGGTGAAACTCCGTGACGGGCACCGGACGAGCAGCATCTGCCACTGCGCGTCGGTGAGTTCCTGCGCCTCGTCGACGACGATGTGCGCGAACGGTCCGGCGAGCTCGTCGGGATCGCTTGTGGCCGAGACGGTGTCGTCGTCGAGGGCGTTGCGCAGGTCGTCGGACCGGAGCATCGACGCCACCCGCATCTCGCTGTCGTCGGCGGCGATCACATCGGCGATCACATCGTCCATCCGGGCCCGCTCGGAACGCAACGCGGCGGCGTGGCGGTGTCGTTGCCGGGTGGCCTCCGGGTCGCCGATGCGCCGGCGGGCCGCGTCGAGCAGCGGCAGGTCCGGGAGCGTCCACGCCGCCGGGTCTTGACGTTGCAGTGCAAGCACTTCCGCGCGGGTGAGCCACGGTGCGCACATCGCCAGGAACGCGGGCACCGTCCACAGGTCGCCGACGATGTCGACGGGATCGAGCAGCGGCCAGGCCCGGTTGAACGCCGCGACCAGTTCGGTGGTGCGCCGCAACGATGTCCGCGCCTCACCGAGCTCCTCGGGGTCGATCGGCAGGGCGGCGAGGGCGATCTCCAGCAGCTTTTCCCACACCGCATCGCGGGCATCGTTGTGCGGGGTGCCGGGTTCGGCCTCGCCGAAGGCCTCGGCCCAGTCGGTGGGGGACAGCGTCAGCCGGCCCCAGTCGGTGTCGACGGTCAGCGACGTGCGCGGTGTTTCCTCGTAGAACCGCACCGCCGGTTCGATGGCACCCACTATCGCGGCCGACGCTTTCAGCCGGGCCACCTCGGGATCTGATTCCGCGACGGCACAGCCGGATTCGGGAACCAGGTCGGCAACGGTACACGTCAGTACCCCCTGCTCGCCGAGTCCGGGCAGCACATCGGCCACATACGACAGATACGGCCGGTGCGGACCCACCACCAGCACCCCACCCCGCTGCCCGCTCAGCCGGGGGTCGGCATACAGCAGGTATGCCGCACGATGCAGTGCGACAACGGTTTTCCCGGTTCCCGGCCCGCCGTCGACGACGAGGGTGCCCGCCGAGCCGGCGCGGATGATGGCGTCCTGGTCGGCGGCGATGGTGCCGAGCACGTCCCGCATCCGTTCGCCGCGGCCCGCGCCGAGCCCGGCCAGGAACGCCGAGTCGTCGTCGAGCACGAGGTCGTCGGCCGGTTCGGTGGTGAGGGCCTCGTCCCAGAAGTCGATGATCGCCCCCTGTGACCAGCGGTACCTGCGTCTGCTGGTGAGGCCGCGCGGGTCGGCGTGGGTGGCGGCGAAGAACGGTTCGGCTGCCGGTGTGCGCCAATCGACCAGCAGTTGGTCGCCGTCTGGACCGGAGAGCCCCAGTCGGCCGATGTAGGTGATCGTGCCGTCGGTGCCGACCATCCGTCCCAGGCACAGGTCGAGCCCGTACCGCCGGATCGTCGCCAGCCGGGCGTGGGTGCGGTGGATCTCCATATCCCGTTCCATCGCATGATGCCCCGCCCCGCCCGGTGCCTTCCGGAGGGTGTCGATACGGGTGGTCAGGGTGTCGACGGTGTGCGCGAGCGCGCCGTCGATGGCCGCGAAACGCGTGACATCTCCGGCGATGAATCGTGAATCAGCTTTGTGTACAAGGGTTTCCGGTATCCGGAACGGTGATTGCATGCGGCGGCGAACTCCTCGTGGGCGGTGGGAGAAATGATTGTGCACCACACCGGGGGCCTTGCGGCAAGGCCCCATCCGCGATATACCGTTAAGTGGGAAAGAAATCTCTCCTGTTTCGGGGTGGTCACCTCATGCCGGCGGCGCTAGGCTCCCAACGTCTCCAGGATCAGATGCATGGCGGCAGTCACCGTCAACGCCCGCACCGTGGTGCGATCACCCGGGAACCGGATCGTCAGCGTCCGCGTCGGTGCACCGTTCAGTGAGACCCCGAAACACACTGTACCCACCGGCTTTTCGGCAGAACCCCCACCCGGACCGGCGATCCCCGTGGTGGAGACGGCGATATCGGTGCCCAGCACCCGCCGCGCCCCGTCGGCCATCGCCTCGGCCACCTGCTCGCTGACCGCTCCGAACTCGGCGATCAACTCCGTCGGCACACCCAGGACACTCGTCTTCACCTCGTTCGAGTACGACACCACACCACCGGCCGTGTACTCCGACGACCCGGCCCGGTCGGTGAGCCGGGCGGCGATCTTGCCGCCGGTGCAGGATTCGGCGGTCCCGATCATCCGCCCCGCGAGTGCCGCCGCCACCAGGTCGTCGACGGTGCAACCGTCGGTGGAGAAGATCTGTGCCCCATGGCGTTCGGTCATCAACTCGAGCAGCGAGGCATAGGCTTCACGTCCGTCGTCGGCGAAGCGCGTGACCATATCGATCTCACCCGCCCGGATGCAGGTGGTGATCTCCAGCGAGCCGAACCCGGGCACCAGCTGCTCGGCGCTGCGCAGGGTGTCGGCGAGCTCGGCCTCCGACAGCCGGTAGGCACGGATCGTCTCCTGCGCGAACACCGGCAGCGAGGCGGTGACCTCGGTGAACGCGTCGGTGGTGATGGCGGCCGGCCACATGGCCTGCAGTTCGCGGGGCGGTCCGGGCAGCACGATGATCGCGGGCAGTGGGTCGGTGCGGCCGATGGCGATGCCTGGCGCGGTGCCGGTCGGCGGGATGTGCCGAGCGCCGTCGGGCACGTACGCCTGCTCGTGCACCCCGACCGCCGCAGCCTCCGGTAACCGGCCCTCGATGCCGCGCCAGCGCAGCAGGATGTCGGTGATGTGCTGTTCGAGTTCGGGGTCGTGCCGTAGTTCCCGGCCGCAGAATTCGGCGACGGTGGCGACGGTGAGGTCGTCGGCGGTGGGCCCGAGTCCGCCGGTGGTGACGATCAGGTCCACGCCCTCGTCGACGAGGAAACGCAGTTGGGCGGTCAGGTCGTCGGGCCGGTCGCCACAGATGGTGATGTGGGCGACGTCGATACCGAAGCCGAGGAGTTGTTCGGATACCCACGGCCCGTTACGGTCGGCGATCCGGCCGGTCAGCACTTCGGTTCCGGTGACGATGATCCCTGCGCGCGCACTCACCTGCCCGAGCCTATGCCACCGCCGGTCTTCCGGCCGCTGGTTGAGGTGTGAGGAGCGTTAGCGACGAGCCTCGAAACCCGGTGAGAGAACGATGTCATCTCACCGGGTTTCGAGGCTCGCAAGCTCGCACCTCAACCAGCGGGGTGGGGTGTCAGGCGTTGAGCCAGTTCAGCACCGCGTGGAAGGCACGCGGGTTGGCGTCGTTGATGCCGATCGCCGCACCGACGATCGCGCCGACACCGGCAAGCCACAGGCAGCCGACGAAGATGAGGCAGCCGACCACGAGGCCGACGATCGCGCCGATGGCGGCGGTGAGGCTGCCGCCGTTGTTCCAGCCGATCATCACCTCACGCATCATCCGGTTGTAGGCGGCCTGCTTGGACGCGTACGGCTTGACGTCCTTGGTGATGAGGGCGCGGTTCTGCGGGGTGACGATCGGGATCAGCGTGGCGCTGGTCCGGTCGGCGCTCAGCTTGACCCGCAGCGGGACGGCGACGCCGCTGATCGGGATGGTCAGCGGAACCTGCTCGATGACCTTGCCACTGCGGTTGGCCACCGACAGGCTTTTGCCGCCGCTGTAGGGCAGGAAGGTGGCGTTGGTCAGCTTGGTGGTGAGCTTGCCGGGCATGGCCGTGGTGACGCTGGTCGGGTTGGCGCCCGACACGGGGGCCGCGTCGGCGGTGCCGGCGCTGACGGCGAGGACGGTGGCTGTTGCGGTGACGCCGAGGGCGAGACCGATTCGTCGGAGAAGTCGCATGGGTGACCGGGGCCTTTCGATAGTGGAGTCCGTGATGGTTACCCTGCCAAATCATCGGCGCCTGATGTCCGACTTATCACCTCTGTCTCGGGCATTGTTGCCGGATCGATGCCGGAAGAACCCGTGGATCGGGCCGAGGGGGATTGTTGACACGCACCCCTGGAACTAAGGTGAGTCTGGCCTAACTTCGAGCAGATGGACGGGAGGACGTCATGTCGAGAGGTTTCAACGGGGCGCTGATGCGTGCCTTCGGTGCGCGCGATCACGTGGCGAAAGTGACTGGTGTCCAGGACATCACCGCACACTGTAAACGGGTGTGGTTCGTATCGGACACCCTGTTCGAGGAGGCCGAGGCCTTCCCGACGGCCTTCGTGCGCGGCTGGTTCCCCGACGGGCAGGGCAAGGAGTTCCAGCGCGCCTACACCTTTGTCGACGCCGACCCCGAAAACGGACAATTCTCCGTCGATTTCGTGTTGCACGAACCGGCCGGACCGGCGTCGGCGTGGGCGAAGACGGTGGAACCGGGCGACGAGATCTCGGTGATGTGGATGAGCGCGATACCCTTCGAGGTGCCCACGGTGGGCCGGCCCGAGGGATACCTGATGATCGGCGACTCGGCGTCGCTCCCCGCCATCCGGACCGTCATCGACGTGATCCCCGACGACCTCCCGATCGACCTGTACCTGGAGGAACACGACCCGCTCGATCACGAGCTGCCGCTCCCGGAGCATCCGCGGCTGCGCACGCACTGGGTGCCGCGCGGCGACGCCGCGTCGGTGGCCATGGCGCTGGAGAACCGCGACTGGTCCAACTGGTACCTGTGGGTGTGCCCCGAATCGGGCACCCTCAAGGAGGTGCGCAAGCGCGCCAAGGAGTTCGGCTTCCCCAAGTCGCAGACGCACGCGCAGGCCTACTGGGTGCACGGCAAGGCGATGGGCAAGGAACGCGACCCCGAAGCCGAGGCGGCGGCACAGGCGGCGGCCGAGCCGGTCCCCGAGCCACCGGAGGAGCCACAACCGGCCCAACCCACCGAACCCACGGCGGTACAGGGTGCGTGGAGCGCCGCCGGAGCCGGCAGGCTAATCGCGCCGCTCAAGGGCAAGCTCATCCTCGCCGGCATCGCCCAGTTGGTCGTTGTGCTACTGCAACTGGCCCCGTACGTGGTGCTGGTGGAGTTCTCCCGGCGCATCCTGCGCGGCGCGCCGTCTTCGGAGCTGTGGAATCTCGGATACTGGGCGCTCGGGCTGATCGGTGCCGGACTGCTGCTGGAGTTCGGGCTGATGTTGTGGCTGCATCTGGTCGACGCCCGCTTCTCCCGTGACCTTCGACACCGGCTGATCGGCAAGATGTCACGAATGCCGTTGGGCTGGTTCACCTCCCGAAACTCGGGCACCATCAAGTCGCAGATTCAGGACAACACTCTGGCCCTGCACTATCTGGTGACCCACGCGGTGGTGGACGCCGTCGCCGCGGTGGTCTCCCCGATCGTGGTGCTGGTCTATCTGTTCACCGTCGACTGGGGGATCGCGCTGTGCATGTTCCTCCCCGTCCTCACCTATGTGGTGGTGATGTGGCGGATGATGGTGCAGTCGGGTCCGAAGATCCCGCAGGCGCAGAAATGGGCCGAACACATGAACGGCGAGGCCGCCGCCTATCTGGAGGCGCAGCCGGTGATCCGGGTGTTCGGCGGCGCGATGGCGTCGAGTTTCCGGCGAAACCTGGACGGCTACATCGGTTTCCTCGACAACTGGCAGCGCCCGTTCATCAAGGCCAAGACGGTGATGGATCTGGTGACCCGCCCCACCACCTTCCTGTGGCTGATCTGCTGCGCCGGAACACTGTTCGTCATCTGGGGGTGGGCGCAGCCCGTCGACCTGCTGCCGTTCCTGTTCCTGGGCACCACCTTCGGTGCCCGGCTGCTCGGCATCGGCTACGGCCTGTCGGGGCTGCGGGCCGGCACGGTCGCCGCCCGCGACATCCAGGCCACCCTCGAAGAACCCGAACTCGCGGTCCTCGACAACCAGACGGGTGCCGACGAACGCGACGTGATCTTCGACCACGTGACGTTCGGGTACCGCAAGGACGTGCCGGTGCTGCACGATGTGTCGTTGCGGCTGAAACCGGGCACGGTGACCGCGCTGGTGGGGCCGTCGGGTTCGGGAAAGTCGACGCTCGCGGCGCTGCTGGCCCGCTTCTACGACGTGGGCGGCGGTGCGATCCGGATCGGCGGCCGGGATCTGCGGTCGATGACCGGTGACGAACTGTACCGGCAGCTCGGATTCGTCCTGCAGAGCACACAACTCGTGGCCGGCACGGTCGCCGAGAACATCGCCCTCGCCGTCCCCGGCGCCTCCCGCGAACGTATCGAGACCGTGGCCCGGGCGGCCAACATCCACGACCGGATCGAGCGGATGCCCGACGGGTACGACACCCTTCTCGGTCCGGACGCCGCCCTGTCCGGGGGTGAGCGGCAACGCCTCACCATCGCCCGCGCGCTGCTGGCCGACGCCCCGATCCTGGTGCTCGACGAGGCCACCGCCTTCGCCGACCCCGAATCGGAATACCTTGTGCAGCAATCACTGAGCCGGCTCGCCGCGGACCGCACGGTGCTGGTGATCGCGCACCGGCTGCACACCGTCGTCGACGCCGATCAGATCGTCGTCCTCGACGGTGGCCGGATCGTCGAAACCGGCACCCACACACAGTTGTTCGACGCCGGCGGCCGGTATCGGGCGCTCTGGGACTCCCTGGAGGGCGACTCGCTGGAGGAAAGTTCTTCCGGCACCACCGATCTGACGACGGGAGCACACCGATGATCCGCACCCTGCTGGCCCTGATCCCGCCCGGCTACACCGATTTCCTGCGCCGCTTCGCGGTATTGACGGTGCTGTCGGTGATCATCCGCGCCGCGAGCGTGGTGTTCCTGGTGCCGCTGCTGTCCGGCCTGTTCGACGGCGACCACGACAAGGCACTGCTCTGGCTGGGTGCGCTCACGATCTCGACCGTCGTCGGCTGGATCATCGACAGGGCCATCTCGCGCAGTGGTTTCGGGCTGGGCTTCGGCATCGTCGACACCGCCCAGCACGATGTGGCCGAACGGCTCTCGCGGGTACGGCTGACCTGGTTCAACGTCTCCAACACCGCCGACGCCCGGCAGGCGATCGCCGCGACCGGCCCCGACCTGGCCGGTCTGGTGGTGTACCTGGTGGTTCCGGTGACCGGCGCGGTGCTGCTGCCGGCGGCGATCGGTATCGCCCTGTTCGGGGTGGCCTGGCAGTTGGCGCTGGTCGCGCTGGCCGGGGTGCCGCTGCTGCTGGGTGCGCAGTGGGCCACGACCGCGATCACCAAGAAGGCCGACGCCGTCGCCGACGACGCCAATGCCGAACTCAACGCCCGTGTCATCGAATTCGCCCGCACCCAGGAGGCGCTGCGGGTGTCGCGGCGGGCCGAACCCGAACGCGGGCTGGTCGGCGAGGCGCTGGACCGTCAGCACGGCGCCACCACCCGGCTGCTGCTGTTCCAGATCCCCGGGCAGGTGCTGTTCAGCCTCGCGAGCCAGGTGGCGTTGCTGGCGCTGGCCGGGACCACCGCGTGGCTGGCGGTGCGCGGCGAGGTGTCCCCGGCCGAGTCGGTGGCGCTGATCGTGGTGGCGGTACGTTACCTCGAACCGTTCACGGTGCTCGCCGAACTCGGTTCCGGACTGGAGACCAGCCGGCTGACGCTGAAACGGATCGGCACCGTCCTGGGCGCGGAAACCGATGGCCCGCACGAGGGTACGGCCGCGCGGGCCGAGCTGTCCGGGCCGCCGCGGATCGAGTTCGAGAACGTCACCTTCGGGTACGGCGACGGCCGCCCGATCCTCGACGATCTGAGCCTGACCATCGAAGCCGGTTCGGCCACGGCGATCATCGGCGCCTCCGGGTCGGGCAAGTCCACCATCCTCGGCCTGATCGCGGGCCTGCACGAACCACATTCTGGGCGTGTCCTTTTCGACGGTGTCGATGTGGCCACGCTGGATCTGCCCGCGCGCCGGGCATTGTCGAGTGTGGTGTTCCAGGAGCCGTACCTGATCCAGGGTTCCATCGAGGAGAACGTCCTCGCCGGCGACCCGGCAGCCGGTCCCGAACGGGTCGCCGCCGCAACACGACTCGCGCGGGTCGACGAGATCACCGGTCGGCTGCCCGACGGTGTCCGGTCGGAGGTCGGCGAGGGCGGTTCGGTTCTTTCGGGTGGTGAACGTCAGCGCATCAGCATCGCCCGCGCCTTGCTCAAACCCGCGCCGGTGCTGTTGATCGACGAGGCCACCAGCGCCCTCGACAACGAGAACGAACGCGCGATCGTCGACGCCCTGTCAGGGGAGGGGACACCGCGCACCCGCATCATCGTCGCCCACCGGCAGGCCGGTATCCGCCACGCCGATCAGGTGATCGTGATCGATGACGGCCGGATCGTCGAACAGGGCACCCCCGATCAACTCCTCACTGCCGGTGGACGATTCGCCCGATTCTGGGAACAGCAGGGCGCGAGCGCCGGCTGGAAACTCACCGGCTCCTGAGAATCACGGCTCCCAGGGCCGCCCCGCGTTGGCGTCGGAGATCAGTTCGACGATGGCCGGGGCGCCGTGGGCCAGGAACTTGTGCCACGACCCGAGGCCGTGCACGAAATTGTCGGGGCTCAGGTCCGCCGCGTCGATGCTGCGCACCGCGAACACGCTGTCCTGCGCGACGAGCAGCGTGACGTACGGCCAGCGCAGCGCGTGGGCGGCGATGATCTGCCCGAGCATCGTGTTGTCGGGTGCGCTGCCCAGGTTGGCGGCGCATTCGAGCCACGGTCCGTGCTTGGACAGCGAGATCCACGACCGGGTGCCGTACACCGACGGCAGCGTGATGCGGTCGTCCTCGACGGTGCAGTCCTCGAGTCCGGTGAGGCCCGCCAGATAGTCGAGGATCACCGGCAGCACCGCGGCCGGGGTGAACGGCAGCGACTTCGAGTCCGGGGACGGTTCGGCCGGCGGCTCGTCGGCGTCGTCGAGGAAGGCCGGGTGGGTGATGTGCCAGAGCCCGAGGAAGGCGCGGGTGACGATGAACGCGACCTTCTCCAGGTTGCGCTTGCCGGCCTCGACGATGTGGGTGCCGTTGGCCAGATGCCGCCAGCCGATCTCGGCCATTCCGTCGATCTGCTCGGCGTAGCCGTCGGGGTCGGCGCTCAGGTCGGCGTCGCTGATGGTGGCGCGTACCCGCCCGGCCCCGGTGACGGTGAAGACCACACGCGGATGCGGACCGTCGGGCACGTCGGCGGACACCGCCGACACCGTCAGGGTGTCGTCGCGGCCGAGGTCGTACAGCCGGACCGCGAGGCCGAGTTCGTACTCGTCCCAGGCGCGCTGCATCTGCGCGTCGAACGGCATCTGCTCCATCGTCGTCCCCTCCTGACCGCGTGATCCGGGCGGATCGTGCAGTGGCCACAGTAGGCGACGGCTACGACATTCCGGGAACGGTTTACAGCGGCCGGTATGGTTTCAGCGCCCGGCGAGGTACCTGTCGTGGGCCCACTTCGCGGACACGGTCTCGGTGGCCCCGCCCATGTCGTGCCCGGTGGTGGACCGGCGGTAGTCGATGTTCGCTCCGGCCGCGCGCGCGTCGCGCACGTACAGCTCGGTGAGCGGGCTGAACGCGGTGACGTCGAAGACGCCCTGATGGATGAGCACCGGGCTGCGGAAGCCGCGCACCGGGACCACCTGGGTCTGCCGGACAGCCCGGATCAGCGGCCCCTGCCCGAGGCTCCGGGTGAGCATCTGGCCGACGCCCACCCCGGCGGACCGTTTCACCTGGTCCGGGTAGCACAGGGTTTCGGCCGATGTGAGCAGCGACTTCCCGGTCGGCGTCAGGTACGCGTCGACCTTGAGCCACGGATTCGCCACGGCCAGCCCGCGCAGCACGTACGACAGGTAGGTGACGTAGTCGGGGATCGGCAGCGACGGCACATACGGTCCGAGCGCCGCCAGGTACCGGTCCATGTGGACCGGCGGGGCGACGGCGGTGGTGCCGATGAGCGTGAGTTCGGGCGCGTACTTCGGCGCCATCGTCCCGGCGAACAGGGAGGCGTGCCCGCCCTGTGAGCCGCCGCTGGTGGTGAACTCGCGGCCCACCTTCACACCCACCTTCGCGCCGAGCTGACGGACCGCGCGGACGGCGTCGATGAGGTTGGCCCCCGACACCCGGCCGTCGAGGTACGGGTGTACGCCGGGTCCGTCGATGCCGGCGTATTCGGGTGCCACCAGCAGGAAGCCGTTCTTCAGCCACGGACCGAAGTACGGGCCGTACGAGCGGCCGCCCGCCCGGAACGCGTTGGCGAGGGTGCAGCTGTCGCCGAGTCCGGCGGTGCCGTGTCCGTACGCGGTCACCGGGTAGCCGGTCGCCGGTGCCTTCGTGGTCGGGATCCAGGCGGTGGCCCGAACCGGGGTGAGCGTGTTGCCGGCCCCGCGCGACAGGTAGGTGAGCGTGTACGCGGCACGCCCGCCGGGCATCCCGAACGCCTGCTCGCCGACCTTGCTGAAGGTCAGCAGTGCGCCCGGCTCGGACGGTGCGGCCGACGCGGGTGCGGTCAGCAGCGCACACGCGGCGAGAACCGCCGCGACCACCGTCGCGGCGCGGGTCCAGGCGGTCACCGCTGCGTGCCCTGCAGCTCGCTGAGCGCCTTCTCCAGCTGGTCGAGCATGTAGTCAGCCTGCGCGAACGACGAGATGGTCACGGTGCCGAGCCCGAACACCGGCTTCTTCGACGACTTGAGCAGCGGATTGTTCAGCAACTGCCGCTGCAGCGCGTTGTGACCGCCGTCGAAGTCGGAGGCGACGAAGATGGCGTCGGCGTCGAGGAACTGGCCGAGCTTCTCGGGGGAGGCGGTGAACTCGCCCGGGTTGGTGTCGGGGGCGGTGCCGTCGCCGGTCACCGAGTCGGCGAACACTACACCCGCCTGGCCGAACAGGTCACCGATCATCGACTTGGTGCCGGCGACGTAGATCTCGCCCGGCTCGTGCGAATCGAGCACGGTCACCTTCACCTTGGTGAGGACGTCGGCGTAGGTGGTCTTGATGCTGATCTGCCGCCGCTTCAGCTTTTCCTGCAGGGCGTCGAACTTGTCTGTGGTGCCCAGGATCGCGGCCGCCGACTTGGTGCGACCCTCCCAGTCGGTGCGCTCGGTGCCACGGATCTTCATGATCGCGGTCGGCGCGAGCGCGGCCAGGTCCTTGTTGGCGCCCGGATCGCCTGCGTCGATGGTGACGATCAGGTCGGGGTCGTACTGGGTGAGCGTCTCGGCCGGCGCGGTGCCGTCGATCTTGTTCTTGATCTTGGCGTAGGCCTCGCGGTTGGCCGGCGGGACCATCGGGGTGTCCATCGTGGCCGCGGCGACGAGCCGGTCACCGGCACCCACCTCGATCAGGGCCTGCGTGCCGGCGTTGTGGACCGAGATGATGCGCTGCGGGTTGCTGGGGAGGGTGACTTCGGTGCCCTGCAGGGTGAGCTTGTGCTCGTCACCGCCGTCGCCGCTGTCTCCGGAACTGCAGCCGACGAGTCCCACCGCAAGCACGCCTGCGACGGCGACCGCGCCCCAGCGTGTGAGTGATCTGTTGCGCAGCCGCATCTGGCGTATCTCCCTCGACCCGTCCCGGTTGTGCGTGCCCGAAAGGCACCGTTTTCTCAGGTGAGGCTAACCTTTACCCGGTGTTGACACAACACACTCGATTCACGATCGCGATGGCAGCCGTGGCCGTCGTTGCGGTGGTCGCCGGGCTGACCGCGGCGAGCCTGTGCGTCGGCGCGCTCAGCACCGGGCCGGGCGAGACCTTCCGCATCCTCGGCAACTGGATTCACGGCCACGGCTTCTCTTCCGTGCCCACCGACAAGGAGACGGCGGTGCTGCACTACCGGGTGCCCCGCACCTGCGTCATCGTCATCGCCGGTATCGGCCTGGGCCTGGCGGGCACCCTTATTCAGGGACACACCCGCAACCCGCTGGCCGACCCGGGACTGCTCGGCATCTCGGCGGGTGCGGCCCTCGCGATCGTCGTCGGCATCTGGTTCCTCGACATCGACTCGGTGCTCGGCCAGGTCCTGCTCGCCTTCGCCGGGGCGGCGGTGGCCGCGACCGCCGTGTTCGCGATCGGCGGCACCGGACGACGCGGCGACGACCCGGTGGGCCTGGTCCTCGCGGGTGCCGCGGTGTCGGCGCTGTTCGGGGCGCTGACCACGACGATCATCCTGCGCAGCTCACAGGCGCTCGACACCTTCCGGCACTGGACGTCCGGGTCGGTGGCGTGGGTGGACACCGGGTTGTTGTTGTCGGCGGCGATCCCGCTGCTGATCGGGGCGGTGATCGCGTTCGCGTCGGCACCGGGCATGAACCTGCTGACGATGGGGTCGGAGGCGGCGTCGTCGCTGGGCCTGAACGTACCGAGGCTGCGGGTGGCCGGGCTGATCGCGGTCACCGTGCTCGCGGGCGCGGCCACCGCCGTCGCCGGTCCGCTGGCGTTCCTCGGGCTGACCGCACCGCACATCGCGCGTGGCCTGGTCGGCGCCGACTACCGGCTGATCCTGCCGATGGCCGCCGCGTGCAGCACCGCGATCCTGTTCATCGCCGACATCATCGGCCGGGTGGTCGCCGACCGCGAGATCCCGGCCGGGGTGATGCTCGTGTTCGTCGGGGTGCCGTTCTTCCTGATCGTGGTGCGGCGCACCCGATTCCGGGCGGTCGCATGAGCGTGCGACCGGACGGCATCGGCGTCGGCGGCTGCTTCGTCGTCGTGGAGCGGCGGCGCGTCGTGGTGTCGGTGCTGCTCGTCGTCGCGCTGCTCGCCGCGCTGGCCGTGGCGCTGATGTTCGGTGAGGAAACGCTGTGGCCGCGACAGCTTGTCGACGTCCTGTCGGGCGGCGGCACCCGGGGTGACCGGACCCTGCTGCTCGACCTGCGCGCCAACCGGGTGATCGTGGCGGCGCTGGCCGGGGCGGCGCTCGGTGTCGCGGGGGCGGTGATGCAGTCGGTGACCCGCAACCCGCTCGCCAGCCCCGACATCCTCGGCATCAGCGCCGGCGCCTCGGCGGGGGCGGTCATCGTGATCGTCGCCAACGACGGCGTGCTCGACGGCAAGAGCTGGGCCGCCCCGGTGGGCGCGATCGTCGGGGGACTGGTGATCGCCGCGGGGATCGCCGCGTTCTCCGTCGGCATGGACCCGTTGCGGCTGGTCCTGGCCGGTATCGCGCTGTCGTCACTGTGCGGTGCGATCGTCACCTACCTGGTCGCGATCGCCGACCCGGAGGTGGCCGCGCACGCCTACATCTGGTTGTCGGCGTCGCTGGCCGGCCGCGAGGCCGAACACATCTGGCCCGTCGCGACCGCGCTCGTGCCGGCGATCGCGGTGATCGTCCCGCTGTCGCGGCGGGCGAGCATGCTGTCGCTGGGTGCGGTCCGCGCCCATTCTCTCGGCGTGCCGGTGGCGCGCACCGAACGCGGGCTGCTCCTGGTCTCGGTGCTGCTCACGTCGCTGGCGACGGCCGCGACCGGCCCGATCGGCTTCGTCGCGTTCGTGGCGCCGCAGATCACCGCCCGCCTGACGCGCACCGCGTCACCGCCTTTGGTGGTGTCGGGCTTGACCGGTGCGACGCTGGTGCTGTGCGCCGACGCCGCGGCCCGCACGATCCTGCCGTGGAGCGCCCCGATCGGCGCGGTGACTTCGGCGCTCGGTGCCCCGATCCTCATCTACTTCCTGTGGAGGGCTGTCCGTGTCTGATGCTGTTCTTTCCGGACCCGCGCTGACCGCCGAGGGCGTCCGGGTCGGGTACCGCGACAAGGTGGTGCTCGACGACCTCACCGTGCACATCCCCGAGGGTTCGCTGACGATGATCATCGGCCCCAACGGTTGCGGAAAGTCCACGCTGCTGCACACTTTCGCCCGCATCCTCACCCCGACAGCCGGCCGGGTGCTGCTCGGCGGGCGCGAGGTGGGGGCGTTCGGGGCCAAGGAGTTCGCCCGGGAACTGTCGCTGCTGCCGCAGAGCGCGATCGTCCCGTCGGGCGTGCGGGTGTCGGCGATGGTGGGCCGCGGCCGCTACCCGTATCAGCGGCTGCTGCACCAGTGGAGCGACGCGGACACCCGGGCGGTGGAACGGGCGATGGCGGCGACCGGCGTCGACGGGTTCGCGGGCGCGATGATCGATGAACTGTCCGGCGGCCAGCGCCAACGGGTGTGGCTCGCGATGCTGCTGGCGCAGGAGACAGACGTGATGTTGCTCGACGAACCGACGTCGTACCTCGACATCGCCAACCAGTACGAGCTGCTGGAACTGATGCGGACCCAGCACGACGAGGGCAAAACCCAGGTGGTGGTGTTGCACGATCTCGCGCAGGCAGCCCGGTACGCTTCCCATCTCATCGTGATGGACGCCGGGCGCGTGGTGGCCACCGGTACACCGCACGAGATCATCACCGAGGACCTGCTGCGCGACGTGTTCCAGCTGCCGGCGCTGGTGGCGCCCGACCCGATCAGCGGTACACCTGCCGTGTATCCCCTTGACCCCCGGGATCTTTGATCCCCGGTTTTCTCGGGGTCCGCACAGGTTTCTGCGAATATCCTGGGCCTGGTGACCACTCCGACAGACCGCTGAACCGACGTGACCGGCACCGCACCCCCAGAAGGCCGCTCGCGCACCGCTGTTCGCACGTGGCGCGTGCCACGGATCTCGCCGGTCGCACGTGACCGCTTTGCCGAATTTGTCGCGACCATCGTCAGCAGGATGCTGACCGGCGCGGGCTTCCTGTCGTTGATCGAGATCGTCACCCGCGACTGGCGGCCTGTCGACTATCTGACCGACGCCCTCAACGTGATCGGTATCCCCGCCGACCGCAGCCTGTACGTGGCGCTCCTGGTGTTCGTCCTCGCCGGTGCGATCCGCCGCCGATTCGTCGTCGCCTATGCGGTGCTGATGGTGTTGCAGCTGCTCAACCTGATAAGTCTCGTGGTGATCGTCTATCGCGCCGAACACGGCTACGACCACTACCACGTATACGAGACATGGCACGAACGGTCGCCGATCGCCTGGACGGCGCTGGGCGCCGGGATCATCGCGGCGCTGGCGCTGGCGCTGTCGCGGCGGGCCTTCACGGCGCGGCTGGCCGGCGGTTCGATCCCGGCCGCGCTGGGAGTGTTCGCCGCGGGAATGACCGTATCGTGGCTCGTCGCGATCAGCCTCACCGGCATCGCACCTCATCACCTACACGGGTTGCGCGAAAAGCTCCACTGGTCGGTGCTGGCAACGCTGGGTGATCACGTTGCCCCGCACGCCCCGTATTTTCACGGCCATCAGGGGTCGCACTGGGTGTTCACCGTCGTCGGCATCACCTCCGCCATCGCGCTGATTCTGGCGTTGCTGGTGCTCTCGCGGGCCAACCATTCCAACCAGTTCCTCTCGCGCGAGGACGAGTTGGACGTCCGCCGGTTGCTGGCCCGCTACAGCGAGGACGATTCGCTCGGCTACTTCGCCACCCGCCGTGACAAGAGCGTGGTGTTCTCTCCCGATCGTCGCGCCGCTGTGCTGTTCCGGGTGGTCGGCAGTGTCAGCGTCGCCGGCGCCGACCCGGTCGGCGACCGGGAATCGTGGGCCGCGGCCGTCGATGCCTGGCTGCTCAACTGCCGGGAGCACGGCGTACACGCGGTGGTCCTGGCGGCCGGCGACCACGGTGCACAGGTGTATCGGCACGCCGGGCTGCGCACCCTTGACATGGGCGATGAGGCGATCATCGATGTCGGCTCGTTCACGGTGCGCGGACCGGCGATGAAACCGGTCCGGCAGGCGGTCAACCGGGTCGCGGCCGCCGGGTACACCGCCAGGGTGCGCCGGCATCGGGAACTGACCGACGCCGAGGTGACCACGATCGCCGGGCTGGCCGAACAATGGCGCGGCGAGGATGTCGAACGTGGCTTCTCGATGGCACTCAACCGGTTCGGCGACCCCGTCGACGGCAACTGTGTGCTGATCACCGCACACGGCCCCGACGGCCGCATCCGTGGTCTGCTGTCGTTTGTGCCATGGGGCTTGCGCGGCATCTCGCTCGATCTCATGCGCCGCGACCGGGACGGCGACAACGGCGTCATCGAGTTTCTCGTGGTCCGCATGATCGAGCACTGCCGAAGCGCCGGGATCAGCCGGATCTCACTGAACTTCGCGATGTTCCGGTCGGTGTACGCCAACGCCGACAAGGTGGGCGCCGGTCCCATCACCCGCGGCGTCGACGCCGTCCTGGATTTCGCGTCGCGCTTCTATCAGCTCAATCAGCTGTACCGGTCCAACCAGAAGTACCGGCCCACCTGGGTGCCGCGGATCATGTGTTACCAGCCACCGCTGTCGGTTGTCCGGGCGGCGCTGGCCGGCGGAATCGCCGAGGGTTTTGTGCCGAAGCTCGGCCCGGCCGTGCTTACCGGCCCCGGCGTCCCCGAAGACCAGGAGATCCGCGCCGACAGCGAGTTCCTGTCGGCGGTCGCGGCCATCGAGACCGAACAGCGGCGTCGCCCTCTCCCGGATCGGCGACCCGGTGACCAGCAGCGGGCCCGGCTGGCGAAGATCGGTATGCTCGACGCGCTGAGTATGTCGTCGTATCCGCCCGGCGTCACCCGGGACGCGGATATCGCCGGTGTGCGTGCGGGTTTCGCCGAACTGCCCCCCGATACCGAGACCGGCGTCGTGGTTTCGGTGGTCGGACGGGCTCGCGGGGTCCGCGACTTCGGCGGACTGGTGTTCGTCGACCTCGCCGAGTCGGGTGCCAGGATTCAGGCGATGTTCGATGCGGCACAGTCTGATCCAGGCGCGCATACCGCGTTGCGGGTCGGTGTCGACATCGGTGACCTGATCAGCGTGACCGGGCAGGTGTGCACCACACGCACCGGCGAACTGTCGATTCTGGTGCGGCGCTGGCAGATGGCCGCCAAGTGCATCAGCCCGGTGCCGGCGCCGGGAGCGGAGCTGACCGACGAGGTACGCACCCGCAACCGGACATTGGAGCTGCTCACCGACTTCTCAGCGACGGAACTGCTTGTCCAACGCTCGTGTGGGGTGTTGGCGCTGCGGAACACGTTGCAGGAAGCCGGATTTCTCGAGGTGGAGACGCCGATCCTGCAGACCGTGCACGGCGGCGCCGCGGCGCACCCGTTCACCACCCACATCAACGCCTACGATATGCCGCTGACGCTGCGGATCGCGCCCGAGCTCTATCTCAAACGCCTTGTCGTCGCGGGTATGCCACGGATCTATGAACTCGGCCGCAACTTCCGTAACGAGGGCGCCGACGCCACCCATAATCCCGAGTTCACCGCATTGGAGGTGTACCAGGCCTACGCCGACTACCGGGTGATGGCCCGGCTTGCCCGGGAGCTGATCGTGGCCGCGGCGGTTGCCGTCAACGGCGCACCGGTCGCCAAGCGCCGCGGCGGCACCGTCGACCTCACCGGTGAATGGCCGGAGATCACTGTGCACCAGGCAGTGTCACTTGCCACCGGGGTACCGGTGACGGCCGGGACCGGCGCCGCTCAACTGGCCGAGATCTGTCGGGACCACACGGTGGAGGTCGCTCCGGATGCCTCCGCCGGTCAGCTGGTGATGAAACTGTATGAAGCGCTGGTGGAAAAGCAGACGGTGACGCCCACCTTCTACTACGACTTCCCTGTTGAGGTCTCGCCACTCGCCCGCCCGCACCGCGACGACCCGCGGCTGACAGAGCATTGGGATCTGGTCGCTTTCGGTGCTGAAGTGGGTACGGCCTATTCGGAACTGACCGACCCCGTCGATCAGGGTGAGCGTCTGCTGGCGCAGTCGTTCGCCGCGGCGGGCGGCGATCCGGAGGCGATGGCCTTCGACGACGATTTCGTACGGGCCCTCGGTTACGGCATGCCGCCGACCGGTGGGCTCGGGCTCGGGGTCGATCGGCTGATGATGATGCTCACCGATGTACCGATCCGCAGAACCCTGACCTTCCCATTCGTCAAACCGCTCGACAACACCTGACGCCGGGCCGTCACACGCAGGTCCTGCGGATCGTGACGGCGTCGCCGGGCCGGCAGAACACCAGCTCCAGACGTCCCACACGTTCACCCGTGGCTTGCCCGATCATGTCCGCGTAAATCGACAACTGCGTCCAGTACGCCTCGATTGTCGACTGCTTGACGCCCACGTCGGTCTTGTAGTCGACGATGACGAGGGTGCCGTCGTCGTCGCGATACACCAGGTCGGCGATACCCTCGACCACCGTCACCCCGTCGGGGGCGATCCCGGCGAGTTGCATCTCCTGCCAGTGCGGCCGGAGTGCCGCACGCCGCACGGGTTCGGCCTCGATCGCCGAACAGGCCAGGGCCACAAAGAAGTCCTGATCCTCGAAGTCATTGGCGGCGGCTACATTGCGGGCGGTCTCGCGGAAGGTGTCGTCGGCGCCGTCGGCGAGGGACACCGCTTCCAGGACCGCGTGCAGGGCGGTGCCGAGATTCTTGCCGTGGTCCTTGCTCGCGGTGCCGCCCGCGACGGGTGTGGGCTCACCCCGCGCGACGAGGCCGCCCGTCGTATAGCTGTCGAGTAGCTTTGTGGCGGTATCGGTTTCGGGGTGTGCGATATACGTCGCCGAATACGACGACCGGCGCGCCGACAACTCGGCGATCCGTTCGGTCTCGGCCGTCCAGTCGTCCCAGCTCTGGTGTTCGCCGACCGTGGGTGCGTCCTCCTCGTGGCGACGGGCCTCGACGAGTTCGGGCATGACGTTCTCGACACCGTCGAGGCCGGCGGCGAGGATCGAACCCCAGCAGCTCCGGGACCCGATATACCCGGATACCGCGAGATGACTCTCGGCGCGGGTGCAGGCCACGTAGAGCAGCCGGATCTTCTCGGCCTGGATATGCGCGGCTTCCATTGCCTCAGCGGCCTTGTACCCTGACGTGCGCACCGTGGCGCTCGCGTAAGCATGCAGCGTGTCGGCCGAATCCCACAGCACGGGTTCGGGATCATTCCGGAATCCGCCGCTCATCCCGGCGACGATCACCATCGGGAATTGCAGCCCCTTCGCGGCGTGAATGGTCATGATGCGCACCGCGTTCACCCCGATCTCGGGGAGCACGGCCTCGGCGACACGGGCGTTCTCGTCGGCCTGGGTGGCCGCCCAGTCGAGGTAATCGCGCAGGCTGCCCCGGTCCTCGGCATACCAGGCGTGGGCCTGGTCGATGACGAACCGCAGCCGCCGCCACACGTCCCGATGCCGGGGCGAATCCATCGACACCTCGAACACCCGCCGGTCGGCGGCCAGCCGCGACAGCAGGTCGCCCGGGTTGAGGTCGCCGAGCCGCGCCGCCACCTCCCGCAGATAGCCGAACGCGTGCGCGACCGGTGAATCCTCCTGTCCTTCCGGCGGGTCGAGGTGAATGATCCACTTGCCGCCCGCTTTTCGCCAGCGCAGCAGGTCGTCGTCGCCGCACCCGAACAGCGGGGTACGCAGGGCGGCGACGATGGCCGCCGAGTCGGCGGTGTTGGCCAGTGCCCGGCAGGTGGTCAGCAGGTCGTGCACCTCCTGCGTCGAATACACCAGACTCGATGCCTCGGAACGGAACTCGATGCCGGCGGCGTCGAGACTCTTCTCCAGGAACGGCAGCACCGCACGCGACGGGATGAGGATGCAGATGTCGCTCCACCGCAGTGGCACATGATCGTAATCGTCTTCGCCCCTGTACTTTTCGTGACACCAGCCGGTCCCGGTGGCGGTGGCGATGATGCGGGCCACGTCCCGTGCCTCTCGGGTGCGCGGAATCTCGGCCTTGCTCAGGTTCAGTTCCTCGACGGTGGGTTCGCTGTCGTCAGAGAACACGAAAGGTGCCGGGCCCCAGAGCAACGGGGCCGGCTGCGGCCGGTCGGGCCGGGGGGCGAGTGCGACGTACTCGGGCTGTACATGCCCCTGTGTCACGATGAGGTTGCCGAACACCTCGTTCACCCAGTCGATGACGGTGCGGGTGGATCGGAAGTTGGTGGTCAACTGCACCACATCGGCAGCCGGAACCTGTTCGCGGGCACCCATATACGCTGCAATATCAGCGCGGCGGAAGCGGTAGATCGACTGCTTGGGGTCACCGACGGTGAACAGCCTCCCGGCCACGTCGACGGCTCCGGCCCCGGCGACGATGCGTCGGGCCAGGGTGAGCTGCAGCGGATCGGTGTCCTGGAACTCATCGAGCAGCACCCGCTGGTACCGCTCGTGCGCGGCGGCGGCCACGGCCGGATCCTTCAGCACCTTCGCTGCGTACACGAGCAGGTCGTGGAACTCCAGCCGCCCGGTGCGGCGCCGCTCGGCGGCCTCGTCAAGGATCAGCGTGGACAGATGATGGACCACGATGCGTAGCGCGCTGTCGAGGTAGTCGCCGACCACGTCGGCGATGACGGATTCTTTCAGGTTCTTGATGTCGGCTCTGATGTCTTTGGGAGCAACACCTTTCCACGCCGCGGCGCGGCCGACGTTGCCCGCCTTGGGGAGGTCGTTGGCGATTGCGATCCAGCCGAGGCTGTCGCCTTCCTCCTCCAGCTCCGTCTTCCACCGGCTCAGCTCGTGGAGCACCTGCACCAGCCTGTCTTCCGGGTCGGTGCACCGGGAGGCGAGGGCGCAGATCCTGTCGGTCTCCCGGAGGATGACGTCGACGTCGGCTCCGGTCAGGTGACCCGGTCCGGTATCGGTGGTGAGCCGATCCCAGTTGCGGTCGAGACCGTCTGCCAGGGTACGCATCTGGTTGACCGACACCCCGGTGGCGATGATGATGTGCATGGCCTCGACAACTTCGTCGGGGGCATTGTCGGTGAAGAGGAGCTGCTGCATCCGTTCCCAGCGCCGCTGGAACGACAGCTGCGAACCCATGGCATCGACGACCTCGATGCGTGGCGGCACCTTCGCTTCGAGGGGATGTTCGCTGATGATGCGGCTGGCGAAGCCGTGCAGGGTGCCGATGGCGGCGGTATCAAGCTGGAGCAGAGCCTTTTCCGCCTCGGGTGTGGCGTGTGTGGCCAGCTCGACACGGACCCGTTCGCGCAGTTCCGCCGCGGCTTTCTCGGTGAATGTGATCGCGGCGATCCGGTCGAGCTCGATACCGTCGACCAGGACGAGCCGGCAGATCCGCTGCACCAGGGAATGAGTTTTGCCGCTGCCTGCCCCGGCCTCCACGAACAGCGTGGAGGTGGTGTCCTCGGTGATGCGGGTACGCGCGGCCTCGTCCGCAAGTCTCTCGTCGGTCATTATTGTGCGGCTCCGTATTTCGCGACGTAGTCGGTGATCTCGGGTACCTCTTCGAGGTTGGCCCAGGCGCGTTCGAGACCGGCCTTGCCGACGAGGTCGAGGATCGGGTCGGCCCACCAGGTGTCGGGGGTGCGGGGCGGAAAGTAGCCGGCGCAGATCATCTCGTGCACCAGCCGCAGATCTCCGGTGAGCACATCGATGACGTCCTGGGTGAGTGTGTACCCCACCTCGGCGAATCCGCCCTTGTCGGTGATGAACCAGTAGCGGGCTGCCACCGCGTCTCCGAATTCCCTCGCCAGCAGGGCGTATACGGGGAGCTGGAAGCGTTTGCCGTTCTCGGTGGGCTGCTGGTCGGTGATCTTGTCGTACGTCTTCTTCTGCCCCGACTTGTAGTCGGTGACACGGACCCGGCCGTCGCGGTGCTTGTCGATACGGTCGACGGCGCCCCGGAAGCGGATGGTGGCGGTCCCGAGATCGAACTCGACGGCCGGGTGCTCGGGCGGGTCGCTGTAGGGGCGGCCCCGGGGAGGCATCCCGAAGGTCCGTTCGGCGTCGGTGGGGGTCCAGCCGTGGGCGTGGTCGTCGGTGTCGTAACCGTGCCAGGTGCGCAGGTCCCGCATGATGGTGCCGCGCGCCCGCGCCCACAGGTGGCCGAGCCAGCCCGGATTGTCCCGCTCGGCCCGGGTCAGCACGTCCTCGGCGATACCGATGAGGCGGGAAAGGTCGTGTGCCGCACCCTCAGTGGTGCCGACGACGTACAGTTCGAGGATCTCGTGGATGAGGTTGCCGCGGGTGAGTGCGTCGATCTCGACGGCCTCGTCGGGGTCGGGGAGTTCGCTCGCGCCGAGCACGGTGGTGAGAAAGAAGCGGTACGGGCTTTTCACCCAGTCCTCAAGTCTGGTGGGCGACACCGGATTATCGAATACGGTGAGCAGATCGCAAACGGTGTGCACGTTACCGTTGAAGCGGGTGAACCGGCCGTGCAGCCTGTCGCTGCGCATCCGCATCCCGTCGACGACCACCGGATCGGTGAGCGCGTCCTGCCGCCGATCGGCGGGCACCGCGGCCAGCGCTCGCAGCCGCCATTCGGTTTCCGACGCCGACGACGCCCCGATCCGCGGATTGGCGTGTTGCGCTGCCACATCAAAGGATTCGACGACCACGATGCTGTCGGCGCCGAGAGTTTGTTTCTGCCACCCGACGACGTCGACAGGTGTGCCGGCGAGCGAGCTGAGCGCGGGCAGCAGCCATCGGCTGGGCACCCGTTCGGCCCCGCCGCGCAGGCTGCCGCGCGGAAAGGTGACGACCCGCTCGGAGCCGACAGTCGCGAGCGCCGCCTGATAGCTGCGCAACTGGGCGTCCATGCTGTCGGCGGGGGTGCGGCCGGTGAGTTCGGCCGGCAGCAGGGGATCGTCGCGGCGCGGCACCGGCAGAACGCCTTCCGCCGCACCGAGGACGACCACGACGTCGAGGTCGCGCCCCGCCGCGTCGGCGAGCCTGCCGACGGTGACCCCGACGCCGGAGGTTCCGTGTTTGCCGCCGCGTGAGTCGATGCGGACCATGACGGCGTCGAGTATGCGTTCGGGGGTCGGTGCCGGTGCGTACTCTTTGAGGAAAGCGAGTGCGGCACAGTCCTGTCGCAAGGTCACCAGATCGGCCGACGCCTGCTCCGACGACCCGGCGAACCTGCTGTCGAGCAGTGCGATCAACTGTGCGGACACCTCGGGCCAGGTGCCGGCCTCGCCGAGTGCGGTCAGGTCGGCTTGCAGTGCTTCGACAAAGTCGTGCAGGGCGATGGCCTCGTCGGAATACCTGTCCTCCTCCGGAGTCTTCCCGGGAGGTGGTTCGGTGAGACTGTGCCAGTCCGCACCGCCGACGATCTTGCGGAGGTCGCGGGTGACGAGTTCGAGCTTCCGTTGGCTGACCGGCTTTTCGGCTCCCGGAACCTGCGGACGCCGCAGCACCCCTTCGGCGAGGAAGCCGAGGATATCTCGCCGCGGCATCGCCGCGACATCGATCTGGAGCAGCCCGAGAAGGGCGCGGGCGGCGGGCCGGTCGCCGAGGCCGCGATGCAGGGGTGCGTTGAACACGATCCGGCCGGCGGTCAGATGTTCGTGCAGCAACCCCAGATACGGGTCGGGGGTGGGGTAGTAGATACCGATACGGTGCCCCGGAACCCCGGCCGCCAGATGCTTACGGACCAGTCGCACCACCGCCCGCACCTCGTCGTCGGCGTCGGAGGTGTGGATGACCTGGGTGGGTAGCGGGTCGCTGCCGGGTTCGATGACGGTGCCATTGGCGGCGAGCACGTCGAGCAGCGGGTCGAGCGCCGGATTGGTGCGGATCGGCGCGAACACCACCACGTTGTCCAGTGTCCGTGCCGCGGCCTCGGCCGCCGCATACGCCTCATGTTTCAGGAAGTACTGTCCGGTCAGGTCCTCGGTGAGCGCTTCCCGGTACACCCGCAACATGTCGCCGACGAGTGGTGTCGAAGCATCGATCCGCGGATCGGCCAGCTCGGTCAACTGCCACGCCGCCTGCGCCAGCGCCTGCGTCGTGATCGGCGCCCCCGCCACCTCCTCGAACACCCCGGGCCGCTCCTGGAGCACCAGCGCCACCGCCGCCTCCAGCACCGGATACGGCAACGCCTGCCGAGGCTTGAGCACCGGCCCCGCCAGCCGCTCCACCACCTGCCGAAACGTCACGATGCTGGTATTGGCCACCGCCCCCGCCCGGGCTAGTGCATGCAACACTTCCCGCCCCGCCGCATGGGTGGGCACCACCACCGTCACCGGAGCCAGCGGATCCCCCGCCTTGGCCCCGGCAACCGCCCCCACCACCTCATCGAACATCATCCCGCCATCATGCCCGACCCCTCGGACATTTCCGCTGATCTTCCGACCTGAGGGTCACTGCCGGTTCCGACATTTTCGCTGATCTTCGGACTTGAGGGTCACTGCCGGTTCCGACATTTTCGCTGGTCTTCGGACTTGAGGGTCACTGTCGGTTGAGGTGCGAGGTCGCCCAGCGACCAAGCCTCGAAACCACGTAGTACGACGCCATCCCTGGCGCCGCTCACCTCCTTGATCCCTGAGGCCGAAGCGACGAAGGAGCGAGGGTCACGAAGGATCCGGTGACCCGAAATCCTGACGCACCCACCAAGTCACGACGGAACCGACGGCTCCATCTTCGGAATCGTGCGCCGTGTGAAATCGATGACAAATGCACATAGTTCGGCAGTGGGTGGTGGCTTCCAGAAGCGAGTCAGGATGGTCGCGACAGAAGCGGTGCCGGACTTGACGGTCGTCATGCAGGTGTAGGCGTCGCGCGAGTCGACCAATACGCGACGGCCATCGACGGAGACGTCCCACGAGGCCCGATACCACCGGCGATCTCCAGCTCGCTGCTCGAACGTCGGCTTGTTGCCGACGGACTGAGAGATACCTGAGTTCCTGATATCGGAAAGTTCCCAGATGCAGCCGCGAGCAGTCTGATGGTCTGCCAGTGCCGCATCCTTGACCCGCTGTGGATCAACGCCGGCATCTGCCAGTTCGGTGGTAGTCAGCGCGGTACAGGGTTCATACGCTGTGCCATTGTTGTTGCTGGACCACCTATTCGGGAACTGTGTAGTGAAGGGAAGGCGTTTGCCGAGATCGTCGGTCTGACGAACGGATACGATCTCAGTCGAGGTCGTCCCGAGCGGCGTCGGAAGCGGCTTTCCATGAACAGCGCAGGCCGTTGCCGTAAGCGTAGTCACAGCCAGGGCTGCCATGAACCCGATGGGTAGGCGGGGCGGCTCGCAATCAGCGAGGCGTAATGATCGATGCGGCATCATGGTCGGCGTCGGCGAGTGTCTTAGCCGTAGCGAAGCAAGCATTAGCGAGGTTTTGGGCGGACTCTGCTTGGACTTTGAGATCGGTTGCCCACGTGGTGACGATTCCCCGGAACAGACCGTGAGTAGACCGTCCCGGCTATGACGGAGCCGATGGCTCCATCTTGGGGATCGTGCGTCGAGTGAAATCGATGGCAATGGCGCAGAGTTCCTTGGTCGGGGGCGCATTCCAGGTACGCGTGACAATCGTTGACACAGGTGACCGACCGGATTTGACTGTCACGGTGCATGATGCGGCACTGTCGGGATCAACCATGACCAGTCGTCCGCCGATGGTCAAGTCCCACCATGTCTTGAAGTTGCTCCGGAGTTTCATCCGTTCCTCGAATGTCGGCTTGTTACCGGTTATTTGACCGATCGATGAGAGCCTGATGCCGGAGTGTCTCCATGAGCATCCACGTGCGGTTTGGTGGTTGGCCATGGCGGCATCTGAGACACTCTTCGGATCGAGTCCGGACGCGAGGAGTTCAGTATCACTCAGCGCGGTACATGGTTCGTAGGCTGTGCCGTCGTTGTTGGCGGACCATCGATCTGGGAATCGGGTTGTGAACGGAAGTTTCTTTCCGGTGCTGTCCGTTTGCCTGATCGTCGCTGTGGGTGCCGAATCTGTGACGGCGGGGGAAGGATCGCCGCTTACCGCACAAGATGCAGAGCATGCAAGTGCCACCGAGACGCAGACAGCTGTCAACGTGGGGGCTATTCGGTGCACAGCAGTCGCGGGGCGGTCAGAAGGGGCCAATGCCCGATGCCGCATCGAAGTCTGCATCGCTCAATGTCTTGGCTGCTGCGAAGCATGCATCGGCAAGGTTTTGTGCTGATGCGGATTGTTCCTCGAGATCGGCCACCCAGTGTGCGACTACTTCGCGAAACAGGCTGTGAATCTCTCTCCCTTCTACGCAGTCACCAAAGTAGTTGGATTTGAAAAGGTATTGGGTGTTCTTTGCCAGATCGTGCAGGTCGGTCGAGGCCTTCTCGGCCGTCTTCCCCCGAGCCTTCCACCACTCCGGATCGGCTTCCACCTCCCCAGCCACATCGAACGCGTACTTCGTACCCTGCGGCTGCTCGTCGTCGCCTGCCATAATCCCCCCGGATCGCAAATACAGTTCGAGCTACGAAAGTTGTCGATAACCCCTGTTGATGGGACAGTCAACACGGCGACGTCGAGTTTGTCCAGAGCTGGGGACAGAGGTGTGGATAGACGGATGGCGGTGGTGGAGACGGGCTATCGGTTGGCCTGCTGATCGAATCCGTCAGTCGCGGCACGGTTCTGATCGAAAACGTTCACCTCGGTCCCATGAGGCCGATGCGACGAACGATCGAGGGTCACGGATGTTCACATCGGCCATGTCGGGGTGCGAGACCCGCCTTCTTGATCCCTGAGGCCGAAGCGAGGAACGAGCGAGGGGCACGAAGGGTCCGGTGAGATGACAGCATGACGCGCCCCCTCGTTCTCGTTCCTGTTGCCGACGCCGCCTATGACGGCGCAGGCGCCTCCATCTTGGGAATCGGGCGCCGGGTGAAGTCGATGGCTATCGCGCAGAGTTCCTTGATCGGCGGTGGATTCCAGGTGCGGGTGACGAGTGTCGTCACGGTTGCCCAGCCGGATTTGACTGTGGTGGTACACGAGTAGCGATCATCGGAATCGACCATGACCAGACGACCCGCGATGGTTACATCTCAAGAAATCTTGTGCCAGTTTCGTTGTGTCATCCGATATTCGAAAGTCGGCCTGTTTCCAGTTGCCTGACCGATTCCCGACAATCGAACGCCGGTGTGGTCCCATGTGCACCCGCGAGCGGTCTGGTGGTTGGCCATGGCGGCATCTGAAACAGTCGTCGGACCGAGTCCGGCGGCGACGAGATCGCGATCGTCAAGGGCAGTGCATGGCTCGTAGTTCGTTCCATTGTTGTTGGTGGACTACCGATTTGGAAACTGTGTTCTGAACGGTAGCCTCTTGCTGAGGCTGTCGGTTTGGCGGATTGTCTCGGTTGGCTGTGCTGGGGGGTGAGGTTTCCGAGTGCGGATGCCCGTCAAGAGTACACGCCGTTTAGCAAAGCACGATTGTTGTCGTGCAGGTGATTACGAAGGTCTCGGCCAGCCGGAGTCAGCCGGTCGCAACGCGGTCAGAACGGGCCAATGTTCGATGCGGCGTCGGAGTCTGCATCACTCAGCGTCTTGCCTGCCACAAAGCATGCATCGGCCAGGGTCTGGGCTGTCTCGGACTGCTCTCGGAGATCCGCTACCCACGCTTGGACCACGTCATGGAACAGCGCGTGGGTGGCTTCGACACACTCCCCAAAATGGTTCTCGCTGAAGAGGGACCCTACCTTCTTTACCAGTTCCGCGAGCTCTGCCGCACTCCCTCGGCCGTCTTCCTCCGAGCTTCCACCACTCCGGATCGGCTTGCACCTCCCCGGAGGCATCGAACGCATACCGAATGCCTAGCGGCTGCTCGTCATCGTCGGCCATCATACCCCGGATCGCAAACACTCTTCACGCTATGAAAGTCGTTGATAATATCCCTGATTGGACAGTCAACACGGTGACAGCAACGCTGTCCAGATCCGACACGGAGGTTGTGGATACATGGCGAGCAGGCGTATCGAGCGGTTGGCGAGCGACACTCCGTTCCAATCCAGCAGCAGCGGTATCGATCTGACGGTCACAGACTTCTGGTCATGGGCAGGTTCGGACCTGCTCGACAACTCGCTCCGCGGTCAGCTGGCGGAGTTCATCGTCGGCTCGGCACTCGGCTGTGTCGACGGCAAGGTCAGGCGCGAGTGGGATGCCTACGACCTCCTCACCCCGGACGGTATCAAGGTGGAAGTCAAGTCGACGGCCTACCTGCAGGCGTGGGGACCGACCACGAAGTCGTCGATCAAGTTCTCGGTGGGTAAGTCGAGAGCATGGGATGCGGAGACCAATACCTACGACGTGGAGCACAAGCGGTCGTCCGACGTCTACGTGTTCTGCTACTTCGCCTGTGAAGATCGGAAAGTCGCGAATCCGCTGAACCTGGATCAGTGGGAGTTCTACGTGGTGCCCACCAGCCTTCTGGAGAAGCTGATACCAGAGCAGAAGTCGATCAGTCTGACGTCGCTGCTGCGCCTCACGTCCGCACCGAGGGTTGCCCACGCCGACATCGCCGAAGCGGTACGAGGTCGAAAATAGGTGCCGAATAGTTCGGTGGGGTCGTTTCGGCCCCACCGAACGTGTGCCGGGGCTACGATTCCGACCAGGGCGTGTGTGCCGTGCGAAGGCAGTGACGCCGAACGCGGTCCAGAACAACCTCGCTGAGACCGGGGTGAACTCCGAGGATGAGAAGCAACATGCCTGAGATGTCGGCGATTCATTCCAGCCGTGTCGATGATGTCCTGCGGCGCAGCGCCGCACGATCACCGCACAGCACGGCGCTGACCTTCGAGCCACGGTCGTGGACCTATCGGGAACTGGACGACGCCGTGACCCGGGCGGCCGCCGAACTGCTGGCCTTTGACCTCGACAGCCAGGCTCGGGTGGCCACCTACGGGTCGAACTCGGATGCCTATGTGATCGCCTTCCTGGCGTGCTCGCGCGCCGGTCTGGTGCATGTTCCGATCAACAACGCCCTGACGGGGGATGAGCTGAACTACCTGCTCACCGACTCGGGGGCGAGCCTGGTCCTGGCCGATCCCGGTCTCGCACCCCAGGTGGCGCAGGTCAGCGACGTCCCGATCGTCGCGTTGCGCGACGCCGACGATTCACTGCTGTCGCGGGTGCGGACGGCCGACGGTCCTGTGCCGGCGATACCCGAACCCGACGTCGACGAGTCCGGTCTCGTCCAGTTGCTCTACACGTCGGGCACCACGTCCGCGCCCAAGGGTGCGATGATGTCGCACCGCGCACTTGTGCACGAATACTTCTCGACCATCGTCGCCCTGGATCTCACCGGGAACGATGCACCACTGCATGTGATGCCGCTGTACCACTCGGCCGGAATGCACGTGTGGATGATGCCCTACCTGGCGGTGGGTGCCGCCAATCACCTTCTGCCGTCCGCAGATATCGCGACGATCCTGGAGCGGATCGAGACCGCGCGGGCCGGTTCGATCTTCTTGGCGCCGACGGTGTGGGTGCCGCTGTCGCAGCACCCCGATTTCGCCGGCCGCGACCTGTCGAGTTTGCGTAAGGCGGTGTACGGGGCGTCGATCATGCCGGTTCCGGTGCTCGAACGTCTCCAAAAAGCGTTGCCGGACTTGGGTTTCTACAATGCATTCGGGCAAAGCGAGATCGGGCCGCTGGCAACGGTGCTGCGTCCGGAGGAGCACGCGCAGCGGCCGGCGTCGTGCGGGCGGCCGGTGCTCAATGTGGAGATCCGCGTGATCGGCGCGACGGGTGAACCCGTCGAGGCCGGCGGTCAGGGTGAGGTGGTCTACCGATCGCCGCAGTTGTGCGACGGGTATTGGAACAAGCCGGAGATGACCGCGGAGGCGTTCCGCGACGGCTGGTTCCATTCGGGGGATCTGGTGTCGATAGACGCCGAGGGCTACATCACGGTCGTCGACCGCATCAAAGATGTGGTCAACACCGGCGGCGTCCTTGTCGCGTCGCGTGAGGTGGAGGATGCCCTGTACACCCATCCGGGTGTCTCCGAGGTCGCGGTGATCGGTGTGCCCGACCCGAAATGGATCGAGGCGATCGTCGCGTTCGTGGTGGCCGATTCCGCTGTCACCGAGGACGAGTTGATCGCCCACACCAGGTCCCGGCTGGCAGCGTTCAAGGTGCCCAAACGGATTGTCTTCATCGATCAGCTGCCCCGCAATGCGAGCGGCAAACTGCTCAAACGGGTGGTCCGGGCCGACTACGCCGACTCACTCGGCAGGGGAAAGTAGAGACCAGGCCTGAGTTACGCGGAAGCGAATTCTCTGCGCCACCTCACGGAGCGGGCGGTTCCATTTTGGGGATGGTACGACGGGTGAAATCTATGGCGTATTTGCAGAGTTCCGTTAACGGGATTAGATCTGCGGTCCGCATTACGATTGTTACGACGGGGGCGTCGCCGGACTTTACCGTTGTCGAGCAGTCGTAGCGACCAGTCGAGTCGACCATGACGAGTCGCCCGTCGATTCTGATATCCCACGAAGTCTTGTACCAATCACGGTCCGTGATTCTTTCTTCGAATGTGGGTGCGTTCCCGGTGCCCTGGGACAAACTTGAGTTCCTAAGGCTCGCGTATTGCCATAGGCATCCTCGAACAGTCTGGCGATTGGCCAGCGCGATATCCGAGACGCTGTGCGGATCGAGTCCTGTGTCTGCCAGCTCGGCGTCGGTCAAGGCGGTGCACGGTTCATACTTGGTGCCGTCGTTGTTTCTTGACCACCGGTCCGGGAAAGTTGTCGTAAACGGTAGCCTCTTGCCAGAATCATCATTCTGTCGGACAGCCTCGGATGGCGTCTTTCCCAGTGGCGATGCCGTGGTCGCGGACCGCGGCTCACCGTCCACGGCGCATCCCGTTGCAGCGAAAGCAGCGATTGCGGCATAGACGATCGTCAAAGTACGGAAAATTCGATCTGGTCTACGTGCGAAGTCAGAACGGTCCAATGTGAGAGGCCGCCTCGTAGTCGGTGTCGCTGAGGGTCTTGGCCGCAGCAAAACACGCTTCTGCAAGGTTCCGCGCGGATGTGGATTGCTCCCGGAGATCCCGGGCCCACGTGGTGACTATCCCGCGGAATAGCTCATGAGTGGTCTCGCCTTCTACGCATTTACCGTAGTGATTGGTCCTGCAGATCTGCTCGGCATTCTGTGCCAGAATCTGAAGATCCTCCGCCGCCTGCTCGGCCGTCTTGCCCCGTGCCTTCCACCACTCCGGATCGGATTCCACCTCCCCGGATATGTCGAACGCGTACTTCGTGCCCTGCGGCTGATCGTCGTCGCCTGCCACTATCCCCCCTGGATCGCAACACGATGTGCTCTATGAAAGTCATTGATCGACTACCTGATCGGACAGTCAACACGGCGAAGTCCGTGTTGTCCAGATCTGACGGTCAGGTTGTGGATCGATTGGAGCACATCGTCGACTCCGATGGCCTGGGCCGGCCCTACGCCAGTGGCCGCATATGCTGGACGACCTGCTCCCACGTCTCGAACCCGGGTTGCCCGAAATGGATGTGTACGCCCTGGAATTCGCTGACGCCGTTCTTGGTGCGGTCGTCGATGATGTAGTCGCCGGCGTTGAGGTGTTTGCGGTGCGAGAGGATGAGCCGCTTGTAGGCGGGGGTCCCTTCGTCGGCGCCGATGTGGTGGCGCACCCAGTTGAGCTTGTCGGTCCATGCCGACGGGTTGTCCCAGGGTGCCGTCGACAGGATGTAGGTGTCGAACAGTCCGCTGAGTTCGGCGTAGGAGTCGATCGCGCCGGGGAGCGGATCCATGAGCGCGAAGATGCCGGGCGCATCGTCGTAGTGGCCGTCGTACTCGGCGAAGTCGGCGGCGGAGAGTCGGTCGATGCCGGACTGGAAGTCGACGAGGGTGTTGTCGAGGTCGACGTACAGGATCTTTTTCACAGGCGCAGTATGCCCGCGCCGAACGACAATTCGCTGTCGATCGCGGGATGCTGAGCCGGGGACTCCTCTGGTTGGAGGAATCCTTACCGATCGCGCCAATATCTGAGCAAATACCGTAACTCGAACGTACAATCGACTGATGGCTTGGGGTGAAGCACACAACGACGGCGAATCGGGCACCACCGATATGCTCCCGCGCTGACGCACGCGGGTGGCTCGGGAGCTGGCCGGAGACGACGACCTCTCGGCCACCAAACTGGTGGAGGTGCTCGCGCACTGCGCGTCAAAGATTGCTGTGGCTCAGTACCGGATGATGCGCGCGGCCAGCATGATTCACGACGAACTCGCCGAAGACCATGCCTACGAGTGCAGTCGGACCGATTCGGGCGAAGGCACACCTGCGCAGCTGTTGGATTCGGTCGCTGCGGGCAAAGATCCGTACGCCGACTTTGGTCCGGACGGTCTCGAACAAGCGATTGCCGAGGTCGACGCGGTCCTGACCATCACATCGTCTCGAGCCAAAGCTCTGATCATCGCTGGCGACGCCGCCCGCTACCGCCTGGTGTTCACGTCCTACACCTTGGCCGAAGGCCGCATCGATCTCGACCGGTTCCTGTCCGCGGTAGCGCGCACCGACCTGTGCTCACCGGAGGCGATCGAGGACATCGACGCACATCTGGCGATGGCGATTCAAGAGAATCCGCCGATGCCCACCCGCAGCTTCAACACTGGTCGATTCGTTGATCGCGCGGTGGGATCCGGAAGCTACCCGCAGGCAAACCGAACGTAACAAGGCCGGCCGCAAGGTGACCATCACCCCGGACCGTTTCGCCCGTGGCAATTCCCGGATCGGCGCGTCGCTGCCCGCGGCGGACGGCGCGCCGTCGACGCGAAGTTGAACACGATGGCAGGGTCGGTGCATTCGGGCGATCCCCGCACCAAACAGCAACGCCGCGCCTACGCACTGGTGGCCTTGGCCAAGGGCCGGACCGTTCTGCCGTGCCTGTGCGCGGCGTGCGTCGCGATGCCCGTCGGCGCCGACGCCTACGACCTCACCGGCACGGATCCCGACGACGACGAGGTGCGGGCGGATCGCGCCGCGGACTGTCCGCAAAAGGCATTAGGTTGATGGATGCGGTGTGGACGGATGCGGTTCGGGTGCGCGCCCGGTGTTTCACATCGTGGTCAACCTGTCGACCCTGCTGGGCCTGGACAAGGACCGGGCTTTCTCGACGGCCACGGCATCATCGACGCCGCCACCCTGCGCACGATGGTCACCGAAGCCGAACGCAGCTACCTCAACACCCACACCAAGCAAGCCGACCGGCAGCCCTCCAGGTACACCCCCAGCAAGAAGCTGATCAACCTGGTCAAAACAGGGGAGTTGTGCTGCACCTTCCCCGGCTGCAACTCCCCGGTGTGGAAAGCCGGCATCGACCACACCACCCCCTTCGACCACCGCAATCCCACCCGTGGCGGTCAAACAGTCCTCACCAACCTCAAACCGCTCTGCCGCTTCCACCACCGCATCAAAACGTTCACGAGCTGGCAGGACTACCAGGACGACCTCGGCCACGGCTGGTTCCAATCCCCACTGGCCATGAGTTCCACGCCGCCTTCTTCACCGGCCGCACCCTGTTCCCCGGCCCCCTCCCACACCGCGACCCCGACCACCCGCCCGAGCCACCCTCGACGCCGACCGCCGGAAACGGATCGCCAAACTAGCCGATGATCAGCGTCGATGGGACAAAGCCAATCCGCCACCGCTCTGACCTGCCTCGGAGTGCCCGCGACCGTACACTCAACGGGACTGTCAGATTAACGGTGTAAGTGGCGTGTTCGGTTAGTTGTCCTCGCCTGCCGGCATGCGGTCGGCGAAGGTGATGGCAAATGCGTTCAGTGCTGGTTTCCACCGCA